>Ga0213835_100373_pt1 | contig 45693 bp, 43 predicted proteins | sample SWPATP01_FD_160576 | JGI IMG/M metagenome (GOLD analysis project Ga0213835, IMG submission 160576) | Coastal seawater microbial communities from Marineland, Florida, United States - SWPA TP0 #1 | ecosystem: Environmental > Aquatic > Marine > Coastal | place: USA: Florida | collected 2016-08-05
ATACCAAACGGATCAGGCGTCGAGCGATGCCATGTCGATGACGAAGCGGTAGCGCACGTCGCTCTTCAGCACGCGCTCATAGGCTTCGTTGACGTCCTGGATCTTGATCATCTCGATTTCCGAAACGATGTCGTGCTTGCCGCAGAAATCCAGCATGTCCTGGGTTTCCTTGATCGAGCCGATCATCGAACCCGACAGGCTCTTGCGGCCCGGGATCAGCGAGAAGGCATGAACCGGGATCGCATGCTCCGGTGCACCGACAACGACCATCGAGCCGTTGACCTTGAGCAGGCCGAGATAGGCGTTCCAGTCGATCGCCACGCCGGCCGTGCAGATGATCAGATCGAAGGTGCCGGCAAGCTTGGTGAAGGTTTCCGCGTCGCTCGTCGCGTAATATTCCTTGGCGCCGAGCTTCAGGCCGTCTTCCTTCTTGGAGAGGCCCTGCGAGAGGACGGTGATATCAGCGCCCATCGCGGAACCGATCTTGACGCCCATATGGCCGAGACCGCCCATGCCGACGATCGCGACCTTCTTGCCAGGGCCAGCCTGCCAATGGTGGAGCGGCGAATAGAGCGTGATACCGGCGCACAGCAGCGGAGCGGCAGCATCGAGCGGAAGATTGTCCGGGATCGACAGGACATAGCCTTCCTTGACGACGATGTGATCGGAATAGCCGCCCTGGGTGGCCGCATTGCCGTTCAACGTATCGACATCGTTATAGGTCTGGACGAGGCCTGGCATATACTGTTCGTTGTCGACATCACGCGCCGCGCAGCCGACGCAGCTATCGACGAAGCAGCCGACGCCGACGCGGTCGCCGACCTTGAATTTGGTGACGGCCGAACCGACGGCGGTAACGATGCCGGCGATCTCGTGACCGGGAACGATCGGGTAGACGGCGTTCTTCCATTCGTTGCGGACGGTATGGATGTCGGAATGGCAGATGCCGGCGAATTTGATATCGATCACCACGTCATCTTCGTTCGGCTCGCGGCGCTCGAAGGTAAACGGTGTGAGCGGCTTGGTGGCGTCGGTCGCGGCATAGCCTCGTGCAATAGCCATGGAAAACTCCATTCATTTTCAGTTGAAATCAACTGCCGGACTATGCCGATCCGTCGTCATAAGCGTTAGATCGATCCTGCAAGCTTCTTGCACGATCCTACAAATTCCGTTTTCGGATACTACCTCTGTCTTGTGCCTGATATGGATTTGCCATGTCAGTGCCCGAACGCGCGACGGTGGTGAGACTTCATGACAATTTCCTTCATGCCTTATCAGGAACTGACGGCACTCGCTGCCCGGCATGCGGTCGAAGGCAATGACGGCACGACTGCGATCGAAGGGTTGCGGCTGCACCGATGTTCGGCTCCAACAGCGCCGCTTCATACGGCCTATTCTCCCAGTTACACGCTGGTCCTACAGGGCTCCAAGAGCCTGACGCTTGGCCGTGAGACGTATCGCTACGGCGTTGGTCAGTATCTTCTGACATCACTCGATCTGCCCGTCGCGTCCTGGGTGGTGGAGGCCAGCGGCGATATTCCCTACTACTGCCTCTGCCTCGATCTGAAGATGGAGCGGCTCCACGAATTGTTCGACCGTATCAACTTCCAGCCAGACTCTCTGGCAAGCGAGGGATACCGCGGGCTGACGGTCAACCATGCGTCGCCTGATCTGATCGATGCGACAACCAGACTGGTGCGGTTGCTTGATACGCCATCCGATATCGCTGCGATGGTGCCGCTTATCGAACAGGAGATCTTCTACCGCCTGCTGACCTCGCCCGATGGGCCAAGGCTTGTCCATATGGCCATGTCGGAAACGCAGAGTTCCAGAATCGCACGCGCCGTCAGCTGGTTGCGATCAAATTTCCATCGTCCGCTCAAGATCGAGGATCTGTCGGATCATGTGGGAATGAGCCCGTCCTCGTTCCACCATCACTTTAAGGCCGTGACGGCTCTCACGCCTGTCCAGTTCCAGAAGCATCTCCGCCTTCATGAGGCGCGCCGGTTGATGCTGGTCGACGGGCTGGATGCAGGCAATGCCGGCCACCGCGTCGGTTACCAGAGCCCGTCCCAGTTCAGCCGCGAATATGGCCGTCTCTACGGCATGTCGCCGAGCCGTGACATCAGCGCAGTGCGTGAGCCGTCTGCCGGCTGATCGCGGTTGAGGCGGGTGAGCGCGACTTCTGTCTTGCTTTGCAAAGCCAGTTCCTTCCGCATCTTATTCACAGGACCCGCCAGAAGCACTTGACGGACATGTGAAATCATTTATACCGGCAGAACCGTACCGTACGGTACTTCAGAGGTGAGCCGTGAGAACCGAAACCGCAGACATGCCCGACTTTTCGCCGCGCCAGAACGAGGTTCTGGAGCAGGCGCTGCGTCTGCTCGTCGAAGGCGGTGAGAAAGCACTCACCACATCCGGCCTTGCACGCGCTGCAAGCTGCTCGAAGGAAAGCCTCTACAAGTGGTTCGGTGACCGCGAAGGCCTGCTGGCGGCGATGATCGCCCATCAGGCCGCCAAGGTCCGCACGTTCGAGCGCTCCGGCGAGCGGCTGAGCGCCGAGCTTTTGCGCGAGCATCTCGAACTTTTTGCACGCGATCTGCTGGAGGTTCTCTCCGGCGACGTGTCGCTGGCGCTGAACCGGCTGGCGATCGGCCAGTCGGGACCGGGTGCCGGACCGAACGGATCCAAGCTCGGCAAGCTGCTGGTCGAGCATGGCCGCCGCCAGATCGATCGTCGCGCAATGGCGCTGATCGACGCGGGCAAACGGGTAGGGCTCCTGCGGTTCGACAACGCGGATGCCGCCTATCATACGCTTTACGGCCTGATCGTCTCCGACCTGCATGTCCGCATGCTGCTCGGCGAACCCGGGCTGAAGGATACTGCACGCCAGGCGGAAAGAGCCATCGATGCCTTTCTGTCGCTGTATCGCACCGAGAAACAGCCGCTGGAGGTGTCACGTACCTCCGCGGCCCGCTAATCATCAACAACAGTTACGTTCACAGGGAAGGAACATACGATGCGCGTTTATTACGATCGGGATGCTGATCTCAATCTCATCAAGTCCAAGAAGGTTGCCATCATCGGTTACGGTTCGCAGGGTCGCGCCCACGCGCTGAACCTGAAGGACAGCGGTGCCGGCAATGTCGTGATCGCCCTGCGTGCCGATTCGCCGACCGTCAAGAAGGCCGAAGCCGATGGCTTTAAGGTCATGACCGTTGCCGAAGCTGCCGCCTGGGCAGATCTGATGATGATGGCGGCTCCCGACGAGCTGCAGGCAGACATCTACAAGGCCGACATCGCCGGCAACATTCGCGACGGCGCTGCGATTGCTTTCGCCCACGGCCTCAACGTCCATTTCGGCCTGATCGAGCCGAAGGCTTCCGTCGACGTCGTCATGATCGCACCAAAGGGCCCGGGCCATACGGTTCGTGGCGAATACCAGAAGGGCGGCGGCGTTCCTTGCCTCGTTGCCATCGACCAGAACGCGTCCGGCAATGCGCTTGAGATCGCTCTCTCCTACGCTTGTGGCGTTGGCGGCGGCCGGTCCGGCATTATCGAGACCACGTTCAAGGAAGAGTGCGAAACCGATCTGTTCGGCGAACAGGCTGTTCTCTGCGGCGGTCTCGTCGAGCTCATCCGCGCCGGTTTCGAAACGCTGGTCGAAGGCGGCTACGCGCCGGAGATGGCCTATTTCGAGTGCCTGCACGAAGTGAAGCTGATCGTCGACCTGATCTATGAAGGCGGTATCGCCAACATGAACTACTCGATCTCCAACACGGCCGAGTGGGGCGAATACGTCACCGGTCCGCGCATCATCACCGCCGAGACAAAGGCCGAGATGAAGCGGGTTTTGACCGATATCCAGACCGGCAAGTTCACCTCCGACTGGATGCAGGAATACCGCGCCGGTGGCGCTCGCTTCAAGGGCATTCGCCGCATGAACGACAAGCACCAGATCGAGGAAGTCGGCACCAAGCTTCGCGCCATGATGCCTTGGATCGGCAAGAACAAGCTGGTCGACAAGGCCGTCAACTAAGCGATTTTTGCAGATTGAAACGGAGGCCGGAGCCGAAAGCTCCGGCCTTTCGCATTTCTGGGTGACGTCGAGCGGGTGAAGTCGCCGGTCGAGGTTCCCCGGTCAACCATTGCTTAAGCAAGTTCTGCGATTCTCTCTCGCAGCTCGGATCGATCCTGATCCAGTTTAGCGTAATGGGTAGGCGTCTGGTGAGCATGTGGACCAAGCATCACAAGAAAAGAAAATTCGGTCGTTTCGTCCTGCCTGCCATCACGATCGCATTCGTTTCCTATTTCGGATATCATTCCGTGCATGGCGAACTCGGGCTGATCGCGACGGAGAAATTCGAGAAGCGGCGGATCGAGCGGGTTGCCGAACTGACAAAGCTGACCGACGGTCGCAAGGCGCTTGAGCGTCAGGTCCAGTTGATGAGCGACGGGTCTCTCGAGAAGGATATGCTCGACGAGATCGCCCGCTACCAGCTCAACGTCTCCAAGCGCGACGAGATCGTCATCTTCAACAACTACTTCTAAATTAACCACAAGCTGGTTAATTTCACAATTCAGCAACGATATCAGTGATTTAATTTGGATGTGAGCCATGCAATTATGGCATTGCTGGTCCGTGCTTTCTTCCCTATGTTACGCTCCGAAACCAGGGTGCGTCATTTTGACATGATGTCCCCTTTATAAAGAGCAGCACACAGGGAGGGATCGATGGCGCAAGCTAAAACCGCGTCTACGTCCGGCCGCAAAACGGCGGCAAAGTCTGCAACCCAGAACGTTTCAAAGGATTTTACCGGCAAGAATATGTCGGACTTCGGCAAGGATGACGAGCTGCACGCGTATCGCGAAATGCTGCTCATCCGCCGCTTCGAGGAAAAGGCCGGCCAGCTTTACGGCATGGGCTTCATCGGTGGTTTCTGTCACCTCTATATCGGCCAGGAAGCTGTCGTCGTCGGCATGCAGATGGCGCAGAAAGAGGGCGATCAGGTCATCACCGCCTATCGTGACCACGGCCATATGCTGGCAACCGGCATGAGTGCCCGTGGCGTGATGGCGGAACTGACGGGGCGTCGCGGCGGCTATTCCAAGGGGAAGGGCGGCTCGATGCACATGTTCTCCAAGGAAAAGCAGTTCTACGGCGGCCACGGCATCGTCGGCGCGCAGGTGTCTCTCGGCACCGGTCTTGCCTTCGCCAATGCCTATCGCGGCAATGACAGCGTATCGGTCGCCTATTTCGGCGATGGCGCTGCCAACCAGGGTCAGGTCTACGAGAGCTTCAACATGGCTGCTCTCTGGAAGCTCCCGATCGTCTACATCGTCGAGAACAACCGTTATGCGATGGGCACATCGACCGCCCGCGCGACGGCGCAGTCGAACTATTCGCTGCGTGGCTCCGGCTTCGGCATTCCCGGCATCCAGGTGGATGGCATGGATGTGCGCGCCGTCAAGGCCGCCGGCGACGAGGCGCTCGCTCACTGCCGTTCCGGCAAGGGTCCGATCATTCTCGAAATGCTGACCTACCGCTACCGTGGTCACTCGATGTCCGACCCGGCGAAGTATCGCTCCAAGGAAGAAGTGCAGAAGATGCGCTCCGAGCAGGATCCGATCGAACAGGTGCGTCTGCGCATCCTCGACGGTGGCTGGGCGACCGAGGACGAACTGAAGGCGATCGACAAGGATATCCGTGACGTGGTCTCGGATTCTGCAGATTTTGCCCAGAACGATCCGGAGCCGGATGTATCCGAGCTCTACACCGACATTCTGCTCTGATCGCGGGGAGGGAACCTCAATGCCAATCGATATCCTGATGCCCGCGCTTTCTCCCACGATGGAAGAAGGCACGCTCAGCAAGTGGCTGAAAAAAGAGGGTGACAAGGTCACCTCCGGCGACGTGATCGCCGAAATCGAGACCGACAAGGCGACCATGGAAGTGGAAGCTGTGGATGAAGGCGTGATCGGCAAGCTGCTGATCGAGGCCGGCACCGAGAACGTCAAGGTCAACACCAAGATCGCAATCCTGCTTGCCGAAGGCGAAACCGCCGACGACATGACGGCTGACAAGCCTGCACAGGAAAGTGCGCCCCAGGCAGACGCTCCGAAGGCAGATGCTCCGAAGGCCGATGCCGACACTCCGGCGGCGACCTCCGATGCGGCCGGCGGCAAGGCCCGCGAAGCCAAGGACGAGACACCTGCTGACGCCAAGGTACCGGCCCAGCCGAAGATCGAAATTGCTGCCGATCCGGACATTCCAGCCGGCACGGAAATGGTGATGACCACCGTTCGCGAAGCGCTTCGCGATGCCATGGCCGAAGAAATGCGTCGCGATGGCGATGTGTTCGTGATGGGTGAGGAAGTCGCCGAATACCAGGGCGCCTACAAGATCACGCAAGGGCTGCTGCAGGAATTCGGCGCGCGTCGCGTTGTCGATACGCCGATCACCGAACACGGCTTTGCCGGCGTCGGCGTCGGTGCTGCCATGGCCGGCTTGAAGCCGATCGTCGAGTTCATGACGTTCAACTTCGCCATGCAGGCGATCGACCACATCATCAACTCGGCTGCCAAGACGCTCTACATGTCCGGCGGACAGATGGGTGCGCCGATCGTGTTTCGTGGTCCGAACGGCGCCGCTGCCCGCGTTGGCGCACAGCACAGCCAGGACTATGCCGCTTGGTACAGCCAGATCCCGGGCCTCAAGGTCGTCATGCCGTATACGGCTGCCGACGCGAAGGGTCTTTTGAAGGCTGCGATCCGCGATCCGAACCCGGTCATCTTCCTGGAAAACGAGATCCTCTACGGGCAGCAGTTCGAAGTGCCGAAGCTGGACGATTTCGTCCTGCCGATCGGCAAGGCGCGTATCCACAAGACCGGCAAGGACGTGACGGTCGTGTCCTTCGGCATCGGCATGGCCTATGCCACGAAGGCGGTTGCCGAACTCGAGAAGGACGGCATCGATGTCGAACTGATCGATCTTCGCACCATCCGTCCGATGGACCTGCCGACCGTGATCGAATCGGTGAAGAAGACCGGTCGTCTTGTGACCGTCGAGGAAGGCTATCCGCAGTCGTCGGTTGGCACCGAAATTGCCACCCGCGTCATGCAGCAGGCCTTCGACTATCTCGATGCGCCGATCCTGACGATCGCCGGCAAGGACGTGCCCATGCCTTACGCCGCCAACCTTGAAAAGCTGGCGCTGCCGAATGTCGGTGAAGTCGTTCAGGCGGTTAAGACCGTCTGCTACAAGTAAGGATCCGGTTATGCCGAAATCTTCTGTGAAGCAGATTCTGCCGGTTTCCGGTTCTTGGTTCCGAGTGATCGGCACCAAGAACAACCCGGTCTTTGAAAGAATTGTGTTCTGGGCCTTGGTCAAGACCGAAGACACCGAGGTGATCGTCGGTGTCCCGCGCGAAGAGATTGGCGTGATTGGTGCCGTAGACGGCTGGCTTGAAGACGTTGCCGGTTACATCGAAGTGACGCCTGAGGACGTCACCCGGCTGACGGAACATCCTGACGAACTTGCCCAGTTTGAACTTGTGTGGGCGGAGGATTAACATGCCTATCAACATCACCATGCCTGCCCTGTCGCCGACCATGGAGGAGGGCAACCTCGCCAAGTGGCTGGTCAAGGAAGGCGATACGGTCAAGTCCGGCGACGTGATCGCCGAAATCGAGACCGACAAGGCGACGATGGAAGTCGAAGCCGTCGACGAAGGCGTTGTCGCCAAGCTGGTGGTTCCGGCCGGCACCGAAGGCGTCAAGGTCAACGCCCTGATCGCCATCCTTGCGGTCGACGGCGAAGATGTTTCGGCTGCCGCTTCCGGCGGCGAGGCTCCGAAGGCTGAAGCCCCGAAGGCAGATGCTCCGAAGGCTGAAGCAGCTCCTGCGGAGAAGGCGTCCGAAGTGCCGAAGTCCGAAGCCAGTTCCGACAAGCCGCTGACGGATGCCGCTCCGGCACCGTCGACGCCTGCTCCGAAGGCAGAAGACGGCAAGCGTGTGTTCTCCTCACCGCTTGCCCGTCGGATGGCCAAGGAAGCCGGTCTCGATCTCACCGGTGTTACCGGCACCGGTCCGCATGGCCGTGTCGTCAAGGCCGATATCGAGAAGGCCGCCGCTTCCGGCGGTGCAAAGGCCGCTCCGTCCGCGACGACGCCGGCAACCGCCGGTGCCGCTCAGGCTCCAGCCGCGCCAATGGCAAAGGGTCCGTCGGACGACAACATCATGAAGCTGTTTGCGGAAGGCTCCTACGAGCTTCTGCCGCATGACGGCATGCGCAAGACGATCGCCTCGCGCCTGACCGAGTCGACCCAGACGGTTCCATCGTATTTCGTTTCGATGGACTGCGAACTCGATGCCATGCTCAAGCTGCGCGCCGAGATCAATGCGTCCGCGCCGGTGAAGAAGACGGAAAAGGGTGAGGTTCCGGCCTTCAAGCTTTCCGTCAACGACTTCATCATCAAGGCGATGGCGCTGGCGCTTCGGGATGTTCCGATGGCGAACGCCTCCTGGACGTCTTCTGCCCGCGTCCTGCACAAGCATGCGGATGTCGGCGTTGCCGTCTCGATCCCGGACGGTCTGATCACTCCGATCGTCCGCAAGGCCGAGACGAAGACGCTTTCGGTCATCTCCAACGAGGTCAAGGATCTCGCCAAGCGGGCCCGCGACAAGAAGCTGAAGCCGGAAGAATACCAGGGCGGCACCACGTCGGTGTCAAACCTCGGCATGTTCGGTGTCTCCAACTTCACGTCGATCATCAACCTGCCGCAGGCCTCGATCGTCTCCATTGGCGCCGGTGTCGAAAAGCCGATCGTTCGTGGCGGCAAACTCGAAGTCGGCACGGTGATGACGGCAACGTTCGCCTTCGACCACCGCGTCATCGACGGCGCGCTCGGCGCAGAGCTTGCCTCGGCCTTCAAGCGCTACATCGAAAGCCCGATGGGCATGCTGGTTTAAGAAATCTCGGCCGCGGCCTAAGTCGCGGCCGTTCCCATCGGTGAATGCGCTTGATGCGTGACATTTGTAAGCTGCTCCACCATATTTGATGGAGCGGAATACGGTCCGCTCAGGAGCACGTCGATGGCGAACGAACCGGTGGACATGATCATGCCGATGCTGCGTGAAATACGCGGTGAAATGCATGAGATACGCGGTGAACTCGGTGCCGTGAAACAGCAATTGCACAAGCTTGAGATCGGCCAGAAGAGTATTCGCAATGCGCTGACCGCCGATACAATGCTCTCGAAGTTCATGACCGGTGATTTCGAGGAGCGGATATCCGAGCTTGAAAGCAAGGTCGAGACGCTGATGAAGGGGACCTGACCTCGACAGGGACAGGTCGGCAGGGAATGACTGGGCGTATGGACACTATGAAAACCGTTCTCTGCTTCGGCGACAGTCTCACATGGGGGTATGACCCCGTTGGTCCCGGTCGTCACGCGTTCGAGGATCGCTGGACGAGCGTGCTTGCCGCCGCACTCGGAGACGAGGTCACGGTCATTGCCGACGGCCTGAACGGGCGCACGACCGGCTACGACGACCATCTCGCCGATTGCGATCGCAACGGGGTCAAGAATTTCCCGACCGTTCTGCATACCCATATGCCGCTTGATCTGGTCGTCATCATGCTTGGCACCAACGACATGAAGCCGGTCATCGCCGGGACGGCGCATGCGGCGCGGGCCGGGATCCAGCGGCTGGTCGCTTTGATCCGCCATCACGAATGGTCATTCGACTATGACGCACCTGACGTACTGATCGTTTCGCCGCCGCCGCTTTGCGAGACCGGAGATCCGATCTTTTCGGCGATGTTCCAGGGCGGGATCGAACAATCGTCGATGCTCGCCTCGCTTTACCGCGATCTCGCCGATGAACTCGGTTGCGGCTTTTTCGATGCGGGATCGGTCGCGAAGACCAGCCCGCTCGATGGTGTGCACCTGACGGCTGAAGATACCCGCGCCATCGGCCGTGGGCTTGAGCCGATCGTCCGGATGATGCTCGGCATCTGACCCAAGAATTCACATCGGCAGGCCGCGTATCGATGGTCGCCGCAGACACAGACTTGAAAAGACAAAGGCAGGAAACAATGGCTCAGTCCTACGATCTCATCGTTATCGGCGCCGGTCCGGGCGGTTATATCGCCGCGATCCGTGCATCCCAGCTGGGCATGAAGGTTGCCGTCGTCGAGCGCGAGCATCTGGCCGGCATCTGCTCCAACTGGGGCTGCATCCCGACCAAGGCGCTGCTTCGGACAGCCGACGTGCTGCATACCGCGCAGCATGCCAAGGATTACGGCCTGACGCTGGAAGGCACGATCACGCCCGACGTCAAGGCGGTCGTTGCGCGGTCGCGCGGCATTGCCAACCGCATGAACAGCGGCGTCGGCTTCCTCTTCAAGAAGAACAAGATCGATATCATCTGGGGTGAAGCCAAGGTCACCAAGCCGGCATCCGGTTCGCAGATGGCCGAGATCGTCGTCGGCAAGATCACCAAGGAGATCGTCCAGCCGCAGGGTCCGGTGCCCAAGAACACGCTGGGCGAGGGCACATACAACGCCAAGCACGTCATCGTTGCCACGGGCGCCCGTCCGCGTGCGCTGCCGGGCATCGAGCCCGATGGCAAGCTGATCTGGACCTATTTCGAAGCGATGAAGCCGGAAGAGTTGCCGAAGTCGCTGCTCGTCATGGGGTCTGGCGCGATCGGCATCGAGTTCGCGTCTTTCTACCGCACCATGGGCGTCGACGTGACCGTGGTCGAAATCATGAGCCAGGTCATGCCGGTCGAGGATGCCGAGATTTCGGCCTTCGCCAAGAAGCAGTTCGACAAGCAGGGCATCAAGATCCACCTCGAAGCCAAGGTCTCGAAGGTCGAGAAGGGTGCAAACTCGATCACGGCCACGATCGAGAAGAAGGACGGCACGTCGGAGAAGATCACCGCAGACCGGATGATCTCGGCTGTCGGCGTGCAGGCCAATATCGAGAATATCGGCCTTGAGGCTGTCGGCGTGAAGACCGACCGTGGCTTCATCGTCATCGACGGCTACGGCAAGACCAATGTCGAGGGTATCTACGCGATCGGCGATGTCGCCGGCGGTCCGCTGCTGGCGCACAAGGCCGAGCATGAAGCCGTCGTCTGCATCGAAAAGATCGCCGGCCTGCCCAACGTGCACGCCATGGACAAGAGCAAGATCCCGGGCTGCACCTATTGCAATCCGCAGGTCGCATCGGTTGGTCTGACCGAAGCCAAGGCCAAGGAGCAGGGCCGCGAGATCCGCGTCGGCCGCTTCTCGTTTGCGGCAAACGGCAAGGCCGTGGCCCTTGGCGAGGACCAGGGCATGGTCAAGACGATCTTCGACAAGAAGACCGGCGAGCTCATCGGTGCACATATGGTCGGGGCGGAAGTGACCGAACTCATCCAGGGCTTCGTCGTCGCCATGAACCTCGAGACGACAGAGGAAGACCTGATGCACACGATCTTCCCGCATCCGACGATTTCGGAATCGATGAAGGAAAGCGTGCTTGATGCCTATGGCCGCGTCCTGAACGCTTAGGTTTCAGCGCCGATTGCATATGGGCGGCTCGCCGCCCATATCTACTGAAGAGGTTTGAACGGAGTAAGACATGGGCGTGGGCTGGTTTGCAGCAATCATCATCGGAGGCCTGGCAGGCTGGCTTGCCGGCAAGCTGATGGATATGCGCTTCGGCATCTTCATGAATATCGTGATCGGCATCGTCGGCGCGGTGATTGCCAACGCGATCTTCGATTCTGCCAACATCCATGTTGCCAGCGGTTGGCTGGGTTACCTCGTGCAGGGTTTCGTCGGCTCGTGCATTTTGCTATTTGTCGCAAAACTCGTCAGGCGTTGACGGTACCCGCATTCAAGGCGGTTGAGGACAGTAATTTATGGTCACCATTCTCGACAGGATAAACCTCATCACCCCTGCTACGGGCGATGAGAAGCGTGTCCGCCATCCGGAAAAGGCGCATCGGCCCGATACCGAAGTGCTGCGCAAGCCGGAATGGATCCGTGTCAAGGCTCCGGTTTCCAAGGGCTATCAGGAAACCCGCTCGATCGTGAAGGAGCACAAGCTCGTCACCGTCTGTGAAGAAGCGGGTTGCCCCAACATCGGCGAGTGCTGGGACAAGAAGCACGCCACGTTCATGATCATGGGGGAGATCTGCACGCGCGCCTGCGCGTTCTGCAACGTCTCGACAGGAAAGCCGAACGCGCTCGACCTGTCAGAGCCCGAGAATGTCGCAAAGGCCGTCAAGGAGATGGGCCTCAGCCACGTCGTCATCACCTCGGTCGATCGTGACGATCTGGCCGATGGCGGTGCCGAGCATTTCGAGAAGGTGATCTGGGCGATCCGTGCAGCGTCACCGTTGACGACGATCGAGATCCTGACGCCGGACTTCCTCAAGAAGCCGGGCGCTCTCGAGCGCGTCGTTGCGGCAAAGCCTGACGTCTTCAACCACAATATGGAGACGGTGCCGGGCAATTATCTGACGGTTCGCCCCGGTGCCCGCTATTTCCACTCGGTTCGTCTGCTGCAGCGGGTGAAGGAACTGGATCCGACGATGTTTACCAAGTCGGGCATCATGGTCGGCCTCGGCGAAGAGCGCAACGAAGTGCTGCAGCTGATGGACGACCTGCGGACCGCCGACGTCGACTTCCTGACGATCGGCCAGTATCTGCAGCCGACCCGCAAGCATCACGCGGTGATGAGTTTCGTGACGCCGGAGGAGTTCAAGTCCTACGAGACTGTGGCCTATACGAAGGGCTTCCTGATGGTGGCGTCCAGCCCGCTGACGCGGTCGTCGCATCACGCAGGCGATGATTTCGCCCGTCTGCGCGCCAATCGCGCCCGCAAGCTGCTCGCAGCAGCGGTGTAATCCGCACTTCTGCGGTCTGGCGGCCGATCACTCGGCCGCTTGAACCTTCTCGATCTTATCCTGATTCTTGTCCTGCCCGCGGCGGCGCTCGCGCAGCGTTGTGCGATGTCCGCGTGTCTCGGCTTTCGCCATTTCCACAAAATAGGCGAGCATGGGGAGCTGGTTCATATCGGCCAGTTGTTTGGCGGATTCGAGCAGCTTGATCATTTGCGTAAAGTCATCCATGGAATGCGTCTTTCCGACAGGTAAAGGCCAGTCATCTCCCGTGAAGCGTTATACGCAGGATTGATCCCGCGGATCATTACAACTTCATTGCTGAGACATTAAAATTATTTAATCTTTGGGCCTCCCGTTATCGAGCCGAGCGGCGACGTCCCAGATATGCCTTGAAGCAACAACCCGCCAGAGGGCAGGGCCATTTTTTTGGACGACAGCGAGAGCGCAGGATTTGGGCGCGCCTGATGTTGAAATCGCATCGACACATGCGTCAGCTTCTTGATCTTCTGCCTGTGCGCGATTAACTCCACGACATGCCCAAGTTCGAAATACGCCGCCCCGTCAAGCATAGTCCCGAGAAGATGTACGCGCTGGTCGCCGACATCGAGAAATATCCGGAATTCCTGCCGCTTTGTGAAGCGCTGTCGATCCGTTCCCGCAAGGAACGTGATGGCAAGGAGTTGCTGCTTGCCGACATGACCGTCGGCTACAAGGCGATCCGCGAGACCTTCACGACGCAGGTTCTGCTGCATCCCGCCGAAGAGGCGATCGACGTAAAATATATCGAAGGTCCGTTCAAGTATCTCGATAATCGCTGGCGGTTCGAGCCGGCGACGGACGGTTCCGACGGTTGCACCGTTGCCTTCTTCATCGACTACGAATTCAAGAGCATGATTCTCGGCGCTCTGATGGGCTCGATGTTCGACCGCGCTTTCCGCATGTTCGCCGAAGCGTTCGAAGCACGCGCGGACAAGATCTACGCCTGATCGGCGTCAGGCTCAGCCCGCCGCCTCCAGCAGCATCTCCAGCGCCGTCCTGACGGTCGCAAGCCGGACCTCGGTCCGGCCGATGTCGCCATAGCGCATCTCCCGGTGCAGGATCGTTCCGTTCCGGCCGCGCGCTGCGAGATGGACCAGCCCGACTGACTTTTCGGCCGAGCCGCCGCCGGGGCCTGCTATGCCTGTTACGGCAACAGCGAGATCGGCGCGGGAGCGGAACAGGGCGCCAGTTGCCATCAACAGGGCAGTTTCCCTTGAGACGGCGCCGTGTGTTGCAAGCACCGACGAGGGCACTCCCAGCATGTCTGTCTTCGCGTCATTGGTATAAGTGACAAAGCCGCGATCAACGACCGCCGACGACCCGGCGATCTCGGTCAGCGCTCCGGCGATCAGGCCGCCGGTGCAGGACTCCGCCGTCGAGACCATCAGCTTGCGCGCCGAAAACGTCTCGATGATGCGCCGGGCCTGTGCCTCGATATCATCAGGAAAGAGGCTCATGTCCGCACCGATCCGAACACCACGGTGGCTGTGGCAATCGCTGCGATCCCCTCGCCACGGCCGACAAAGCCGATCTTCTCGTTGGTCGTCGCCTTCACCGAGCAGCGGTCGAGCGAGATGCCGAGAATTTCGGCGAGCTTTTCGCGCATGTCCTGACGATGCGGTCCGACTTTGGGGGCTTCCGCGATTAGCGAGACATCGGCATTCATGATGGTGCCGCCGTGTTCGCGCACGATCTTCGCAGCGTGCTCAAGAAAGATCCTCGAGGCCGCGCCCTTCCACTGCATGTCGGACGGCGGAAAGTGGTCGCCGATGTCGCCGGCGCCGCAGGTGGCGAGCAGCGCGTCGGTGAGGGCATGCAGCGCCACGTCGGCATCCGAATGGCCGCTCAGCTTCTGATCGTGCGGAATGAAGATCCCGCACAGCGTCACGCCGTCGCCGGACACGAGCTGGTGGACGTCGTAGCCATTGCCGGTGCGAACATCCGGCAGATAGTGTGGGGCAGGGTTGCCCTGCGTGAGTTTTTCGTCAGCCATATCGATATCCCGCTTCAGCGTCAGTTTGATATTGTCGACGGAGCCTTCCACAATCGTCACGGCAAGGCCCGCCCATTCGGCGATCGAGGCATCGTCGGTGAAGTCGTCGTGGCGAAGGGCTGCGGCCTTTTCATGCGCGGTGCGGATTTCCGAGAGACGGAAGCTCTGCGGTGTCTGGGCCGCATAGAGCCCCGCCCGCGAAACCGTTTCGTGCACCAGCCCGTCCGATCCGCCACGCTTCAGCGTATCGGTCACCGCCATCGCCGGCAAGATTCCGTCATTGCCCGCGGCAAAGCCCTCTGCAATGCGATCCAGCAGTGCGTGGTCGACGAAAGGGCGGGCCGCGTCATGGATCATCACGTGGGTCGCCTCCGTTGCCGCAATCGCCCGCAGGCCCTCGTAGACGGAGCGCTGCCTTGTATCGCCGCCGAAGGTGACAATGATGTTCTCGGCTCCGCCAAGTCCGTCCGTCGAGGCGGCGTAGAGCGCCTCGTCTTCCGGGTGAATGACCACGACGATCGGGCCGCTCTTTGGCCAGGTCAGAAATTTCTGCAGCGTATGATGAATGACCGGCAGGCCACCGATACGGCGATATTGTTTTGGCCCGTCTCCCGGCGCACCCGCACGCTCTCCGCGGCCAGCAGCCACGATGACGATGCCTATCTTGAAGATCTCGCCGTCCATGAGCCCTCGGAAATTGGTGGGAGGTTGACAGCCGCAGAACTATAGGACCAAAAGCCTTAATTCCAGCACGTCGCTTAAAAATAACGCAGCTCGTGAATTGCCCTTGGCAAACGCATGACTCCTGAATAAAAATAGTGCAGAACAAATACCTGCCCGAAAGATCATCATTTGTCGCTCCCTGATCTATCCTCACCTTTTCATATCGGGCCAGTCGCCATCCGTAATCGGGTCGTCCTGGCGCCGATGTCCGGCGTCACCGATCTGCCGTTCCGCACGCTTGCCTGGCGCCACGGAGCAGGTCTCGTGGTGACCGAAATGGTGGCAAGCCGCGAACTGGTCATGAACCGCGAGGAATCCTGGTCGCGTCTGCAGGGAACCGGGATCACGCCGCATATGGTGCAGCTCGCCGGCCGCGAAGCGCACTGGATGGCGGAAGCCGCAAAGATTGCCGAGGCCAATGGTGCCGATATCATCGATATCAACATGGGCTGTCCGGCCAAAAAGGTCACAGGGGGCTATTCGGGTTCTGCGCTGATGCGTGATCCCGATCACGCGCTGTCGATGATCGAGGCGACCGTCAAGGCGGTCAACGTGCCTGTCACCGTCAAGATGCGGCTCGGCTGGGACGAGAATACCATCAACGCACCGGAAATTTCGCGCCGTGCCGAACAGGCGGGCGCCCGGATGATCACCATCCATGGCCGCACCCGCATGCAGTTCTACGAGGGCAGGGCGGACTGGGATGCCATTCGTGCCGTTCGCGATGAGATCAAGATCCCGCTCATCGCCAACGGCGATGTCGAGACGCCGGAAGATGCGGCCGAGATCATCCGGCGTTCAGGCGCCGATGCGGTCATGGTCGGACGCGGTGCTCAAGGTCGTCCATGGCATATCGGATGGCTTGCCGGCGCTTCTGCACCGGGGCGCGAGGAGATGGCTGTCATCGTCGTTGAACATTACGAAGCGATGCTTGAGCTTTATGGCCGCGAGGCCGGGCTTCGACACGCAAGGAAACATCTCGGCTGGTATCTCGACCGGTTCGCGCCGAACCTGCCAGCAGATCAGAAGGGCGCAATCATGATCTCGAAGGACGCGACCGACGTTTCGAAAAGAATGTCGTCGGCACTGCTCGACGGTGCGTTCGATGAGTCGGCAAGGAAGGCAGCATGACCAAGTCTCCCGCACCCGATGCCGCGCAGGGGCAAGCGCTGGCCATGGCGGTTCTCAATTCCGTTCAGAACCCCGTCATTCTTGTCGATGCCGATGGCAGGGTCGCATTTGCCAACTGGGAAGCAGAGTCGTTCTTCGGCTCCAGCGCCTCGCATCTGGCCAAGAACACGATCTCGAGTTTCATTCCGTTCGGAAGCCCGCTTCTTGCGCTGATCGATCAGGTTCGCGAGCGCAGGGCGCCGGTCAACGAGTACCGCGTCGACCTGTCGTCGCCGCGGCTTGGCCAGGAAAAGCTGGTCGACCTCTATGTTGCTCCTGTCGTCAGCGAGCTGGGGTCTGTCGTCGTGGTGTTCCAGGAGCGCTCGATGGCCGACAAGATCGACCGCCAGCTGACCCACCGGGCTGCGGCACGCTCCGTCACCGGCCTTGCGTCGATGCTGGCGCATGAAATCAAGAACCCGCTCTCCGGCATCCGCGGGGCAGCCCAGCTGCTCGAGTCGGTCGTGCCGGACGAGGACCGCTCGCTGACCCGGCTGATCTGCGACGAGACCGACCGGATTGTGTCGCTGGTCGATCGCATGGAAGTGTTTTCCGACGAGCGTCCGATCGACCGGATGCCGCTCAACATCCATTCCGTGCTCGATCATGTGAAGGCTATCGCCAAGGCCGGGTTCGGACGCGACATCAAAATCGCGGAAATGTACGATCCGTCGCTGCCGCCGGTCTATGCCAACCGCGACCAGCTGGTGCAGGTATTTTTGAACCTCATCAAGAATGCCGCCGAAGCGGTCGGCGATCAGCCGGATGCGGAGATCATGCTGACCACCGCCTACCGGCCGGGCATCCGCCTGTCGGTTGCCGGTACGCGGGAGAAGATCTCGCTGCCGCTGGAATTTTGCGTCATCGACAACGGTCCGGGCGTCCCGGCCGATATCCTGCCGCATCTGTTTGACCCCTTCATCACCACCAAGACGAACGGTTCCGGCCTTGGTCTGGCGCTGGTTGCTAAGATCATTGGTGCCCATGGCGGCATCATCGAATGCGACAGCCAGCCGCGCCGGACGATATTCCGCGTTCTTATGCCCATGCACAAGGAAGAAGGCGGCGATGGCCGCGCCTTGAACTTCACAGGAAGCGATTAATGACTGCCACGATCCTTGTCGCAGACGACGACGCAGCCATCCGCACGGTTCTCAACCAGGCGCTGACCCGCGCCGGTTATGACGTCCGCATCACATCGAATGCCGCAACGCTGTGGCGCTGGATTTCCGCTGGCGAGGGCGATCTTGTCGTCACCGACGTGATCATGCCGGACGAGAATGCGTTCGACCTCCTGCCGCGCATCAAGAAGGCGAGGCCGGATCTTCCGGTACTGGTCATGAGCGCCCAGAACACGTTCATGACCGCCATCAAGGCCTCGGAGAAGGGCGCTTACGACTATCTGCCGAAGCCGTTCGACCTTACCGAGCTGATCGCGATCATCGGGCGGGCCCTGGCTGAACCGAAGCGCAAGCCGGCTCGCCTCGACGACGATACGCAGGACGGCATGCCGCTGGTCGGCCGTTCGACGGCGATGCAGGAAATCTACCGCGTTCTGGCGCGTCTGATGCAGACCGACCTGACGCTAATGATTACCGGCGAGTCGGGCACCGGCAAGGAGCTTGTCGCCCGCGCGCTGCACGACTACGGCAAGCGCCGCAACGGCCCGTTCGTCGCGATCAACATGGCGGCAATTCCGCGCGATCTGATCGAGTCGGAACTGTTCGGCCATGAGAAGGGAGCCTTCACCGGGGCCCAGAACCGCTCGACCGGCCGTTTCGAACAGGCAGAAGGCGGCACGCTGTTTCTCGACGAAATCGGCGACATGCCGATGGATGCCCAGACACGGCTTCTTCGCGTTCTTCAGCAGGGCGAATATACGACGGTTGGCGGTCGCACGCCCATCCGCACCGACGTGCGCATCGTTGCCGCGACCAACAAGGACCTGAAACAACTCATCAACCAGGGTCTGTTCCGCGAGGACCTTTATTATCGCCTCAACGTCGTTCCTTTGCGCCTGCCACCTCTCAGAGATCGCGCCGAAGATATTCCCGATCTCGTCCGGCATTTCATGCAGATGGCGGAGAAGGAGGGCCTCGACGGCAAGCGTTTCGAAACGGAAGCGCTGGATGCGATGAAGGCCTATGCCTGGCCGGGCAACGTCCGCGAGCTGGAAAACCTCGTGCGCCGCCTGATGGCGCTTTATCCACAGGATGTGATCACCCGCGAGATCATCGAAACGGAGCTTCGCTCCGATGTGCCGGATAGCCCGATCGACAAGATGACGGCCCGTTCAGGGTCTCTCACCATTGCCCAGGCCGTCGAAGAGAACATGCGGTCATACTTTGCCGGTTTCGGCGAAAACCTGCCGCCGCCAGGTCTTTACGACCGGGTTTTGACGGAAATGGAGTATCCATTGATCCTTGCCGCGCTGACGGCCACCCGTGGCAACCAGATCAAGGCAGCAGATCTTCTCGGCCTCAACCGCAATACTCTGCGCAAGAAGATCCGCGAACTGGGCGTTTCGGTCTATCGCAGCTCCCGCGGCGCGTAGTCCTGTCATTTCCGTTCGCCACAATCGCTTGACACTTCTGCTTCATCGTTGCATTTTCGCCACAAAGCGTTGCTTAAACATCACGCAGATTTACGCTTCAGGCTGAGCCTCCAGGCTCGGCCCGAGCAGCGCGAGTTTTCGTTGCAAATGAATGACTGGCGTCTGCGTCCGGATGAGATATCCGCACCGGCCACGCCACGAAGGCCGGGGTTTTAACGATGACGGATGGCGCTGCAACGCAGTCGGCCGAAACGGAGCCGGCAGCTGTGGTCCACGATCGGCGTGTATCCTTCGCGCTGCCGGGCCTGCTTCTTGCCGGTGGTGCACTGATCTGCGCCACACTGACGCTGTTCGTTCTGCTGGGCGTGACGCCGGTCGCGCCGACGACCAATGTTGTGATCGCGTCCGCCGCGATCAACTCGCTGTTCATTCTCGGCCTTGTCTACCTGATCGGCAGAGAGGTCGGACGACTGGTAAAGGCCAGACGTCGTGGGCGTGCGGCGGCCCGTCTGCATGTGCGCATCGTCGTGCTGTTCTCGTTCGTGGCGATCACGCCCGCCGTGCTGGTTGCGATTTTCGCCAGCCTGACGCTGAGCGTCGGTCTCGATCGCTGGTTTTCGCTTCGCACGCAGTCGATCGTGCAGTCGTCGCAGGACGTTGCACGAGCCTATATGATGGAGAACGCAAGTTACCTTCAGGGCCAGACCGTCTCGATGTCGAACGATCTCGAGCGGAACCGCGCGATGTATTATCTCGACCGGACCGGTTTCATCGATCTTCTGACCCGTCAGGCGCGGGGCCGTGGTCTGCTCGGCGCCTTCCTGGTGCAGGAGGATGGCCAGGCGGTCGCACAGGCTGATATCAAGACGGAGAAGCCGCTTCCGGCCATTCCCCAGGACGCGCTCAAAAGTGCTGCATCCGGCCAGCCGACGCTGATCCCACCGGGCATCACCAACCTCGTCGGTGCCGTCATCAAGATCGATACGATCCCGGGCGCCTTTCTCTACACGATCCGGGCCGTCGATCCGCGCGTGATGAACGCGATGCGGCTGATGGAGGAGAACACCGCCGAATACAAGGCGATGGAAGCCGGCCGCATGTCGCTGCAGGTGGCCTTTGCCGTGCTCTATCTCGGCTTTGCGCTGATCGTTCTTCTCGCCGCCATCTGGGCCGCCATCGCGGTTGCCGACCGTATCGTGCGGCCGATCCGGCTGCTGATCAGTGCGGCAGACAGCGTCGCCACCGGCAATCTCAACGTGGTCGTCCCGGTTCGCACTGTTGACGGTGACGTCGGCAGCCTTTCGCGCACGTTCAACAAGATGATTTCCGAGATCCGCAGCCAGCGCGATGAGATCCTCGAGGCCAAGGACGAGGTCGACGACCGCCGCCGGTTTATCGAAGCCGTGCTATCGGGCGTGACCGCTGCCGTCATTGGCGTCGAGGCGGATCGCCGCATCACCATCGTCAATCCGACGGCCGAAGACTTTCTCGGTGCGCCTGCCGAGGAGCTGATGGGCAAGACGCTTGATGATGTAGCGCCCGAGATCGACCACGTTCTGACTGAGGCGACCGCCCGCTCGCGCGGTGATTTCCGCAAGCAGGTCAACCTGATGCGCAACGGCACCGAGCGGACGCTGTCCGTCCAGGTCACCCGTGAAGAGCAGCGTTCGCCGCAGGATGCCTATGTCATCACGCTGGATGACATTACCGACCTCGTGATCGCGCAGCGCTCCACCGCCTGGGCGGATGTGGCGCGGCGGATCGCGCACGAGATCAAGAACCCGCTCACTCCGATCCAGCTTTCCGCCGAGCGCCTGAAGCGCCGCTATGGCAAGCAGATCGACGCCAGCGACCGGGCGGTGTTCGACCAATGCACCGATACGATCGTGCGCCAGGTGGGCGATATCGGCCGCATGGTCGATGAATTCTCCTCGTTTGCCCGCATGCCGAAGCCGGCCAAGGAAGACGCGGACCTGCGCGATATCCTGCGCGATGCCATCTTCCTGCGCGAAATGGGTGAGACACATGTGGACTTCATTCGCGAGCTCGGCGATCAGCCTCTCAAAGGTCTGTTCGATGCCCGTATGCTGGGCCAGGCTTTCGGAAACCTCGTCAAGAATGCTGTCGAGGCGATAGAGGCGGTGCCGAGCGATCAAGAGCGCGATGGCCGCAAGATCATGGTTCGCGCGGCTCTCGAAAAAGGTCGGGACACGTTCGTCGTCGATATCATCGACAACGGCAACGGACTGCCGACCGAAAACCGGCACCGCATTCTGGAGCCATACATGACGATGCGCGAGAAGGGCACGGGCCTTGGCCTCGCGATCGTCAAGAAGATCATCGAGGAGCACGGCGGACAGCTGGAGCTGCACGATGCTCCCAACGATTTCGATCATGGCAAGGGCGCCATGATCCGGGTGCTGCTGCCGCATGTCGAGCGGGTGGCAAAGCCCAACACAGATAATAACGATAAGGAACTGGCATATGGCATCTGATATTCTTGTCGTCGATGACGAGGCCGACATTCGTGACATCGTTTCGGGCATACTGTCCGACGAGGGCCATGAAACGCGAACGGCCCACGATGCGGACAGCGCGCTTGCGACGATATCCGACCGTGTGCCACGGCTCGTCTTTCTCGATATCTGGATGCAGGGATCACGTCTCGATGGTCTGGCACTCCTCGAGGAGATCAAGTCCCGTCATCCGGACCTTCCCGTCGTCATGATTTCCGGTCACGGCAATGTCGAGACAGCGGTATCAGCCATCAAGCGCGGTGCCTTCGACTTCATCGAAAAACCGTTCAAGGCCGATCGGCTGATCCTGATTGCCGAGCGCGCGCTCGAAAACTCCAAGCTGAAGCGCGAAGTGACCGAGCTGAAGCGCCGTACCGGGGACGCCGCCGAACTGGTCGGCACGTCGGTTGCCGTGTCGCAGCTTCGCCAGACGATCGAAAAGGTCTCGCCCACCAACAGCCGCATCATGATCCTTGGTCCTTCCGGCTCCGGCAAGGAGCTGGTGGCAAGGATGATCCACAAGAAGTCCTCGCGGGTAACGGGGCCGTTCGTTGCACTGAATGCCGCAACGATCACGCCTGACCGCATGGAGATCGCGCTGTTCGGGACCGAGGGTGGGCCTGGCCAGCCCCGCAAGATCGGCGCGCTGGAAGAGGCGCATCGCGGCATTCTCTATCTCGACGAGATCGGCGAAATGCCGCGCGAGACGCAGAACAAGATCCTGCGCGTGCTTGTTGATCAGCAGTTCGAACGCGTCGGCGGTTCCAAGCGGGTCAAGGTGGATGTGCGCATCATCTCGTCCACAGCCCTCAATCTCGAGAGTCTGATTGCCGAAGGGGCGTTTCGCGAGGATCTCTATCACCGCCTCGCGGTCGTGCCGGTCAAGGTACCGGCGCTTGCCGAACGGCGGGAGGATATTCCGTTCCTGGTCGATATGTTCATGCGCCAGATCTCCGAGCAGGCCGGCATCCGCGCCCGCAAGATCGGTGACGATGCCATGGCCGTGCTGCAGGCGCATGACTGGCCCGGCAACATCCGCCAGCTGCGCAACAATATCGAACGGCTGATGATCCTTGCCCGTACCGACGGTCCTGATACGGCGATATCAGCGGACATGCTGCCACCCGATCTCGGCGACATGCTGCCGAAAGTCTCATCGAAGGGCGATGTCCACATCATGACGCTGCCGCTGCGTGAAGCGCGCGAAATGTTCGAACGCGACTATCTCGTCGCGCAGATTAACCGCTTCGGCGGCAACATTTCGCGCACCGCGGAATTCGTCGGCATGGAGCGCTCGGCGCTGCATCGCAAGCTGAAGTCGCTGGGCGTGTAAGGGATCATCATGCGTATCGCTTACGTCAACGGCCAGTATGTCAGGCATTCCGAGGCTGCTATCCATATCGAGGATCGCGGTTTCCAGTTCGCCGATGGTGTCTACGAAGTCTGCGAGGTCCGGGACGGGCTGATCGTTGATCTGACTCGGCATCTGAACCGGCTCGACCGCTCCCTCAGCGAGCTGCGCATGGTCCAGCCCATGAGCCGCGCGGCACTCACGCTCGTCATTCGTGAGGTGTTGCGGCGCAACCGGGTTCGCAACGGCATCTTCTACATGCAGGTGACGCGCGGTGCGGCAAAGCGCGACCATTTCTTCCCGCCGGAGGGGACGGCTCCGACCATCACGATCACTGCCAAGAGCACCGATCCGTCGCTGCTTGCCAAGAAGTACGCGACCGGCATCAAGGTGATCACGCTTCTCGAAAACCGCTGGGATCGCGTCGACATCAAGACTGTGGGTCTTCTGCCCAACGTTCTGGCCAAGCAGCAGGCCCGTGATGCGGGTGCCCATGACGCGATCTTCGTTACGCGGGACGGCATGGTGCTGGAAGGTGCTTCCGCCAATGCCTGGATCGTCACGCCGGAAGGCGAGCTTGTCACGCGACCGGCCGAGCACGGGATCCTCAAGGGCATCACCCGCACGACGGCAATCGACGTTGCGGCAAAGCTCGGCCTCGTTTTTGTCGAGCGGGAGTTCTCCGTGGACGAAATGCTGTCCGCCCGCGAAGCCTTCATGACATCTGCAACCGGCATTTGCGTTCCGGTCGTCGAGGTCGATGGTAAGCCTGTCGCCAACGGCCATCCGGGCACTGTCTCAAGCGATATTAGGGACGCTTTTTTCGCGATTGCGGAGAAGACGGCGATTTGATAACCACACTGTCAGGGGAAGGGAAACACGAGGGCGTTTCCCGCTCAACTCTAGAAATTTTGATCAGCTTCCGGCAATGACCGGCAAGAAAGAAAGAAGCGACGCTATGGCGGAACGTTCTCAGAACCTGCAGGATTTGTTTCTCAACACAGTCCGCAAACAGAAGATTTCCCTGACGATATTCCTGATCAACGGGGTGAAGCTCACGGGCGTCGTGACCTCGTTCGACAATTTCTGTGTGCTTCTACGCCGTGACGGACACTCGCAGCTCGTGTATAAGCACGCTATCTCCACCATCATGCCGGGCCAGCCGATGCAGATGTTCGAGACAGAAGAAAACGCTGCTTAAGGATCGATAGAATCTCCAATCGCGATACCTCGAACGAATCAATAGTCCCGGAAGCCGAAAAGCACCGGGACGACATGCGCGCTGTCGTCATCGTGCCTGTGCTGAAACAGAGCCGGGCACGCAGCGGGCAGGGTGAGGCGACAGCCACGCCTGCGCCCTCAAGACCTGCCGCGCCGCAGCGATCCAACGAAGCCCGTCTTGAAGAAGCGACCGGCCTTGCCCGTGCGATCGATCTCGAGATCGCCGAAGGCATGATCGTAACCGTCGGTCAGCCGCGGCCCGCCACGCTGATGGGCACCGGCAAGATCGAAGAGATCAAAGCACTTCTCGACGAGAAGGATGCCGGGCTCGTCATCGTCGATCATCCGCTGACACCTGTCCAGCAACGCAATCTCGAGAAGGAATGGGGCGCCAAGGTCATTGACCGCACCGGCCTCATTCTGGAAATCTTCGGCCGCCGTGCCTCCACCAAGGAAGGCACGCTGCAGGTCGATCTCGCTCACCTGAATTACCAGAAGGGCCGCCTCGTTCGGTCCTGGACCCACCTTGAACGCCAGCGCGGTGGTGCGGGCTTCATGGGCGGTCCCGGTGAAACCCAGATCGAAGCCGACAGACGGCAGTTGCAGGACAAGATCATCAAGCTCGAGAGGGAGCTTGAACAGGTCGTGCGGACCCGCCAGCTGCACCGCGCCAAACGCCGCAAGGTGCCGCATCCGATCGTGGCGCTGGTCGGCTATACCAATGCCGGCAAGTCGACGCTGTTCAACCGCATTACCGGCGCCGGTGTGCTGGCCGAGGACATGCTGTTTGCGACGCTCGATCCAACGCTGCGCCGGATGAAGCTGCCGCATGGCCGCACCGTCATCATGTCCGATACGGTCGGGTTCATCTCCGATCTTCCGACCCACCTTGTCGCCGCCTTCCGCGCGACGCTGGAAGAGGTGCTGGAAGCCGATCTCGTGCTGCATGTGCGCGACATGTCCGACCCTGACAATGCCGCCCAGTCGGCTGACGTGCTGCGCATCCTCGCCGATCTCGGGATCGACGAGAAGGAGAGCGAGAAGCGCATCATCGAGGTCTGGAACAAGATCGACCGGCTCGACCCGGAAAGCCACGACGCGCTGTTCGAGCGTGCCCAGGGGCGCGCCAACATCATGGCCGTCTCGGCGATCACAGGCGAAGGCGTCGAGGCACTGCTCGATGAAGTCTCGAACCGGCTTTCCGGCGTGCTGACCGAGGCCGAGATCGTGATCCCGGCCGATAAGCTGGCACTCGTCTCCTGGGTCTACGGCAATGCCGTGGTGAGCGAGCGTGAGGACAATGAGGACGGCTCGGTGACGCTGGTCGTCAAACTCACGGATCGGCAGGCTTCTGAACTGGAGCGCAGGCTCGGGAACGGCGCAAAGCCGGACAAGGAAGAGTGGGAGCGGTAAGACGCTCCTTCTTCATTCCCTGTAGCTGCTGCGAAGGTTCGCGGGAGCGTATTTCCCTCCATACGGATGGTAATTCGCTTTGTGAACCTATGTCGGAAAACGCCAGTCCAGTAACGCTCCATTGTGATACGTATTCATCTTCGTGGCGCGAAGCTAACACACTGACAATATTTGAGTATTAAATAGGGTTTACGCGTAATTCACGGGCGGCGGAAGCAACCAAAGCTTGGCGGATGCATTTAGGCTGCGCTCTCCAGCTAAGGTTCGCTCCTGATGACATCATCCGTTCTTCACAAATCTGCGGGTGGCAATCCACCGCGCATCTTCTCCGACCGATCTCTGGCGGCGCTCTGCCTCCTCAATTTCTTTCTAGCCGATGCGCGTGATGGGCTCGGGCCGTTTCTTGATGCTTTCCTTGCGACGCAAGGCTGGTCATCGATGTCACTCGGCCTGATCGCCACGGTCGGTGGTTTGATCGGGCTTGCCGCAACGCCGCTTTGTGGGGCGCTGGTCGATGGAACGTCGTGGAAACGGGCGCTCGTTGCCATTCCGGTCGTGGTGGTCACCGCTGCAGCGCTGGTGACGCTTCTTTCCCCCAATCCGGCAATTGTCTGGATCGGTCAGATCGGGACCGCCGTCGTCGGCGCCGTGATCGGTCCGGCACTGGCCGGCCTGACGCTGGGTCTCGTCGGCGAGAAGCTGTTTTCGCAACAGATCGCTCGCAACGAGTTCTGGAACCACACAGGCAATTTCGCCTCGCTGTTTGCCGTCTATGTCATCATCTCGCTGTTCGGCCAGGGTGGCATGATCTGGCTGATGATCGCGACGGCGTTCGGTGCTCTTGCGGCAGTCGCAATGATCGATCCTGATCGCATCGATCACAAGGTCGCCCGCGGCCTTGCGGCGAACGACGGCAGCGGAGCAGACGCTAGCGCGGCGGAGGCGCCATCCGGTTTTAGTGTGCTTCTGAAAAGCCGGGGACTTATTCTGCTTGCACTGATCCTGATGATCTTCCATTTCGGCAACGCGCCGATGAGCCGGTTGATCGCCCAGCAGTTCGCCATCGAACTCGGAACACCATTCCGGACCACGGCGATCATCACAGGCATTGCCCAGCTTTCGATGGTGGCTGTCGCGGTCGTGACGCCGTTCCTGATCCGAAGGCTTGGCCTTGCCGCGACGCTTGCGATCGGGCTTGCAGCGCTGCCGATCCGCGGGTTGATCGCCGGCAGCTTTGACGGTTTTTGGGTGGTATGGCCCGTCCAGATCCTCGACGGCGTCGGTGCCGGGCTGCTTGGCATCGTCACACCGGTTGCAGTGGAACGCATCCTCAAGGGTACAGGCCGTTTCAATGTCGGCTTTGCGAGCTTGATGACGGTCCAGGGCCTCGGCGCATCGCTCAGCAACGTCGTTGCCGGCTATGTGGTTAGCCAGGGAGGCTATGCGGTCTCGCATCTCGTTGGGGGCGGCGTCGCGCTGATCGCCGTGGCCGTCTTCGCGATCTACCACAAGGAAATCGCGCCATCGCAGAAGTCGATCGGCTGAAACAGAGATGCCGCGATCCCCAAATGTATTCGGGGATCGCGGCATTTATAATCAGATCATTAGACCGGTCTTTTAAACCGATATCTCAGAAGCTTACCCAACAAATGCGCGTTCGATAACGAACTCGCTCGGCTTGTTGTTGGCACCTTCGGTCAGGCCGGCATCTTCCAGGCGTTCCTTGGTGTCTTTCAGCATCGCAGCCGAGCCGCAGATCATGCCGCGGTCGACAGCGGGGTCGAGCGGCGGCACGCCGAGATCGGTGAAGAGCTTGCCGTTGTCGATCAGGTCCGTGATGCGGCCCTGATAGGGGAACGCCGCGTCGCGGGTTACGGTCGGATAATGCTTCAGCTTGGTGCCGACGACTTCGGAGAGAAACTCGTGATTACGGATCTCTTCCATCAGGTCGAACCCATATTTCAGCTCCGCCACTTCGCGGCAGGTATGGGTGAGGATGACCTCATCGAATTTCTCGTAGGTTTCCGGATCGCGGATCAGGCTTGCGAACGGAGCGATGCCTGTGCCGGTCGAGAACATGTAGAGACGCTTGCCGGGCGTCAGCGCGTCGAGCACCAGCGTCCCTGTCGGCTTCTTGCGCATCAATACCGTATCGCCCGGCTTGATCGCCTGCAGATGCGACGTCAGCGGGCCATCCGGAACCTTGATCGAGAAGATTTCGATCTCTTCGTCCCAGGAGGGGCTGGCAATCGAATAGGCGCGGTAGATCGGCTTGTCGCCGACCATCAGGCCGATCATGGCAAACTCGCCTGACCGGAAGCGGAAGCCTGCCGGACGTGTCATGCGGAAGCGGAACAGATGATCCGTGAAATGCTCCACCGAAAGCACGGTTTCGGCGTAGACTCCATCCGGGATCTTCACGGCAAACTCTTCGGTCTTGGCAGGTGCGTTCATAGTCTCGTCCGTTACTCGGTCAGATTGGTTTCGCAGCAGCGAAATACACTATCGAGCCGCGCTTATGAAGCAATCGGCCGCGCTTTCTGGCCGATCGCTTAGAAAATATGTCTTCTGAGGTCAGCTTTTCAAGCCGGCACAGAGCGGCGGCGCCAGCTATAGCCTTCGCCTGGCTCCGCAGGACGCGCCGTCGGCTGGTAGTGAACGTCAATGCCGGGCAGGCGGCCTTCCTCCAGACGCTGCAGCGCCGTTGCGTTGGTGACCGCGAAGCTGTCGATGCCACACCGCAGCATCAGCGGGACCTGGTCGATAAGGACATCGCCCACGGCGCGCAACTCGTTCTTGTAGGCCAGACGATCGCGCAGCAGCGAGGCGTGGCTGAAAGCGCGGCCATCGCTGAAGGCCGGAAACTCCACCGCCACAAGCTCGATGCGGTAGAGATAGGGCTCAAGCTTGCTGACGTCGTCGGCGGGCTTGATCAGCACACCGAGACCGACATCGTTGCTGGCTTCCGCTTTCTCGATGAACTCGGCCAGCGGAAGCAGAGGCTTTTGCTCGCCTTCGGCCTTTATCTCTTCCGTCTCGATCACCCAGGGGTCGTTGGCGACGAAGCCGGTCTCTCTCCAGATCTTCGCCATCACGCAGCCTCCGCCTTCGCGTCGCCGTAGAGCGCATCCTTGAAGGGTTGCGGTCCAACCCGGCGATAGGCGGCGAGGAAGGTTTCCTCCTGGCCCTGCCGAAGACCGAGATAGGTGTTGACGATGGTTTCGATCGCGTCCGTCACCTTCGACGGCTCGAAGCCGCGACCGATGATTTCGCCGATCGACGTGTTCTCGTCGGCAGAACCGCCAAGCGTGATCTGATAAAGCTCGGTGCCCTTCTTTTCGACGCCCAAAAGGCCGATATGGCCGACATGGTGGTGGCCGCAGGCGTTGATGCAGCCGGAGATCTTGATCTTCAGCTCGCCGATTTCTGCCTGCCGCTCCGGGGAGCCGAAGCGTGTGGAGATTTCCTGCGCGACCGGGATCGAACGGGCGTTTGCTAGAGCACAATAGTCCAAGCCCGGACAGACGATCATGTCCGTGATCAGGTTGGAATTTGCCGTTGCCAGATTGTGGGCTGCAAGGGCGCGATAAAGCGGCTCGAGATCGGCCAGCGCCACATGCGGCAGGATGACGTTCTGCTCGTGGCTGATGCGGATCTCGTCATGGCCGAACTCTTCCGCGAGATCGGCCATCGCATCCATCTGCACATCGGACGCATCGCCCGGAATGCCGCCGATGGGCTTCAGCGAGATGGTAACCATGCCGTAGTCCGGATGCTTGTGCGGCTGGACGTTCTGGTCCACCCAGCGGGCAAAGTTCTCGTCCTGCCGCTTCCAGCTCGCGAGTTCCTTCCATCCTTCGGCGCGGTTCGCCAAGGCGGGCGGTGCGAAGTAGGCGGTGATCGCCTCGATATCCCGTTCCGGCAGTTTCAGCTCGGTGCCCTGCAGGTGCTGGAATTCTTCCTCCACCTGACGGGTCAGTTCCTCGACGCCGGTTTCGTGCACTAGGATCTTGATGCGAGCCTTGTACTTGTTGTCGCGGCGACCGTTGAGATTGTACACCCGCATGATGGCGGTCGTGTAGGAGAGGAGGTCCTCTTCCGGCAGGAAGTCGCGGATCTTCTTGGCGATCAGCGGTGTGCGGCCCTGTCCGCCGCCGACATAGACAGCAAAGCCGATCTCGCCCTTGTCGTTCTTCTTCAGGTGCAGGCCGATGTCATGCACCTGGATCGCGGCGCGGTCGCGCTCGGCGCCGGTCACGGCGATCTTGAACTTGCGGGGCAGGAACGAGAATTCCGGATGGACCGACGACCACTGGCGCAGGATTTCCGCATAAGGGCGCGGATCTGCAACTTCATCGGCTGCAGCGCCGGCGAAATGATCCGCGGTGACGTTACGAATGCAGTTGCCCGATGTCTGCAGCGCGTGCATTTCGACGGTTGCGAGCTCGGCCAGGATATCCGGCGTATCAGACAGTTTCGGCCAGTTGTACTGGATGTTCTGCCGTGTGGTGAAATGGCCGTAGCCGCGGTCGTACTTGCGGGCGATATGCGCCAGCATCCGCATCTGCTTTGCATTCAGCGTGCCATAGGGGATCGCGACACGCAGCATATAGGCATGCAGCTGGAGATAGACGCCGTTCATCAGGCGCAGCGGCTTGAACGCATCCTCGGCAAGCGCGCCGGACAGGCGACGCTCCACCTGATCGCGGAACTGCTCCACGCGGCCTGATACAAATGCGTGGTCGAATTCGTCGTAACGATACATGATGTTCCTGAACTCTCGGTATCAGACTGCGATGAATGCCGGATCGGCGTGGCTGTAGCCGGCGGCATAATCCATTGTGGGGCCCTGTGCACGAATGCGTTCGCGAAGACGCGTGGGCCACAACCTGCCTTCGGTTTCCTCGACATCGATGACATTGACGTCGACGACCTTGTTCTCGGCGAAGTCACGCTTGCCGATCGCTTCCAGAGAGGAAACGGCTTCCGCATGGCGCGCCACGAGCGCTTCCTGCAGGTTTTCCGTCCAGCGGCCGGCGGCATCGAGCCAGACGGCGATGCCATCGGACAGGCGGTTGGCAGTCAGAACCTTGTCGGCCATTATTCCACTCCAATGCTTGCCCGCTCAACCGTCCTTGCAAAGGCGGAAAGCGGTTCGGACTTCTCAAAATTCGCGCCGGCGACGGCTTCGCCGATGATCACCATAACCGGGCCATCGAGATCATCGCGGGCCTCGAGCGCCGGCAGTTCCTGGAGGACGCCGTGGAACAGCTTGCGGTCGGTGCGGCTGGCATTCTCGATCACGGCGACGGTGGTGAGCGGTGAGACGCCGGCCTGCATCAGCCGTTCGGCGACCGATGCTGCAACCGTGCGGCCCATATAGACGGCGATGGTGGCGCCGGAGATCGCAAGGCTTGCCCAATCGGGCAGGGCTTTGCCGGCAAGGTCGTGGCCGGTGGTGAAGATCAGCGACGAGGCGACACCGCGCAGCGTCAGCGGCAGTTCGAAATCGGCAGCAGCGGCAAATGCCGAGGTGATGCCGGGGACGATCTCATAAGCGATGCCCGCTTCGCGCAAGGCTGCCATCTCTTCGCCGGCGCGACCGTAGACCAGCGGATCGCCGCTTTTCAGGCGCACGACGCGCTTGCCCTGGCGACCGAGATCGACCAGCAGGCGATTGATCTCGTCCTGGCTCTTGGAATGGCAGTTCTTGCGCTTGCCGACCGAAAGGCGTTCCGCATCGCGGCGGCCCATATCGACAATCACTTGCGGAACCAGCGCATCGTAGACGATCGCGTCCGCTTCCATCAGCACGCGCTGGGCCCGCAGTGTCAGGAGATCCTCGGCGCCAGGACCTGCTCCGACCAGCCAGATCTTGCCTTCGGCCTTGCCGGTGACCGAGAGAAGAGCATCTGCGGCACGGCGGGCCGCGGTAGGATCATTGGCGTCGACGGCATCGGCGACGTCGCCGGAGAAGAAGCGGTGCCAGAAGATGCGACGCGAGACACCGCGCGGGACGGCGCGTTCGACGGCATCGCGGTAATCGGTCGCAAGCGAGGCAAGTTTGCCAAGCGATGGCGACAGCATCTGATCGATGCGGGCGCGGATCATCTGGGCGAGAACAGGACCTGCACCTTCCGTGCCGATGGCGATGGCGAGTGGAGCGCGGTTGACCAGTGCCGGCGTGAAGAAATCGCAGTGATCCGGCTGGTCCACGGCGTTGGACGGAATTCCGTGCGCGCGGGCCGCGGTGACGATGGTCTGGTCGAGAGCCTGATCGCCGGTGGCGGCAAACACGAGCGTGGCGCCAGCCACTTGACCGGCGGCGAAGGTCTTGCGGATCGGTTCTATTCCGTGCTGGGCTAGCCATGCGGCATAATCGGCCTGCGGATCATCCGCATAGGCGATGATCAGCGCGTCCGTATTGGCGATCAGCCGCGCCTTGGCATAGGCCTCGTCGCCGTTGCCGAACACGGCAACGTTTTTTCCGCGCAGGCGAAAAAACGCCGGGAAGACCGACAGGCGTTGAAGGCTCTGAGACATGCGATTATCCTGCATCATATGAACCTGAATATCCACAATGCGGTGGCATAATTGAAGAAATGGATGTGCAAAAGGCCGGGGCGCCCGGTATTTCTGTTTCCCGTTCGCTCGCTTCTTGAGCAAAAGCCACCGCCAACCATCCGTTCATTGTGTGCAGCCCCACACGACCACAACCCTTTACACGTCCGATTTCGCTCTGCGGCAGACCTGGAGATGAGTGCCCCATGACCATTGCTTCCCGCCTTCTCGATGTCATCGAGCACGACATCCTGCCACTGACCCAAACGGGCGTTGCCGCCGGCAACAAGGTGTTCGGGGCGGCAATCCTGCGCAAGTCTGATCTGTCGCTGGTGATCGCCGAGACCAATAACGAGCTGGAAAATCCGCTCTGGCATGGCGAGGTGCACACGCTGAAGCGCTTCTACGAGATTGATTCCGGACTTTCCGCCAAGGATCTGATTTTCCTCTCGACTCACGAACCGTGCACGATGTGCATGTCGGCGATTACCTGGGCAGGGTTCGACAATTTCTACTCGTTCTTCAGCCACGAGGACAGCCGCGACGCGTTTGCCATTCCGCACGACCTGAAGATCCTGAAGGAGGTGTTCGGGCTGGAGCTCGGCGGCTACCGGCGGTCCAACGCGTTCTGGAACTCCTACTTCATCAGCGACATCATCGAGGCCGAGGAGGACGACGCCATCCGGCAGGACCTGAAGGCCCGGGCGGAGCGGATCCGGCAGCGTTACCAGCTGCTGTCGCAGAGCTACCAGGCCGGCAAGGCTGACAACACGATACCGCTCAATTGAACGGCAAGGATTTCGGTATGCATGCTTCGAAGGATATTTCCCGCCTGATCGAGATCATGGCGGCGCTGCGGACGCCGGTGACCGGTTGCCCGTGGGATCTCGAACAGAGTTTCGAGACGATCATTCCCTACACGATCGAGGAGGCCTACGAAGTCGCCGATGCGGTCGAGCGGCATGACATGGACGATCTGCGCGAGGAACTGGGCGACCTGCTTTTGCAGGTCGTGTTCCATGCGCAGATGGCGGAGGAGGCCGGTGCGTTTGCCTTCGGCGACGTGGTCGAGGCCGTCACCACCAAAATGATCCGCCGGCATCCGCATGTGTTTGCGCGCTCCGATGCGGATACGCCCGGCGCCGTGAAGCTGCAGTGGGATGCGATCAAGGCCGAGGAGAAGCGGGAGCGGGCCGAGCGGCGGGCGCTGCGCGGTACGACCGACACTGCCAAATCCGGCTTTCTCGGCGGCGTGCACCGGGCCCAGCCGGCGCTGAGCGAGGCCGTGAAGCTGCAGCAGCAGGCCGCCCGTGTGGGGTTCGACTGGTCGGAACCGGGCCCGATCCTCGACAAGATCGAGGAGGAAGTTGCCGAACTGCGCGAGGCCCTGGCCGCCGGACAGCCCGAAAAAGTGTCCGACGAGCTCGGCGACCTTATCTTTGCCCTCGTCAATATAGGCCGCCATGTGGACGCCGATCCGGAGACGGCGCTGCGCGGGACGAATGCCAAATTCCGGAGACGTTTCAGCCATATCGAGACGGAACTTCAGAAATCAGGCGAGACGCTGGAGGCCGCGACCCTGGAGCGGATGGAGGGGCTTTGGCAGGCGGCGAAGGCGATTGAGCGGGCGCTGTAAGCCCGCTGGCTTCGTGCCGCCTATCTCGGCCCGGCGGGGCTGTTTCTCTCCGCAGTCCGCGTTATGGCAGGGATGGCGGGGGCAGTTTTTCACGGGCCCGGTAGGCCGCCATCCATCGCTTGGCATCTTCGCCCGGTAGCGCGTTTCGGGCGACCTCGACACAGGCATCCTGCAATTCACGCTCGATGGCGGAGGGCGATGCGAACATCATGCCCTGCCGGCCGAGATCGGCGCGGGCGGCAAGCGCGATGAGGTAGATCAGGGTAAAGCTTTCGGGGTAGTCGGGGCCGAAATTGATCAGACAGGCAGGGGCGCCGGTGTCTATATTGACATGCAAGCATCGGTTGGCGCGACGGCATTCGCGCCGGAGGCAGGCCTGCGGAAAGGCCAGGATCTCGGCCGTGCAGCATGCCAGATGGGTCTCGATTTCCGTGATTTCGACAGACATGGTGCTTCTCCTGTCCGGTTTCGGATGATCCGCCTCGCCGGGCAGACGTGTGCCTTGGCGATCGAGGGATGAAAAATTCGGACGGGGCGCCGGAAGCTGCCTCGATATAGAAAGTAGTGGTGACACCTTTCGGCACCCCGTTCGGCGGTTTTTGCCCGCGACTGCGGTCTCTCTGCAATGACCCGGCCGGGCGGTTGTTCGCCGCCGGCTTCCCCGGGTGCTTCCGACGGATCAGGATCCGGCGAAACCACCCGGCGGGCCACCTTGTGTGCCGCACAGGCACATCCGGCGCGCTCTTTCGGGCATCGGAAACCGGCGGTCGGTCCGTGACCCGCCTGTTTCCCCCGTGTCGCCGGAGGGAGACCATTTTCCGCGGACCCGGAGCATGAGGCTGTACGTCGTTTCCCCATGACCCGCGCCGGTTCCGCCTCGCCGGGACGCCTCCCGGTGTATCCGCGACGGAACGCAGCATTATAGGCACGGAAAAAATCCGTGAGGATGTAACATGCGTTAAGTCATTGAAATTTAGTGGGTCGGTGTGTCAAAAGTCGCCGCAGCGCAAACAAAAGCGCTGTTATCGAGGCGCTTCTAAGGACCGGAAATGCGGGCGTTGCGCCTCGGCGCGTAAAGCTTCCGCTCAGCGCGGCGCGGTGCCGGCCAGTTTCGACTGCACGAGATCGACGCTGCCGCGAACATGGATCGTCACCGGTTTGCCACCGGCACCCGTGACCGCCAGCGCAATCACCGAGACGTCTTCCTCATAGGTGGTGACGTAAAGGACCTGAGCCTGATTGACGTAAACGGGCTGATTGTGGGTGTTCTTGAAGCCAATCATCGTGGCTGTGCTCCATCTTCGTTGTGAAGAAGGTATCGCATGGAAGGGGTTGATGGAGGGTGAATGCGGGTGGCGATGGTGTATGGGGATGTGCGGGCGATTTGGCAGGCGGCCGAGGCTGGCGCCGCGATCCCGGACGGATCTAGTGGCCGCCGAGCAACGCGCGCAGGCCCCATTTGACCTCGCCATTGCGGTTTTCGATGTCATCCACCTTCCAGCCGGCGTTTTCGCGCACCAGCGTGTAATGCAGCGTGACCGGCGAAAAGTTGAGGAAGAACACATCGAGTTCGACGCGGTCGCTGCTTCCCTTGAGCGGCCCGAGCCGCACATTCGTCGCCTCGCCATCCTGCCCTGATATCACCGGATCGAAATCGATCGTGCCGATCTCGTCATCGGACGTCCGGGCGCGATCGGCGACAAACAGCTTGGCCACTTTCACCGACGCGAATTCGATCACGCCGCCTATCTGATCGAAGGGTGTCTCATTGTAGAACTAGCCTTGTGACTTGCTGCGCTTCGCGTTGGGCCGACGCTTAACAGGTTCCCCCAGCGTATGAGGTTGAGTGCTCTCGCTGGATATATTCGAATTAACAGCGCTATCAGGTAGCATCAAACGCTTCTCTGCAAAACGCTGTGACAACGCAGTAAGATATGCCGTCTCGGATGAGATGTATTCCGTACCTGTAACAGTGATCATTGGCATTGGCTCCCCAGTTTGCCAGTCTACTGCCTTACCGTCCTTGTTTTTACGTTTGCTCTTTTCGAAATAGTCTCGATATCTGTATGGCGCGATGCCAATGAATGGCTCGAAGTGAACTTTTCCATCTTGTGAGTTTTCTTGCCTATTAAGCAATATGTCGTCACGGTACAATTCAGAGGCATAGCTCTTTGGGTAGGGCTCAATGTATACTACTCGCCTTATTCCAGACGAGATGATGTGTTTCGCACACAGATGGCAAGGGAAAGTCGTACAATACAGTGTGGTTCCGTGTAAGGCGATTCCCTTTCTTGCGGCATCCGTGATTGCATTCATCTCGGCATGGATGATGCGACCATATTCGATGATGTCCATCATCATCATATTCTTATCAAGATCTATCCCGGTTTTCTGTTTCAACTTTCTCAACAAATCGCGAGGCTTCATAGCTGCGATCTTTTTGTCTATGAGACCTGCTGCAGCGAAATTTTTCAGTGTGTCGCTTAATAAGCGATGCTTGAAGTCCTCATTAGTGTCGACTCGGCTGCGGAATTCGCGGCTGTCATCCTTATCTCCTTCCCAGTAGGTTCCACCATTCGGGCTTGGGACTTCATTGCAACCTAGGGTCTTAACCTCTCCACCAGCGGTGAAAATAGCTGCTCCGACTTGTCTTGACAGATCCAGAGAGCGAAGAGATGCGGATTTCGCGATATACATACCGTATTCCTCCCGTGAGGGAGAGTGGAAATTATAGCCGAAAATAATCCGTAAGAACCGCTCTAATGTACTTTTTGCAGCATCAGTGGTGGATGCGTCGATAAATACATCAGCTAGTGGGAATACATCGCGTATGCGTTGACCATGAGGAAGGGAAGACTCGTTTTCATCTCGGTTCACAAGCCTGATAGCTTGGTCTTCGAACTCGGAAACGCGCGTCCTCGAGGGATCTGAATCCCGCATTTTGGTGGCCAATTTAGACCGCCGCAAGTCTGGGTCTGCGTACGCTGATATCTGGAAAACCTGCTTTCCATACACGGACCGAAAGAGAGCTAACTCTTCCGAGCGCTTGAGCTGGCGAATGACGTATGCAACAGGTTTGCTTTCGACTGCTTGGAAGGCGGCTCGCCTATTTCTGGCATCTTGTATTAGGAAAAAGCCTAGCTTCGCCATAAGGCTATCATCATCGAAATCTTCACGCAGCTTATTAGCCTGACTTATCAGGCTGTCGTAGCGGTCATATGCAGTTTCAAACTCCTCCTGCGGAAGTCCTAATAGTGCTGGAATAATCGTCGTCAGGTGGATTACTTCTGTGTCGTAACCGTATGCTTTTAGTTGGTCAGATAGTATTGTGGTCGTGTGGTCTAAATCTGTACCAATTGGCGCGACGAGACAGAAAAATAGCTCTGGTTTGCGAATGAATTTATCGTTCTGCATTTTTTCCGACATCTGTACCTGGAGGAGAACGAATCGGGTGACACCGTGCTAGAGTGATGTTAGCTTGAACCAGCCTTCAGTAAATCAATATACAACCGGAGAATGATGTTATGAACAAGCTGGACACAACCTGGCTGGTCAAACAGATCGCTCGCGTAGTTGATGCTCCTACGAGTGAGCACACAGTCTTGACTTCTGATGTGAATGAGGAAGATATCAAGGGTTACATCGAAGAGCTTCGAGAGCATTACTCTTTCAAAGACTCGGTTCATCAATCTTCCTTGATGGTTCAGCAGTTAGATTGAGATTAATCCAAAAACATCAATTCGCGCATAAGTAGTTTGTGTTTTTTCACTTCTCGAATGACGGTTGGCGGGTCACCCCCACCCGCCGCGCTGCGGCGACCTCCCCCCTCAAGGGGGAGGTGATTTCCGGGATTCCCTCGCGTGAGGGACCGGCGCCTATTCTCAGCCGTCGTGTCGGTGCCTACCGTCGCGGCCGTCCCATCTTCCCCTTCGTCCGACGCTTCTGCTGCTTGGCATCGCTAGCAGCTCCGTAGTTCCCGGCGCTGACCTGCCTTTACCCGCCCCTTGAGGGGGAGGGTCGGACCGGAGGTCCGGGGTGGGGTGATGGTTTGAGGTTTTGGCGGGTCACCCCCACCCGCCGCGTTGCGGCGACCTCCCCCCTCAAGGGGGAGGTGTTTCCGTGAGGCCCGAGGGCGAGTGACAGCTGCCTCTTCGCAGACGTCGTGTCGGTGCCTACCGGCCAGGCCATCCCTTCTTTCCCTACGTACGCCGCTTTTGCTGCTTGGCGTCGCCGGCAACCTCGTAACTCCCGGCGCCGGTCGTCCTTTACCCGCCCCTTGAGGGGGAGGGTCGGACCGGAGGGCCGGGGTGGGGTGATGGTTTGAGGTTTTGGCGGGCCCCGACGCTTTGCGGCGACCTCCCCCCTCAAGGGGGAGGTGTTTACCGGCATCTTGGAGCGCGAGGGACCGCTGCCTATTCGAAGCCGTCGTGTCGGTGACTACCGACCCGGCCGTCCCGTCTTTCCCTTCGTCCGCCGCTTTTGCTGCTTGGCGTCGCCAGCATCCTCGTAACTCCCGGCGCCGACCTTGCCGCGGACGATGGGGCGAGGGTCGTCCTTGCCTTCGCCTCGTTCCGGCTGGCCTTCCAGCAGCGGAGAGAAGCGTTTCTTGGTGCTGATCGTTTCCGGTGGGCGTTCCGGCAGGGTGCCGGGGGCGGGTTTTTCGGTGCGGCCGACGGTCATCTCGTCGAGGGAGTTGCGGCGGAACAGCGGGGTGGCCGTGTCGGTGCCCGGGCCCATGTCGTCGAGCGAGGGTTTTGCGAAGTAGGAGGGAGACGCGTCGTCTCCGGACTTGGCGGCTTTGCCTTTGCCGCCGCCCAGCGAGGTGCGGGTGGCTTCGGCGCTGCGGCGGACGCCTTCCTGGGCTTTGGATTCCTCGCGGGCGATCGGGTCGTCCATGGTGGCGAGTTCGGAGGCCTTGAGGCGTTTGATCTCGTCGCGCAGGCGGGCGGCCTTTTCGAAGTCGAGGTCGGCTGCGGCGTCGCGCATGGATTTCTCCATGGCGTTGAGATGGCTCTGCAGGTTGTTGCCGACGAGGTGGCCGCCGTCTGCAAAACCCTTGCCCGATGCGCCGGAGATATCGGCGCGGACGTGGTCGCGCTCATAGACGCTGTCGAGAATGTCGGAGATGCGGGCTTTGACCGATTCAGGCGTGATGCCGTGTTCGGTGTTGTAGGCGACCTGCTTTTCGCGGCGGCGGGCGGTTTCGTCCATGGCGCGCTGCATCGAGCCGGTGATCTTGTCGGCGTAGAGGATGACCTTGCCATCGACGTTACGGGCGGCGCGGCCGATGGTCTGGACGAGCGAGGTTTCCGAGCGCAGGAAACCTTCCTTGTCGGCATCGAGAATGGCGACGAAGCCGCATTCGGGAATGTCGAGACCTTCGCGAAGCAAGTTGATGCCGATCAGCACGTCGAAGGCGCCGAGGCGCAGGTCGCGGATGATCTCGATGCGTTCCAGCGTGTCGATATCCGAGTGCATGTAGCGGACGCGCACGCCCTGTTCATGCAGGTATTCGGTGAGGTCTTCGGCCATGCGCTTGGTGAGCACGGTGACCAGGGTGCGGTAGCCTTTTTCGGCGGTCTCGCGGATCTCGCCGAGCACGTCGTCGACCTGGCTGCGGGCGGAACGGACTTCGACCGGCGGGTCGATAAGGCCTGTCGGGCGGATGACCTGTTCGGCAAACACGCCGCCGGCCTGTTCCATTTCCCAGTTGCCTGGTGTCGCCGACACGGCGACGGTGAGGGGGCGCATGGCATCCCATTCCTCGAAGCGCAGCGGCCGGTTGTCCATGCACGACGGCAGGCGGAAACCGTATTCGGCCAGCGTCGCTTTTCGGCGGAAGTCGCCCCGGTACATGCCGCCGATCTGGCTGACGGAGACGTGGCTCTCATCGATGAACAGCAGCGCGTTGTCGGGGATATATTCGAACAGGGTCGGTGGCGGCTCGCCGGGGGTGCGGCCGGTGAGATAGCGCGAATAGTTCTCGATGCCGGCGCAGGAGCCGGTCGCCTCAAGCATCTCGATATCGTAGCGGGTGCGCTGTTCCAGACGCTGCGCTTCGAGCAGGCGCCCGCCCTTTTCGAGCTCGTTGAGGCGGAGCTTCAGCTCTTCCTTGATCGACTTGATGGCGCCGTTGAGCGTGGGGCGCGGCGTCACATAGTGGGAGTTGGCGTAGATCTTGACCGACTTCAGGTCGCCGGTCTTGTGGCCGGTCAGCGGGTCGAATTCGGTGATTGAGTCGATCTCGTCGCCGAACATCGAGATGCGCCAGGCGGCATCTTCAAGGTGGGCGGGGAAGATCTCGATCGTATCGCCGCGCACGCGGAACGATCCGCGGATGAAGTTGATGTCCTGGCGCTTGTATTGCTGGGCCACGAGGTCTGCCAGAAGCTGGCGCTGGTCGAGCTTGTCGCCCACGGCCATCTGGAAGGTCATGGCGGTGTAGGTTTCGACGGAGCCGATACCATAGATGCAGGAGACCGAGGCGACGATGATGCAGTCGTCGCGTTCCAGCAGCGAACGGGTGGCGGAGTGGCGCATGCGGTCGATCTGTTCGTTGATCGAGGATTCCTTCTCGATGAACGTATCGGAGCGCGGCACATAGGCTTCCGGCTGGTAATAATCGTAGTAGGAAACGAAATATTCCACCGCGTTGTCGGGGAAGAAGTTCTTGAATTCCGAATAGAGCTGCGCCGCCAGCGTCTTGTTGGGCGCAAGGATCACGGCCGGGCGCTGCGTGGCCTCGATCACCTTGGCCATCGTGAACGTCTTGCCGGAGCCGGTGACGCCGAGCAGAACCTGCGACCGTTCGTTGTTGTTGATGCCCTCGACGAGGTCCTTGATGGCGGTCGGCTGGTCGCCGGCGGGCTGATAGTCCGAGGCCATGCGGATGGTGACGCCGCCTTCGGATTTCTCAGGACGGTGGGGACGGTGCGGCGTCCACATCTTGCCGTCCTTGAACAGCGGGTTGCCGCTTTCGATCAGCGCCGACAGGGCCTCTACCGTTGCGGTGACGGCGCCGGTGGCGAGGTGTTCGGCCTCCTCCAGCGACACGTCCATGCCGGCGACGGGATTGAGGCCGGCGGCGGCGCGGGTTTTCGGATCGGACGAGCCGCCCATCGACGTGCCGCGAGACGATTTCGACGAGGTCGTGTGCTTGGCGGTTTTCGGCGTATCTTTCGCGGCGGCCTTGATGGCCTCCTCGCGGGCGGCGATCTCGATCTTCTTGCGGTGCTTGCCGGCCTTGGAGGCGATCTCGCGCTGGGTCTCGACGCCGGACATTTCCGCCTCGGCTTCCAGCTGCCTCACCCAGTCCGAAACATTCCCCTCCAGCGGCGCGCCTTCAAACGACGATTGCGGGGATTCCTCGAAACCGCTGGGCTTGGAGGAGGGGGATTTTTTCGGAGATCTGGCCATGGCGCGAATATGGAGGCGGGATGGTGGAAAGTGAAGAGGGGGATGGTGGGAAAATGAGTACAAAAGGGCAACGGGGTGGGCGGGCCGAAATCGGCATCACTGCTTGAAGACGTTATCGCGGTGCCAGGCAATGTAATGGGGATGCGGACGCAGGTGCCTTTCGGCCGGCACACGCGCCATCAGGTCGGGTACGAGCAGATGCGAGACGTCGGCATTGAGGTGGCGTGAGCATAATATGTTGAAGTCGTCGGCAAGCGACAACAGGCCGCGATCAAACATCCAGTGCACCGTGCCGGACAGTGCGATGCCGTTTTGCACCGAATCGTTGCCGCCCCGTTCGACTGGAATGATATGCGCCGCCTCGACCTCGGGCCGTCCGCCGCCGTTTATAAGGCGCAGGCCGGTAAATGCACAGCGACGGTCATAGACTTTGCGGACATGCTGCCGGAATTTCAGGTCGCGAAACGGCCGGTTGATGACCTGACTGATGATCGCGCGCGGCTCGGGGGCGGCGATGTACGCGTCCTGTGGCGGCTCGCCCATGGTCCATGCGGGCATGGCATCGTCAATGCTATCGATGCGAGCTGGCCATTCGTCCGGTTCGGAAAGCCCTGCTTCCACGATCGCAGAGAATTCGTGGGCGTCGATCAGTCGTACCGCCTGCACGCTTCGTCCGCCATTGACGGAGAGGTCAGGTCTTACCAGCTGACGCTCGAAGCCACCATTTTCTCGGTAGTCGACCGGTCTATCAAAATCGATGTATTCGTCGAGACGCGCAAAGTGGTGGTTGGCAAGGTCCGGATCCTGCTCGACGGCGCGGACGCGGGCAATGCCCGAGTAGTGACGGCCGGTCACACCGGGTAGCGGGCCATAGTAAACGATCAGGCTTCCAATCGTCTGGACCACGCGGGAAAGGTAGCTGCCAGGGAAATGGTAAACCTTGCCTCTCACGTCCTTATAGGTGGTGTCCTCCTTGTGGTAGAAGACGGCATTGACCATTCAGCGTCCCCGGCATGAGCAGTTCACTTCTTTCGCGCGACGGTAGTCCGGCGCGGGACTGACCGCAATCGCTAAAGGGCGTCGCAAAGGTTGAGCCCGTTCCGGTGTTGAGCGGGAGAACGTTGTGGATCCGGCCTGCGGGTCGCCCCGTCGTGTTCGAAGTCCCTGCCGTAAAGTAACCGGATGACAGAATGTTGTATCGACCGTGGCTGGACAGGCAAGCCGTCGTTCGCGATATCGCAGTGATGGCATTCTTGCCGAGGCATATGGCAATCGTTTAGAGGGGCCACTTCCGAGGTTCTTCGGTCCCAGACCGCGGTTGGCTGGCGGCAAATCGTCCGGGTCGCGAAATGGCCGTAATTGTCTTTCGTTTCGGACACATTCGTCTCCGACTCTGGGGGACTGAAACAGGAATGGCCGGATGGCGATTTCGAGACCGACATTGGCAGCGATTCGCTACGGGTACGGATTGCGTCCCGGAGAAGAGCCGCCGCGCGATGCCGAGGCTCTGCTGGCCCAGCTCGACCTGGCCGCAAAGCGGAAGCCGCGTTTTCCGCGCGAGGGAGCGGGTGGCCGCCGCGAGACGGCGTCTCGCGTGATGTCGCTGCGGGCTGCCGAAGCGAAGGCGGCGAAGGACGGCAAGCCGAACGAAAGCATTCGCAAGGAAACCCAGAAGGAAGCGCTGCAGATCTATCGGCAGGATGCGATGGCGCGGCTGGCGCAGGCGATCCTGTCGCCCTTCGGGTTTCACGAACGGCTGGCATCGTTCTGGACGGACCATTTTTCCACCAGCGCGCTCAAGTCGCTGCCGATGCGGATGGTCGTGCCTTTGTACGAGGCAGAGGCGATCCGTCCCAATCTGGCCGGGTCGTTCGCGAACCTGCTGAAAGCCGCCATGCTGCATCCCGCGATGCTGATCTATCTCGACCAGAGTGATGGTGCCGGCATGGACGCCCCCGCGGGGCGGCCGGGCGGGCGGGCCGTCAACGAAAGCCTCGGCCGCGAACTGCTGGAACTGCACACGCTGGGCACGGGGAGCGGATATACCCAGGAGGATGTCCGGGCCGCCGCGCTGATCCTCACCGGACTGTCGGTCGATCGCCGCGCTCTCGAAGTCGTCTATCGTCCACGCATTTCCGAAGGCGGCTCGATCAGCCTGCTCGGAGAGGTTTACGAGGACGACGAGGCGGGGAGCCAGGACCATTTGCGGATGCTCGAGGATCTGGCGCTGAACCCGATGACGGCGGAACATGTCTGCCGAAAACTGGTGATCCACTTCGTTGCCGACGAACCCCCGGCGGATGTGGTTGCCGCGATGACGGCAGCCTGGGCTGAAACCGAGGGTGATCTGAAGGCCGTCTATCGTGCCATGCTAAATCATCCCCGTGCCTGGAGCGATCCTGGACAGAAGATCAAGCGTCCGTTCGAATTCGTCGTGTCCGGATTCCGAGCCGTCGACATTTCCGATAAGGACCTCTCCCGGTTGCTGGACGAGATGGACGACGATGAGCAGGAAGACGACGGACCGATGCGAAAGGCGCTGAAGATGGCCAGCAGCACGGCTGCCCGCGCGGATGCCAAGCAGCGTGCCGCGCGCGCCAACGACCTGACGCTTGCCGCGCTCCAGCGGATGGACCAGCCGATCTGGCAGCCACCGAGCCCGGCCGGCTATGCCGACCTGGCGAGTGTCTGGCTGTCGCCGGGCCAGCTGAGCGAGCGGATCGCCTGGGCGCGGCTGATGGCCGGCCGTTTCGGCCAGAGGCGCGATCCCGGCACGTTTCTCGATGCGGCGCTCGGGGACGCGGCGGGCCAGAATACCAGGGACGTGATTGCTCAGGCACCCAACACCAACCACGCCATCGCGATGGTTCTGGCGTCGCCCGAGTTCAACAGGAGATAGCGATGACGATCAAGCCAAGCTTTTCGCTCTCCCGCCGCGGCTTTCTGGCCGGCGCCTGCTGTGCCGCTGCCGCACCCGTGCTGACACCGGTCAGCTTTGCGGCTGCTCCTGGCGAAAGCCGGTTCGTGACGATCATATTGCGCGGAGGGATGGACGGCCTGGATCTGGTGCAGCCCTATGGCGATGCGGCTTTCGCCGGATTGCGACCGACGCTCGGTCTGACGCCCGGGACCGGACTTGTTGATCTCGACGGATTTTTCGGTCTCAACCCGGCGGCGTCGGGATTGATGCCGCTCTGGCGGGAGAATGCGCTGTCCTTCGTGCACGCGGTCGCGACGCCCTACCGCGACGGGCGCCGTCATTTCGACGGCCAGACCATGCTGGAAAACGGTGGTACCGACCCATCGCAGAAGAGTGGCTGGCTCAACCGGACGCTGGCGGTCATTCCGCGCACCGATGGCCGCAAGGCGCTCGACATCCATACGTCGATGGAACTGATCCTGAGCGGGCCGAACAAGGCCGACAACCGTCCGGGAACGGGCAACGTGGAGATGGCGCAGGACGAGATCGGCTTTCTCGAGCGGCTCTACGCAGCCGATGCGCCGTTTGCCGCGGCGATGGAGGAGGTCAAGCGGACGGGGTTTTCGGCTGACGGGTACCGCCAGAAGCGGAACCGCAGCGTCGTCGACATGGCGCGGCTTGCCGGTGGCATGCTGCGGGAAGACTACCGGATTGCCAGCTTTTCGATCAACGGCTGGGATACGCATTTGGAGCAGGCTAGCCAGTTCGGATCGATGGCTGGCGAGCTTGCCGCTGCCATCGTCGCGCTCAAGGACGCATTGGGTGCTGACGCCTGGGCCCGCACGGTGGTGCTGGCAGTCACGGAATTCGGACGTTCCGTGCGCGAGAACGGCACCGGCGGAACCGATCACGGCACCGGCGGCGTTGCCGTTCTCGCCGGCGGTGCTGTGTCGGGTGGGAAGGTGATGGGGACCTGGCCCGGTCTTGCCGAGGACAGGCTTCTGGATGGCCAGGATCTGATGCCGACCGGCGATGTGCGCGAGATCGCTGCGGCCATGCTGCACAAGCAGTTCGGCATTGCGCCGGACAAGCTGACGTCGCGCGTCTTTCCCGGGCTGTCCTTCGACAGGTCCTCCATCTATCTTCAGGGGTAACTGGCTATCTACAGCGATAGACCGGCTAGCTACAGGGATAGACTAGGGCCAGTCCGAGCCGACCGTTATTCTGCCGGGACAGGTCTTGGCTTGCCGTCGTCTCCCAGCGCCACCATGAAG
>Ga0213835_100374_pt1 | contig 45648 bp, 44 predicted proteins | sample SWPATP01_FD_160576 | JGI IMG/M metagenome (GOLD analysis project Ga0213835, IMG submission 160576) | Coastal seawater microbial communities from Marineland, Florida, United States - SWPA TP0 #1 | ecosystem: Environmental > Aquatic > Marine > Coastal | place: USA: Florida | collected 2016-08-05
CCGCCAAATGTTGCCTGCTTCATGTGTGGTTCTGGGATTATCGGTTGAGCAAATGTGGTTTCTTTGTTGAAATAGAACCATAGAGAGGCTAAAAACAATCCTGCAAGTACAATAAAAAGTAGGGTTTTCAATGGGGATGGAGACTTCGGTTTAGATTCATGCTTGAAAGGCTTTACTTAACCTTTTTTTACTCAATCAACTTAGGCTTAATGCTAACCGTTCAAATAGAAAAGAAAGCTCGCCGGCAATTTGGGCACTTCTGGCATCGTAGGTATGAGCTTCATCAGGGGTATCATCACTTACTTTCGGATCTTCATACGTCAGACGTATTCTTGCGAGCGCACCAGGAACAAACGGACAATTTTCATCAGCATCAGAGCACGTCATAATGGCGATAAGTGGTTTTTTTATACTCGAATCATCCAAAGTTTTAGACCACAATTTAATTTCCGGGGCTTCTTTACCATAGGTACAAACATAGACAGGATTTTCGGAAGTATCAAAAGTCTCAACTTCGAAACCACTTCGCTTTAGTGATGCAACCGTTCTTGGATTACAGGCTGTAACTTCTGTCCCTGCCGACGCCGATTTGAGCTTGTCACCCAATCCATATTTCTCCGTCAAAACCGCCGACCACACCTGACTAAACTGACTTCTCCTTGAATTATGTGTGCAAACATAAACGAGGGTTAATGACTTATTGGATTTAAGATGTTCCTGAATAGTTAATGCAGCCTCTTCAATGAGTTTTTTTCGGGTGGGATGGATTTCGGTTTGTGTTTCTGCCTTTAACAGAAAGTCTTGGGTTGAGCTATTCATAGTTGGTTTTGATGCAAAAATAGTTCTTTCTTCAGTAACATCCCCAAACTAAACTAAAACGTCTGATTCGACAACATAAAATAATCAGGACTTTCCTTGCCACTGAACAGTTTAAGAACTCCAATACTCGTTAAATTGACCAAAATGCGGGCGGATGTACGTTTGTTCTTAGCTATGAGATTGGAGAATTCATCTACCGTAATTTTATCGTACTCATTCAGGAAACGAAATAGTTTTTGTTCATTAGGCCCATATTGAAAGGTGATGCCTTCTTTTCTATTCCCAATTTTCATGAGCTCTGTTTTCTCTCTGCTTGCTCGTACACTTTTATCATGCTCTCTGATGTAGGCGTATTTTTTGCCATTATGCTTCACAAAAACAGGTTTTTTCTCAGATTCTTCAATTTTGACGATTACAACTTCACGTTTTCCTGTTTCTACAATCTCAACAGTATGGTTGATTTCCGGTTCACAAAGGATACTCATCGCTTCGGCCAGAAGATATTGTTCTTCATAAAAACTGGGAACGCCAATAATAGATTTGTCGTCATTCACCCCAATAAGGAGCATTCCACCACTTGTATTGGCAAAGGCACAGGCTTCACGAGCAATTTTATCGGGAGAGGAAATCGTTTTCTTAAATTCCAGATAGGTTCCTTCCCCCGTTTTAACCAAGCGTTTTAAGTCGCCCAAACTCATTTTACTCGTAGGGGGTGGCGTGAGGCCAAACATGGTGGAATCCTCCTGCGGTCTAAAAATTATAAAAAGTGAATGTTGAATGTCGTTATGAAACGCTATTCATGCTGTCTAACGTGCCAATCAGAAGATAATTTCTTCCTTTTGCTGCCGTGTCATCAAGCGATAAACACCTTCTTTTGGATCTAATCCTTCAAAAAGGACCTGAAAAACGGAATCTGTAATAGGCATTTCAACATTTAGACTTTTTGCCCATCCATGAACAGATCGGGTTGTTTTAACCCCTTCAGCCACCATGTCCATGCTTTTAATGATATCATCAAGCGTTTCGCCTTTCCCAATTCGGTAACCGACGGTTCGGTTACGACTATGGCGACTTGTACACGTTACGACCAAATCTCCAATTCCGGCTAATCCGGCAAAAGTATCTTGAGAAGCCCCAAGTCGCACTCCAAGGCGTTTAATTTCCTGTAACCCTCTGGTTACTAATGCGGCAATAGCGTTATCCCCGAAATCTGCCCCATCTGCAATACCGGCGGCAATGGCCATAATATTTTTTATAGAGCCGGCAACTTCCACACCAATTACATCATGGTTGATATACACTCTGAACATGGGCGAACGAAATAGTTGCTGAATTGTTCGCGAAGTCGATGCTGAATAAGAAGCAACAACAACCGCCGTGGGTTTACGCAACGCTACTTCCTCAGCATGGCTCGGTCCATAAAGTACGCCAATATGATCTTGGGGGATGATACCATCAAAAACTTCACAAAGTACCTGACTCATGGTCAAAAAGGTTTCGTTTTCAATCCCTTTCACAACACTGATGAGCATTTCATGCCCTTTAAGAAAGGGCTTAATCTGAAGTGCAACGGATCGAAGTACATGTGATGGTGTTGCAAAAAGAATGACTCCCGAATCTTTCAGACTCTCGGAAAAATCATTGTAGCAATTAATATTCTCAGGAAGAACAATTCCTTTTAGATAAAAAAGATTGGTATGATGTTCATTAATATGTGCCGATAACTCCGGTTCACGCGCCCAAAGGCGCACATTGTGCCCGGAATCAGCCAACACCATAGATAATGCAGTGCCCCAGCTTCCGGCACCAATAACTGTAATATTCACCGATGTTAAGTATTTTCGTTAATACGTCCCTTCGCAGGGCTAAATGAAGAAATTCTACTCTCCGTACCGTTGCGAAGCCGTTCAATATTGCTTCTGTGCTTCACAATTATAGTAAGTGCAACGATTGAACTAATCACAATCAGGCTACCATCTATCCCATCCATCCCGAATCCATAACGAAGAATGATGAGAAAAACCGGGTACGAAAAAGTTGATAAAATGGATGCAAGTGAGACGTATCTTGTTGTAAATAAGATGATAAAGAACAGAGAAAATGCTAAACTTATAGAGATAGGTTCAATGGCGTAAAGCATTCCGCACGCGGTTAATACGCCTTTTCCACCTTTAAATCCGGCATATAAGGGAAACATGTGTCCCAAAACAGCAAATAAGCCGGCAAAAATCATTACAAACACTTCAGTTTCCCAACCTGAAATTACAGTTGGAATATTTCCGATTTCAAACGCGATACGACTTACGTAAAAAGCAGCTACAAACCCTTTAATAAAGTCGATTACTGATACTACTACTCCTGCTTTCCATCCTAAAATCCGGAATGTATTCGTAGCCCCTAGATTTCCGCTTCCATGTTCCCTAAGATCAATTTTTTTGTAAATCTTCCCTGCCCATAACGAAGATGGTATAGATCCTATTAAATAACTTATTAATGCAACAGCAATTAATGATCCCACAATTTCCTCACCTTTTAAATCTTAACATTTCAGTCAAATCGATTGAATTTCCCATTATTTCAACAATTTCTAATATAACAAAACTAAACCTGTTTTTATAGAGGGCTCAAGTTACAGGATTTTGAACCAAAATGGAGTCCGGTTTTTATTTTTAACGGCATTGTCCTATTATTACAGGAGTTCGAAAACCCCTTGATTTCTTATCTACATGAAGAAAATTGTTTTACTTGGTCTGCTTTTGTTTTACTACACGAATGCGCAAAGTCAAGGCTATTTAATGATGGCGGGCGGTGGATCAGAAGCAAATAGTAGCACATCTTGGTCGCAGCAAGCTTATACATGGTTCGTGGAAAAAGCCAACGGTGCTCCGATTATTGTACTTTCGCAGAGTGATACAAGCCCATGGATTCCCAATTATTTCTTAGCACTGGGAGCTACTGAAGTTCATAATATGCGCATTTCGGCCGACTCCCCTCAGGAAATCGTAAATCGATTACAAACAGCCGGTGGGGTTTTTCTTAAAGGGGGAAATCAACAAAACTACATCGACGCTTGGCGCGGAACCAATGTTGAGGAGGCGCTTATGCAGGTGTTTATGAATGGGGGAGTTATTGGGGGAACGAGTGCAGGTGCCATGGTTGGAGGCGAGTTTATAAGTCCATCCGGACCTGTTTCTTCAGATAATCTCAGAAACCCATTTAACGGATCGAATGTCATTGTTAACGATTTTCTGGGATTTTTGCCGAATACCATTTTTGATTCCCACTATTTTGAACGCGGCAGAGCCGGAAGACTACTTGGTATGATGGGAAGAATTGTCACAGATCATAATCCCGAAGTACTGTATGGAATCGGAATCGATGATCAAACTGCCGTTTTAATTGAGCCAAATGGCACACTTACGGTGAGTGGGAGTGGAGCCGTACATGTTTTCAGAAAAACACCGGAAACATTTATCAACGCACAGCCCAATCAAGAGCTTGAAATTCGTTACATGGAGTTTCATCAGCTAACGCATGGCTTTTCTATTGATATCGAAACCGGTGATTTACTTGCATCCCCAAACGACGCTGTAACCGTTGAATCGGCTGAACTACAAGCACCAACAGCCGCTTTCCATTTCAGAAAAGGCAATTGGACAGGAAGCTACCTGCAACAAGTAAATCAACAAGATGGATCAGAAATTCAATGGACTGTTCTCAACGGGGGTGGGCAGGCACATACAACTTTTACGAATGTTCGCAGTGAAGTTACCTTTATCGAGTTTGACGCAGAATTAATGGAAGACGCGTCATACATTGCGTCATTTTTTAGTATGGGCAGATTGTTTGTAAATCTTTCCATAGCAAATTGGCATCAATTAATGGGTTCTGATGCATTCAGAACTGCATTAAACAGCTACACAGGTGAAGTTGAATTTTTACTGGAACATGCTAATATCATGGGGGATGGATACGTAACAAATGCTTCTGCAAATCAAAACATATCCTATCAGGGAAGGTTTGTTACGCGACCCGGAGGCAGGTATTTGCCGGGTACCATTATGGTAGATAGCACCTATACTTCGCAGACATTTTTTGAAAATCGTGCCAGTGCACCGGGATGGCTTATGCACGTCTATCGCTCTCATATTGGGATTACATCAAGTGGCTTGACTCGCATGAGTATTGTTGATGGGGTACTTAGCTTTCCTCAACAGCTCATACCGAGTGTAGTGTATGATGCTCGTGAAGGATATGTAACCGCCAGGAGCCCGTTTAGCCCTTCGAGTCAGGTTTCCACGAACAGAAACGCAGCTGCTGTAAGTCATGGTGTTGTGCATGTAATCCCAACTAATGGAAGCGTGGAAATCTATACATTCGGAGAGACTTCTGTTGAAAATGAGTTTAGGGATGTGCCACCATCCTCATTTAATATCATCAGAAATTATCCGAACCCTTTCAACCCCTCCACAACAGTTGAAATTCACTCGCAATACACTCAATCCGTTGACATTGCGGTCTATGATGTTATTGGAAGGCGCGTCATAAATCAGACAGGTATTCACTTAAACTCCGGGTTAAATCATTACCCGTTGATACTCAGAAATATGAATAGTGGGATGTATATTGTTCGAATTCAAGGCCAAAATTACGTCCAAGCGTTAACTATTACCTTATTGAAGTAACAGAAACTAGATTTTCTTCATGATGTAATAGACGTAGTTGTAATAGCCATTGTATCGGTTGTAGGTGTTCATTTCTTTAAAGACTTTGTTGACAAAATCAACTGCTTCGCTATTCCCTTTGTGATTTCTGAGAAAATTTAATGAGTTTTCGATGAATGGTTCGTAATAATTTTCTTTCCATGCATGACGCGGAAACATGAGCTGACCGAGAGGCTGATAACCTGCTTCCTCAATTGTGCGTATATTACCCGAAGTAGTATCAATATCGGGATACTCAGAGGTCCAAAATGTATCTAATTCCTCCGGGCGTTCATCCGTAATCCATGTTAAACGTGCAGCAATTACTACACCGTTTTTAGAAAGGATATCTCTCCACTGTTCCAATGATTCTTTTAAAGTGAAACCGGGAACCGGGTCTTCCGACCAAATCAAATCCAACACTCCATCGGCAAAAGGAAGTTTTTTGAAATCAGTATGCAACGTATGGATGCGCTGATTTTGCACACTTTTTTTCTTTTGATTAATGAAGCGTAAATGTCCCAAATTAGAATCGCATGCAACAATATCGGCATTCGGAAGCAGATTAGCCAATTCAAACGTTTTTAATCCTTTTCCTGAGGGAATATCCAAAACGGCTAACGATTTTGCCGGATTGATACGAGCTAAATTCAAAGCAAAACGCGTAGTATAGTTACAACCTGGAGTAAGCCTTGGAAGGTGTTCTTTTAATTCGTTTGTAATTGGAAGAGTAGTAGTCATGGTTATTATAATAAAAAAGAAAAATGTGTTTGACCACTAGACGGCAAACGATGTGCCAAAATGCAACCAAAAGATTAATAACAAATAAAAATAACAACTTAAAGCAGTGATAAATTTACTCGAATCCATATTTTGGAAACACATTTTCCAAGATATGGAATATTGGTTTTGGAAATGAATGCTGATGAAATCAGCGCACTATCGATGACTTAGATACAAAAGCAGTAAAAAAGGAATTGATCACTTATTGACTATTAGAGCTTAAGTAAGGCTCTATTTTTTTGTTTGTACCTAAAAAAAAGCCCTGCAAAATTACAAACTTACAAGGCTTCGAGTAGCATGGGACGGAATTGAACCGCCGTCCGCTCACCAGCGGATATGAATCCGAAACGCATCCCCTCAAAAATAAAAAAAGCCTTGCAAACCATTCGTTCACAAGGCTTAAAAAAGGAACCGTCACCAGCGGTCATCGTAGCATGGGGCGGAATTGAACCGCCGTCCGCTCACCAGCGGATATGAATCCGAAACGCATCACCAAAAACAAAAAAGCCTTGTAAATCATTTGTTTACAAGGCTTAAAATCTGGAAGGAAATTTCAGGAATCGCCTTCGGCGTATTGTAGCGTGGGGCGGAATTGAACCGCCGTCCGCTCGCCAGCGGATATGAATCCGAAACGCATCCCCAAAAAAAAGCCTTGTAAATCATTTGTTTACAAGGCTTAAAATCTGGAAGGAAATTTCAGGAATCGCCTTCGGCGCATTGTAGCATGGGGCGGAATTGAACCGCCGTCCGCTCACCAGCGGATATGAATCCGTAACGCATCACCCCAAAAAAAAAAGCCTTGTAAATCATTTGTTTACAAGGCTTAAAATCTGGAAGGAAATTTCAGGAATCGCCTTCGGCGAATTGTAGCGTGGGGCGGAATTGAACCGCCGACCTCCGGGTTATGAATCCGACGCTCTAACCATCTGAGCTACCACGCCATTTCTTTGACAGAAATCAAAAATAACACTTTTTATTTCAAATTTCTACATCTTTGTGATACGGCTGATATTTTGCTCAAAAACGCTACTTTTGAATATTCATTTTTTGGTTATTCAAACATTAGTATTCAGGAACGCATGGCAAAAAACACAAATAAAGCCTCGTAAATCATTCGTTCACAAGGCTTCGTGTAGCGTGGGGCGGAATTGAACCCCGTCCGCTTACCAGCGGATATGAATCCGACGCTCTAACCATCTGAGCTACCACGCCATAGAGATGTTTTTAAACAGATTCCAAAAATAAGAGATTTTAAATCAAAATTCTACAATTTTCTTATTGGGCTGAAAATTTGCTTAAAAAAGCATACCTTTAGGCTCTACTTTTTAAGCCGATATTCAATTCATTATTACTTTAGCATTTATGGCAAAAAATATCACTCCAAGAAGCAACGATTATTCGCAGTGGTACCTCGATATTATTAAAGAAGCGCAACTTGCAGAGCATTCTCCGGTGCGCGGCTGTATGGTCATCAAGCCGACCGGTTACGCCCTTTGGGAAAATATGCGCGATGTACTCGATAAAATGTTCAAAGATACCGGGCATCAAAATGCTTACTTCCCGCTTTTTATCCCAAAATCATTCCTTTCAAAAGAAGCGCAGCATGTCGAGGGTTTTGCTAAAGAATGTGCCGTAATTACGCACAGCCGCCTCATTAATTCAGAAAATGGCGTTGATGTCGATCCGGATTCTAAACTTGAAGAAGAACTGATTGTGCGTCCGACCTCCGAAACCATTATTTGGGATACGTATCGTAATTGGGTTCAATCGCATCGTGATTTGCCGATTTTGATTAACCAATGGGCGAATGTGGTTCGTTGGGAAATGCGTACACGACTTTTCTTACGCACCATGGAGTTTCTATGGCAGGAAGGTCACACCGCTCACGCTACCGAAGAAGAAGCGATTGCTGAAACCAAGCAAATGCTGGAAGTCTATCGCACATTCGCGGAAGACTACATGGCGATGCCCGTAATTACAGGTGTGAAAACCGAATCGGAGCGTTTCGCAGGGGCTCTCGAAACATACTGTATCGAGGCGTTGATGCAAGATGGGAAGGCGCTTCAAGCCGGTACTTCTCACTTCTTAGGACAAAATTTTGCCAAAGCGTTTGATGTAAAGTTTCAGGATAAGGATAATACCCTAAAATATGTCTGGGCGACAAGTTGGGGCGTTTCAACCCGTTTGATCGGGGGATTGATTATGACGCACTCCGATGACGATGGACTCGTTCTTCCTCCAAAAATTGCTCCAACACAGGTTGTCATTGTCCCGATTTGGAAAACCGATGAAGAACAACAAGCCGTAACAAACTATGCACATGATTTAGTGGATGAGCTCAAAAAAGCCGGTATCCGCGTAAAATTTGATGGTCGCGATCAATACAAGCCGGGCTGGAAGTTTGCTCAGTATGAAGTCGAAGGCGTTCCTGTGCGTATCGCCGTAGGACCGCGTGATGTCCAAAACGGAAAAGTAGAAATCGCCCGCCGCGATACCAAAACCAAACAAATCGCGGAAAGAGCAAGCGTGTTGGAAATCATTCATGAGCTACTTACTGATATTCAATATCAGTTATTCCAAACCGCAAAATCGCGCATGGAAAATATGACTTCCGTGGCAACCTCCTACGATGAATTCAAGCGCATCCTTGATGAAAAAGGAGGGTTCATTTACGCGCATTGGGATGGCACAGCGGAAACCGAAGCACGCATTAAAGAAGAAACCAAAGCAACGATTCGCTGTATTCCGCTCAATCAAACGCCTGAGGAAGGTACGTGCATCTACTCGGGTAACCCGAGTAAAGGCAAGGTACTTTTCGCACGAGCGTACTAAACGCGTATTTCGTGAGCAAGCCGGAGATTCGCAAAGCTTCACCTTCCCTCAGCCTGTATTTAGCTGAGGGAATTTCTTTCATCTTCAATCCTCTGATTCTCGCTCCGGCTATGTTTGGATATCTTTGGGTGATGGAGTCGCATCACCCAATATCTACGCTGACATTCGTGGCCATTGTGGTCTTATTTTTCAGCATCCTTCCTCTTTTCATCCTTCTATCCTTCAAAAAATTAAACATGGTGGAGTCCATCGAGGTTACGCATCGCGAAAACAGACCACTTCCGTTTCTTTTTGGGATTTTTTCTTATTTAGGGGGATGTGTTCTTTTGGGATATCTGCTTCAGTGGCAGGGCATTATAGTAGCGGCTTTGGCTGCTTTACTACTCGGAAGTTTGATTACAGGCCTCATCACCCTAAAGTGGAAGGTCAGCATTCACTGCACCGGCGCTTCGATTGCTGCGATGTTCTTATTTATGAGTCCTTTTGTGATGGAAACGGTTTGGTTTTCTCTTTTTCATGTAATCACTCCTGTATTTCTTGCCTCAAGCATGATATGGTCACGAGTGCGTTTAAAGGCTCACACACTGTCTCAAGCCACGGTCGGCACCTTGATTGGGGTACTAACTTCATTGCTTTGTATTTATCTGATATCCGTTTAGCAAGTCTTCGCAACGTTGGTTAACTTTAAATGCTAAGTAACTTTCTTTTGCTAAAGATTTTGAAATGAATTAAGCTATGCGTCCATCTTCAAATCAACTTTACTCAGGTGCAGCTTCACGGTTGGCAGATGAACAGACCATACAATCGTTTGGTATTGATGGATTTACGTTGATGGAGATTGCCGCAACGCGTGGGGCGGACTACATCCTAACCCATTTCCCTACTCATCAAAAGCTTTTGGTGATCGCGGGAAAAGGAAACAACGCCGGAGATGCCCTTGCGATTAGTCGGATTCTTGTCGCTCATGGGTATGCATCGGACATCTATTTTGTTTTAGGAGACGAAAATCTTTCATCTGATACCCAACAAAATCTCTCCATCATCAAAAAACTTCAGGAAATTTCTCCTGAAACTGCTCCGAAGGTTGTATCGGAGTTGCATCCCGAAAAATATGACCTCATCCTTGATGGTTTGTTCGGAACCGGACTTCAAAACGACATCAAAGGTCATCCTGCTGAAATCATAAAACAAATCAATCAGTCCGGCATCCCCATTATTTCGATGGATATCCCAAGTGGACTACATGCTGATTTGGGCAAAATCATGGGAGTTGCTGTTCATGCCACAGTCACACTCCTATTCGGCACGCGTAAACTTGGATGTTATTTGGGAGATGGTTCTCTCGTTTCAGGCGAAAGAGTTTTATGCGAACTTCCTTTTCCGGAGAACTTTTTAGAGCAAGAATATCCCGTTCGCCTTTTGAACGAAACTACTGAGATTCAATTACCTGTGGTCTCAAAACCAAAACATAAATACGAGGCGGGTGTGGTCTATGTCATTGGTGGCTCCCCCGGACTTACCGGTGCGGCCATTCTTGCTGCAAAAGCGGCGTGGTCAACCGGTTGCGGTGCCGTTACCGTGTGCACACCTTGCGGATTAAGTCCGGCCTATGATGCGCATTTAGTCGAACAAACCCGTCTTTTATGCGGCTCAGAATCAGACACTGTGTTCAAGCCATCACATGCAGATTTTTTACTGAATGAAATCAGCAAGCGTCCGGGCGTTGTGGTTATCGGTCCCGGACTTGGTCGCAGCAATGATACTATTTCCTTTGTTGAAAGCTTTCTAAAACAGTATTCCGGAAACATCATTATTGATGCCGATGCACTACATGCACTTTCTTTGATTGGGGCACATAGTATTCACCCGAGTGCAAGCGTTATACTTACTCCGCATCCCGGAGAGTTAAAGAAACTGCATGATATAGAGCATCCATCCCCAAAAACATTAAAAACTTTGATTTCAAGCTATCCAAATCCGGAAAAGACAACCATTTTGGCAAAAGGATTTCCGAGTATAGTCAGCAGTAACAAAATGTGTTACATAACTGATTATGATACTCGTATATTTGGACGTGCCGGTTTCGGGGATATCCTAGCTGGAAAAATCAGTGGATTTTTAAGTAAAGGGCATGATTCTGAAACAGCAGCTTGTTTAGCATTACTTGAAGGTTGGAAAAAAGCAAAAACACTCAAGAGTGAAATCGAACTATCACCGTTGAAGATTCTATGAACCCCATTTCGTTTGAACGTTTTATAAAACCACTATTACCTTTTTTGTTTGGTAGTTGGATGATAATCGTCCTTTATTTGACTATTGCTCCACCCGTTATGATAAAAACAGCCTCAACGATTATACATCCCGGTTTGGGACATGTGATACTTTTTGGGGGATGGACGCTTCTATTAGGGTTTACTTTGCTCATTAATCTTGATAAAAAAGATCTTTCTTTATTAGTTCTATGGGTATCAGGGATACTATTCGGAGCTTTTATTGAGCTAATGCAATACATTATGCCATTTGGCAGAAGTGGAAGTTTTTTAGATATAGGACTCAATACAATTGGGTGTACTATTGCAGTGTATATTTTGGCGGGTTATCGAAAAATCAGAGAGCCTTATTTAACAGATTAGCCGTTTTATTACTTTTTAAGTTGAATATTCGATTTTTTCAAAATTGTATAATCGGCTAAACTATTTTTTGAGACCTGAATTCTCTTTTGTCGCAAAGTGCTAATTTACAATATTATAGCAAAAATGCTCGTTAAACATAGAGTTATAATAATGATTTGCGTTTTAAATCATATTTGATAACTTTACCAATTCCTAAACAAACACACAACTCTACTTACTTATGCGACATCGTCTTCAGAAAAATCCTGATGCTGATTTACGGAATGATTATCAAATCACTCTGCAAAGCACATTGATTGTGGCATTGCTCACTGCAATTGTTGCATTTAATGTCAACTTCGATTTTGGCGAAGGTTTTGAGATCGTTGAAATTACTCGCGATGAGCTAGAACTCGAAGAAATTATCCAAACAGAGATTATTGAAACCCCACCTCCACCACCGCGTCCGCCGGTACCAATTGAAGTACCAGATGATGCCATCATTGATGATGAAATGCTCGACTTTGATGCTTTCTTGGATATGGATGCAGGTTTTGATTTACCACCACCTCCTCCTCCGATGGAAGAAGATGATGAGCCCGAATTCTTTGTGGTAGTAGAGAACATGCCGGAAATGATTGGTGGCCAACAAGCATTGTACAGCGTGTTGAGATACCCTGACATTGCTAGACGCGCCGGAATCGAGGGACGTGTAATCATTCAGTTCATCGTTGATGAGCAAGGTATTGTTCGCGATCCTCGTGTAGTGAGAAGCGCTGGCGGCGGCGGACTAGATGAAGCAGCTATCGAGGCTATTCAACGTGTACGTTTTACACCGGGAATGCAACGCGGGCGTCCGGTTCGTGTTCAAATGACACAACCTGTTATTTTCAGATTGAGCTAAAATTTATAAGCCTGAACTTTTGTAAGCCGGATTGATTATTTCAGTCCGGCTTTTTTTATATTCTTCTGTTCCTCTAATCTACTACATTTAATGAAATATGAAATTTTCTGAGTACTCAAAGTCAACGAAAGCTGCCATTGTAGCTACCATTTATTTACTTCTCTATGCTACCCTATATTTTGCAGAAGCTAGTGCTCACATTTTATTTATGATGTTGCTTATAGCCCCCATAGTGGTAATCGTGCTCGTATATATGGTAATCTCTGACCGAAGTGGCAAAATGAGAGATTTAAAACGTGATGAAGAGTTCAGTTACCAAGATTGGGAAGGTGCTTCGGAAGAAAAGGAAAAGCCGAATTAGAGTTTTTCCCGGAATGTTTTCAAAACATGCTTAAGATTATCAAATTCGGCTAGCTCAATAGCGCGATTTATCTGCATCCAGCATACTTTTTCGATGGATTCAGATGTTTGCGGACGAAACTGTTTTGCTTTGGTTGTCATAGCATACCAATGGGTAGTTTTTTGGAAATATCCCCATTTATCTTCATACTCATGTATCGTTTCCATAATAGGGAATTCAATTTTGGGAGGTTCGCTACCGGTTTCTTCCGCCACTTCTCGAATAGCACACTCCTCAATGCTTTCACCTTCATCATGCTTGCCTTTAGGTAAATCCCACACATCATTTCTGTAAATCATAAGCACCCGTAATTCCCCCTTTATATAGGAATACACCACTCCGCCGGCAGCTGTAATTGGAGTTGGCTTTTCGCTCATGCGTTAGATGACTTTTCGGTATAAATCGTATTCAATTTGTTCAAAATCGTAGATAGGTACTCTTTTGCTTCATTTGAGATACTGTTTTGAGTATAGGCGTAGAGCATTTCAAGGGTTTCAATTGCAAATTTTGCCGCTTTTAAATCTAATTCAAGCTGATTGTGGGCAGGGTTTGGCATTTCGGCAAGTTGAATCAGCGCAATTTTCTCATGTTGTTGCACGAGCATCATAAAAAGAAGTAGATGTTTTTTCTCGACCGGAAGGTCTTTTGTCTGAAGTTCCATGAGATTTCAAGTAAAGGGTTTCGTATTTTATGAATCTGTTTTGAAAACGAATATTTCATCAAAAGTAAAGATTAGAAACAAAGCAGACAACCCAAATCGTTAATTGAATTTTTTACTAACCCAATCCGAAATTTCGGCATCCTGATTTTGAAGGGATGAATGCTGAGTGAGATATGATAACCATACAACCTTTCAAAGCATGGCGACCTGAGCCTGAGTTGCTCGAGGAAATTGCCTGCGTGCCTTACGATGTAATTAACACCGAAGAAGCCTTTCAGCTTGCTGAAGGAAAACCAAAGAGCTTTTTACATGTCATTCGTCCGGAAATCGACTTGCCTGTCGGAACTGATGAACATGCCGACGAAGTCTATGAAAAAGGAGCTGAAAATCTTAAAAAGTTCTGCGATAACGGTACCCTCGTTCAGGAAAAAGAGGACTCACTTTACATCTATCGCCTGATTTGGAAAGGTCGCTCCCAAACCGGCTTGTTTACGTGTGTAAGTGTCGATGATTATGACAACAATCTCATTTTAAAACACGAGCTTACCCGTCCTGATAAAGAAGACGACCGTACCCGTCATATTATCACGCAGCAAGCACATGCCGAACCGGTGATGCTCACTTATAAAGGCACTCCAGAAATCGATGCAATGGTCAATAAAATCATGAACTTAACTCCTCTTTATGATTTCACTGCATCAGACGGCGTGCAACACACGATTTGGAAAACGCCGAATCCTACTCTGTTTGTGGATGCCTTCAAACAGGTTGCCGCACTGTATGTAGCAGACGGACATCACCGATGCAAAAGCGCCTCTCGTACCGTTGAGGAAATGAAGAAGAGAAATCCGGCACATACCGGCAATGAAGAGTATAATTTCTTCCCTGCGGTTGTTTTCCCTATGGATCAGATGGAAATTTTACCCTACAATCGGGTAATCCATAAAGTAGATGCTTCTGTTTTCGAGAGGATGAAATCGGAGTTAAACCTTACAAAAACGGACAATCCAACCCCCGATTCAAAAGGAATCTGCTGTGCCTATTACGATGGCTTTTGGTTCCGTTTTGAACTTCCTGTTGCTACTTCGCCTGATGCGGTTCAGATTTTAGATGCCGCCCGTTTACAAGATCATGTATTAGAGGCTTATTTCAACATTTCAAATCCGCGCACCGATAAAAATATTTCCTTTGTTGGCGGTATTCGCGGAACCAAAGAACTCGAGCGCTTGGTTGATTCGGGAAAAGCTCAACTAGGTTTCAGCATGTTCCCTACAAGTATTCAGGAGTTAATGGATGTTTCAGATGCCGGACAGCTCATGCCTCCAAAATGTACCTGGTTTGAGCCTAAATTACGCTCCGGACTTCTGGTTCACACCTTTTAATCACCATCATTAAACACCCTATTTCAATAAACATTATTTAAAAGCTATGACACGTGCCCATAATTTTAGTGCAGGTCCCGCAGCCCTGCCACTTAGCGTTCTCGAAACTGCAAAAAGCGAATTTCTAAACTATGCCGGTTCAGGTTCATCCATCATTGAGTTGAGCCATCGGGGGAAAGAATACATCGCCGTTGATGCTCAGGCTCAGGAGCGTCTAAAAGAAGTACTTGGACTTGGGGATGATTTCGAAATTTTATTCCTTCAAGGTGGTGCAAGTACCCAATTCATGATGGTTCCCTATAATTTCCTTGATAAAGAAAGTACGGCTGATTACATCCTCACCGGAACATGGTCAAAAAAGGCCATCAAAGAGGCCAAGCATTTTGGAACTGCGAATGTGGCATTTAGCTCTGAGGATTCAAATTTCTCACGTGTGCCAACAAATGCAGACTTAAAACTTGATCCGAATGCGAAGTATGTTCACTTTACATCGAATAACACCATTTTCGGAACTCAATTCAGAGCTGAGCCGGAAACCAATGGTGTGCCATTAGTCTGCGATGCATCCTCAGACTTTCTCAGTCGTCCGCTTGATATTAAAAAGTATGGTCTTATCTACGCCGGAGCGCAAAAAAATGCCGGACCGGCAGGGCTCACCATTGTTATCATCCGTAAAGACTTCCTTGCCGGTGGCAAGAAAGAGGGAATTCCTACCATTGTGAACTATAACACGCATGTGGGTACGATGTTCAATACCCCTCCTGTGTTTGGTGTGTATATGTTTAATCTTGTTTTGGGATGGATTCTCGATAACGGCGGACTCACCGCAATGGAGAAACGCAATGCAGATAAAGCAAACCTGCTTTACAATGAAATTGACAAAGACGATTTCTATACCGGCACTACAGAAGTGGCTTCACGCTCACACATGAATGTTACGTTCCGTTTAGCAACCGAAGAGCTCGAAAAGCAATTTGTGAAGGAAGCGGAAGCAAGAAACTTAAGTGGACTCAAAGGTCATAGAAGCGTTGGAGGAATTCGTGCAAGCATCTACAATGCATGCGAGCCTGAAAGTGTACAAGCTTTAGTTGACTTCATGCAGGAGTTCAGAAAAAAGGCTTAATCAATCGAACTATCAAATCTTATTTTAAACCACTCTTATGCTTGCTCATGAGAGTGGTTTTTTATGAGAATGCTCCAAAACCTTTCAGCTTTGAGCCTTCAGCTTCCCCTAAAGCTCCGCTACAATACAGCATGAGGGAGCATAAAAGTAAACAAATAAACAGTTAAACAAATAAACTTCCTCGCCGACTCCCATTTCATCTGTGCTCATTGCACCGCCACTCAACCTCAAAAACGCCCTATCTCACCTCTTTCATAACTTTTTTTGCAAGGAACTCGGCATGTTCACGAGATTTAGCTTCGGTGTATAGGCGGATGATTGGTTCAGTATTGGATTTACGTAAATGCGCCCATCCATCCTCGAATGTAATCTTAACACCGTCAGTAATGTCGATATTGTATTTTGCAAAGCGATGTGCAAGTTTTCCTAAAACGATGTCAGGGTCTAAGCCTGATATTTCTATTTTATTTTTGACAATGAAATAGTCAGGTAAACTGGAGCGGTACTCAGCGCTTGTTATATTTTTTTCAGCCAAATGTTGGAGTACCATGGCAATTCCAACTAAGGCATCACGACCACTATGTAAATCCGGGTTGATTACTCCTCCGTTTCCTTCTCCGGAGATCACTGCACCGGTTGCTTGCATCTTCCTTACAACATTGATTTCCCCTACAGCAGAGCGGTGGCATTTAACGGCATACCAATCAGCTACATAATCACAAATCATAGAAGACGATAAATTGGTGCAAATATCACCACGTTTTTTAGAAAGGTAGAAGTCGAAAGCGGTAGCTTGGGTGTATTCTTCCCCGAAAAGTCGTCCGTTGCTATCTACTAACGCAAGACGGTCAGCGTCAGGGTCAACTACAACTCCTAAACTATATTTCCCTGATTTCATAAGCTCGCATATTTCACCGAGATGCTCCGGTAAGGGTTCCGGATTATGTGGGAATAAGCCATTAGGCTCACAATATAATTTCTCAATGGTTTTCACTCCGAGTCGTTCAAGCAGATAGGGAATAGAAAGTGATCCGGCTCCGTTAACGGCATCAACTGCAACGGAGAAATTTGCTTTCTTGATGACATCGGCATGTATATAAGGGAGTTCAAGAATCTTATCTACGTGGTAGGTCAGCGCATCAGGATCATCCGTAACGGTTCCAATTTCATTGTACGGCTTGTATGCAAACTGATTAGACTCTGCGATATCAAGGATTTTTTGACCTTCTTTGGCATCTAAAAATTCAGATGTAGCATCAAGCATTTTAAGAGCATTCCATGCAGCCGGATTATGACTGGCGGATAAAATGATAGCACCCTTCGCGTTGTGTTTTAAAACGGCCATAGCAATTGTTGGGGTAGGGCTAATTCCAACTCGTACAACATCGCAGCCGACAGACTGTAAAACAGAAACTACAATATTTTCGCAAATTTCACCGGTCACCCGTGAGTCACGTCCAACAACTACTTTACCACCCTCAGCCCATGTTCCGAAAGCAGCTGCAAATCGGGTTAATACATCAGGTGTTAAACTCTCTCCAAAAATGCCTCTTATACCAGAGACGGATACCATTAATGACATAATTAATTCTAATAATTTAAGGTGTTTTACTACATTATCTTCTCAGATGCCCATTTAACTGAATGCGCCAAGCGCGCGCTCCCGGAAAATTTGGGTTTGTTTGTTCAAGAATTTTAAGGATTTCATCTGCTTTATCAAACTCATTCTTTAAACCATAAGCGCCGGACAGATTGAAAAGTGTTTGAGGGTCTAAAGGCTCCAAGGAACGTGCGGCTTCCAAAAGCTCAATTCCACGGTCAAGATTTCCTGCATCAACCTCAATGGCACCAAGCATTTTAGCTCCGAACGCAGAAATTTCAATGTCTAGGGCTTGCTCTAAGTAGGTTCTGGCATTACGCAGATCGCCTTTATCAAGGAATATTCTCGCAGTTCTTAAAAAGGGACTATCGTTATACGGCTGTTCACGCATTAAACCCCGGTATTCAAGTAGGGCTTCGTTTAACATCCCCCTGGATTCATATAGTTCAGCCAATCGCACTTTTGCTAAATCCCACCTAATGCTAGTGTTAACCATAGAAAAAGCAACACTATCAGCAAGCGAGAAAGCTCTGTAATTACGGGGATATCCTTGCGGATCAGGGGAATCTCTGAAAGGCCAACCATTAACGAGTAACTTAATTCGATGATCGCCGACGCGCTTGTCATATTCTGTCATATACATTCTGCGCATGTATTCTTCCGGTGAGCTTCGTTTCGATAAATCAAGTACTATACCCGGACTTCCCGCTTCTACGAATGCCTCGAAGAACGTCATTCCCATTAAGTGATACCCGGTATAATTCGGATGCAAGTGTTCGAGCATCAAATTAAAACCGATCAATCCATGTTCGCTGGCTTCCTGAAAGGCTTCCTTAATCGGGACATAGTGTACATTTGAAAAACGGTTGCTAGTTTCTTGGATGATTTGATTAAAGGATGATGGCGCCCTAAATCGGAGAGCATCGAGATCGCGGGCATAGATGAAATCTTCGAGAGCAACTTCGAAAGACTCAGCCTGAAAAGAGCGTACGGCCCGTTGGAAAACTTCATCTGCTGGGGGATGATTTTCAAATGGAACTGAAATAAATGGTTTTTGATCAATCAGGTTACTTGTAAGGCTACCAAGCATAACAGGCACATTTCTTCGCTCAAATTTGCGAATGATGGCATTCAAATTACTTTGGTATTGCAGTTTTCCAAGTTCGTAGAGTCGCCCATCAAGGGGGATTTGCTGCTGACCCACCATACGTTGCATCAAGGTACCTTCGGTTGGTGTGCCTTGTTGACCTCTGACACGAGCTAGCCATGCAGAAAAGTTGGTGATTCCATCTCGAACAAGCAGAAAAGTCTTATATCTCTGAAGTTTTAAAAATGTTCTGATGAAGCCGGGAAATGCGCCAAAAGTTTCACTTGAACCCACACCGAGAGCACCATAATACTCGTTGTGACCACTATAAATAAGGATTAGGTCCGGTTCAAACGATAGTATTTCATCAACCTGATCGTATAAGGTGTAGGTATTGATAGCCGATGTTGCCACATTAATCACCTCAATGTATCTGTCAGGTGCGGTATCTTGAAGTATATCTCTGAAAACTCGGCTAAACGTTGCATTATAGCCATACGGATACCCATTAGTGGTTGAGCCTCCCATCACGAATACACGATAACCGTTCTCAGGTTTCACCGCCAAAAAGGTATCTGTTGAAGGGTTTGGCATGGTGCGAACATTGAAAAAGTATCTGCCGGTAAATTCAGGATTTGGTATGACAATCCTTCCATCAAAAACTTCAGGTTTTATGAATAAATCGAGATTCCCCCGATAATCAGCTATACGAAGACCTGCTTCCAGAATTACGAAAAAGAGTATGGGGATGGCAAGCATTACCCCAATAAATGCCATTTTCTTCTTTCCGGAGATTTGAGTTTCTTTAGATTTGGATGGACTTTTTTCGGATTCGATACTTTTCAGAAACTCCTGAACAGCGGAGATATCAACCTTTAGTTCACGAGCAATTTTTTCGGCGCTTTTTGAGCTTCGATTGTTGCGGATATAGTTTTTTTGCTTGGTAGTGAGTGCCATTTTTTATCTAACCTGCCAGCGTGTTTCAGGGATGTCAGATTGTGCATTCTCAAAACGAGCCATCACGAAAAGTAAATCAGATAATCTATTAAGGTAGATAATTACATCATCTGAAATTTCTTCCGTTTCTTTGGCTTTAATACAAATGCGCTCTGCTCTTCTACAAACAGTTCGTGCTACATGTAATGCCGAGGCTCCTGGAGTACCAACCGGAAGGATAAAAAACTTTAAAGGCTCAAGTTGCGCATCGGTTTCATCAATGAACTGTTCTAACTGAGAAATGTGTGCATTATTGATTCTATCAATTACAATTTTACCGGAAGCTGGTGTGGCAAGGTCTGCGCCTAGTACAAACAAATCGTTTTGAATTTGAATGGCCATGTTTTCGCAATGCTCAGTAAGCCCGAGACTTCGTGCCAAGCCAATAGAGGAATTTAGTTCATCGGCTGTACCATACGTTTCGATGCGAATGGAAGACTTAAGTACGCGTCCGCCGCTGAATAATGAGGTTTCGCCGGTATCACCGGTTTTGGTATAAATTTTCATAGCAGAAGTTAACGGGAAATTTGATTAAGCGCTAAAATTATGAGTTTTAAAAAAGCAAACCAATCAAAAGACGTTTCCAAAGTTAAAATAAGAGTTAAGAGTTCAATCCAAAAAAGTCAATTATGAACCGAAATGTCACGAACCGTAGGTTCAGTTTATCGTGGAGTTTCGCTTCGCGGGAATCGCTATCGCTCGGTGCACGAAGGTAAGTTGTTGTTTTTATATTTCAATATATTAAACTTGGGCAACTAATTTTGTGATTAGGAATAAACGGTGTGGACTCAGTTAAGAAGTTAGACAAATGCTAAAATCTCATTTGGTTAGAGCAAATATGTTTAATAAAAATCACTATTCACAAAAACCATCAATAATATTCAGGCATGTACTAATCAGCAACTCGCAATGCTTATGCCAATGCTTATCCTCCAACAAAACGTTCAATAATTTGATACCAAACGAGGAGTGTTAAAAACGAGAGGGGTACACCAACTCCAATCATGAGTGAGGCAAGGCGGGTGTTGAGTCCATACATGACGGCGACAATGGCTCCCGTTATCATAGGTGCCATGGCTGATTCAAGGATAGAGACCTTAACGGCTAATCCTGATCCTCCTAAAACAAAAACATAGAGAACAAAAATGAATGTTGGTGCAAGGATAAGCTTGTAAGTTAGCCCTGCTGTAAGAGGGATTGCTAACTCTTTGCTAAAATTAAATTTGAGTTGCATACCTACAGAAATAAGGGCAACGGGTGTAAGCGTTGCTCCGAGTCGTTCAAGGATATAAAGCAGAGATCCGGTTGCTTCGATACCCGAAAAATTCATTCCAAGTGCAATAACAAATGTAATGAAAGGAGGGAAGAGCAACACACGACGCGTAATATCTCGCTTACGAAGCTCCTCGTTTGAGAAAACAGAAGCAATCACAATTCCAACGGTAGAAATAGCAACAAAAGAGCCGGGTTGATCCACAAGGAAGGCCATTTTCAGACCATCTTCTCCGTAAAGTGCTTCAACCACCGGAAATCCCACAAAAGAGGTATTTCCAAAACCGGCGGTGAGTAGCAAACAACCGATTGTTGTTCTTTCCCACTTGAAAAACTTCCCCAAAGCTAAAATGACCAAAAAACTGAACGCCAATAAAAGCCATGCGGACAGCACAGGGTAGAGTAAGTTTGCCTCTAAGACAATTCTAGGGATGTAAATAAGTGCGAGTGCAGGTAACGAAATATAAATTACGAATGCATTGAGAACTTCCGTCGCATTTTCCGGAAACGTTCGAATGCGTTGAAGCCCAATTCCGATAACCAAACAGACGAAAAGCAGAATTAAGCTATTCATAAACTACTGATAAGATTGCGCTTTGATAAGATTATTCAATCTCCTTCAGCTTTGTTTTCATTAAATCAATTTTCGTGATTGGTGCCGGATCAGTTTCAGAGAGGATAGCAAGATAGTACGCCATAAAATCTCCGAATAGAATCATATAAAACATACGTCTAAGTGGACACGGCCCGACCGCTCGCACACGCTGATATGCAACCGCATGTGGTTCAATAAGTTCAGCGCTTATATCCATGCGCCGTTGTACTCTGTAGTGGTCATTTTCATCAACTAACTGTATGCAACTCACCCGACCCATAAGGTGGGATGTCCGTTCCCAACCTACAATCTCATTATGATTCATTTCAGGGAGAATCCCGCCATAAGCTAATGTTTTTGCATATTCCTGAATTTGATTACGCCAACGCAAATTTACAGGCTTTAGGATGCCATCACTCGAATAAATAACCGGAAGACTATCCAGGATTTGTTCAGCCAGTTCTGCGGGTTCATTCTCTTCCAGATCGGAAAACAATTCTATTTGTTCTTTGATGAAATCTCCAGTTTCTAGTAGTAACTCGTCTCCATCCGCAAAAATTTCGAGGGTTTGAAACGCTCTCCATATTCCGATGAAGAAATAGGCAAGCGCACTTCGTGATGATAAATCAGGGGTAATTTTGATTAAATCGAAGCGCTCATGGTCAACAAGGAGTGATATTTGGCCTCCTGAAGTAATCCCAATACAATGTGCATTACGCTCAAGAGCATGATTTGCTGCACTTACAGTTTCTTCGGTATCTCCCGAATAGGAAAGAATAATGACCAAGGTACGATCATTCACAAAAGATGGCAGAGAATAAGTGCGGTTCATGCTCACGGGGATGTGTGCAGAGTCCATTGAAAGACTCTTGACCATATCCCCGGCGATGGCAGCACCTCCCATGCCTGTAATCACAATATTATCAATATCTTCCTTCTTGAATGAGAAGGAAAGATTTCGTGTAATTTCGATAGCTTCAAACCATTGGTCTGAAGATCGTTTCAACTTCTCAAAAACCTGTTCTGAGTCGAATGCTTGTATTTGATATTCCTGAATCAGTCCCATACCTTTATATGATTTTAATCTAATTGTAACGCTAAGTCCCTAAAAAAGTTGATAGCACAGAGTCCACTTCTTCAAGTGTGGTCGCTTCCGAAATTTTGAATGCTGCCTGACTCAATGCTTCAAAAGTGTGTTTGTTTAAAAATTCTTTTACAGCCGGTATAGCTGATGCCGACATACTGAGTCGGTCAACGCCAAGACCAATCAATAACGCCGCAGCTACAGGCTTGCCTGCAAGTTCACCGCAAACACTCACCGGAATGTTGAATTGATGTGCAGCATCACACGTTTGGCTGATTAGCCTCCAAACCGATGGGTGCATTTGATTATATAATTTCTGTACATGCCGATTCGTTCGGTCAGCAGCAAGTGTGTATTGTGTTAAATCGTTGGTGCCGATACTAAAAAAATCGACCAATGGCGCAAGTTTGTCAGCAAGTAGAGCAGCTGATGGTACTTCAATCATAATCCCAAACTTAACTTTTCCGGCTAAATTAGGATAGTCAGCTAAGACCTCTTCAAAAATCTTTCGGGATTGTTTTACTTCATTTGCGTCCGTGATCATAGGAACCATTACACTCAACTTACACGAATGTGTACCCACTGAGGAAAAAATCAACTCAAGTTGAGATTTCATTAAAGCCGGTTTGTCAAGCAAGATGCGAATTCCCCTCCATCCCAAAAAAGGATTTGCTTCTTCTTTGGCATAATTTGGGAGTTTATCACCGCCTACATCATATAATCTCACGGTAAGATTATGCTCGCCACAAACACTCGCTGCACGTTCAAGGAACGTTCGCTGATCTCGTTCTGCATGTCCATTTGATGAGGATTCATGTTCATCTGAATCCAGGAAATAGGCTTCTGTTCGCAATAGTCCGATGCCTTCGGCTCTGTAAAGTTGCACTCGGTCTAATTCGCTTTCCAGTTCTACATTGGCCTGAATAATAAATTCCCGTCCACATGCAGTTTTTGCCGGTTCTTCGGCTATCTGTTGACGCGCACTTTCAACAATTTTCTCTGCTTCAATTTGAAGGTTTATTTCTGAGATGCGTTCTTGGGATGGATTTAGTACCACATAACCATCTGTACCATGAACAACTACGATATCATCGGCTTCCACATTTCCAAGCAAACCATCAACCCCAATCACAAATGGGATGCCCATTGAGTTGGCAATGATGGAAGCGTGCGAGGTCAATCCCCCTTGTTCAGAAACAATTGCTTTTACTTTTTTTCTCGCAAAGAGGATGATATCACCCGGGCTTAAATCCCTGCATACAACAATGGACTCATCATCAATTTTAATGAGAAGCTGCTTTCGTTGGATGCTACGAATCATGCGATCACGAATATCTCGAATGTCGGGAATCCGTTCTCGAAAATAAGCATTCGGGATAGCTTTAAGGCGGTCAATATAATACCGAAACGCCTGATACACAGCCCGATCAGCGGGCATGAACTCACTTCGTATATTTTGATTGATGCTTCCGATTAAATCAGGGTCTTTGAGAATGGAGCGCTGGAATTCAAGAATTGCGGCGGATAAGTCGTCTAAATCGGTTTCTTTACTAAGTTGCTCAATCTTGCGAATCTCGAGCTCAACAACCCGAATGGCAGAATCAACCCGTGCTTGTTCTTCTCTTATATCAGTTTGTTTTATAACATCATCTGATAGGATAAGATCAGCAGGATTGTAAATGAAGGCCGGTCCGTATGCAATACCGGGCGCCGACGCTGTACCTCTGAGCACAGTATCATGAAGCTTTTCCGGTAATGGTTGACCGTTATCCATTTTTATGAGCCGTTTTGGGAGAAATTGTTCTTGAATAAGGTCATGATGGCTTCCATTGCTTCCACTTCGTCTTCGCCTGATAATTCGAGCTCAAGTTCTGCTCCACATTCAGCAGCGAGTGTAAGCACCCCTAAAATACTTTTGCCATTAATCTGATACCCATGGCTATGGATAAAAAAATCACTTTTAAAACCGGCAGCTACTTTGACAAGAATCGATGCCGGACGTGCATGAATCCCTTCAGGATTGGTAACTGTAACTTTATTCTTAACCATGAATGTATTTAAGCGTCGAACGTTGTTTTTATTGACCTGTATCTTTGAAGATATTAAATGTTAAACCCATCCTGAAACATTATTTATAGAAAAATAGCTGAAAAGAATAATGCTCACAGTTTTTTTTGAGGTTGAGGTTAAGGTTGAGTGGCGGTGCAATGAGCGCAGATGAAGTGGTAGTCTGTGAGGATGTTTATTTGTTTAACTGTTTATTTGTTTACTTTTATGCCCCCTCATGCTGTATTGTAGCGGAGGTTTAGGGAAGCTGAAGGCTCTAAGTTGAAAGGTTTTGGAGCGTTGTCAAAAAAATCCGTATAAATCAGCTCGATCCGCGTCATCTGCGTTCCATTAGAAAAAGATTGACTTTCCGAATTGCCTAATCTGATACATTCAGACTTCTAGTATAAAACTACTTCAGTACAACCCTTATAAAGTCGATCTCTTCTTCGTAGTCGTTGTTGTAGCTTACGCGTTTGGTTACGAGCGTTGAATCTGACTCCCAGCGCATTTCGTAGGGTCCCCACTCTTCGAATTCATGTTGGAGTAGGAGGGAAAAAGTTCCGTTTTTCAGGCTGAAAAGCTGGAACCCATTGGGCATGAATCCCGCAATTGGATCGAAGGAATAGCTAATAACTAAGGCTCCATTTTTAGAGAATACCGGTTTTCCCCAAAAGGAGTTGCGTTCTGCAGTTTCAAGGTTGACTAAGGTATGGGTCGTCCATTCTAAATGGATTCCTTCAACTAGTGCAAATTGTCCATTTCCAAAAAATCCTTCGAAAGAGTAGAGCGCATAATCTTCCCCAATTTCGTCATTATGCCAAAAATGAACATCCTCCGCCGTTGCAAAAATAGTAACTCCGGTTTCATCACTTAGAAACCATGTACTTTCAGTAATGTCGGCAGCATTAGGTGTTGGTGGAACACGATCAAACTCCTCCATCGAAATCGGTTCAATCGAGAAAGAACTTATAGCGCTAAGTTTTGGGGATGTTTTGGTTACATCATTTTTCCCACATGAATGCAGTGCAGCAAGTGCAAACGGCAATGCCAAATAGAATAAAAATAATCGGCTTTTCATACAGAGATGAAAAAATCAAAGATGCTTTTCGGCGTGGTAGGATGAGCGAACAAGCGGACCACTTTCAACGTGCTCGATTCCCTTGCCTTCTCCGATTTCTTTGTAAGAGGCGAACACATCAGGATGCACCCATTCTTGCACATCAAGGTGCATTTTGGTAGGCTGCATGTATTGTCCAATAGTCATAATATTGACACCGATTTCCGCGATGTCATCCATCACTTCAAAAACTTCAGCCGGTGTTTCTCCGAGGCCAACCATGATGCCGGTTTTGGTTCTTAATCCGCTGTCGTGGCAGATTTTGAGCAATTCGAGGGAGCGTTCGTAACGTGCCTGTGGACGTACTTGCTTGTAAAGTCTCGGTACGGTTTCGAGATTGTGATTTAGAACTTCAGGACGCGCCTCAATCACATAGTCTAACGCTTCCCAAACGCCACGGAAATCAGGAATGAGCACTTCGACAGTTACACCGGGAATTTCCTCGCGCAGTCTTTTGATGCATTCAGCAAAAATCGGAGCGCCTCCATCTTTACGCTCATCGCGGTTTACAGAGGTGATAACTACGTGCTTCAAATTCATGAGCTTTGCGGCATTTGCAACTCTGTTAGGCTCATCCCAATCGAGTCCCTGAACAGGACGACCGGTTTTAATAGCACAAAAACCGCATGAACGGGTACAAACATCCCCCAAAATCATAAACGTGGCGGTTCCGGCACTCCAGCATTCTCCCATATTCGGGCAACGTGCTTCGGCACAAACCGTGTTCAGCGAATGAGTTTGAATGATACCATTCACCTCTTTGAACTTTTGTCCTGATGGCAGTTTAACTCTAAGCCATTCCGGACGGCGACCTGCTACGGCACTATCTTTGGAGGGACGTTCTAAAACGGTGGTACCACAACTCATAATGGATAATTTCTAAATGGGTTAAAAAAAAGTAGTCAATGCAGTTTGTGCGAGGGAAAACTAAATCACTTTTGTGAAGTTTTCATGTTTCAATCAAAAAACATCAAGATTGAGTCCACTCCGATTAATCCGAATTACAAAATTAGTTTTACTATCTTCGTTTATTTAAAGGTAAAAACAAGAACTAAACTTTGTGAGCCTTCGTGTCTTTGAGACTTTGTGATTCATAATTAACTTTTCGGAGCAGTCTCAAGATTTATAAGGTAATCATTTTTCAGCTAAGATGCTTTCCTTTGGCGCAAAGGGAACAGGTAAAGCATCTAATGCTAAGAAATCAACTTCAAATAAATCGGAGAAGTGTTTGATGATGCGTTGTTTAACAAAATCAGTGTCAACTTCATTTCCGGTGAGTTCTTTTAGACTAGTTACGCCTCGGTTTGTGATTCCGCACGGAACAATTTGTCCGAAGTATTCTAACTGTGTATTGACGTTTAGCGCAAAGCCGTGCATCGTAACCCATCGTGAGCATTTTATGCCCATGGCACAGACTTTTTTGCCATTTACCCAAACACCGGTGAGTTTTTCAATGCGCGTGGCTTCTAACTCGAAGTCTGCACAAACTCGAATGATGATTTCCTCCAAGTAGCGCAGATATTTATGGATGTCTGTAAAATGACGATCTAAATCGATGATGGGATATCCCACAATTTGTCCGGGACCATGATAGGTGATATCTCCGCCGCGGTCTATTTTTACGAAGGTTGCATTTGTGTTATCTAAATCTGCATCAGAAGCGAGTAGATGCTTGGCATCACCACTTTTGCCGAGCGTATATACATGCGGATGTTCAACGAAAAGAAGGTAATCAGGACTTCTTGGAATATCTGGCTGTGTGCGAGCCTGTATTTTCTCATCAATTAATTTTTTTTGGAGGCGTTCTTGCAACTCCCAAGTTGGTTTATAGGGCGCGTGACCTAAATCGTACCAAGCAATCGTTTTATTCGCTGAACTGTTCATGTGCCAAAGATAACGAGAAGTTGCGAGAAAGGGTTCAGGAATAGTTTTTAAAAAAGGCTATCAGTTTTCTCAATTCTATATTTTTTGATTTGATTAATAATCTCATCAGAGTCCCGCTCGTCGTTCCAAGCACCAAAAAGAGTTTTCAATTCCGGCTTGTTAGATGGAGCTTCTAAAGACTCGATTAGTCTGTCAATTAGTTTTCGTTTAGAAAGATCATCTAAGCTCTCAATTAGCCGATAATACATTTCTAGTGTATTGCTATTTGAAATTATGTTAGCCATTTTTTGTTCAATTTGTGCATTTCTAAATCATGAATCTAATTTTTATAGCTATTTAGAAAGCGGGTATTCAATCTATAAACTATAACTTGATACAACACCATCCTATTATAATTATTTTCATTCAGAATCAAAACAACCGAATTCATTTGATATGACAAAGAGTAAATAATTTCCGTTATTTATCATCAAAGCATGGAATTTTGTTTGCTTTCTACCTAGTACTATCTTAAAACTTTAAAACACTAAATAACGACACCTCAGCAATGAAACCATTTAAAAGTATTGCGATACTTATCCTCCTCATATCATTTATTTCGGCTTGTTCAGGGAGCAAAAAGACTCCTCCTTCGATGGATACCTTACTTGCATTCATGACGGGTTCTTTCAACAGCGCTGCACAAGCGGCTGAAGATGATGATTTTTTTGAAATTCATCTCCAAATGGTTCAAATTTGGGAAAATCACGAATTGGGACCATGGATTTACGTGGAACAAGCGGCTGCAGGATATCTAGACCAACCCTATCGGCAACGTATTTATCGCTTATTTAATTTTTCGGATGGATTGATTGTATCCCAGGTATATTTAATTCCGAATGCATCCGATTTTGCCGGTGCCTGGAGGGACATTTCACGCTTTGAGTTGCTTTCCCCAGCGGATTTAGAGCTTCGTGATGGTTGTTCCGTTTATATGTATTGGGATGACGAAAAGAACCATTTTGCCGGAAGTACATTAGGGAATAACTGTTCAAGTGATTTAAGAGGTGCACGCTTTGCCACTTCTAGAGCAATTATTACTTCGGAATACCTATACACCTGGGATCGTGGTTTTGATGCGGATGGAAATCAGGTGTGGGGATCGGTTTCCGGGGGATATCGCTTTGATCGGGTAGATTAACGAATTAGCTAAAAATAAAAACGGTAAGCTTCAATCCACCTAAGGCCGCTAAAATACCAAGTGCCAAACTTCCCAAGAGATTTACGAAAAGTTTTAACCATGCTTTAGCTTCTAATTGACCTATGGATTGAACCATCCAGGTCGAGAATGTTGTGTATGAGCCTGTAAAGCCAACTAAAGCGGAGAACAGGAGTGTCTCAAAGCCACTTAAAACCAGACTTAATCCTGCAATGACTCCCGCTAAAAGACAACCACTGACATTCACCAAAAAAGTACCAAGGGGAAATGAAGTTTTAATGCGGTCTGAAATTACTTCATTCACCCAATAGCGTGAAGCCGCACCGCAAGCTCCAAAAAAAGCAATAAGTAAAAAGGTGCTCATTTTTGTCCTCGCTTTCCGATGTATAGCCCTAAAAAGGCGAGTAATAATCCCCCGCTAATACTAAAAAAAACATAAGCAAACGATAGAAAAACTGAGGATTGAAACAAATAGATGGCATCGAGAGCCAAGGTTGAAAAGGTAGTGTATGAGCCAAGTAATCCCGTTCCAAAAAGATACGCCCAAGGCCAATCCTTAATTTTTTTAGAAATAATGAAACCGGTAAGCATCCCCAATAAAAAAGCACCGGTTAAGTTTTCGACCAAAATTACCCAAGGTTCTCGATCAGGGAGCTCAGCCAAAAGAAACAACAAAAGATATCTTAAGCTCGCACCTGCAGCACCGCCGGCCATTATTGCCGCATATATTTTACGCTTGCTTAGAGGTTTGCTCATGTGGTTGCTGTCGGATAATCTGAAATCACATCCGTTTTTCTGAATTTTCTTGTTATCAATCCTTCAATGGGGGAAAATAACAAAGCCAGTGCAAAAAACACGCCTGTCATTACAGCCATAGAACCTGAAATCGAAACATTGAATAAAACGGCCAATCCATAACCACTTAGGGCTGATAGTGCACCGATTCCGACCGAAAGGAATAACATTCGTTTCAAATCCGTTGTGAGCAAATACGCAGTTGCGGGCGGTACTATTATAAGTGCAACCACTAAAATCGCGCCCACACTTTCAAATGCCGCGATGGTTGAAAAAGACACACTTCCCATCAATCCGTAATGAATTAACCCAAGGGGGATGCCCATACTGATGGCCAATTCTTTATCGAAACTGTAAATTTGAAGCTCTTTGAAACAACTGATGACAAAAAGTAGATTGAGCAAAAAAACACATCCCAGAATCCAAATCGGTCGGGGACCCATATCGAGACCGTTGAATGTCCATCTATCCCATGGGACATACGCAATTTCCCCAAATAGAATGCAATCAAGATCGAGGTCAACCGTGGTTGCAAACAAGGAAACCAAAATAACCCCGATGGCAAAAAGCGTAGTGAAGACAATCCCCATAGAACTATCGTGCATAATTCTGCCTTTACTGTGCAGTTTATCCGTAAGATAGACCGTAAGTAGCCCAAATGCCCCGGCGCCAATCAGCATGGGAAATGTATTTCGGGAGGATGTGAGTAGGAAAGCTATCACTATGCCGGGTAGTACGGCGTGAGAAATGGCATCTGAAAGCATGGCTTGTTTGCGAAGGACAAGAAAGCTTCCCACCAAAGCACACGCAGATGCCGCAAGAACGGCGGTTATAATAATCCACACATCGGTCATGAAGGCTCCTTTTTTGGTGATGGATAGGGAATTTCCTCCAAATGTGGATCAAATGCCGGTTCTCCGAGAATGTTTGCTAGTTGTGCTTCAATTTCAGGAGTGATGAGGTGTTCCATTGATTCGGCATCGTCATGGACGTGATCGCCGGCAATTTCGAGGCGCTCAGTGAGGTAAAGCTCCCACAAACGATGAATGCGCACAATACGACGCGCTTCCTCCCGACCCTCTTCTGTGAGTAAATAGCCCGAAGGTGTTCCTTTGTGACGTTCAATCCATCTTTTTTTAATTAGTAATCGGAGTCCTTTGCTGAGTTCACGTAGCTCCATTCTTCGTTTTTTTGCTATTTCACGAAGGGTTCGTACACGATGTAATTTTTTGTCTCCTTCTTCGAGGTGGTAAAGTGTCTTTAGAACATTCTCCATAGTTACTTTACGGTTATATGCACGACGTTGCATCCATCGTTGAAACTCTCCTCTTTTTGGTGCCAGAAGAAAAGATAGAGCAAAAATAAGCGCGGCGGAGACCACCATCCACGGACCTGTAGGCATCCCCGGTGCTGTGTAGCTGATTAGGGAACCGGAAATTCCTGAAACGGCACCCACAATAGCTGCAATGACCAGCATTAACGATAGTGAATCCGTCCAATAGCGGGCAGCAGCAGCAGGAATGATGAGCATCGATGCCATTAACACGACCCCAACGGCTTGGATTCCGGCAGTGATAGTCAATACAAGCAAAATCCCAATTAACAGCTCAATCCGTTTCACCGGATACCCAATAACACGAGCATACGAGGGATCAAAACTCACTAATTTCAGTTCTTTGTAGAAAAGAAAAATGGCAACGAGTACCAGTAAACTCACAAATCCAAAAACCTGAATATCTTCGGGTAACATCGAAGCGGCATTCCCAAAAAGAAAAGCATCCAAACCACTTTGATTCACATTTCCGGATGCCTGAATCCATGATAGAAGCACCACTCCCAATCCAAAAAAGACGGAAAGCACCATTCCAATAGAGGTATCCGCAGAAATTTTACTGTTACGGATAATGAAATCCATCACCACAATGCTTATCCATCCAGAAATCACAGAACCGATTAGGAGCATAAGTGGGTCTTTGTTTCCGGCAATGATAAATGCTATACACACACCGGGCAGGATGGCATGTGCAACGGCATCGCCCACAAGCGCCCGTCTTCTGAGGATGGCAAAACATCCCAATGTTCCGGCTGAAAAACCAAGCAAAATTGTTCCCGCCAACACCCAGCGAAGGGTAGGATTTTGGAGGAAGAGTATTTCAGCCAACATTTCACTCATGTCCCGGTTCCCTGATGAAACTGTTTTTTCGGGATAGCTCAATTACCTGCGAAAGGATGTTGAGCCTTCCACCGTATGTTTTTTGGAGATTTTCTTTGGTGAAGGTAGTTTCCATCGGACCAAATCCAATTAAGCGCAAATTGATGAGCATTACCCAATCGAAATAATCGGATACGGTTTGGAGGTCATGATGCACTACGATTACGGTTTTGCCGGCTGACCGGAGTTTCCTGAGCAACTCCAAAATGGCACTCTCTGTAGCGGCATCGACTCCTGCAAAAGGTTCATCCATGAAATAAATATCCGCATCTTGTGTAAGTGCACGGGCAAGAAAAACGCGCTGCTGCTGTCCGCCGGAGAGTTGGGAAATTTGCCGATCCATATAGGCGGACATCCCGACTTGCTCTAACGCTTTGAGTGCTTTTTCACGATCTTCTGCCGTCGGACGTCGGAAAAGTTTCAAATGAGTATAGCGCCCCATCAGGACTAATTCTTTTACGGAAATGGGGAAGTCCCAGTCAACGGTTTCACGTTGTGGCACATACGCGATGCGTTTGCGCTGTTGTTGAAGCGGTTTACCGTAAATCAGCACATGTCCGGAAGCCGGTTCGATTAACCCCATCATGGTTTTGAGTAAGGTCGATTTCCCTGCGCCGTTCGGACCAACAATAGCAATTAGTTTTCCTTCGGGAAGGTTGAAATCAACATCCCATAAGACCGGTTTTTTTTGATAGGAAACCGTTAAATCATGAACTTCGACGGGTGGTATGTTATTCATAATCATACTTGTCTATAAGTAAGGCATTTGAAATCGTTCGAACATTGGCTTTGATCATTCCGATATAGGTTCCCTCCGGAGTTCCACGTGCCCCCATTGCATCTGAGAAGAGTTCACCTCCGAGTTCAACGTTTCCCCCTTGTTGACGCACGCTGTTCATTAGTGAGCGAATGGTGCGAGGTGGAACACTCGTTTCCAGGAAAATGGCGGGGATTTCGCGTTCCAGAATGGTATATGCTAACCGTGAAATATCTTGAATACCGGCCTCAGTCTGTGTATTTAACCCTTGAATACCTTTTACTTCCACTTGATAAGCTTTACCGAAATATCCAAAAGCATCGTGAGCAGTAATTAATACACGCTTCGATGTTGGGATTTGAGCCATTTTTGACCGAACCCATTCATCTAAGCCAGCAAGTTCATCGAGATATATAGTTAGATTTTGATTAAAGTAAGATGCATGTTCAGGAAAGGTTTCTGAAAGCTTTCTTGCGATACCTTTAACTACCTCCGCCCAAAGTGAGACGTCAAACCAAACGTGCGGGTCGAAATTTCCTCCAAATTCAGCCGCTTCAATTAAAGATTCATGGGGTAATATTTCTGAAGCTGCAAAAGCTCTAGAACCCATTTTTGATAATATTTCGGAAAGGCGGGCTTCGAGAAAAAGTCCATTATAGATGATGAGTGAAGCCCTGTCGAGATTGCGAATATCACGAGGGGTTGCGCGATACACATGAGGATCAACTCCGGGTCCCATCAATCCCACGACATTTAATTTGTCTCCGGCAATTTGCTTCACCGCGTCTTCAAGCATCATGGTGGTAGTAACCACAAGTGGACGCTCGTCAGTAGCGTTTTCTGAGGTACAAGCCGAGGCTAATAAAAGAATAATAGCGGAAAAAATAGCTGTGCGAAGCATTGGTTTAATACTTTGGATCTGTTTATTCGTTACTGATGTAAATTTTGGAAGCCAAATCAAGAGGGAGTAAAAATCTGTCTTCTTTTACTTGAATGCGAATGCCATTCTTTTCAGCTTCAATAATTTCAATATGTTCATTGAGGGTTAGTCCTAATCTCGAAAGCATATTCAGCATGTCGCTATCTTGCGTTTTTACCCTGCTGATATATCCTTTTGTCCCTGTTTTGATGTGATTCAAAGCCATCATTGCCGGACCATCCGGAAGAATGAGATCTACGGAAGGGATGGGGTCACCATGCGGATCATGTGTTGGATGTCCAAGTTTTTCAGCAATTCTAGCCTCAAGTCGTTCACTGATAACGTGTTCCAGGCGCTCAGCCTCTTCATGGACTTCATCCCACCCGAACCCAAGGATTTCAGACAAATACAATTCTAATAATCGATGATGGCGAAGTACTTCAAGCGCAACAAGCCGACCGGATTCTGACAGAATCACGCCTTGATAGGGTTCATAATCCAAAAGTTTTAAGTCAGAAAGCTTCTTCAGCATATTTGTAATAGAAGCAGGCTTAACTTGCATGTGTTCAGCAAGCTCAAGTGTAGAAACTCTTTGATCTGACGATTCCGTAAGCAAATAAATTTGCTTGAGATAGTCTTCTTGAGACTCGGATAGTTTCACAGACATAATTATTTAGTTAAGACTAATTTATGTGAAGTTTAATATACTTACTTATGGTCAATAAGGCAACGATAAATCGAGGTAAAGCAGGTTACATGCGTATAAAGTAAAAATAAAGTTGACAAAATATTTAGCCTTAACTAAATTTAAAAAAGCATTTGTGAATCTCAATTATTAATTGCAACTTTGTTGCATTAAATACATTCAATATGACCTATCTAATCACGTTACTTTTTTTAATATCAAACCCTGTTATAGAAGGGACAGTTAAAGATACCCAAGGCAACCCACTTCAGGGTGCAACTGTGGGTGTCATTGATTCGAATTTGGGTACTGCTACAGATGCAAGAGGGTACTTTTCTATTACAGTACCTGCGACCGGATCGTACCAGCTATTGGTAAGCTATATTGGATTTGAGCGCCAAACCATTCAGGTTAATATTCCCTTAGAACAACCCCTTGAAATTCGTCTTACAGAACAAACATTCATACGCGATCAAGTTATTATTTCAGTATCTCCATCCGGAAGTTCTGTGAATTATCGTCCAGCCAAGGCATTGAATTTAAATGCTCTTCAGGAGCGTAGTTCTGATAATTTCGCCGATATTTTACGAGCAGAGCCCGGACTGACGGTCAGATCATTTGGAAGCGCCCCTTCTCGCCCGGTAATTCGAGGCTTTGATGGTGACCGAGTTTTGATTCTTGAAAACGGCGAGCGCATGGGTGATTTGTCGGAAACAGCAGCTGACCATGCCATTTCAATGGATCCTGATGCGGCTGAACGTGTAGAAGTTATAAGAGGTCCTGCGGGATTTCTGTATGGTTCAAGTGCAATGGGGGGCGTTATTAATCTCTTTAATCAAGATATCCCTTTTGACTGGCAGCAAGGAGCGTCTGGTCGTTTTGCTCTAACCGGTTCAACGGTGAATGATGGTGGTGCCGGATTCGGACGTATTATTTATGGAATGGGGAACACCGCTGTAACTGCAAGATTAGGGTATCGTGAGTCGGGAAATATTAGAACTCCTGAAGGACGAGTACTTGGAACCGCAAATCAAAACCTGAATGGAGCGGTGGGTACTTCTTTTAAAAGCGGTCGATTTACAGGTGGATTAGCCTTCTCATTTTTAGATCAGACCTACGGCATACCTGAGGATACCGATCCTGATGAAGAAATAGAAATCAGAATGAATCGCTTAAATCTGGCAGGGCAATCCGATATGAGGCTTTTGGGATGGCTCGATCAGGCTCGATTCCGATTTAATCTTACTGGTTATCAGCATCAAGAAGTTGAAATTGAATTTGAAGATGATGGAAGTATTGAGGAAGAAATAGAACTTGATTTTCGATCTACAAGTTTGAGTACATCCCTTCTCTTTATTCGCTCTGCCGGACGTTCAGCGCTCAGCGGTGCATTTGGAACAAGTCTGTTTATCAGAGATTTAAGAGTTGGAGGAGAAGAAGGGTTAACCCCCGATGCAAGAAGTTTTTCTGTGGGAGTTTTTGGATATCAGGATTATGCACTCTCATCCATAACCTCAGTTCAAGCCGGGCTACGTTTAGACTACAGAAGACTTGAAGCCGTTGGAAATGAACTTTTTGATACCCCAAATGATCCTGTTAGAGATTCGTTCTCTTTATCCGGTTCTTTAGGTGTGAATGTTCGACCTGCATTAAATTGGGAGCTTGGAGCTCAACTTGCGCGTTCTTTCAGAGCTCCTGCTATTGAGGAGCTGTTCACCGATGCCGCTCATTTAGGAGCCGGTGCGTATGAAATTGGTAATCCTGATTTGAGAAATGAGATAGGTCATGGGGTAGATGCATTTATCAACTATGATCAAAGAGTGTTTTCGGCATCATTAAGTGCGTTCTATTATTATATTAGCAATTTCATTATCTATCAGCCAACAGGTGAAATTCATGCACCATCGGGGTTACCTATTTTTATCTTCGACTCAGATGATGCACTTTACAGAGGATTTGAAGCTGATTTAACCGTACGTCCTACTTCAAGACTCGTTACAGGACTTGGATTAGATGTCGTACGTGCAAATCGTTTCAGCGGAAATGAAGAAGCATTGCCATTTATTCCTCCAGCAAGAATCCGCGCGAATGCCACCTATGATACCGGCTTATGGTTTGGTTCCATTGGCATTCGCCATAGTTTTGAACAAAATAGAGTTGCTGAAAATGAAGAAATCACCGAAGCCCATACGTTAGTTGATTTATCTGTAGGAGTTCGATTTGATGCTTCCGGGCGACATTTGTTGACGTTCAGAGTAGATAATTTGCTCAATACGGCTTACAGAGATCATTTAAGTAGAATTGAGGATAGAAATAATCCTATGCCGGGCAGAGGTGCCGTGTTGAGATATCAGTTTGTATTCTAACTAATAAATCCCTTAAGTGAGTCACAGTAATGTAACTCAGTAATCAAGCAAGCCCGATGTATGAAAGCATCGGGCTTGGTTTTTTAAAGAATTGGTTGATATAGGCTAATGAATTTCGAGACAGGCGATATTAGAAGAAGATTCGTCGTTCAAGAAATAATTTATAGCATCATATTTCTCGCGAAGTAAAGAAATCAATGAAGCTGTTTTTCTATTTCCAGTTTTCAGCCAGATAATATTTGGAGGATAACCATTTAGGTTAGCTATATCATAAAAATCTGCGTCAAATGTAATGATTGTATAGTTATTTTTCTTGGCATACTTCCAAATTTGAATGTCAGTGAAGTTTTCCAGCCCCAATCTTTTTACTTGGACCATATCAGGATATAAATCGGCAAGACTTTTTGCTACTCTATAAGATATATTTTGATCCAGCAATAACTTCACTATGCAACACTTATTTTGTGTTCTCTATCAGCTGCATAAGCCAAACAAGCCTGAATATCTTCTAAAGTAAGTTCGGGATAGTCTTCTATAATTTCATTATTAGTCATACCTGAAGCTAACCAACTTAATACATCATAAACAGATATGCGGGTATTTCTAATACAGGGTTTCCCAAACCTAATCTCAGGGGTAATTTTTATTATTTCATTGTAGCTTTTCATTTCGACTCCTTTTTTAGGAATATAAACATTGAAATGGATTTTTCACATATCAAGAGTAATGCGCTACACCTTTGTGAGTCAGGTTATCTAACTTCAATCTGTCGTAAACAAAAGTCAATTTGTATTTGAATTGCAGCTGATGAAATCAGAATAATTTCAAATTAATCTTTATCTGAAGCACTTTTAGCTTTGAGTGTCATGGTCTGTTTTAGTTAAGATAATAACCAAACCCGAACGCTTTAGAATCACTCGCTTGTTCACAGCCTTATGAGCAGTAATATTCAACTTGATTGTAAGCCTATTGGGGATTGGTTTGAGCGGAAGGGATGGAGCCCTTTCGACTTTCAGTTGGAATTATGGGATGCATACAGAAAGGGAAAATCGGGGTTGTTGAATGCTCCGACAGGTAGCGGCAAAACGTATGCGGTCTGGATTCCCGTAATCGAGCAGTGGATTAATGCTCATCCGGATGATTGGCAGTCGCGACAACCCAAAGGAATTCAAGTGCTATGGCTCACACCGTTACGTGCGTTGGCAAAAGATACCGAACAAGCTCTCCAACGAATCTGCTCCGATTTGGGGATGAATTGGGATATCCTTAGACGAACCGGAGACACTTCATCCTCCGAAAAACAAAAAATGGACCGGAAATTACCGGCTTGCTTGATTACCACCCCTGAAAGTTTGCACATTCTTCTATCCAGAAAAAACTCCGCTCGCTATTTCACCCATCTAAAAGCGGTGATTGTAGATGAATGGCACGAATTGCTTTCAAGTAAACGAGGCACGCTCGCCGAACTTGGACTCTCCGCCATCCAATCCTATAACCCTTCTGTTCAGGTTTGGGGCGTTTCTGCAACCATCGGGAATATGGAACAAGCGATGGAAGTGCTCATCCCCCATCAAACCATCCCTGAACGGAAAATGATTGTCGCCATAAACGACAAAAAACTCGAGACACACACCATCCTTCCGGAAAAAATAGAGTCTTTCTCTTGGGCGGGACATATTGGCGTGAGGTTGATTCCAAAAATCCTCCCGATAATTCATTCAAGTAAAACCACGCTTTTATTTACGAATACGCGTGCGCAGGCAGAAATTTGGTATCAGCAGTTGTTGGATGCTGAGCCGGAACTTGCCGGACAAATGGCGTTGCATCACGGTTCCTTAGACCCCGATATCAGAACGTGGGTTGAGGATGCCATCCATGAGGGTAAACTAAAATTGGTTGTATCAACTTCGAGTTTGGATTTGGGCGTGGATTTTAGTCCGGTTGAAACCGTGATACAAGTTGGGAGTCCTAAAGGCGTGGCGCGTTTTTTACAACGTGCCGGCAGAAGCGGGCATCAACCGGGAGCTACAAGTCGTATCTACTTTGTGCCGACGCATGCCATGGAAATCATCGAGTCAGCGGCTCTACAAACCGCTATAGAAAAAAAATACATGGAAGAACGCTTCCCCTATCAAAAGCCGATGGATGTTTTGGTGCAATATATGGCAACGAGAGCAACGGGGGATGGATTCCTGTCAGATCATCTATATCGTGAAGTTACTTCAACGCATGCGTTTGCATCCTTGAGTCAGGATGAATGGGATTGGGCTTTGCGTTTCCTCACCAATGGGGGCGATGCACTTAAAACCTATGATGATTTTGCGAAAGTAATTCAGGATGAGGATGGATATTTTGTCCTTCGCGATAAACGCAAAGCAATGCGGCATAGATTATCCATTGGAACAATCACGGCTGACCCTCATTTACGAGTCAAATTTATTATTGGTGGAACTATAGGAACAGTGGAGGAGTCGTTTATTTCACGATTGTCGCCAGGAGACACGTTTTTATTTGCAGGAAGATGGCTAGATTTTGTGCGTACAAAAGATATGACCGTTTATGTGCGCAAGAGTAGTAAAACCAAAGGTGCGGTGAGTCGGTATATGGGAGGAAGGATGCAACTCAGTACACACCTTTCTGAGATGATTCGTTTTCAAATGGATGAAGCCAACCGAGGCATTGCCAATAGTGCAGAGATGAAGGCGGTTTGGCCCTTGCTAGAGTTACAGAAAATACGTTCGGCATTACCGAACTTAAATCAGCTGCTTGTTGAAAAGTTTGTCTCTCGTGAAGGGTGGCATCTTTGCTTTTATCCGATAGAAGGCAGGATGGTACATGAAGGATTGGCGGCACTTATCAGCTACAGAATTTCTAGAATACGACCTATTTCATTCACTATGGCGATGAATGATTATGGTTTTGAACTCCTTTCCTCAGAGGAACCTCCGGTAAATGAAGTGGTTATTTCGAAGCTGTTGAGCTTGGATTCGCTGGAACAGGATATTTCGGAGAGTATCAACGCATCAGAAATGGGGAAGCGTCATTTCAGGGAGATTTCACGTATTGCGGGATTGGTCTTTCAGGGATTCCCGGGAAATAAAACCGGAGCAAAACATCTGCAAGCGAGCTCTGAGTTGCTTTTTGAAGTATTCAGCAAATATGACGAACAAAATTTGCTCCTTCAGCAAACCCGAAATGAAATCATGACCTATCAGCTTGAAATATCGAGGATTAAATCTGTATTAGAGCGATTTAGCAGGCAAGAAGTCATCCTGAAACATCCCCAAAAAGCAACCCCATTCGCCTTTCCGATTATGGTTGATCGACTTCGTGCAAAACTGACATCCGAAAAACTCGAAGATCGCATAAAACGGATGCGGATTCAGCTGGAAAAGTGATTACGGGAGGTTAATCCCATAAATCAGCTGTCCACACATTCGACCATGGATGTTGGCTACTTGGGGAAGATGTCCCCATTTTGTGAATCCGGTATTGATCAACAATTGTTCGCTTCCGTGATTGATATCCAACAATACGGCAAATATGTTTTGAATACCCAACCGCTTGCAATCTTCAAGCATGAATTTGATCAGTTGTCTCCCCAAGCCTTTTCTATGATGAGCAAAGTCTAAGTAATAGCTGATTTCCGCCGTTTTCCTCAGCGCTGCGCGCCCTTTACGATACGGGCTAATGGAACCCCATCCAATCACCTGTCCGGAATGTTCAATTACATAAATCGGATACTCAGCTTCATTATGTTCGGCAAACCAAGCGAATCGGTCAGAAACGGTGAGTTCGTTTAGGTCGGCTGTTTTACCTCCGGCGCGGATGGCCTGATTGTAAATGGATACAATAGCAGGCAAGTCATCCGCAACAGCAAAACGAAAGCTAATTCCCACTTGTGGTAGAAATATCGAAATAGATTTCTGCACCCGGACCGGGAGGCATTCCCAATCCAAATACCAGGATAAAGAAAAGGAGGGTCCAACCAATCAAGAAAATGATACTATAAGGTAGCATCATGCTTATGATGGTTCCAATCCCCATATTTTTATCGTATTTGTTAGCGAAAGCGAGAATGAGACCAAAATAGCTCATCATTGGAGTAATCACATTGGTAACGGAATCGCCAACACGATATGCTGCTTGAATTACTTCCGGGCTATATCCGACAAGCATCAACATAGGGACAAAAATAGGAGCCGTTACCGCCCATTTTGCAGCGGCAGAGCCAATCATCAAGTTCGTGAAGGCAGAAATAATGATAAAACCTACAAACACCATCGGACCGGTAAAATTCATATCGTTCAGGAAATTTGCCCCACTAACGGCAACAATCTGTCCTAAATTTGTCCAGTTAAAGTATGCCACAAATTGAGCAGCGAAGAACACAATCACGATATAAAGCCCTAAGGTGGACATGGATTTTGCCATTCCGTTAATGACATCCATTTCAGACTTTACCGTGCCAACAATTTTCCCGTAAACCACACCGGGAATAATAAAACCGATGAAAATGAGTGCTACAATTCCATTAAGAAATGGGGATATGTTGGCAGGAAAGGAAGTTGCATTTGGGTCGCGCAAGACACCATTCTCTGGAACAACGGCAAGCGCAATAAGTGCACTCATAACAACAATACTTATGCCGGCCCACAGAAGTCCTCTTTTTTCGTCTTTAGAAAGTGGCTCTAAACCTTCATCCTTATCAAGGTCTTCCATAGCCATAGATGGATCATACGGTCCAAATTTAGGCTCAACTATGGAAACGGTTACCCAAGTTCCCAAAAAGGTAATTATGGGAACACTGATTGCCATAAAATAATAATTAACAGCGGCATGCACTGTATATTCAGGTGCAATTAACTGGGCAGCTTCTTGGGTCAAACCGGCTAAAAGCGGATCTATGGTGCCGAGTAAAAAATTAGCACTGTATCCACCCGAAACTCCAGCGAATGCTGCAGCCATCCCAACCAAGGGGTGTCTTCCGGTTGACAAAAATACCACGGCTCCTAAAGGTACCAAAACTACATACCCAAGCTCAGAGGCCGTATTACTCATAATTCCGGCAAAAACAACGGCAACCGTTACCAGAATTTTTGGTTCCCTCATGTAATCGAAAGGCTTCTTGATGGCATCAAGAAAGGCATTTCCGGTTGATTGAGCAGGTTTAACAGCAGCAGCTTTTAAAACAATGATACGAATCGCAGCCTTAATCAAACCGGAATGTTCAGCAACTCCAACCCCTAATAATGCTACTAAAACCACACCAAGTGGTGCAAAACCGGTAAAATTAGTAACCATGCTCAAGAGGATTCTTCGTAACCCCTCGGCATTCATTAAGCTATTTGCAACAATAATTCCATCAGGTGAGCGTCCGGGCATACCTTCCGGTCGAGGGTCAACAACACTTAAATTGATAAGGTCTGCCAAACCGCTCACTAGGATTACGCCAACGCAGAATAGGGCGAATAGTGTTACAGGGTGAGGAAGGAGGTTCCCAAGCCATTCTACAGAATCGAGAAAGTAGGTAAACCAATTTTTTTTCCCTTTACCATTGCGTTCTGGTATAGGATGTTCAGTCTTTTTTGTACTCATATAAATAATTAAAACTGCCGGAAGCGGTTAGTTTTTTAGATTAGCAAGGATGATACAAAAAAAGATGCTGTTTCAAAAAAAGAGGTTCAGTTTTTTTCCAGACGAACGGTATCGAGTGTGAGTAGATAGATTATATCCCAAGAAGGTTGGATGGGATTATTTTGAATAGGATAGTTTCGATACCCAACAGACATTGCCGTAGTATCATTAACTACGAAGGTACGTACCAATTCATGGTCTCCGGATGTAAAGGAAGATTCCCAAGAGGTTTCGCCTCGAACGCGTTTATTGAAGCCAATAATATCGGTTTCGTCATCAGAAATTGGCCAATAGCCTGTAGGAGCGCCTTCTGCTTTATCTTTTTGATATCCTTCCAAAATTAACCGACGTGCAAATTCGCGCGCATCTAATCGATTAGGATTTGAGAAAAACTCAACAATGAGCTCAAAAGAGGGTATATCATAAGACACCTGATCGCGCTCAACACTTACAGATGAACCGGTAATTGTAAGGGTTCTGTTCGACCATTCATTAGCACCTCTCAAATCAATCTGAGCGCCACTTGGATATTTAATAAGGAACCCATCCCCAATAAATTGCTTTAAACCGGTAGTGGAAGGGTCACCCGGTTTTTCGGCGCATGAGGTTAAAAAAAATAATAAACTTAGTGCAGCGAGCACTCCGAGAATACGTTTAAATAAAAACATCAAAAAAATATAGTTAAAGCGTTACCACGCCATCATTTTCATACAGAATACGCTTCCGCCACTTTTTAAAAATTCTTCGGTATCTACTTCAATGACATTGAATCCGGCATCCGCTAATTTTTTGTTTACTGAGGTGCATCCCCGTTGAATAATAACATCTTTACCGTTTGGGCACGTTGCGTTACATGCAAATAGTTTTTCTGCTTCGTAGGTATCGGCTTCTATTACATTTGGAAAAACAGCTTTGATTAATTCAACTCCCTTTTTAGTAAAGGCTTCCGGATAGATTAACACCGATTCTTGATCGAGAATACACATACAGGTATCAAGATGGTAGTATTCAGGATGTGTCAGTTTTAGAGCAATTACGGGGACATCCCACTGATCTGAAATAAATTCATACGCCTCTTTGCTTGTGCGGAAACCGTAGCCACCCCACATCAACTTTTTGCCTGGGTGCCAAAGTGCATCTCCCATCCCCTCGAATCCATCAATAGATTTGTAGGGAAGGTGATGGATGGCATAACCATTGTTAAAATACCATTCTTCAATATGAGCAACTTCCGGTTTTCTGTGATCTGAGTGCATAATACTCATAATTACTTCTTTGTCGCCATCTTGACTCAAATAAGGCAGACTTTGGTTAGCACAGAAGACCATGTCGGGGAGTCCTTCTTGCCCCGTAATCTCGTGAACTTCCATCCCAGTGGATGCAAAAGTATCTCTGAGTGTTTCCCATTCTTTCATGGCGTTCTCTCTGTTTACTTTCCCAACATTTCCCTCCATGTGTGGATTAATCACATAATCAACCGTGAAGTATGTTGGTCGAACCATCAAAATTTTGCCGGGTTTTTCCATTTCTGACAAATCAGACAAGGAAAAATCGATTTGACTCTTGGAAGTGATGACTTTTGCCATTAGGTTTATAAATTAGACTACAGTAACTAGAATTGCGTTTAGTTTGAACCCAAAGATACTCAAAATTGAGGAATCAATAGTAGCTGACTGAACAATTAATATAAAATCAGGAATAATCCCAGACTTATGCTTACACCAGAAATTCTGAATCAAATCACCCCGTTTGAACTTCGTGCGCGTCAGATTGTTGAGGGATTTATTACCGGTTTGCACAAAAGTCCGTATTATGGTTTCAGTGTGGAGTTTGCTGAACACAGACCATACAACCCAGGCGATGACATCCGGCATATTGATTGGAAAGTTTTTGGGAAGTCGGAGCGTTACTTCATCAAACAATTTGAGGAAGAAACCAACTTACGATGCCATGTAGTGCTTGATACAAGCACCTCGATGTTGTTCAAATACCACGGAGTTTGGAGTAAACTTGGATATGGCGCTCATTTTGCCGCTGCATTGCTCTACCTGATGCACCGCCAACGAGATGCTTGTGGATTGGTAACATTTGATGATAAAATTGGGGATTTAATCCCTGCGAAATCGTCTTATGTGCACTTAAGACACATCTATACCCGTCTTGAGCCTTTTGTGAATCAGGAAGGAAGTGAGAAAACCTACAGAAAAACGGCTTCTGCAGAAGTACTCCACGAAATTGCGGAGCGTTTAGAACGCCGAAGTATGATTATTCTGATCAGCGATTTATTTGAAAATGTGGCAGAACAAGAGCAATTACTCAGTGCGTTGAAGCATCTGCGACATAGAAATCATGAAGTGATTCTCTTTCACATGCTGGAGAAGAGATCAGAGCGCGAACTCGATTTCCCCGATGGCAGATATCTTTTCCGGGATTTAGAAACCGGTGATGAAATGGACTTGATTCCTTCGCAAATCAGAGATTCTTACAAAAAAGAGATCGAACGATATACCACCGCCTTCAAAATAGCCTGCAACGAAGCCCATATCGACTATGAAGAAGTGGATACCGGTGCCCCCTTCGATTTAGCCCTCCTCGCCTACCTCAACAAACGAAAAAGACTGGGGTGAGGACAAAAAGCTGAAGGCTGAAAGCTGAAAGTTTTTTTGGGTTGAGGGGTTGAGGGGTTGAGGGGTTGAGAAGTTGAGATCGAGGTTCGGAGTTGAAAGAAGTATTGCTCGAACATTTTCAACGGGGTCATTCCGCTCGTCCTGTCCTGACACTTCGGGAGCATAACGGTTTAGATTCGAATATTTTGATAAATAAAAACAAATATTTAACAACAAAATAACCTGCAACATGATACCCGAAACACGGAACATATCTTTTAGGGTAACGAATGGATTTTGGCTACACGAATAAACAGATAAATTCTGACCCCTCAACCTAGAGTTGAGATCGAGATTCGGAGTTGAAAGAAGTATTGCTCGAACAATTTCAACGGGGTCATTCCGCTCGTCCTGTCCTGACACTTCGGGAGCATAACGGTTTGGATTCGAATATTTTGATAAATAAAAACAAATATTTAACAACAAAATAACCTGCAACATGATACCCGAAACACGGAACATATCTTTTAGGGTAACGAATGGATTTTGGCTACACGAATAAACAGATAA
>Ga0213835_100377_pt1 | contig 45309 bp, 42 predicted proteins | sample SWPATP01_FD_160576 | JGI IMG/M metagenome (GOLD analysis project Ga0213835, IMG submission 160576) | Coastal seawater microbial communities from Marineland, Florida, United States - SWPA TP0 #1 | ecosystem: Environmental > Aquatic > Marine > Coastal | place: USA: Florida | collected 2016-08-05
CGCGCCCTGCGCCACCGGCCCCGCGGCCGCCGGGCCCCTTGCGGTCGTCCGCGGCGCGAATCCCCGCACCGCCCCGCGATGCCGCAGCCCCCGCCGCGCCGCCGCGGGCGCCCTGCGCCGGGCGGTCGGTGCCGCCGGCGTCCTCGCCCGCTTCCGGCAGGCCGAGCTGCGCTCGCAGCACCCGCCCGGCCACCTCGGCCACCTCACCCGCCGCCAGCCCGCCCAGCTGAAACGGGCCATAGCTCACCCGGATCAGCCGGGTCACCACCAGCCCGACCGCCTCCATCGCCCGGCGGACCTCGCGGTTTCTCCCCTCGCGCAGCCCCACCGTCAGCCAGGCGTTGGTCCCCTGCTGACGGTCGAGCCGGACCTCCATCGGCTGGAACGCCTCGCCCTCCACCACGATCCCCTGCCGCAGCGGCTCCAGCGTCGCCTCCTCGGGCGCGCCATGCACCCGCACCCGATAGCGCCGCAGCCAGCCGGTCGAGGGCAGCTCGAGCCGCCGCTTCAGCTCGCCGTCGTTGGTCAGCAGCAAGAGCCCCTCCGAGGTGATGTCGAGCCGGCCCACCGGCATCACCCGCGGCAGCCCCTCGGGCAGATGCTCGAACACCGTCGCGCGGCCTTCCTCGTCGCGGGCGGTGGTGACGAGGCCCGCGGGCTTGTGATAGAGCCACAGCCGCATCGGCTCGGGCGCGGGCAGGGGCCGGCCGTCGACGGTGATGCGGTCGGCCGGCCCGACGGTCAGCGCCGGCGACTCGATGGCGCGGCCGTTCACCGCCACCCGGCCGGCCGCGATCATCGCCTCGGCATCGCGGCGCGAGGCAACGCCGGCGCGCGCCAGCACCTTGGCGATGCGCGCAGTCTCCGCGGTCTCGGCCATGTCGGTTCTCCTCGGGGCGCATGCGGGCGGCCCCCGTCGCCGCCCGGTCCTGTCGCCGGCGTCCCCCGTGGGGCGCGGCCGGTGCTTCACGCTGCCCATACTGCGCGCCGCGAGCCTTGGAAAGCCCGGCCCTGCACCCGGGCCGGGGAATCGCGCGGGCGTGCCGAGCGGGGCGGGGCGAGTGGGGCAGGTCGGGCGGGGCGGGCGCCGCCGGTCCGGGCCCTCCCCGCGCCGCGATCCCCCGCCCCCGTCGCGGCGCAGGCCCCCGCCGCACCCCCGGGCGATCCGCCCGCAGACCTCTCGCGTCACCTCGCGAGCCCGGGAGTCTCCGCGCCACCGTCGCTCCCGACGGGCGCCGAAGCCCACCGGCCGGGGCGGACGGCCCCCCTGCGAGGCCCCCCGTCGAGGGGTTCACCCCGCCGCCGGCCTCCCGGCCACGAGCCGCATCGCCTTTTCGATCTCGTGCCAGGCCGAGCGCGCAAGGGACGCCATCACCATCAGCTCGAACCCGCCGGCCCGGCGCAGGATCAGCACCTGCACATGGCCCAGCAGGGTCCGGGCCACGGCGCCCTCGGCAAAGGCCGCGCGGCGCAGATCCAGCGGCACGAGGCGCGCCAGCACCGCCTCGGCCCCCGGCCCCGACAGCGCCATCGCCGCCCAGCCGTCGCTCTGGTCGATCACCGCGGCCTCGGCCAGCTCGGGCGCGGCGGTGCCGATCAGGAGCGCCGCCTCGCGGCCCGACCACAGCACCCGCGTATCCGCCAGCTCGAGGCTGCGGCCCGGCTCGGGAAAGCCCAGGCCCCGGGCCCGCAGCGCCGCATCCACCGCCGCCACCCGTCCCGGAAAGGGCAGGATCGCCGCCACCGGCCCCAGCGCCATCGCCTCCAGCGTGGCGCCGGCGGCCTCCACCGCCGCCCGACCCTCCAGCGGCCCGCCCGCGATCAGCTCAGCCACGCATCCGCCCTCCCTCCGGGTCGAAGAACACCGGGTCGCAGACCTCGCACAGCGCGTCGATGTCGCGCAGCCGGTCGACCAGCCGCACCCGGCCGCCCACCCGCGCGCGCCCGTCCACGAGCAGCCCCAGCGCGAGCCAGCTGCCCAGCGTGGGCGAATATCCCACCGAGGTCACATGCCCGCGCGCATGCGGGCGCGTCAGCGGCGCGCCCTCGTCGAAGAGATGGGCGCCGGCGGTGACGGGGCGGTCGGGCTGCACCGGGCGCAGCCCCACGAGCTGCGCCCGCTCGGGGCCCGTCAGGCCGGGACGGGCGGCCGCGGCCTTGCCGATGCAGTCCTTCCTGGCGCTCACCATCCGCCCGAGGCCGAGGTCGAAGGCGGTGGTGCGGCCGTCGATCTCGGCATGGGTGAGAAACCCCTTCTCGATGCGCAGGACGTTCATCGCCTCCATGCCATAGGCGCCGCCCCCGAGGCTCTCGGCCCGGGCCACGAGGTCGCGCCACAGCGCCGCGCCGTACCGCGCCGGCACCGCGAGCTCGTAGCCCAGTTCGCCCGAAAACGAGATGCGGAAGAGCCGCGCGGGCACGCCCATCACCGTGGTCTCGGCGCAGCCCATGAAGGGCAGCTCCGGGGCCGTGTCCAGCACCCCCTCCAGCAGCCGCCCGGCCAGCGGCCCGGCGACGGCGGTCTGCGCCCAGGCATCGGTGACGGAGGCGAAGCGCAGCCGCGCCCGCGGCATCCAGGCCTGCTGCACGAACTCCAGATGCCGCATCACCTGCGCGGCGGCGGCGGTTGTGGTGGTCATCACCCAGCGGTCGTCGCTCAGCCGCGCGGTGGTGCCGTCGTCCATCACATGCCCGTCCATGCGCAGCATGACGCCATAGCGCACCCGCCCGGGCTTCAGCGTGGAAAACGTGTTGGCATAGACGAGGTCGAGGAAGGCGCCCACGTCCGGGCCCACCAGCTCGATCTTGCCCAGGGTCGAGACGTCGGTGACCCCCACCGCCCCGCGCACCATCCGCACCTCGCGGTCGCAGGCCTCGCGCCAGGTCGGCTCGCCCGGGCGGGGGAAGTGGCTGGGCCGGTACCACATCCCCGCCTCCAGCATCGGCGCGCCGCGCTGGACCATGGCGTCATGGGCGGCGGTGAAGCGCTGCGGGGCAAAGCCCTCGGCCCGGCCGCCGGCGCCGAGGGCGGCGATGGAGAGCGGCGTGAAGGGGGGGCGGAAGGTGGTGGTCCCGGTCTCGGGGATCGTGCGGCCGGTGGCTTCGGCCAGGAGCGCCAGGGCGGCGACGTTGGAGGATTTGCCCTGGTCCGGCGCCATCCCTTGCGTGGTGTAGCGCTTCATGTGCTCGACCGAGGCGAAGCCCTCCTGCGCGGCCAGCCGGATGTCCTTTGTGGTGACGTCGTTGGCGAGGTCGAGCCAGGCGCGGCCCTTGCCGCCGACATGCCAGAGTGCGGTCTGCGCGGGGGCGGCGTCCTCGGCCTCGGGGAGCGTCAGGGCGGCCGCGGGCACGGCCTCGCGCGCCGCGCGCAGCCCGTCGGCGAGGCACCGGGCGGTGGAGAAGACGCCGGCCGCCGCGCCGCAGGGGATCAGGCCGGGCACGGCGCCGGGGGCGTCCGGCGGCGGGGGCAGGAAGGCCGCGCGGGCCTCGTCCCACACCGGCCGCGCGCCGAGGTGGCAGGCGAGGTGCACGCTGGGCGACCAGCCGCCCGCGACCGCGAGCACCTCGGCCTCGGTGACATAGTCGGTGGTGCCCCGGCGCAGCCGCACCGCCGTCAGGCCCAGCCGGCCGCGGGTGCCGGTGGGGACGGCGCCGAGATGGGTCCTGATGCCCGGCTCTTCGGGGGCGTCGGGGCGGGGGTCGATCAGCTCCACCCGGACCCCGGCGGCGGCGAGGTCGCGCGCGGTGCGCCGGGCGTCGTCATGGGCGCCGAAGACGGCGACGCGCTTGCCCGCCACCGCCCCCCAGCGGTGCAGATAGCCGCGCACGGCCGAGGCCAGCATCACGCCCGGCCGGTCGTTGCCCGGAAACGCCACCGGACGCTCCAGCGCGCCGGTGGCGAGGATCGCGCGGGGCGCATGGATGCGCCAGAAGCACTCGCGCGGGCGGGCCGGGTCGGGGGCGAGGTGCAGCCCCACCCGCTCCAGCGCGCCCCAGGTTCCGCCGTCCCAGGCGCCGGCAACGGTGGTGCGCAGCATCACCCGGACGTTGGGCATCGCGCGCAGCTCGGCCAGCACCCCGGCCGCCCAGTCGGCGCCCGGCACGCCGCCCACCGTCTCGGCCTCATGCAGGAGCCGGCCGCCCGGCGCGCTGTCGGCCTCGGCCAGGATCACGTCGGCGCCGGCCCGGGCGGCCGCCAGCGCCGCCGCCAACCCCGCCGGCCCCGCCCCGATCACCAGAAGGTCGCAAAAGGCAAAGGCCTTTTCATAGGCGGCCACGTCGTGCCGGCCCGAGAGCCGCCCCAGCCCCGCCGCCCGCCGGATCGCCGGCTCATAGACCCGCTCCCAGAAGCGGCGCGGCCACATGAAGGTCTTGTAGTAGAACCCCGCGCCCAGAAAGGGATGCACGAGGTCGTTGACCTCCAGCAGGTCCCATTTCAGCGAGGGCCAGCAGTTCTGGCTGCGGGCGTCGAGGCCGCGGTAGAGCTCCTGCACCGTGGCGCGGGTGTTGGGGGTGACCTGGCCGTCGGGCTCGTGGATCTCGACCAGGCCGTTGGGGTCCTCGGGGCCGGCGGTGAACAGCCCGCGCGGCCTGTGATACTTGAAGCTGCGGCCCACCAGCCGCACCCCGTTCGCCACCAGCGCCGAGGCCAGGGTGTCGCCGGGGTGGCCGGTGAGGTCGCGACCGTCGAAGCGGAAGGCGACCGGGCGCGCCCGGTCGATGCGCCCGTGCCCGTCAACCCGCATCCTGCGTCTCCGTCAGCAGCGTGGCGCCGAACACCCGGTGGGTGACGGTGCAGCGGTCCACCACCAGCCAGGCGCCGCAGCAGTCGTGCTGCCACAGTTCGCGGGTGCGGCCGGCGGGGTTGGCCCGCAGGTGCAGATGGGCGTCCACGGCGTCACCCCCCCCATCACCCCCCCCATCACCCCCCCCATCAGCCCCCCCGCCAACCATGGGGCGGGCGAGATAGGCCGTCGCGCCCAGATAGGTGAATTCGCGCCGGTCGCGGGGGCCGCAGAGGGGGCAGGGGATGCGCATGGCCGCCTCAGTGCAGGTTGTGCTGGCTGCCGGTGCCTTCCTCGTCGAGGAGGTGCCCGGTGGTGAAACGGTCGAGGCGATAGCGGCGGGCGACCTCGTGGCTCTCCTCCGTCGCCATGAGATGCGCGAGGCACCAGCCCGAGGCGGGCACGGCCTTGAAGCCGCCATAGTTCCAGCCGCAGTTGATGTAGAGCCCGTCGACCGGAGAGCGGTCGATCACCGGCGAGCCGTCGGGCGACATGTCCATGATCCCCCCCCAGGAGCGCAGCACCCGCGCCCGGCCGATCATCGGCATCAGCGTCATCGCCGCCTCCATCACATGCTCGACCATGGGCAGGTTCCCGCGCGCCGCATAGGAGGCGTAGAAGTCGATGTCGCCGCCGAACACCAGCCCGCCCTTGTCCGACTGGCTGATGTAGAAATGCCCCATGCCAAAGCTGATGACATGGTCGATGCAGGGTTTCAGCCCCTCGGTGACGAAGGCCTGGAGCACGTGGGATTCGATCGGCAGCGTCAGCCCGGCCATGGCGGCCACCTGGCTGGAACGTCCGGCCACCACGATTGCAACCTTTTTCGCGGCGATCTCCCCCCGGGTGGTGGTCACGCCCTGCACTTTTCCGCCCTTGACGGTGATGCCCGTGACCTCGCAGTGCTCGATCAGGTCGACGCCGAGTCGGCTCGCGGCGCGGGCATAGCCCCAGGCCACGGCGTCGTGCCGGGCGGTGCCGCCGCGCGGGTGCAGCAGCCCGCCGTATATGGGAAAGCGGATATTGTCATGGTCGAGCCAGGGCAGATGCGCGCGCACGCCGTCGCGATCCAGCAACACGGCGTCGTCGCCCTGGTTGAGCATGGCGTTGCCGCGCCGGGCGAAGGCGTCGCGCTGGCCGTCCGAGTGGAAGAGGTTGATGAGCCCCCGCTGCGAATGCATGACGTTGTAGTTGAGCTCGGCCTCCAGCCCCTCCCACAGCTTCAACGAATGCGAGTAGAACTCGGAATTGCCGGGCAGAAAGTAGTTCGCGCGCACGATCGTGGTGTTGCGGCCGATGTTGCCGAGGCCGAGCGGGCCCTTCTCCAGCACCGCGACGGACGTCACCCCGTGGTTCTTCGCGAGGTAGTAGGCGGTCGACAGGCCGTGGCCGCCGCCGCCGATGACGAGGATGTCATAGGCGGGTTTCGGCTCGGGCTTGCGCCATGCCGGCCGCCAGCCGCGGTTGCCGCGCAGCCCCTCGGTCAGCACCCTCAGCCCGGAATAGCGCATCGCCCGCCCCCATCGTCGCGCCGCGCAGAAAACCGGGAATCCCCGCCGCCCGCAAGGGCCGCCACGCGCGAGCGCGGCGTTTCGCCCCGCCGGCCTGCGTTGAACTTTGCCGCCCGAGCGGGCAGGCTCGCGGCCGGAGGACCCCGATGCGCCCCGAGACACCGCCCGAACTGATCCTGCTGAACGGCTCGCTGTTCCTGCTGGGCTATTTCATCCCCACCTTCATGGTCCTGTTCCGACAGCGCGACAGGCGGCTGAAGGTGTTTCTGGTCAACCTGCTGGCGGGCTGGACGATCATCGGCTGGATGGTGGCCTTCGTCTGGGCCGTCACCCTGCCGTGGGACTTCGGGCGCCGCCGCCCGCCGGCGCAGGTCGGCCCCGCGCCGCAGCTGCGCCGGCGCGACGACTGAGGGCTCAGAGCGCCAACCGGTAATAGGGCGAGGTGAAATTCTCCTCCATCCCGCGGTTGCAGCGCGCCATGGTCGAGTTCGACGTGCCGTCGATCACGCCGCCGGCGATGATCGAGGCGCCCTGCACGCCGTCGGCCCGGGCGGCGAACTGCACATCGCCCAGCGCGATGAGCTGGCTGCCGAAGATCCCGAGATTGGCCGGGAAATCCATGCCGCCGAGGGTGACGATCTGCGCGCCGCCGCCCGGGGCGCAGTTGTCGTCGGCGCCGAAGGTGGTGCCGCTCGCGCCCACGATGGCGCGGCGGTTGGTGTTGGTGGAAAACAGCGAGGCGTTCTCCAGCCGGCCGTTCTGGCCGATGCGCACGAGGCAGTTGGTGACGATCACGACGTTGTGGATCACCGTGTCGCCGGGGATGTTCAGCCGGCCGTTGCCGTTGTTGCAGCGGATGTCGTGCACCCGCCCCGGGGTCAGCATCGACATCTCGAGCGTGTTGTTGTTGCTCGGCAGGTTCATGATCAGCGGCGTGGAATGGCTCTGGTCGATGAAGCTGCGGCGGTATTCCTCGTCGCCGTTGAGCAGGCCCGCGCGCACCTCGTCGAGCTCGCGCAGGATGCGGATGTCCTGCCAGCCCTCGCGCAGCGCCGCCTCCAGCCCCTCGTTGCGCTCGAAGCCCGAGTTGGGGATGTCGAGGAGGTCGAGGTCGGGCATCGACACGATCGTGCCCTCCTCGAAATAGTTGTTCTGGTTGATGCGGACATGGTCGTTGGAGTGGATGCAGAAGCCGCGCAGGTAGTTGTTGTTGGACTGCACGTCGACGCGGCCCTCGGCGACAAAGCCTTCCTCGATGCAGATCGGCTGATAGGTCACGAACACCGCCTCGGCGCCGACCTCGAGGGTCGGCACGCCCACCATCTGAAGCAGCACGCTGCGCAGGGCGTTGCCGCGGTCGTTGACCCGGCGGGCGCGCACGAAGACGCCGCCGCGCGCGCCCGGGGCGGGCTCGAACCGGCGGGTGCCGTTCTCGACCACCCAGCTGCCGAAGGCGATGTCCTGCGGCGCGACCGTCGTGCCGAAGCGCTCGCCGGGCATGTTGCCCTGCAACAGCTCCAGCGCGGCCAGCTTCGCCTCCTCCTCGGTGGCCCGGCGGCGATGGACCAGCGCAGCATGCGCTGTCGTGTCGGCCGCGATCTGGAGCTGGGTCTGCGCGTAGTAGCGGTGCGCGAGGTCGACCGCGAAGCCCCCCACCGCAAGCAGGAGCGTGAACATGATCAGGCCGAAGACGCTCAGGCCGCCGGCCTCGGAGCGGGCAAAGCGGTCGAGCGTCGCGGCTGTGCGGAGACGTCGGGTCATCTCATCCCTCCAGGGCATGCTGTGTGCTCATGCGCAGCTCGATGTTGGCGATCAGCCGCATCACGCCCACGCCGTTCAGGTCGCCGGCCCGCACCCTGAGCTCGCTGCGGATCACGCCGCCGTCGAGGACGCTGTCGACCACGGCGCCGCTGGCGATCCGGCCGACATCGCGCAGGATCGCCTGCTCCACCGCATCGAGCGAGCGCAGCTGCCCCACCGAATAGGCGCGGTTGGCGTCCTGCATCACGCGCAGGATCTCGGACTTGTTGAAGAAGGTCATCGAGGCGTCGAACACCATCGTCAGGAAGAAGACGTAGACCGGCACCCACAGCACGGTCTCGATGGTGGCGCTGCCGGCCTCGTCCCGGGAAAACCGCCAGGGAAATACTCCATGCATCCGGAACAACCCCTCTGATCAAACGATCCGGCGGTGCGGATCGACAACGCGAGGGGTCTGGTCACGGTCAAGGCTCGGAGGGCCACGCGCAGGGCTGCGCGTGCCGGGGGGCGGTCCGCTCCGGGCCGCGACACCCCGTCGCCGATCGGAACACACCCCGTCACCCGTATGGGTTTTGCTTACGGATATGGCAACAATCGGGCGCTGCCGGGGAAAAGTCCGGACCTTGGGGCCGGTTCAGAGGCCCTTGGCGCGATAGCTCGAGGCGACGCGCTCGATGGCGGTGATGAAGGCGGCGGTGCGCAGGTCGGTCACCCCCTCCTGATCGTGCCAGCGCGCGCGCATCGACTGATAGGCCTCGCGCATCGTGTCGTCGAGGCCCGAGCGCACCAGCTCCAGCTCGTCGGCGCCGCGCAGATAGCGGGTCTTGAAGTCGGGCGAGAGCTCCCAGCCGAGGCCGCGGTCCGCCGACAGCCGCTCCAGCTCGTCGATCAGCAGCAGGTGGTGCGCCTCCTCGGCGCGGCGCTGCATCCGGCCGAAGCGGATGTGGCTGAGGTTCTTGACCCACTCGAAATAGCTGACCGTCACCCCGCCGGCGTTGGCATAGAGGTCGGGGATGATGACGGTGCCCCTGGCGCGCAGGATCTCGTCGGCCGCGGCGGTGACGGGGCCGTTCGCGGCCTCGATGATCAGCGGCGCCTGGATGCGTTCGGCGTTGGTGAGGTTGATCGTGCCCTCCAGCGCGGCCGGGATGAGGATGTCGCAGGGCTCTTCCAGCACCGCGGCGCCGTCGGGGACATGCCGGCCCTCGGGGCAGCCGGTGACGCCGCCATGCTTGCCGATCCACTCGCGCACCTGCTCGACGTTCAGGCCCGTGTCGGACACCAGCGCCCCGTCGCGCTCGATGATGCCGATGATGCGACAGCCGTCCTCCTCGGACAGGAACTTCGCCGCGTGATAGCCGACGTTGCCGAGGCCCTGCACGATCACCGTCTTGCCGTCCAGCCGCCCCGAGAGGCCGGCGCGTTTCACATCCTCCGGGTGGCGGAAGAACGCGCGCAGGGCATACTGCACGCCGCGGCCCGTCGCCTCCACCCGGCCGTGGATGCCGCCCGAATTCAGCGGCTTGCCGGTGACGCAGGCGCGGGCGTTGATGTCGGTGGTGTTCATCCGCGCATACTGGTCGGCGATCCAGGCCATCTCGCGTTCCGAGGTGCCCATGTCGGGGGCGGGCACGTTCTGGCTGGGGTTGATGAGGTCGCGCTTGGCCAGCTCATAGGTGAAGCGGCGGGTGATCTGCTCCAGCTCGTGCGGCTCCCATTCGCGGGGGTCGATGCAGAGGCCGCCCTTGGCGCCGCCGAACGGCACCTCCACCAGCGCGCATTTGTAGGTCATCAGCGCCGCCAGCGCCTCGACCTCTTCCTGGTTGACCTGCGGCGCATAGCGGATGCCGCCCTTGACCGGCTCCATGTGCTCGGAATGGTTGGAGCGGTAGCCGGTGAAGGTGTGGATGTGCCCGCGCAGCCGGACGCCGAAGCGCACGATGTAGGTGGCGTTGCAGACCCGGATCTTCTGCTCCAGCCCGGGGCTGAGGTCCATCAGCGCCACCGCGCGGTTGAACATCAGATCGACCGAATCGCGAAATCCCGGCTCGCGCGGAACGGCGTTGTCCTTCATGGTGACCTCCCTCGTGTCGCCGATGCCGTGACGGGCGCAGGGGCCCTCGTCCCTCCCGCAGGCGGCGAATCACTGCGCGCCCCCGAGTGTGCCACCGCCGCGGCCCCATGGCCAACCGCACGCGCGACGCGACTTTGTCATGCCGTGCGGAGACGGTCCCGCCCCCCCCGGCCGCAGCGTTTCCGCACCGGGACTGGCCGGAGGGCTCGCCACATTCCTGCCATAATTCGGCGGCGTTGTCGGTGCGTTGTGGGCCCGGACAGAAGGTCGGGCCCGAGCGTCAAGAGGATCCGTGCCGCCATGTCCCAGCCGTTCTCCCGCGCCCTGCGCCGCGCCATGCTCTCGCACCTCCGCCGCCGCCTGCGCCAGTTCGGAACCGCCGAGGACGGCGCCATGGCCTTCTTCACCCTGGTGATGCTGACCGTCCTGCTGATCGCCGGCGGCATGGCCGTGGACCTCATGCGCTTCGAGGCCGAGCGCACGCGGCTCCAGAACACCGCCGACAACGCCGTCCTCGCCGCCGCCTCGCTGACCCAGGTGCGCGACCCCGAAGAGGTGGTGATGGACCACTTCACCGCCGCCGGCCTCGGGCACACCGTCGACCACGTCGACGTGCAGGAAGGCATCAACTTCCGCAACGTGCGCGTCGCGGCCTCGGGGCTGACGCGCAACTACTTCCTGCGGCTGGTGGGAATCGACAGCTTCGTCGTCCCCGGCGCCAGCGCCGCCGAAGAGCGCATCCCCAACGTCGAGGTCTCGATGGTGCTCGACATCTCGGGCTCCATGCGCTTCACCGACAAGAGCAACGTGCCGCAGATCGAATTCCTGCGCGTGGCCGGGCGGAACTTTGCCGAACGCATGATGGCCGGCGAGCGCGACGAGCTGGTGTCGATCTCGATCGTCCCCTACGCCGGGAGCGTCAACCCGGGCCGGCGCGTGTTCGACCTGCTCGGCGGCGTCTCCACCCACGACCATTCCTCCTGCATGGAGCTGAACGCGACGGACTTCACCCACAGCGGCCTGCCCTCGGTGGGCAACTATGTCCAGGTGCCGCATTTCATGAACTGGGCGATCGCCTGGAACTTCATGCAGTGGGGCTGGTGCCCGGCCGAGGGCGGGGCCGGGCAGTTCGGCGCCACCATCCAGTATTTCCGCGGCGACATCGACGACGTGGCGGACTTCATCGACGACGTTCCGCTGCATGACGGCACCGGCACGCATTACGGGATGCGCTGGGGGCTCGCGCTGCTCGACCCCAGCTCGCGCTGGCTCACCCAGACGCTGGCGGCCGACGGCACCGTGCCCCAGCGCTTTGCCGACCGCCCGGCCGACTGGGACGACCCCGAGACGCTGAAGGTCCTGATCCTGATGACCGACGGCGAGATCACCGACCAGATCCGGCCGCGGTTTCCCGCAAACCCCTATGTCCACAATGGCGCGCCCATCAACCACGTGATGGAGCTGCAGATCCAGAACAGCAATCGCAACCTCTACTGCAACGGCCAGACCTGCACGGTGACGCGCACCAACCGCTCCACCAACGTCAACCGCTTCTATCAGGCCTGCGACCTCGCCAAGGACAACGGAATCATCGTCTACACCATCGCCTTCAACACCACCTCGGCCGCCGCCGCCAACGAGATGCGCAACTGCGCCTCCTCGCCCGCGCACTACTTCAACGTGCTGAACGAAGAGCTCAACGAGGCGTTCCAGGCCATCGCCGGCTCGATCCAGATGCTGAGGCTGACCGAATGACCGGGCTGCTGCCCCGTCTGTGCCGCCGTCTGCGCCGCCGCCTGCGCCGCGAGGACGGAAACGCCACGGTCGAGCTGGTGCTGCTGCTGCCGGTCTATGTCGCGATCCTGTTCACCGGGATCGAGGCGGGCCTGCTGATGACCCGTCAGGTGATGCTGGAGCGCGCGGTGGACCTGTCGCTGCGCGACCTGCGACTGGGGCAGATGGAAGACCCCAGCGCGGCCCGCCTGCGCGACGCGATCTGCGCGAACACCGTGGTGATCCGCGACTGCCAGAACGCTCTCCTGCTCGAGCTTCGGCCCATCGACACCACCAGCTGGGCCGGGCTCGACGACCCGGTCGCCTGCGTCAACCGCGACGAGCCGATCCAGCCGGTCACCCAGTTCCACACCGGCGGCGAGAACCAGCTGATGCTGGTGCGCGCCTGCGTCGTGCTCGACCCGGTGATCCCGACCTCGACCCTGGCCCTGGCGCTCCCGCGCGATCCGTCGGGGGGTGTGCGGGTGCTCGCCGAGTCGGTCTTCGTCAACGAACCGAACTGAGGTCCGCCGATGCCGCTCTCCATGCCCCGCCGCCGCCTGCCGGCCCCGCTCCTGCGCTTCGGCCGCGACCAGAACGGCTCGATCACCATCGAGTCGGTGATCTTCCTGCCGATCCTGATCTGGGTCGTGCTCATGACCTTCGTCTTCTTCGACATCTTCCGCACCGAGAACACCAATGCAAAGGCCGCCTATGCCGTGGCCGATGTGCTGTCGCGCCAGATCCTGCCGGTCAATGCCGCCTATCTCGACGGTCTGGGCGAGGTCTATGCCCGGCTCGCGCGGGCCCGCCACCCCACCTTCCTGCGCACCTCGAGCGTCGATTTCGACTTCGCCACGAACGCCTATCGGCTGCGCTGGTCCTACGGTACCGACGGGGCCGAGCCGCTGACGCAGGAAAAGCTGAACCTGATCGCGCACCGCCTGCCCGAGCTGTCCGTCGGCGAGACCGTGATCCTCGTCGAGACGGTGCTCGACTACGAGCCGGTCCTCGACATGGGCGTCGGCGCCCGCACGCTGGGGCACATCATCCCCACCCGGCCACGCTTCGCCCCGCGCCTGCTGTTCAACGACGGCGGCATGGGCTGAGCCGGCCCGGGCGCAGTTCCGGCTCGCGGCCGGCGCCGTTCCGCGCTAACCGGGCGGGATGCGTGCCCCCGACTCCCTCGACATCTTCCTCGTCGTCCCGCCGGGGCTTGAGCCCTTCCTCGCCGACGAGGCGCGCGCCCGGGGCTTCGCCGACCCCCGGCCGGTGCCCGGCGGGGTCGAGCTGCGGGGCGGCTGGCCCGAGGTCTGGCGCGCCAACCTGACGCTGCGCGGCGCCACCCGGGTGCTGGTGCGGCTCGCGAGCTTCCGCGCCCCGCACCTCGCACAGCTCGACAAGCGCGCCCGCCGGCTGCCCTGGGCGCAGACCCTCCGCCCCGACGTGCCCCTGCGCATCGAGGCGAGCTGCCGCCGCTCGCGCATCTGGCACGCCGGCGCCGCCGCCCAGCGCATCGAGACCGCCCTGCGCGAGACCCTCGGCGCCGAGATCCGCCCCGACGCCCCGCTCGCGCTGAAGGTCCGGATCGAGGACGACCTCTGCACCGTCAGCCTCGACAGCTCGGGCGAGCCGCTGCACCGGCGCGGCCACAAGCCGGCGGTGGGCAAGGCGCCGTTGCGCGAAACACTCGCGGCGCTGTTCCTGCGCGCCTGCGGGTACGACGGGCAGGAGCCGGTGGTGGACCCGATGTGCGGCTCCGGCACGCTGGTGCTCGAGGCCGCCGAGATCGCCGCCGGCCTCGCCCCCGGCCGCTCGCGCAGCTTCGCCTTCGAGCGGCTCGCAGGCTTCGACCCCGCCGCCTGGGAGGCGATGCGCAGCACCGCCCGGGCCGCCCCCCCACCGGGCCCGCCCCGCTGCTTCGGCAGCGACCGCGACCAGGGCGCCGTCGCCATGGCCCAGGCCAACGCCACCCGCGCCGGCGTCGACGCCCTGTGCCGCTTCCACCGCGCCGCTGTCAGCGACCTCACCCCGCCCGAGGGCCCGCCGGGGCTGGTGATCGTGAACCCGCCCTATGGCGCACGCATCGGCAACCCGCGCCTCCTGCACGCGCTCTACGGCGCCCTCGGCGCAACGCTGCGCCGCGGCTTCGCCGGCTGGCGCGTCGGGCTCGTCACCTCCGAACCCGGCCTCGCCCGCGCCACCGGCCTCCCCTTCGCCCCGCCCGGCCCCCGCATCGACCACGGCGGCCTGCCCATCCAGCTCTGGCGCAGCCCCCCTCTCCCGCCCGGCGACCGACCCTGACACCGGGGCCACGCCCTTCCTTTCATCTTTCCTCAAATATCCTCGGGGGGGAGGCGCGCGCAGCGCGACGGGGGGGCAGACGGCCCCCCCTCCGACGCCCGCCAAGGGCGCCTCCCGCGCTCATCTCAGCACCAGATCCGCCGCCGCGCTGCCCTCCAGCACCCGGCGCGCGTTCACCATGTCGTTGCGCAGCGCCTTCTCCCGCGCCGCCTCGGGCGCGAGCCCATGCGCGAGCCAGCGCCGCACCAGCCGGTCCTCCAGCACCTCCGACGCCGGCGCCAGCATCACCGACGCGTCGAAGAGCGGCGGCAGCTCGGACCAACCCTCCTCGCGCAGGAGCAGATAGTTCCCCTCCACCACCACGGTCTCGACCGCAGCTCCTGCCTCGCCCGCATCGGGCAGCGTCCGGTCCAGCCGCCGGTCGAAGCGGGGAAAGCGGCAGGCCCGCCCCGCCACGCCGATCTCGCGCACCCGGGCGACGAAGCCCGCCACGTCGAAGGTCTGCGGCGCCCCCTTCACCGCGCGCAGCCCGGCGCGGTCCAGCGTGGCATTGTCGAGGTGGAAGCCGTCCATCGGCACCAGCACCGCCCGACCGGGCCGCCGCGCCTCCAGCGCCGTCACCACCTGCGCGCCCAGCGTGGTCTTGCCCGACCCCGGCGGCCCCGCGATCGCGATCACCCGCCGCCGGCCCGGCCGCGCCGGCGTCCGGTCGATCAGCGCCAGAACGGCCGCGAGGAAAGCCTCCGCTCCGGCCATGCTCAGGCCGGCACCCGCAGATCGTCCGCGCCCCTCGCGCCGGTCATCAGCGCCACGGCATCCGACATCGAGCAGTCATCGGGCCGCACCACACAGAGCCGGCGGCCGAGGCGGTGGATGTGGATGCGGTCGGCCACCTCGAACACATGCGGCATGTTGTGGCTGATCAGGATGATCGGCAGGCCCCGCGCCTTGACCGTCAGGATCAGGTCCAGCACCTTGCGGCTCTCCTTCACCCCCAGCGCGGCGGTGGGCTCGTCCATGATGACGACGCGCGAGCCGAAGGCGGCGGCGCGGGCCACCGCCACCCCCTGCCGCTGCCCGCCCGAGAGGGTCTCGACCGCCTGATCGATGCTCTGGATCGTCATCAGCCCCAGCTCGGACAGCTTGGCCCGCGCGATCCGCCGCATCTCGGCCTTGTCGAGTTGCCGAAACACCCGCCCCATCACCCCCGGTTTCCGGATCTCGCGGCCCATGAACAGGTTGTCGGCGATCGACAGCGCCGGCGACAGCGCCAGCGTCTGATAGACCGTCTCGATCCCCTGCTCGCGCGCCTCGATGGGCGAGGCGAAGCGCACCGGCCGCCCCTCCAGCCGGATCTCGCCCGCGTCGGGCTGGATCGCGCCCGACAGCGCCTTGATCATGGTGGACTTGCCCGCGCCATTGTCGCCGATGACGGCCAGCACCTCGCCCGGCAACAGGTCGAAGTCGCAGCGGTCCAGCGCGGTGACGCGACCGTAACGCTTCACGAGCCCGCGCGCCGACAGGATGGGATCGCTCACAGGCTCGCCCTCCGGATGCGCTGGTCCACGGTGACGGCGAGGATGATCAGAAGCCCGATCAACAGATAGGTCCACTGCACGTCGAGGCCCATGAGCCGCAGCCCCAGCGTGAACACCCCCACGATCAGCGCCCCGAACAGCGCGCCCGCCACCGAGCCGCGCCCGCCGAACAGCGAGATGCCCCCGATCACCACCGCGGTGATCGATTCGATGTTGGCGAACTGCCCCGCCTGCGGCGAGACCGAGCCGATCCGCCCGATCAGCACCCAGCCGGCAAAGGCGCAGATCAGCCCCGCGAGCGCATAGACCGAGATCAGCGTGCGCGTCACGTTCACCCCCGACAGCTCGGCCGCCTGCGGATCGTCCCCCACGGCGTAGACGTGGCGCCCCCAGGCCGTCTGGCCGAGGGCGTAGGTCAGCACCACCACCAGCCCCAGCATGAAGATCACCCCATAGGTGAAATTCGCGCCCCCGACCGAGACGGTCCGGCCGAAGACCTGCAACAGCGGCGCCTCGGCGGCGATGGTCTGGCTGCGGATCACCTCGCTGCCGGAATAGAGGAAATTGGTGGCCAGCACGATCTGCCACATCCCCAGCGTGACGATGAAGGGGGGCAGCTTCACCACCGCCACCAGAACCCCGCTGATCAGCCCGCAGATCACCCCGCACAGCAGCCCGCACAGCACCGCGATCTCCTGCGGCAGGCCGAGATGGACGCTGAACTTGCCCATCACCACCGAGGACAGGATCATCACCGCCCCGACCGACAGGTCGATCCCCGCGGTCAGGATCACCAGCGACTGCGCCATCGCGATGATGCCCACGATGGCCACCTGCTGCAGGATCAGCGTCAGCGCAAAGGGCGACAGGAAACGCTCGCCCAGCAGCACGGCAAAGACCGCGATGGCCAGCAGCAGCACGAAGAGCGGCACGAGGGCCGGCATCGAATAGACCAGATACATCGCCCGCGCCCTGAGCCCGGAGGGCCCTCCGGCAAAGCTGGCGATGGCGTCGGGTCCGGCGGGGTCGGGGGACGTCTTCGTCATGGCGGGTGCCTTTCGTCGGGCGGACGGGGAGGCGGGGCGCGCGATCGCCCGCGCGCCCCTCGCGTCACGGTCTCTGCATCAGCCCCAGCAGAGGCGCAGCCCCTCCTCGACGCTCAGGTGCTCCATGCCCTCGACCGGGGCGCCGGTGACGAGGCCGACGCCGGTGTCGAAGAAGTCCTTGCCCTCGGTCGGCGCGGGCAGCTCGCCGGTCTCGGCGAAGCGGGCCACGGCCTCGACCCCCAGCGCGGCCATCTGCAACGGATACTGCTGCGCGGTGGCGCCGATGACGCCGGCGGCGACGTCCTCGACCCCGGGGCAGCCGCCGTCGACCGAGACGATGAGCACGTCGTCGGCCCGCCCGAACGCGCGCAGCGCCTCATGGGCGCCGGCCGCCGCGGGCTCGTTGATGGTGTAGACGAGGTTGATGGAGGGGTCGATGGCCAGCAGGTTCTCCATCCCGCTGCGCCCGCCCTCGGCATTGCCGTTCGACACCTCCTGCCCGGCGATGCGGGGGTCGTCCTCGTCGCCCCAGCGGTTGGGGTCGCCGATGTCGATGCCGAAGCCGGTCAGGAAGCCCTGGTTGCGCAGCACGCCCACGGTGGGCTGGCTGATGTTGATGTTCAGAAGCCCGATGCGGGCGTTCTCGGGGTCGTCCATGGTCCGGCGCGCCCATTCGCCGATCAGCCGCCCGGCCTCGAAATTGTCGGTGGCGAAGGTCATGTCGGCCGCGTCCATCGGGTCGAGCGGCGTGTCGAGGGCGATGACGAGGAGGCCGGCGTCGCGCGCGGCCATGACCGGGCCGGTGATCGCCGCGGTGTCCGAGGCCACCAGCAGGATGCCGTCGACACCCGAGGCGACGCAGGTCTCGATGGCCGAGACCTGGGTCTCGTGGTCGCCGTCGAACCGGCCGGCAAAGGAGCGCAGCTCCACCCCCAACTCGGCGGCCTTGGCAAAGGCGCCCTCGGCCATCTTCACGAAGAACGGGTTGGTCGCGTCCTTGGTGATGAGACACACGCTGGTGGCCGAGGCGGCCCCGGCGGCGGCCGTCGACAGCGCGACGCCCGCCAGCCCGGCTTTGATCATGTTCATGCTGTTCTCCCTCTCTCGACTGCGCCGCCCCGTTGTCCGTCGCCGCCCGCCGCGCGGGCCGCGATCGGCCGACCGCCGCAAGGCCCCTGACGGGCCCCGAGCCAAGGCGTGAGGTCCACGGCGCTCCTCCCTCACAGCGGACGTCAAAGGTCTATGCCGGGCAGGACAAAGCTGTCAATAATAACTTGCGAAGGAATTAGGTATTGCCCGGGCGGCCCTCGCTTGCCGATCCGGGCGCGAGTTCATATGCTCGCCGGCGCGGGGTCCGGGGCGGCCCTGCGGGGTTCGTGCGGATGGGGCGGGATGTTCAGCGACCGGGAGGAGAGCCTGCGCCAGACGCCCCTGAGGGGCACCAACCAGGGCACGGTGCGCAACTTCAACGAGCGCCTCGTGCTGCATCTGATCCGCCGTCATGGCCGGCTGACCAAGGCCGAGGCGACGCGGGCCACGGGCCTCTCGCCCAATGCGGTGTCGATGATCTTTCGCGCGCTGGAGGCCGAGGGGCTGCTCTTGCGCGAGGCGCCGATCCGCGGCCGCATCGGCCAGCCCTCCACCCCCCTGCGGCTGAACCCGGCGGCGCGCCACTATGTCGGGCTCAAGATCGGGCGGCGCAGCTTCGACATGGTGCTGGTGGATTTCGCCGGCACGATCCTCGCGCGCCGGGTGGCGCGGCACCCCTATCCCACGCCCGAAGCGATGTGCGCCTTCGTCCGGGCCGAGCTGCGCGGGCTGTTGCGCGCAGGCCATCTGCGCCGCGACCGGGTGGACGGGCTGAGCGTGGCGATGCCGTCCGAGCTCTGGCACTGGACGGCAGATTTCGGCGCGCCGCGGGCCGAGATGGAGGCCTGGCGCGGCTTCGACGTCGCCGCCGCGCTGCGCGCGATCCTGCCGGTGCCGGTCTCGGTCGAGAACGACGGCACCGCCGCCTGCCGCGCCGAGCTGGTCTTCGGGCCGCCGACGCATCCGCAGGATTTCGTCTATTTCTTCGTCGGCGCCTTCATCGGCGGCGGCATCGTGCTGAACGGCAGCGTCTTTCCCGGCCGGCGCGGCAATTCGGGCGGCTTCGGCCCCCTGCGCATCCCCGACGAGCCGGGGGGGCACCGGCTGGTCGATCATGCCTCGCTGTTCGTGCTGGGGCGGATGCTGGCCGAGCGTGGGCAGGACGCGGATGCGCTCTATCGCGAGGGCGGCGACTGGGGCGCCTTCGAGCCGGCGCTGTCCGAGTGGCTGGCCCGCGCCGCGCGCAGCCTTGCGCATGCCATCGTCTCGACGCTGGCGGTGCTCGACTTCGAGGCGGTGGTGATCGACGGCGCGTTTCCGCCCGGGGTGCGGGACCGGCTGGTTGCCGGGGTGGAGGCCGAGCTGGGCGGGCTCGACCTCCAGGGCGTGATGCGGCCGGCGCTGGGGCCGGGGCATTTCGGCGATGTGGCGCGGGCGCTGGGGGCGGCGTCGTGGCGGATCTCGATGGACTACATGATCAACCGCAACGCGCTGCCCGCCGAGGGGGCCGTGCTCAGCTGACGTCTCTGGCGGTGAGCAGCCCGTATTGCGCCGGCTGGCGGTGGCGGGCGAAGTCGAAGATGTTGCGCCGGATCTCGGCGCAGCGGTCGAGGTCGACCCGCGCCGCGATGACCTCGTCGCCGAGGGTGGCGGCCTGGGCCACGATCTCGCCGGTGGGGGCGACGATGAGGCTGCCGCCGATCAGCTCGCAGCCCTCTTCGCGGCCGGCCTTGGCCACGCCCACGGCCCAGAGGCCGTTCTGATAGGCGCCGGCCTGCAACGACAGGGCGTTGTGGAAGTATTGCAGGTGATCGTGCTCGGGCGCGGGCGGATAGTGCAGCGGCGTGTTGTAGCCCAGCACCACCAGCTCGGCACCCGCGAGCCCCAGCATCCGCCAGGTCTCGGGCCAGCGCCGGTCGTTGCAGATGCACATGCCGAGGCGGCCGCCGAACGCATCGAACACCGGAAAGCCGAGGTCGCCCGTCTCGAAATAGCGTTTCTCGAGGTGCTGGAACGGGCGCCAGGGCTCGTGGTCCTCATGCCCGGGCAGGTGGATCTTGCGATAGCGGCCGAGGAGGGCGCCGTCGGGCCCGACCAGGATGGCGGTGTTGAAGCGCCGCCCCTCGGGCGTGAGCTCGGCATAGCCGAGGTGAAAGCCGATCCCGAGGCGGCGGGCGGCGTCGAAGAGGGGCTGCGTCTCGGGCGAGGGCATGGCGGTCTCGAACCAGCGGTTCAGCTCGGCCGGGTCCTCGATCCACCAGCGGGGAAAGAAGCTGGTGAGCGCGAGCTCGGGAAAGACCACGAGGGCAGCGCCGCGGGCGCGGGCCTCTTCCATCAGCGCGATCATGCGGGCGACGGCCGAGGCGCGGGGCTCGGTGCGCGCGATGGGGCCCATCTGGGCGGCGGCGACGACGAAGCTGCGGCTCATGCGGCGCCCCGGCGGACGGTGGCGGCGTCGGCGCCGACGAGCTGGGCGTAGAGCTCGGGGTCGGTGTCGCCCTCGGTGCCGAAGACCAGCACGCGCGAGGCGGCGTCGAGCGCCAGCGCGGCGCGGGCCTCGGGGTCGGCCAGCGCGAGCTCCAGCGCGGCGAGGCCGGCCACGGCGGATTCGCCGGCCACGACGGGCGGGTCGCCGGCGGCGGGGCGGGCGAGGCGGCGCATGGCCGCCACCGCCGCCGCGTCGGGCAGCGCCATGACCGCGTCGGCGTGGTCCTGCAGGATCTCCCAGGCGAGGATCGAGACCTCGCCGCAGGCGAGCCCGGCCATGAGCGTGTCGAGGTCCCCGGCCACCGCGACGGGCTGCCCCGCCCGCAGGCTGTCGCGCCAGCAGGCCGCGCGGTCGGGGTCCGCGAGCACGATCATGGGCCGCGCCGCGCCCCAGCGGCGGACCGCGACCGCCGCCACCGCCGCGGCCATGCCGCCCACGCCGGTCTGCAGGAAGATGTGGGTGGGCGGGGCGGGCAGCGCCTCGAACGCCTCGGCGGCCATGAGCTCATAGCCCTGCATCACGTCGCGGGGGATGTCGGTATAGCCCGGATACGAGGTGTCGGAGACGACCACCCAGCCCTCGCGCCGCGCGGTGGCCTCGGCCTCGCGCACGCTGTCGTCGTAATTGCCGGCGGTGCGGCGGACCTCGGCGCCATAGGCGGCGATGGCGGCGCGGCGACCCTCGGACACGGTGGCGTGGATGAAGATGACGCAGCCCGCGCCGAAGCGCTGCGCGCCCCAGGCGACGGAGCGGCCGTGGTTGCCGTCGGTGGCGCAGCAGACGGTGAGCCCGGCGGCGATGTCGGCGAGGCGCCCGGCGAGCAGGTCCTCCATGCCGGCTTCGCGCCCCGCCTCGGTCGCCCGGCGCAGGATCACGCGTGCCACCGCATAGGCGCCGCCCAGCGCCTTGAAGCTGCCAAGCCCGAAGCGCCCGCCCTCATCCTTGTAATGGAGCGCGGCGATGCCGAGGCTGCGGGCGAGGCCGGGCAGCGCCACCAGCGGCGTGGGCGCATAGCCGGGCCAGGCCGCGATGGCCGCGCGGGCGGCGGCGAGGCCCGCATCGCTCAGGATGGCGTCCTGGGCGGCCGTCCAGGGCGCGTCGCGGCGCGCGCGCGGGTTGACGACCAGCGAAAACGGCAGCGCCCCCGCGGCGGGGGGCAGGGTGTCGGACTGCACGCGGTTCTCCTCCGTTGGCAGGTGCCCCCCGCGCGGGGGGCACCGGTTCGGCGCGGCTCAGAACGCGCCCATCGCCTCTTCGACCGAAGCGAGCAGCGCGTCCAGCATCTCGGTCCCGGCCGCGCCGTACTGCGCCTCGATCAGCGCGCGCACCGCCGGCTGCGCGGCCTCGGCGAAGCGGGCCTGTTCCTCGGCCGAGACGACGTTCACCTGCATCCGCTCGGCCAGCCGCGGCAGCCCGCGGTCCGAGGCCTCGATGATGCGGCTGATCGAGCGGCCGGCCTCGGTCGCGACCTCGGAGGCCCAGTTCACGAGGGTGCGGTGCTCGTCGCTGAGGCCCGCGTAGAAGTCGGCGTTCATCGTCCAGATATAGGGGGTGATGATGTGGTTGGTGACCGAGAGATAGCCCTGCACCTCGTCGAAGTTGGCAAAGGCGATGATCGGGATCGGGTTCATCTGCCCGTCGGCCACGCCGGCCTGCAGCGCGGTATAGACCTCGGCCCAGGCCAGCGCGGTGGGCTGGGCGCCCAGCGAGGAGACGATGGCCTCATGCGTGGGCAGGGTCATGGTGCGGATGCGCAGGCCGGCCATGTCCTCGACCGTCTGGATCGGCCGCTGCGAGTTGGTGAAGGCGAAGAAGCCGCCCGAATCGATCAGGCCCAGCACCTTCAGCTCGGTGTTGGCCTCGATGTCGGCCACGAGCTTCTGCCCGAAGCTGCTGTCGGTGGAGATGACGCGGCTCGCGACCCCGATGTTGGGAAAGGCGAAGGGAATGTCGAACACGCCCACCAGCGGATAGTGCTGCGCAAAGCCGCCCGACGAGGAGATCACGCTCTCGACCAGCCCCAGCCGGACCTGCTCGATCACGTCGGCGTCCTGACCGAGCTGGCCGTTGGGAAAGAGCTCCACCGCGATGGCGCCGCCCGAGGTGCTCTCGACCAGCGACTTGAAGACGGCGGCCATGGCGCCCGAGTGGCTGGCGAAGGGGTCCTCGGGGTTGAGATGGGCGAGCCGGATGGTGACGTCCTGCGCCGTGGCGGGCAGGGCGAGCAGGGCGGCGGCGGCGGTGGCGAGGATTGTGTGTTTCATGTGGCAGCTCCTTTGCTGTCGGACGGGCCGGCGCGGTCAGAGGCCGAGCAGGCGGGGAACGAAGAGGGTGAGGTCGGCCCAGTAGGCGATCACGATCAGCACCCCGATCTGCGCCAGGATGAAGGGCCAGAGGTAGCGGGTGATCGCCTCGATCCGCTCGCCGGTGACCGAGGCGAGCACGAACAGGCACGCCCCCACCGGCGGCGTCATCAGCGAGATGTTCAGCGCGAGGATGATGACGATGCCCGCATGCACCGGCTCCATCCCGATCATCAGCGTCAGCGGCGCCAGCACCGGCGCGAGGATGATGAGCGTGGCGTTGATGTCCATCACAAGGCCGATGACCAGCAGGAGCACCAGGATCATCGCGATCACCACCTTCGGGTCGGACGAGATCGCGAGCATGCCGGCGGCGATGGCCTGCGGGATGCGGTTGAACGTCATCCACCAGCCGAGGATCGAGGCCGAGGCGATGATGAGGAAGATCACGCCGGTCAGGAGCGCGGTGCGCACCGCGATCTCGTAGAGGTCGCGCCAGCTCAGCGCGCGATAGATCACCCCGCCGACGAAGAGCGCATAGGCCACCGCGATCGCCGCCGCCTCGGTCGGGGTGACCCAGCCGCCCAGGATGGCCGCCAGGATGAACACCGGCAGCAGGATCGCGAGGATGCCCTCGCGCGCGGCCCGGGCGACGTTGCAGAGGTGGAACCGCCCCTCGCCCGGGGGCAGGTTGTAGTGCCGCGCGCTCAGCGCGATCACGGCCATGCAGACGGCCGCGATCAGGAGCCCGGGCAGGATGCCGGCCGCAAACAGCCCGGCGATGGAGACCCCCATGATGGAGCCGTAGATGATGGCGAGCGTCGAGGGCGGAATGGTCGGCCCGATGATCGAGCCCGCGGCGGTAACGGCGCAGGCATAGGGCCCGGCATAGCCCGCCCGCCGCATCGCCGGCACCATGGTGTTGCCGAAGGCGGCCGCATCCGCCGTGGCCGAGCCGGTGAGGCCAGCGAACATCACCGAGGCGGCCATGTTCGAATGCGCCATGCCGCCGCGCATCCAGCCCACCAGCGCCTGCGCCAGCCGCACGAGGCCATCGGTGATGCCGGAGCGGTTCATGATCTCGCCCGCCAGGATGAAGAACGGCATGGCGAGAAAGGGAAACAGGTCGAGCCCGGCAAACATCCGGTCCGGCGCCATCACCAGAAAGCGCGGCCCCATGTCGAAGATGCCGATCATGCCGGCGACCCCGATGGCGATGCCCACCGGCATGCCGATGGCGATGAGCCCGAAAAAGGCGATGGGAACCAGCACCATGCCCATCAGCGTGCGCCTCCGCCCGGGGGCACCTCGACGGTGCCGTCGGGGCCCATGCCGGCGATGGCGGCGGTGGCGGCTTCGGGCGCCCTGCGGCCCCAGAAATCCTGCACCCCCATCAGCAAGAGCTGCACCGCCGCCAGCGCCGCCGCCACCGGTACCGCGGCAAAGGCGTAACCCCGCGGCATGCCGTAGATCATCGTCACCCGGTTCATGCCGCGCTCGGCGAAGCCGAGCCCGTACCAGAACACCGTCAGGAAGAAGGCGCAGCCGATCGCGCTGAACGCCAGCGACAGCCAGCGCCGAAGCCAGCCCGGCAGCCGCTCGAACAGGAAGCCGACGCCGATGTGCTGCCGGTGCACCACCCCGCTCGAGACCGCGAGCAGCGCCATCCAGATCATCAGATACCGCGCCAGCTCCTCGGTGAAGGTGATCGGCATCGGGATCAGGTACCGCGCCACCACCCCCAGCCAGACATCCAGCACCAGCAGCGCCAGCAGCAGCACGCAGAGCCGCTCCACCGCCCAGTTGATCCTCAGGCTGAGGCTGCGCGCCCCGTCGGCGATGCGCTCCACGTCCCGGCCTCCCGTTGCGGTTGCGCCCAAGGGTGGAATCATGATTTCCATCCGTCAATCTCGGAAATTCCGGTTTCAGTCGCCCCATGCCCCCCGCCGTGCCTCCTGCCGCCCCCGACACCGCCCCCTCGCTGGCCGAGCGGCTGCGCGACGCCTATCCCGAGCTGACCGCGACCGAGCGCAAGGCGGCCGATGTGCTGATCGCCGCACCGGCCGCGGTGGCCACCCATTCGGGCAAGGAAATCGCCGCCCGTTCAGGGATTTCGCAGGCGAGCTTCTCGCGGCTGATCCGGCGGCTGGGCTATCTTGGCTATGACGAGGCACGCCGGACCGAACGCGCGCGCCGGGCCTCGGGCTCGCCCTATCTGCTGTTCGATCCGGCGGCGCCGGCGGGGCAGGGGGGCATCGCGCGCCAGATCGAGGACGACACGCGCCTGCTCAGGGAATCGCTCGGACTGCTCGATCCGCAGGCGGTCGGCGAACTCGCCGCGGCGCTGGCCACGGCGCCGAATCTCTGGTTCGCGGGCTTCCGCAACAGCCGCTTCCTGGCCGATTACGCGCGCGCGCTGTTCGGCACCATCCGCCCCGGGGCGGCCGCACTCGCCCCCTCGGGCCAGACGCTGGGCGAGGGCATCGCCGCGGTCGCCCCCGGCGACCTGGTGGTGGCCTTCGGCCTGCGCCGTCGCGTGGCGGTCTTCGGGCCGCTGATCGAGGCGCTGGTGGCGCAACGGGCCGAGATCCTGCTGATCGCCGACCGCAGCCTGCGCCGCCCGGTCCCCGGCGTGCGCTGGACCCTCACCTGCGCGGTCGAGACGGCGCAGCCGATGGACAGCTACGTCGGTGCGGTGGCGCTCACGCGCCTGCTGGCACAGGAGACGCTGGCCCGCCTCGGCCCCGAGGGCCGCGCCCGCCTCGGCCGCATCGAGGCCGCCCAGGCCCGCCTGCACGAACTCGAATAGCCGCGCGCGCGCCCCTGCCCCCATTTCATCTTTCCTCAAATATCCTCGGGGGGGCGCCGAAGGCGACGGGGGGCAGACAGCCCCCCTCCGACGCCAGCCACAGGCGCCACCCCGCCTCAGCCAAGCCCCAGCCGCTCAGCCGCCCCGAACTGCCGGTCGAACAGCGCGCGGAACCGCCCGCCCCGGGCCAGCAGCTCCTGCACGCCCCCCTCTTCCACCAGCCGCCCGCCCTCGAGGTAACAGATCCGGTCCGCCCCCAGCACGGTGGACAGCCGGTGCGCGATCACGATGGTCGTCACCCCGCGCGAGACCCGCTCGATCGCATCGCGCACCAGCTCCTCCGAGTCGGCGTCCAGCGCGCTGGTGGCCTCGTCCAGCAGCAGGATCGGCGCAGCGCGCAGCACCGCCCGGGCGATGGCGATCCGCTGGCGCTGCCCGCCCGACAGGAAGGCGCCGTTCTCGCCCACCTCGGTGGCATAGCCCGCCGGCAGCGTGGCGATGAACTCATGCGCATGCGCCAGCCGCGCCGCCGCCTCGACCTCGGCATCGGTGGCGCCGGGCCGGCCGATGCGGATGTTCTCCCCCACCGGGGCCGAGAACAGAAAGGTGTCCTGCCCCACGAAGGCGATGCGCCGGCGCAGCGAGGCCAGGCTCGCCCCCCGGATGTCGGCCCCGTCGATCGTCACCCGCCCCGCCTCGGGGTCGTAAAGCCGCAGGATCAGGTTCAGCACCGTCGACTTGCCGCTCCCCGACGGCCCCACCAGCGCGGTGGTCTGCCCCGCCGGAAACTCCAGCGTCAGCCCGTCCAGCACCGGCCGCCCGGTGTCGTAGCCGAACCGCACCCCCTCCAGCCGCACCGTCCCCGGCCCCTCGGGCAGCGGCCGCGCGTCGGCTGCCTCGGCCAGCGTCTCGGGCTGGTCCAGCAGCTCGTACATCATCCGCACGCCCACCAGCGAGGCCTCCAGCTGCACCCGCATCCGGCTCAGCCGCTTGGCCGGCTCATAGGCCATCAGGAGCGCGGTGACGAAGCTCATCAGCTGCCCCGGCGTGCTCGCCCCCGAGCCGAACAGGTTGACCACCGACAGCGCCACGATCCCGGCGATGGCCAGCCCCGTCAGCGTGTCGAGAAGCGGCGTGGTCGCGGCCTTCAGCCGGGCGATGCGGTTGGCGCGGCTCTCGACCGAGCGCACGGCGGCCTCCATCCGCGCGCTCATCGCCGCCTCCATGCCATAGGCCTTGACGATGCGGGCCCCGCGCGCGGTCTCCTGCAGCACGCGCAGGATCTCGGCCAGCGAGGCGAGCTCCTGCGTCATCGTGCTGGAGACCTTCTTCAGCAACAGCCGCACCCCCAGCACCGCGAGCGGCCCCACGATCAGCCCGATCAGCGTCAGGCCGGGCTGCTGATAGACCATCACCGCGATCAGGCCCGCAAGGGTGAGCAGGTCGCGCACCCCCGAGGTGACCAGAACGTCGATGGTCTGCCGCGCCATCTGCGCGCTCTGCGTCACCCGCATCAACAGATCCGAGGACTCGGTGACGGTGAAGAACGCCAGCCCCTGCCGCAACAGCTTGCGATAGAGGGCCGACTGCTTCTCGGCGACGATGCGGTTGCCCGCCCGCGTCATCGCCACCACCTGCACATAGCTCGCGGCGCCCTTCAGCACGAAGATGCCCACCACCGCCCCGGCCACGGCGAAGACGCGGCTGCGCTGGTCGGGCTGGGTCATCGCATCGACGATCTCGCCCATCATGAAGGCCGACAGCGCCGCCATCACCGCCACCACCGTCATCGCCAGCGCCGCAGCGACATAGAGGCGGCGCTGGGCAACGAGGCTCTCGCGCATCAGCCGGCCCAGCGCCGGGCCGCCCGCCGTCCCCCCGAGCGCGCGCCCCAGCATGCTCCCGAGGCCGCGGCCGTGCGGCAGTGGCTGTCCTGTGGTCCCGTCGCGCATCGCCTGCCCTCGCTGCCGGGCTCTCTAGCCGCTGCACGGCCCCTTGTCACGCGCACCCCGCCGCCCGAAGGTCCGGCCCCGCCCCGCCCCGCGTCCCGGTCCCGTCCCGTGGCCCGTCTCCGCCCGCCCGGTGCCCCGTACGATCCGTCGGCAGTCCCCGAACGCGCCCTGTGCCGCGCCTGCGTCATCGCCTGCGCGGCTCCGTCCCCTTCATCTTTCCGAAAATATCCTCGGGGGAGTCTCCCGCAGGGAGACGGGGGCGGAAAGCCCCCTCTGCGGCCGCCACCGCGCGCCGCCGGCGGGGCGGAGCGCCACCACCGCGCCCGCGCCAGACAGCCGACCCGCCCGGGTCCTCGCCCCCGGGTCCTCGCCATGGCCCCGCATCGCCATGGCCCCGCATCGGCGCGCCCGGCGACAGTGTCGCCCGAAAGGACCGGAGCCCGGCCCTGCCGGCTGCCATCTGCCGCGCGCATCGGCCGACCGTCCCCGCGAGGGCCGGACCCAACCCACTGCCCGTCTGACGACAGGCCGCCCGGGGCGCCGTGCGCCGCGCCCTTCGGTCAGGCCGCAGCGCCGGTGCGGGCGGCGCTGCGGGGGCGCCGGCTGCGGCGGCGAGGGGTGGTGGGCTTGCCCGCCGCGGGGCCGCGGCCCGGGCGCGGCGCCTCGGCCACCGCGACGGGTGCCGCGCCGCCGATCACCGGCACCGGCTGCTTCATCGCCTTCTCGATGGCGCGCAGCTCGCCCAGCTCGGCCGGCGCGCAGAAGGCCACGGCGCGGCCATGCGCCCCGGCCCGCGCGGTGCGGCCGATCCGGTGGACATAGTTCTCCGGCACGTTCGGCAGGTCGTAGTTGTAGACATGCCGCACCAGCGGGATGTCGAGGCCGCGCGCCGCCACATCGGTCGCCACCAGCACCTTCACCTGGCCCCCGCGAAACGCCGCCAGCGCCCGCTCGCGCTGCCCCTGGCTCTTGTTGCCGTGGATCGAAGCGGTGGCGAAGCCCCAGCTGTCCAGCAGCTTCATCAGCTTTTCCGACCCGTGCTTGGTGCGGCAGAAGACCAGCGCCGCCTCGCCCGGATGCTCGCCCAGATAGCTCTCCAGCAGCTTCGCCTTGTCGCCCTGGTTGACGAAATGCACCCCCTGCTCGATCCGCTCCACCGGCTTGCCGGGGGCGGCGACCTGCACGCGCACGGGGCGGGTGAGATAGGCGGCGGCAAGCTCCTCCATCTCCTTCGGCATGGTCGCCGAGAAGAGGAGCGTCTGCCGCGCGTCGGGCAGGTGGCGCACGATCCGGCGCAGCGCATGGATGAAGCCCATGTCGAGCATCTGGTCGGCCTCGTCCAGCACCAGGTGCCGGGTCTCGGCCAGGCTCAGCGCCCGGCGTTCCAGCAGGTCGATCAGCCGGCCCGGGGTGGCCACCAGGATGTCGGTGCCGCGCGCGAGCCGCTGCGCCTGACCGTTCAGCCCGGCGCCGCCGACGACGATCTGGACCTTCAGCGGGGTGCCGCGGGTGAGGTCGCCGAGCGAGCCGGCGATCTGGTTCACCAGCTCGCGGGTGGGGGCGAGGATGAGCGCGCGCACGCTTTTCGGCGCGGGCCGTCGCCCGCCTGCGAGCCCCTGCACCAGCGGCAGCCCGAAGGCGAGCGTCTTGCCCGTGCCGGTCTGGGCGAGGCCCATGAGGTCGCGTCCCGCCAGCACCGGCGGGATCGCCTCGGCCTGGATCGGGGTGGGCGCGGTGAAGCCGAGGCCTGCGAGGGTCTGAAGCAGGCCCGAGGAGAGGCCGAGGCCGGAAAAATCAGTCAAATCTTGTCCTTTCGGCGGGCCATGCCCGCGCGGGAGCCCCCGTCGCCGGGGGCAGTTGCAGGTGGAGCGCGCCGACATCGGCGCGCGTGCCCCCGTGCGTGAGTGTGGGAACGGTCGGATGGGGGGCGCCGCTGCGCCCCGACCCCGCCGTGTCGCGCGTCTGCGCGGGCTGTTCACGCGACAGCGCGACGGGTCAGGCCGAGAGATGCGGGCGGTGACCCCGAAAGTCAAGGGTCCTGACCGCGGTCCCTCCGCACAGACGCCCCGCGCGCCGCCGGCGCCCCCGGTCGACGGCCCCGGGCGTCCGCGCCCCCCCGCGCGGAGAGGCGCGTCAGCCCGCCTCGGGAGCCAGGCGCGCCCGCAGCCCGTCCAGCGCGGCGAGGGACGCCGCATCCCACGGCGCGCTGCGGGCGCGGAACAGGGTCGCCTCGCTCGCATGCACCGGCGGGCCGGACAGCACCTTGAGGTGATTGGCCCGCAGCGTCGCGCCGGTCGAGGTGATGTCGGCCACCGCCTCGGCGGTGCCGTTGGCCACCGTGCCCTCGGTCGCGCCCTGGCTGTCCACCAGCTGGTAATCCGCCACGCCATGGGCGCGCAGATGCTCGCGCACCAGCCGGTGATACTTGGTCGCGATGCGCAGCCGGTGGCCATGCGCGCGCCGGAACTGCGCCGCCACCGCGTCGAGGTCGTCCAGCGTCTCGACATCGACCCAGGCCACCGGCACCGCGATCACCAGATCGGCGTGGCCAAAGCCCATCGGCGCCAGCGCCTCGACCTGCTCATGCCAGTCCGCCAGCCCCTCGCGCACGAGGTCCGAGCCGGTGACCCCCAGATGGATCCGCCCCGCCGCCAGCTCGCGCGGGATCTCGCCGGCCGACAGGAGCCGCAGCGCCACGCCCTCGGCGCCCTCGACCGCGCCGGCGTATTGCCGCGCATCCCCGGTCCGGCGCAGCCGCACCCCGCGCGCCGCGAACCAGTCAAAGGTCTGCTCCATCAGCCGGCCCTTGGACGGGACCCCGAGCCTCAGCATGCCCCGCCCCCCAGCCGCGCCGTCAGGCCGGGGCGCACCACGCCGCCCACCGCCGGGATGGCCCGGCCCCGGCCCAGAACCGCCGTCAGCGCGTCATAGCGCCCGCCCGAGGCGACCGGGGGCATGCCGCCCGGCGCGAGGAAGCCGAAGACGAAGCCGTCGTAGTACTCCAGCGTGGTGCGCCCGAAGGCCGCCTCGAAGGCCAGCCCCTCCACCGCCACGCCGCGCCCGGCCAGCGCCGCGAGCCGGGCCGCGAAGCGCTCCGCCGCCGGGGCGAGGGCGGGCAGGGCGGCGGCGAGGGGCCGCAGCGCCTCGGCCGCCCGCGGCGCGGGGACCGCGAGCGACAGGAGCGCCTCCAGCGCCGCCACCTCGGCCGCAGGGATCGGCGGCTCGGCGGCATCGGCCGCGAGCGCGGCGATGCGGGCGGCGATCTCGTCCGCGCCGCGCTTGCCGGTCACCGGGCCGGCCGCCGCGATCAGCGCCTCGGCCGGCTGCGCCGCCAGCGCCGCGAGCCAGGCCGCGCGGCCCGGATCGGGCGCGGCCCGCCCGCCGAAGCGGTCCAGCAGCGCCCGGAACCGCCCCGGCCGCCAGATGTGACGCATCAGCGCGGCCTTGCGCGCCGGGCTGGCCGTCAGCCCCGCCACCGCCGCCTTCAGAAGCCCGATGTCCCCGATCACGGGCTGGAGCGCCAGCGGCGCCAGCGCCTCGGCGAAGAGCGCAAAGACCTCGGCATCGGCCGCGGCCGGGTCGGCGCCGTCGAAGAGCTCGAAGCCCACCTGCAGATACTCGCTCGCCCGCGGCCCGCGATGCTCCTGCCGGCGAAAGACCGGACCCATGTAGGTATAGCGCGCGGGCTCCGCACCTTCGGCCATGTGCCGCTCCACCACCGGGACGGTGAAGTCGGGGCGCAGCATCATCTCGCCGCGCAGCGGGTCGGCGGTGACATAGGCGCGGGCACGGATGTCCTCGCCATAGAGGTCGAGCAGCGTCCCGGCCGGCTGCAGGATGTCGGCCTCGACCGGATGGGCGCCGCGGGCGCGGAACCAGGCGAAGAGCCGCTCGGCCTCGGCCCGCTCGGCGGCACGGTCGCTGTGCGGGGCGCTCATCGCCCGAGGATGCGGCGCACCGCGGCCACGAGCTCGGCGCGCGGGACCTCGGTCTGGGCCGGCTGCGCCTTCCATTCCTCGAGGCTCGCCTCGGCCGCGATCTTCGCCCCCAGCACGAGGTCCTTGAGCTGCACCACCCCGCGCGCGGCCTCCTCCGTCCCCTGGATCACCGCCACCGGGGCGGCGCGCTTGTCGGCGTATTTCAGCTGGTTGCCGAAGTTCCTGGGGTTGCCGAGATAGACCTCGGCGCGGATGCCCGCGGCGCGCAGCTCGGCCGCCATGGCGAAGTATTCGGCCATGCGGGCGCGGTCCATCACCGTCACCACCACCGGCCCCTTGCTGTGTCCCTTGAGCCGCCCCTTGGCGCGCAGCGCCGCCAGGAGCCGGTCCACCCCCACCGAGACACCCGTCGCGGGAACCGCCTGCCCGGTGAACCGCCGCACCAGGTCGTCATACCGCCCGCCGCCGGCGACCGAGCCGAACTGCCGAGGCCGGCCCTTCTCGTCGAGGATCTCGAAGGTCAGCTCGGCCTCGAACACCGGCCCGGTGTAATAGCCCAGCCCCCGCACGACGGAGGGGTCGAGCACGATCCGGTCGGCGCCATAGCCCTGCGCGTCGAGCAGCGCGGCGATGGTCTCCAGCTCCTCCACCCCATCGCGGCCCAGCGCCGACTCCCCCACCAGCGCGCGCAGCCGCGCACAGGTCTCGGCCCCGGTGGCGCCGCGCGCGGCAAGAAAGCCCATGACCACCTCGGCCTGCCCGTCCGACAGCCCGGCGCCCTTCGTGAAGTCCCCGCTCTCGTCCTTGCGCCCCGCCCCCAGCAGGGCCCGCACGCCCGCCTCGCCCAGCCGGTCGAGCTTGTCGATGGCGCGCAGCACGATGCCGCGCTCCTCGGCCCATCGGTCGGGGTCGGCCGGGTCCAGCACGCCCGCGGCCTCCATCACCCCGTTCAGGACCTTGCGGTTGTTCACCCGCACGATGTAGTCGCCGCGAGGGATCCCCACCGCCTCCAGCACATCCGCCAGCATGGCGCAGATCTCGGCGTCGGCGGCGACGGAGGCCGCGCCCACGGTGTCGGCATCGCACTGGGTGAATTGGCGAAACCGGCCCGGCCCGGGCTTCTCGTTGCGCCAGACCGGCCCCATGGCATAGCGGCGATAGGGCGAGGGCAGCTCGTTTCGATACTGCGCCGCCACCCGCGCCAGCGGCGCCGTCAGGTCATAGCGCAGCGCCAGCCAGTCGCCGCCCTCCTCCTCGGCCCAGGCGAAAACCCCGGCATGGGGGCGGTCGACGTCGGGCAGATACTTGCCCAGCGCCTCCAGCGTCTCCACCGCCGGGCTTTCCAGCGGGTCGAAGCCATGGCGGTGATAGACTTCGGCGATGGTGTCGAGCATCGCCTTGCGCTCGGTCACCTCGGCGCCGAAATCGTCGCGAAAGCCCTTCGGCGCCTCGGCGCGCGGCCGGCGCGGGCCCTTTTCCCTGGCCATGATGCGGTTCCTCGGGCGGGTTGCGGCGCCCGTCTAGCCGATGCCCCGACAGGGGGCAAGGCGGGGAGGGCGTCGCGCCGCTCCCGGCGCGTCCAACCGTGCGACGAGAGCGCGCGGGCGACCGAGGGAGGCGGGCTGGCGGGCGGTGCACGCCCGCCAGCCCGCCTCCCTCGGCCGCCCTTTCCCCCGCTCACCCCGTCGGCACCACGTCCAGCGAATAGACGAACAGCGCCCCGCGGGCCGTCTCGGCATCCCCGCCCATCGCCATCGCGCCCCGGGTCATCGGCGCCTCGGCCACATCCGCGAGCAGCGCCCGCAGCCCCGCCGCCGCCCCGCCCGAGGCCCCGGCGCCGCGCGTCCGCACCCCCTCCTGCCCCAGAAAGGCCAGGTTCAGCACCGGCGCCATCGGCTCGGCCTCGGCCAGCGCCACCACCACCCGCTCGCGCCCCAGCGTCGCGTCCGAGATCCGGAACTGCCCGCGGTCATAGACATTGCCCGGCTGCAACCGCTCGGCGAAGTTCGACGGCGTGATGGCGAAATCCGTGCCGATGAACAGCGTGTGCACATCCACGGCGGTGGAGGAATTGTTGGCCACCCGCACCCAGACCTCGTCCAGCGCGCGCACCCGCGGCACGGCGGCGGGGCTGATCGGCTCGACCTCGCGGCCGCCGCGTTTCAGATACACCTCCACCGTCACCTGCCCGCCCCGGGTCAGATCGTCGCCGAGGCTGAGGCGCGCAAGCTGCGTCGCCCGGTAGACCCGCGTCATCGTCTCGCGCAGCCAGGCCGCCTGCGCCTCGGCGCCGTTGGCGACAAGGTTCAGCGACGGCGGCACCCGCCCCGGCGCCAGCGAGATCAGCGCGCCGGCGTCCAGAAGCCACAGCTCGGGCTCGGCCGGCTGCGCATCGGGCGCCACCAGCGCCTCGCCCTGCGCCATCATCAGCTCTGCCACGTCCCGGCGCGCCATCACGTCGAGGCGGATGTCGGCCGGCGCATCGGGCGCCACGAGCCGCAGCCGGAAGGGCGCCTCCGCATCCGCCGCCAGCGCCTCCAGCATCGCCGTCACGGCCTCCGCCTCGGCCGAGGGGCGGGGCAGGGCGACCGCCAGCTCCATCTCGATCACCCGCTCGGCCATGCGCAGCCAGACGCCGTCCTCCAGCGCGGCGGGGTCGGGCCCGCCCTCGGCCAGCGGCCCCAGCACGCTGCGCAGGCTGGTGACGCTCGCGACCTCCACCAGCCCCAGCGCCTCGTCCGGCCCCGCGGCCGGGTCGGGCAGGACCATCAGCCGCGTGCCCGGCACCAGCCCATGTACCGCGCCGCCCGCGATCTCGGCCCGCCCGCCCTCGCGCCGCAGCGGCCATTGCGGCAGGTAGTCGGTCGCCCCGGTCCCCAGCACGGGGGCGTTGAGCGAGGCCTCGTCGCCCTCGAACATCGGGATCGGCGCGCGGCGGTTCATCGCGGCATAGCTCTGCAGCACCGCCTCGCCCAGCTGACGATAGGTCAGCGCCGGCGTCGCCGCCAGCCGCGACATCACGGCGAACGTGAAAAGCCCCATCTGCACCGCATCCTCGGCCCCGGGCGGCAGCGGCAGCTCGAAGGTCGGCTCGATCGTCTGGCTGGCATAGAAGGCCACGAGCCCGCCCATCCCGGGCGCCCCCTCGACCGGGCCCAGCATGGTCTGCCGCGGCGTGCCCCCGATCCCGCGCGCGGTGCCGGCAAAACCCGCGTCGCCGGCATAGTCCTGCACCTCGGACAGATCGACCTGCCGCGCCACCTCGCTCGCGTCGCCCGCCAGCACGTTGCGCGTCATCGTCGCCGAATGGCAGCAGTCGAACAGCGCCCAGACGAAGGCGCCCTTCGCCCGGATCGCGTCGATGTCGGCCTTGATGTCCTTGTCGACATAGGCGTTGGGCCATTCGGTCATGCCCCGGCGCATGATGCCCACGTCGCGGGGCATGAACACCTCGTCCAGCCCGTCGATCTCGCCCGCGAACCGCGCCGGCTGCTGGTGGCCGTGGCCCGAGAACTGCAGATAGACGATGTCGCCGGGGCCGGCGGCGGCGGCCATGTCGGCCATCGCCCCCCGGATCGCGGCCAGCGTGGGCGAGGCGTCAGCCACTTCCAGCCCGTCGGCCAGCACGGTGATGTGCTCGGGCGCGAACGGCGTCAGCGGGTTCGCGAGCAGCCATTCGCGCATGCGAGTGACGTCGTTGCCGGGCCCGCGCAGCCAGTTGCGCGGCGGCAGCTCGGGGTATTCGGTCACCCCCACCAGCAAGGCGCGTCGCACGCCGCCGGTCTCGGCCACGGCGCGGGCCGCGGGGGCGAGCCACAGCCCGCCGGCCGCGGCCGAGGCGATCAGGAGGCCGCGGCGGGTCAGGGTCAGGCGCATGGGGCGGTCCTCCGGTTCGGGGGGTCAGCGCGGGCCGCCGGCCGCGGCAATCCAGTCGCGGTAATGGCTGACGCGGGCATAGACGCCATAGAGCCCGGCATGGCCGCAGGCGGCCGAGCCGTCGCGCGGCCCCTCGCCCCAGCTGACCACGCCGTGCTGCACCGGCCCCTCGGGCGTGAGCGCGAAAAGCGGGCCGCCGCTGTCGCCATAGCAGCTGTCGCGCCGGCCTTCCTCGACCCCGGCGCACAGCATGCCGGGGGTCAGCGGGTCGGCAAAGCCGGCCGAGACCAGCTCGACCGCGGCCTCGAGCGCGCTGGGCGGAAAGCCCATGCGCAGCGCGGCCCAGCCCAGCATGTCGCTGATGTCGGCGCGGAAGACCTCCTTGATGCCGCCGTTGCAGGCGGCCGAGGGTTGCAGCGCGACCTTCACCTCCTGCAGCCAGTCGGGAAAGGTCTCGTCCTCGATCATGCCCCAGCCGGTGACCCAGACCGGCCCGCTCTCGGGGGTCTCGGTCGCGAGCCGGATGGCGGGGGCGGTGGTGGGGGTGGTGAGGCGCAGCAGCGCGATGTCGTTGTCCAGCCGGATCGGGTCGTAGCCCGGGTGCTTCAGGATCGCGGCGACGTCGTGGCGGGTGCCCTCGGTCAGGTCGGTGGCGCCGGTCAGCACCACCACGTCGTCGGCCGGCACCGTCTCGCCGTCGAAGTCGACGCAATGGGCGGCGGTCAGGATCAGGTCGGGGGCGATGACGCTGCCGCCGCAGAACTGGGCGTAGTATTGGGACTCGGGCGTGGCATCGAGGCCCCAGCGTTGCAGCAGCGCGACCTGGAACGGCCAGGCGCCGGGGGCGGCATCGCGGCCGCCAAAGACGCGGGGGGTCTCGGCGGGTTCGGCCGTGGCGAGGGCCGCGCGAAGGACAGGCACCCGTGCGGCGGGGTTCAGCTCGGGCCGCCGGCCGGTTCGGAGGGCGGTGTCGGCGGCGGCGGCGGCCGCGGGCAGGCCGCCGGCCAGCCATGCGGGGTCGTGCGCGGGGGCCTCGGCGAGGGCTGCGGGTGCGGCCATCGCAGCGATGGCGAGGGCCGGAAGGGGCAGGAGGGAGCGCATGCGGCGAACTCCTTGCGCTGGGGGGAGGGTGTGGTCGCCGGTCGGGGCGCGGCCGGTCGCCGGGGACGGGCGCCACGGTCGGGCTGGGCCGGAGGCGGGATCCTGCGCCCAAGGGCACGGGTCGGACATCGGGGACCTCCGCCATGGGTCGCCGTGGCGACCGGTCGCGAAAGTATAGGTCCCGCCGCGCAGCCGGTAAAGCTGCGGCATGCGCACGCCTTCACGATGTCGCGGCTGCGGCGGAACACGCGGCCGCGAGGTCCGGGGCGGGGCCGCCCACGGGCTCCTGTCCGGCGCCTTGCCCTCGCCGGGACGATATGCCCTGATGCGGGCCCAAACGGGGGGGCGCCGATGTCCGGCTTCGAGACCTGGGACGAGATCCGCGTGGCGCTGCAGGTGGGCCGGGCCGGCACCGTCAGCGGCGCGGCCGAGGCGCTGGGCGTGCACCACGCCACCGTGATCCGGCATGTCGACGCGCTGGAGGGTCGGCTGGGGCTGAAGCTGTTCCAGCGCCACGCCCGCGGTTACACCCCCACCGAGGCCGGCGAGGAGCTGTTGCGCGTGGCCCGCACCACCGAGGAGCAGCTGGCGCAGCTGGCGGCGCGGCTGGGGGGGGGCGGGGCCGAGGTCTCGGGCGAGCTGGTGGTCACCGCGATCCCCGAGCTGCGGCCGTTCCTCGTGCCGGCGCTGGTCCGGTTTCAGGCGGCGCATGCGGGGCTGGTGGTGCGGCTGATGACCGACACGCGGCTCTATCGGCTGGAATACGGCGAGGCGCATGTGGCGCTGCGCGCGGGGCCGCGGCCCGAGCAGCCGGACAACGTGGTCCAGCCCTTTGGCCGGATGCGCCATGCGCTCCATGCCGCGCCGGCCTATGTCGACGCGCGCGGCCTGCCGGCGGGCGAGGCCGATCTGGCGGGGCATGTCTTCGTGGGGGCCGACAGCGAGACGCCGCGGGTGCCGATGCTGCGCTGGCTGGCCGAGACGGTGCCGCCCGAGGCCATCGTCTTTCGGGCGGGCGATCTGGGCGTGCTGGAAGAGGCGGTGATCGCGGGGGCGGGGCTGGGGTTCCTGCCGCCGTGGCGGGCGGCGCAGGTGCCGGGTCTGGTCGAGGTCCTGCCCCCGCGCGAGGCCTGGGATGCGCCGCTGTGGCTGGTCACGCATGTGGACCTGCACCGCTCGGCCAAGGTGCAGGCGGCGGTGGCCTTCCTGAAGGCCGAGCTGGCCGGCTGGCCGTTCGGCTGACCCCCGGGGGGCCTGCCCTGCGCGCGCCCCGGCGGCGTCGGCTCCCACCCACCCACCCCGCCGCCCCCGCCGGGCCGCGCGCAGGGCAGGCCCCCCGGGGTCGGTGCCTCCGGTTGGCTTTCAGCGGGGGGCGTCGGGGGGCTGGCTGTCGGGTGCCGGGGCGTCGGTGTCCTCGGCGGGCGGGGAGAGGCCGGCCAGCTCGGCCTCGAGGAAGCGCTCGAAGGCGTCGAGCTCCAGCGGGTCCACCTGGCCGAAGGCGGCCATCCAGACATGGGCCGCGCGCAGGGCGTCGGGCTCGAGCTTGCACCATTTCACCCGGCCGCGGCGCTCCTGGCTGATCAGCCCCGCCGCGGCCAGGACCGCAAGGTGCTTCGAGACCGCCGCCAGCGACATCGGCAGGGGGGCCGCGACGTCGGTCACGGCCATGTCGTCCTCGAGCAGCATCGCGAGGATGGCCCGGCGGGTCGGGTCCGAGAGGGCGGCGAAGACGGCGTCGAGGTGGCGGGACATGGCGCACGGGACTTGCTGGGTCTGGGGGGCGCTAGCGCAGCCGGGCGGGGACGGTCAACCTCCGGGTTGAATGTGCCCGGCGCCGCCGATCATGCCGCAGGGCAGCGACGGCGGCGGGGGGTGTCTGGGCGGGTGCTGGTAAAGTCTTTTAAAATCATGGGTTTGCCGGGGGTCACGATGGCGGGCTTACGGCTTGACTCGGGGCGGGGGCGTCACTAGGGTCCGCCGCGACTGTCCGGGGGTGGTCGGCCGATGCAGGAGACCAGCGAGGAGGAGCGGCTGCGCCGTCTGGCGGACCGCCTGGCCGAGCTGAAGCGTGCGCAGGACCCCGCTCCCCCGGCCCCGGAGCATCATACCCAGGCGCAGCTTGCCTGGCGGATGGTGACGGAGCTGGTGGCGGGCCTGCTCGTGGGCTTCGCGATCGGCTACGGGCTCGACGCGCTGTTCGGCACGCGGCCATGGCTGCTGGTGCTGTTCACGCTGCTCGGGTTTGCCGCCGGGGTGCAGACGATGATGCGCACCGCCCGGGAGGTGCAGGCGCCGCCGGGCGGGCTCGCTCGCGGAGGGGCGGCCCCGGGCGCCGGGCAGGGGCATCGGCCGGCGTCCGCCGCCGATGACGGGAACAGGCCGGCGACAGGCGCCGGTCACGCGAACAGGCCGGCCTCCGGCGCCGGCGAGGGACAGGAAGAGGACGCGCGACGTGGCTGACGGACCCGGTTTCGTGATCAGGCCGATGGACCAGTTCATCGTCAAGCCGCTCTTCGGCGGCGACGTGGTGCATTGGTACACCCCCACCAATGTCACGCTGTGGATGCTGTTGAGCGCGCTGGCGGTCTACGGGCTGCTGGTCTACGCCACCAGCGGCCGGGCCATCGTGCCGACGCGCGGGCAGTCGGTGGCCGAGCTCGCCTATGGCTTCATCTACAAGATGGTGTCGGATGTGGCCGGGCGCGACGCGGTGCGGTTCTTTCCCTACATCATGACGCTGTTCATGTTCATCCTGTTTGCCAATGTGCTGGGGCTGATCCCCTGGGCGTTCACCCCGACCTCGCATATCGCGGTCACGGCGGTGATGGCGCTGGCGGTGTTCCTGACCGTCACGGCGCTGGGCTTCATCCTGCACGGGATGAGCTTTCTCAAACTCTTCTGGATCTCCTCGGCGCCGCTGCCGCTCCGGCCGGTGCTGGCGTTGATCGAGGTCATCTCCTACTTCGTGCGGCCCGTCAGCCACTCCATCCGTCTTGCCGGCGCGATGATGGCCGGTCACGCCGTGGCCAAGGTGTTCGCGGGCTTTGCCGGTGCGCTCGGCGTCGGCGCTGTGATCCCGATCGTCGCCGTCACCGCGCTCTATGGCCTCGAGCTGCTCGTGGCGCTCATCCAGGCCTATGTCTTCACCATCCTGACCTGCGTGTACCTCAAGGACGCGCTGCACCCGCATCACTGAGCGGGCACGGTCCCCCCAACCCCCAGCTTCCATCAACAGGAGAACGACCATGGAAGGCGATATCGTCACAATGGGTGCCTACCTCGGCGCGGGCCTCGCCTGCCTCGGCATGGGCGGCGCTGCCATCGGTGTGGGCCACGTGGCCGGCAACTACCTCGCGGGTGCGCTGCGCAACCCCTCGGCGGCGCCCGGGCAGACCGCCTTTCTCTTCATCGGCATCGCCTTTGCCGAAGCGCTGGGCATCTTCTCGTTCCTCGTCGCGCTGCTGTTGATGTTCGCCGTCTGATCGGCGGACCCTGATCGGGCCGGCGGCGGAGCCTCTCCGCCCCGGCCGGACAGGCACGCCGGGCCGGGAAACCGGCCTGCAGGACCTCAACGGGAGTCTCCGGCATGGACAGCCAAGTGGACGAACTGGAGGTTGCCCGCGAGACCGTGGGCATGCCGCAGCTCGACTTTGCCACATTTCCCAACCAGATCTTCTGGCTGGTCGTCACGCTGGTGGTGATCTACCTGATCCTCGATCGGGTCGCGCTGCCGCGCATCGCGGCCGTGCTTGCCGAGCGTCGGGGCGCCATCACCAACGACATCGCCCGCGCCGAGGCGCTGAAGCTGCAGGCCGAGGAGGCCGAGGTCGCCTATCAGAAGGCCCTCGCCGACGCCCGCAACGAGGCGCAGCGCATCGTCGACAAGGCGAAGGCCGAGATGCAGGAGCAGCTCGACATCGCACTGCAGAAGGCCGACGCCGAGATCGCCGCCCGCACCGCCGAATCCGAACGGCGGCTGGCCGAGATCCGCGACAATGCCGCCGCCGCGGTGGAGGTCGTGGCCCGCGACACCGCGGTCGCCGTGCTGGAGGCCATGGGCACCACGGCCGATGCGCAGGCCGTCGACAGCGCCGTCGCCGAGCGGCTGAGGAGGGACGCCGCATGATCCGTCGCATCGCGCCTGCCGCTCTCGCGGCGCTCGTCACCACCCCGGCGACGGCCGCGGTCGAGGGCAAGCCCTTCTTCTCGCTCTACAATACCGACATCGTCGTCGCCATCGCCTTTGTGCTGTTCATCGGCATCCTGGTCTATTTCAAGGTGCCGGGCACCGTCACCGGCCTTCTGGACAAGCGCGCCGAGCAGATCCGCAGCGACCTCGACGAGGCGCGGCGGCTGCGCGAGGAGGCGCAGCAGGTGCTGGCCGGCTATGAGCGCAAGCTGCGCGAGGTCAAGGAGCAGGCCGAGCGCATCGTGACCCGAGCCCGGGCCGAGGCGCAGGAGGCCGCCGACCAGGCCCGGCGCGACATCGACACCCAGGTGGCGCGGCGGCTCGCCGCGGCCGAGGAGCAGATCGCGGCGGCCGAGGCCGCGGCGCTGCGCTCGGTCCGCAACCGGGCGGCGCGGGTGGCGGTGGCGGCCGCCGGCGATGTGATCGCGCGGCAGATGAGCGGGGCCGAGGCCGCCCGCCTCATCGACGCCGGCATCGGCGAGGTCGAGGCCCGGCTGGTCTGACGCCCTCTTCGCAGGATCGTTGCGGCGCCCGGGTCCTCCCGGGCGCCGTTGCGTTTCGGCGACGCGTGGGGGGCCTGTGGATAAGGTTTGCCAGCCGGGGCAGAATCACCGTACTCTCGCACAGGTTCGGCGCCGGTTGGCGTGCGGTCGGTTCGGCCGTCCGACCACGGAGACGTCCGGACAAACCCCGAGGCAGAACAGAGGCAGAGCCATGAAGAGCCCCCTCACCGCCGCGGCGATGGCCGCGCTCGTCCTGTCGGTCGTGCCCAGCGTGGCGTCGGCCCGCGCCATCGAGACCGCCTGTCTGCGGTCCGACCGGGCCGGGGCGACCCGACCGCTGTGCGCCTGTGTCCAGCAGGTCGCGAACCAGCACCTCACCCGCGCAGACCAGCGCCAGGCCGCGCGCTTCTTCCGCGATCCGGATCGCGCGCAGGAGGTCCGGGTGTCGCGCGCCGACCGTGACCGCGCCTTCTGGCAGCGGTATCGCGCCTTTGCCGATGCGGCCGAGGCCCGCTGTCGCTGACGCCCCCTCCCGCTGACGGTCGGCGGCGCATGCGCCGGGTGGTCATCCTGACCGGTGCCGGGGTCTCGGCCGAGAGCGGGCTCGGGACCTTTCGCGATGTCGGCGGGATCTGGTCGCAGTATGACCTGTCCGAGGTTGCGACGCCGCGGGGCTTTGCCCGCGACCCGGGCCTCGTGCATGAGTTCTACAACGCGCGCCGCGCCAACATGCGCGCGGCCGAGCCCAACGCCGCGCATCATGCGCTGGCGCGCTTGCAGCGGGCGCATCCCTCGGCGGTGACGCTGGTGACGCAGAACATCGACGATCTGCACGAGCGTGCGGGTGCGGGCGCGGTGGTGCACATGCATGGCGAGCTGTCGCGGGCGCTCTGTGCGGCCTGCGGCGCGCGCTGGGACGCGCCGGAGCTGATGCACCCCGCCGACGCCTGCCCCGCCTGCGGCGCGCAGGCGACGCGGCCCGATGTGGTGTGGTTCGGCGAGATCCCGTATCGCATGGACGAGATCGGGCGAGCGCTGGCCCGCTGCGAGCTGTTCGTGGCGGTGGGGACCTCGGGCGCGGTCTGGCCGGCGGCGGGGTTCGTGGCCGAGGCGGCGGAGCACGGGGCCGAGACGCTGGAGATCAACCTCGAGCCGTCGGAGACCTCCGGGCTGTTCGACCGGCATCTGCGCGGGCCGGCGACGCGGGTGGTGCCCGACTGGGTGGAGACGCTGCTGGGCTGAGGCGGCGCATCGGTGCGGTTTGCCGGGACGGCGCGCGGGTTTCCGGCCGGGCAGGGGGGCTGTCTGCCCCCCGTCATGCTGACGCATGACTCCCCCCGAGGATATTTGAGGGAAAGATGAAAGGGAGGCTCCGGGGCGATTCCCCGGACAGCGGACGGGGGACCCGGGGCCGGCTGGGCCGGGTCGCGTCCGGTCAGCCGGGGCTTGCGGGTGGCGCGGGGGGCGCCGGTGCGCCGAGGAGGGGCGGGGCGAGTTCGCGCAGGAGCTTGCGCGTCATCGCCGCCTCGAAGTCGCGATAGTCCCAGGCGCGTTCGACGAAGGCGCCGGGGCCGTGGATCACCCGCTCGCCGAAATAGAGCGACAGGGCGCCGACATGGGTTCGGAAATCCTCGTGGTCCCAGGGCAGGTCGCCGCGCACCGCCAGCGCGTTGATGGTGACGCCGGCAAGCCCGGGGCGCAGCCGCACCACCTCGGGCAGGGGGCCGGCGTTGTTCTCGCCGTCGCCCGAGATGTCGATGGTCAGCACCTCGCAGCCCGGGTTGACGGTCAAGAGCGCCTCGGCGAAGAGCATGGCCGAGCCGATGGCCGTCTGCCCGTCGTTGGGCGGCCGCGGCACGGTGGCAATCCGCGCCGCCGCCGTCTCCAGCGCCGCCGGCCCGTCGATCAGCCGCCAGGGAAGGACGAGGGTGTGCTCGCCCACCCCGCTCCAGAGGAAGGCCGCCAGCGCCACCGGCGGCGCGCCCGGCTCGAGCAGGATGTCGCGCACGGCCGGTGACATCAGTGCCGTCGCCGTGCCTTCGGCCTGGAGGCGGTATTCGGTGGCATTGACCGAGGCCGAGACGTCGAGCGCGAGGATCAGCGCCTGTCGGCACTCGGCCGCCGCGGGGGCGGCCAGCAACAGGAGGGCGGCCATTGCCCTCACCAGTGCCCTCACCAGTGGCCGGTGTTGGGCATGCTCGCCCAGGGCTCCTTCGGGGGCTGCGCGCCGCCCTTGTTCAGCAGTTCGATCGAGATGTTGTCGGGCGAACGGACGAAGGCCATGCGGCCGTCGCGCGGGGGGCGGTTGATGGTCACGCCATTGTCCATCAGGTGCTGGCAGGTGGCGTAGATGTCGTCGACCTCATAGGCGATGTGGCCGAAGTGGCGGCTGTCCGAGGGCAGCCCCTCGTCGCCGTCCCAGTTGAAGGTGAGCTCGACCGGGCAGTCCTCCTGTCCCGGCGGCGCCATGAAGACGAGGGTGAAGCGGCCCTGTTCGCTGTCGCTGCGCCGCGTTTCCTTCAGGCCGAGGAGTGCATAGAAGGCCATGGAGGCCTCGAGGTCCTTCACCCTGACCATGGTGTGCAGATAGCGTATCGTCATCTTGTGTGCCCCCTGTCTTTTGCCCCAAGATGTGGGGCGACGAATCCTCTCCAAGGAGTTCACCATGCCGTTGACCCCCGAGCAAGAGGCCGACATCGAAGCCCTGCGCGCAGCCCCCCGGCCCACCCTGCGTGCGGTCAGCCCCGGGATGGAGGCGCATCTGCACCGGGCGATCCCGGTTCTGGACCACGGCCTCGTCCGGGTGGTCGACTACATGGGCGACGACTCCGCGATCGTCCAGGCGGCGCGGGTGAGCTATGGGGCCGGCACGAAGCACGCCCGCGACGATGCCGGGCTGATCCGCTATCTGATGCGGCACTGGCACTCCACCCCGTTCGAGATGTGCGAGATCAAGCTGCATGTGAAGCTGCCGATCTTCGTCGCGCGGCAGTGGATCCGGCACCGCACGGCGAATGTGAACGAGTATTCGGCGCGCTATTCGATCCTCGACCGCGAGTTCTACATCCCGGCGCCCGAGCATCTGGCGGCGCAGTCGACGGTGAACAACCAGGGCCGGGGGGCGGTGCTGGAGGGCGCCGAGGCCGCGCGGGTGCTCGAGATGCTGAAGGCCGACAGCACGCGGGCCTATGACCATTACGAGGCGATGCTCGCCCGGGAGGGCCAGCAGGGGCTGGCGCGGGAACTGGCGCGGATGAACCTGCCGGCCAACATCTATACCCAGTGGTACTGGAAGATCGACCTGCACAATCTCTTTCATTTCCTGCGGCTGCGGGCCGACCCGCACGCGCAGTACGAGATCCGCGCCTATGCCGAGGCGATCTGCGGCGTGGTGAAGGACTGGGTGCCCGCCGCCTGGGGCGCGTTCGAGGACTATCGGCTGGGCGCGGTGCAGCTGAGCGCGCGGGGGGTGGAGTGTCTGAAGCGCCGGCTCGCCGGGGAAACGGTCACGCAGGAAACCTCGGGCATGAGCAAGGGCGAGTGGCGCGAGTTCGTGGCGGAGTGGGGGTGATCAGATGAGCGTGGGTAGGTCCCGTCAACTCTTCGATAGACTGAGTATAGAGGAGCAAAAAAAGATACTGTTCCAGGAGATGATCCGACAAGTTGGTGACCTCGGAAACTAAGTTATCAAGTCCGTTGTAACACTGTTCGGTGCCGGCTTCATTGCTGTCTTGATCGCCATGGCGCGCGGGGATGGCTTGCAGATCCGTCTGAACCGCGCCGGGTTTGCCGGAGGATGGTTTGGCTTCGGTGTTTGTCAACGTAGTTGCCGCTTGGGATTGGTTCATGCTGCACGCGGCTCGTGGCCGGCCATGGGGGCGCCGCCGCCAGCTTCTTGGGGGAGCGCGTCGGCGCCCCCATGGCCTCCGCGTCGGGTGTTTGGCCGTTCGGGATTGAGCCAGACGGTGCCGATCGGCTGCCAGTTGCGGGTCCGGCCTGACCAGCGTGCGGGGTGCTTCTCGCGGGCGGCCTGATGGACGGCGTGGCGGTTGGTCAGGATGGCTGCATCCTCGCCGCGATGACGCGCCTCGGGGGTGACGAAGCGGATCGCACCATGCTGATGCTCGGTGTTGTACCAGCGCACGAACTCGGCCACCCAGGTGCGTGCCGCTTGGATAGAGGCGAAGCCCTTCGCCGGCCAGGCCGGGACGTATTTGCAGGTCCGGAACAGAGCCTCCGAGAAGGGATTGTCGTTGGAGACCCGCGGCCG
>Ga0213835_100378_pt1 | contig 45298 bp, 48 predicted proteins | sample SWPATP01_FD_160576 | JGI IMG/M metagenome (GOLD analysis project Ga0213835, IMG submission 160576) | Coastal seawater microbial communities from Marineland, Florida, United States - SWPA TP0 #1 | ecosystem: Environmental > Aquatic > Marine > Coastal | place: USA: Florida | collected 2016-08-05
CTGTAATGACACGGCGACCACCGAGAAGCAGGCATAGTGGCAGGTCAGTTCCTCGCCCGCGGCGATGTCGCGCAGCGCCCAGCCGGTCTCGCCGTCGGGCGGGAACTCGCAGTTGGGGGCGTCGGCGTGGTTCATGAACCTGCCTTCGTCGGCGTCGAGGACCACATGGGTCTCGGGGGCGCCGGGGAGAGGATAGGTGTAGCGGTCCATGAACTCGCGGATGTGCTCGGGCGCGGCGGCGATGTCGGCGACCGCAAGGACCTGGTCGAAGGTCCGGTCGAAGCGCCAGACGAGCTCGCCCTTGCGGATGGGCACGCGGGTGAAGACCCCGAGGCCCTCGATGGGAGAGGGGGCCAGATAGGTGGGCACAAGCATCATGTGCCGGTTTCCTCTGCAAGAGGCCGGGCCGCTTTCCGGTCTGGATGGAAGGGGGATCTCCCCGCGCGCAGCGGCGCGCGCGGCCGTGATGCTGGCACAGCCGGCGCCGCGATCAAGAGGGAATCTGCGCCCGCGCCCCGGTCCGCGCTGCCAGTCCGTGTGCCCGGGCCCTACATCCGGTTGAAGATGTCGAAATCCTCGACCCCGATCCAGCCCGAGACGATCACCCCGGCGATGAGGGCGAACAGCACCACCGAGACGGCGGTGGTGATCTTCATCTTGCGGCCGATCTGGGGATTGTCGGGGGCGGATTCGGGCGTGCCGGGCACCACATGGCCCGCCTCGCCCTGGGTGGTGATGCGCAAGGGCAGGACCACGAACAGCACCATGAACCAGATGACGGCGAAGAGGACGAGCGCCGAGGTGATGGTCATGCCTGCTCCAGCTCCACCAGCGTGCCGGTGAAGTCCTTGGGGTGCAGGAACAGCACGGGCTTGCCATGGGCGCCGATCTTCGGCTCGCCGTCGCCGAGGACGCGCGCGCCCTGGGCCCGGAGCCGGTCGCGGGCGGCGAGGATGTCGTCGACCTCGTAGCAGATGTGGTGGATGCCGCCCGAGGGGTTCTTGTCGAGGAAGCCGCGGATGGGCGAGGCCTCGCCCAGCGGGTACAGCAGCTCGACCTTGGTGTTGGGCAGGTCGATGAAGACGACGGTCACGCCGTGGTCGGGCTCGTCCTGGGCCGGGCGGACCTGCGCGCCGAGGACGTCGCGATACTGCGCCACCGCGGCCTCGAGGTCGGGCACGGCGATGGCGACATGGTTGAGACGACCGATCATGGCGGGACCCTCCGGGACAAGGAACCCCCCTTCTATGCCCGCCCCGGCCCGACCGCGCAAGCGGGGGCCCCGGGGCTCAAGCCGAGTTGTCCGCCCGGCCCCGCCCCGGCGCTTGACCTTTGCGCCCCGCGCGCCCATGCCTGCGCCCGACCCAGCCTGGAGACCGCCGTTGCCCCCCCGGACCGAAGGCCCTGCCCCGCGCCCCCGCCCCTTTGCCGGTTTCGAATGGATGATCGCCTGGCGCTATCTGCGCGCCCGCCGGGCCGAGGGCGGGGTCAGCGTGATGACCTGGATCAGCCTCATCGGCATCACCCTGGCGGTGTTTGCGCTGATCGCCACGCTGGCGGTGCGCTCGGGCTTCCGGGCCGAGTTCGTGGACACGATCCTGGGCGCCAACGCGCATCTCACCGTCTTTGCCGGCCAGCACGTCACCGGGGACGGGCGGCTGTCGCGCCACCTCGCCGATTACGAGGCCATCGCCGAGCGCATCCGCGCGGTGCCCGGCGTCACCCGCGCCGCGCCGCTGATCCGCGGTCAGGTGATGGCCAGCCATGAGGGACGCAACAGCGGCGTCGAGGTCTATGGCATCGCCCCCGCAGACCTCCTCACCGTCCCGCGCGTGGCCGGGGCCGAGGAGTCCTTCGGCGACATCCACCGCCTGCCCGAGGGCATCTCCATCGGCTCGGGGGTGGCGCGCGAGCTCGGCGTCTGGGTCGGCGACCGGGTGCGGCTGATCTCGCCCGACGGGGCGCAGACAGCCTTCGGCACCTCGCCGCGCATCGCCTCCTACGAGGTCGTGCACATCTTCACCGCCGGGCGCTGGGACATCGACCGCACCCGCGTCTACATGCCCTTCGACGAGGCGCAGGGCTATTTCAACCGCGCCGGCGTGGCCGACGAGATCGAGGTGATGATCGAGCATCCCGACCGGGTGGAGGCGATGATCCTGCCGGTCCTGCAGGTCAGCGGCGAGGTGGCGCGGGTCTGGACCTGGCGCGACAGTGCGGGCAGCTTCCTGCGCGCGCTGGAGATCGAGGACAACGTGATGTTCGTGATCCTCTCGATCCTCGTGCTGATCGCGGCGATGAACATCGTCTCGGGGTTGATCATGCTGGTCAAGAACAAGGGCCGCGACATCGGCATCCTGCGCACCATGGGCCTGACGGAGGGGGCGGTGCTGCGGGTCTTCTTCATCTGCGGCGCCTCGATCGGGATGCTGGGGACACTGTTCGGGGTGATCCTCGGCTGTCTGTTCGCCATCTACATCGAGCCGGTGTTCGCCTTCGTGAACTGGGTGGCGGGGGGCGGCGTGTGGGATCCGTCGGTGCGCGGGATCTATTCGCTGCCCGCCCAGCTCCGGCTCGAGGATGTGGCGAAGGCGGTGGCGCTGTCGCTGGGGCTGTCCTTCGTGGTCACATGGTTTCCGGCGCGGCGGGCGGCGCGGATGAACCCGGTCGAGGCGCTGCGCTATGAGTGAGCCGGCGCTGGCGCTCGAGGGGATCGAGAAGACCTACAACCGCGGCCGGCCGGGCGAGGTGCAGGTGCTGCGCGGCGTGGGGCTGACCCTCGCGCCGGGCGAGGCGGTGGCGCTGGTGGCACCCTCCGGGGCGGGCAAGTCGACGCTCCTGCACATCGCGGGGCTTCTGGACACGCCCGATGCGGGGCGGGTGCGCATCGCGGGAGCCGACATGACCGGGCGGCCGGACCGTGTGCGGACCGAGGCGCGACGCAGCCGCATCGGCTTCGTCTATCAGTTCCACCACCTCCTGCCCGAGTTCACCGCGCTCGAGAACATCGTGCTGCCGCAGCTTGCCGCCGGGATCGCGCCGGGGGCCGCGGCGGAGCGCGCCCGCGGGTTGCTGGAACGGGTGGGGTTGGGCCCGCGTGCCGGCCACCGCCCGGCCGAGCTGTCGGGCGGCGAGCAGCAGCGCGTCGCCTTCTGCCGGGCGCTGGCGAACGGCCCGGCGCTGCTGCTCGCCGACGAGCCGACCGGCAACCTCGACCCCGAGACCTCGGAGCAGGTCTTCGAGGTGCTGATGGGCCTCGTGCGCGACACCGGGCTGGCGGCACTGATCGCCACGCACAACCTCGCGCTGGCGGCGCGGATGGACCGGACGGTGCGGCTGGCGGGCGGCCACATCGCCTGAGCGCCGCGCAAGGCACTGGCGTGCATTGACTCCCGACGTCAGGGCTTTGTTAATGATGCTCTGTCATTCCGGGTTTCGTCGGCCCGGGTTGGCAGTGCCGATACGAGGGTGAGGGGGGGGTCCCGATGCGTCGTTCCATCCTGCTGATCGCGCTCGCGGGCCTTCTGGCCTCTGCCGGTGCCGCGACGGCGAGCAACCTCGTGGTCCGCGTGTCCATCGACGCGCAGAAGATGCATGTCTTCCACGGCGGCCGGCTGATCCACGAATGGCCGGTGTCCACCGCCCGGCCCGGCCATGTCACCCCCACGGGGCAGTTCGTCGCGCAATGGCTGTCGCGCAACCACCGCTCCAGCCGCTACAACAACGCGCCGATGCCGTATTCGATCTTCTATGACGGTCATTATGCGGTGCACGGCACCGACCAGATCAACCGGCTCGGCCGACCGGCCTCGGCCGGCTGCATCCGGCTGCACCCCGACAACGCCCGCATCCTGTTCGAGATGGCCCGGCAGGAGGGGCTGGAAAACACCCGCATCGTCGTGATGCGCTGACCGAACCGGCGAGGGCGGGCGCCCGCTCCGACCCGCCGCACCGCCCGCGCGCCGGTCGCCTCCCGAGGCCGTCGCTCCCCTCGGCCACAGCGCCCTCCCTGACGCGGGCGGGCCCGCGACCCCGCCTGCCGACCGTTGCCCGCTGCCCGCCCCACCCACCCACCCGCGCGCAGCGGGCAACGGTCGGCAGGCGGGGTCGTCCCCGGAAGGCAGGGGACAGGACGCCGCCGCGCGATGTCGTTTTCCCCCTCCCAAGGGTCGGGGCGGCTCCGACGCCGGCGCCCGGCTCTGGCAAGTTGCGCCGGACCGGACAGGCGGGGGAAGCTGCAATGAAGAGCCATGTGCGCGCGCTGGTGGTGGGCGGCGGGGCGGTGGGCGTGGGCATCGCCTATCACCTCGCCCGCGCCGGCTGGGACACAATGCTGCTGGAGCGCGACGAGCTCACCTCGGGCTCCACATGGCACGCCGCGGGCCTCTTGCCGCTCTTCAACATGGGCTACGCCACCAGCCATATCCACGACTATTCCGTGCGCTTCTACAAGACGCTGGAGGCCGAGACCGGCCTCAACCCCGGCTTCGCCGTGGTCGGCAACCTGCGCATGGCGCAGACGCAGGCGCGGATGGACGAATACCGCCTCTATTCCAGCACGGCCGAGACCGTGGGCATCCCGCACGAGTTCCTCACCCCCGCGCAGATCCGCGAGCGCTGGCCGCTGGTGCGCACCGAGGACCTGGTGGGCGCCCTCTTTCACCCCACCGACGGCTACATCAACCCCGCCGACGTCACCCAGGCCATGGCCCGCGGCGCCCGCAACCGTGGGGTCGAGATCCATCGCCGCGCGCAGGTCGACGCCTATCGCTGGACCGGGTCGGAATGGGTCGTCTCGGGCCGCATCATGGTCGAGCGCGGCGGCAATCTCGTCCCCGGCGAGGAGACCTTCGAGATCCGCGCCGAGCATGTCGTCACCGCCACCGGCAACCACGCCCAGCGCACCGCCCGGCTGCTGGGGCTCAGGATCCCCGCCATCCCGGTCGAGCACCAGTACATCGTCACCGAGCCCGACCCCGCGCTGGTGGAGTGGCGCCGCGCGAACCCCGAGCACCCCGTCCTGCGCGACGCCGACGCGAAATGGTATGTCCGCGAGGAGCGCGGCGGCTGGATCCTGGGGCCTTACGAGCGGGGCGCCCCGGCCCGCTTCCCCCATGACGTGCCCGAGAGCTTTCGCGCCGACCTCTTTCCGCTGGATCTGGAGCGGATCGAGGCCGAATACATGTCCTTCATCCACCGGCTGCCCTCGTCGGAAACCGTCGGGCTCAAGGACGACTACAACGGCCCGATCTGCTACACCCCCGACGGCAACCCGCTGGTGGGCCCGGCGCCGGGGCTCCGGAACATGTGGCTGGCCGAGGGGTTCTCCTTCGGGATCACCGCCGCGGGGGGGACCGGGCATTACCTCGCGCAGCTCATGACCGGGGGCGAGGCCGAGATCGACCTCTCGGCGCTGGACCCGCGGCGCTATGGCGACTGGATGACCACCGAATACGCCGCGCGCAAGAACGAGGAGTGCTACGCGCACGTCTTCATCCTCCACCACCCCGACGAGGAGCGCGAGGCCTGCCGGCCGCTGCGCACTGCGCCCTGTTACGACCGGATGAAGGCGCGCGGCGCCCAGTTCGGGCAGGTCAACGGCTGGGAGCGGCCGAACTACTTCGGCCCGGTGGATGCGCCCGAGGGTTTCGACCACGACGCCCGCAGCTTTCGCCGCGGCGGCTGGTGGGCGCATGCGGAGGCGGAGGCGCGCGCGATCCGCGAGGGGGTGGGCCTGATCGACGCCACCGCCTTCACCAAGACGCGGGTGGCGGGGCCGGGGGCGACGGCCTTCCTCGACTGGTTCACCTGCAACCGGCTGCCGCGGGTGGGGCGGTTGAGCCTGACCTATGCGCTGACCGTCGCGGGCACGGTGCACAGCGAATACACCATCGTGCGGATATCGGAAAACGACTATTACCTTGTGTCGGCCGGGGCGTGGACGGGCTATGACGGCGATTTTCTGCGCAAGGCCGCGCAGGACCGGATGTCGGATTTCGGATATATCGAGGTGCAGGACGTCACCACCCAGTGGGGTGTCTTCGCGGTGGCCGGGCCGCGGGCGCGCGCGTTGCTGGCGCCGCTCGTGCGCGATGCGGCGCCCGCGACGACGCTGTCGAATGCGCGCTTTCCCTGGCTCTCGGCCCGGCGGCTGGAGCTGATGATGTGCCCGGTCCGCGCGCTGCGGGTGGCCTATACCGGCGAGCTGGGCTGGGAGCTGCACCACCCCATCGAGATGCAGAATTACCTCTTCGACCGGCTGATGGAGGCGGGCGAGGGCGTGGGGCTGCGGCTCGTGGGCGCGCGGGCGCAGAACTGGCTCAGGCAGGAAAAGAGCTATCGCGCCTTCGGCACCGAGCTGGGCCGCGACGCCACGCCGCTGGAGGCGGGGCTGGAGCGCTTCGTGGACCTCTCGAAGGACTTTCACGGCAAGGCGGCGATGGAGGCCACCGGCCTGCGCGCGCGCTGCGTGACGGTGCTGATCGACGGGCCCGGGGATGCCGACCCCTGGGGCCGTGAGGCGCTGCATGCCGGCGGGGCCAAGGTGGGGCGGCTGACCTCGGGCGGCTGGTCGGTGGCCTTCGGCCGGCAGATCGGCATGGGCTATGTCGCGCCCGAGCATGCCGCCCCGGGCAGCCGGCTGGAGGTCACGATGCTGGGCCGGCGCTGGCCGGCCGAGGTGGTGGCCGACAGCCCCTGGGACCCGCAGAACGCCCGCATCCGCGCCGACGGCTGAGGACGGCGTCAGCCCCGCGCGGCGAGCTGGTCCCAGCACTCCAGCGCGTGGCCGGCGTACATCACCGAGGGGCCGCCGCCCATCTGGATGGCCATGGCGAGGACGTCGGTCAGCTCTTCGCGGCTGGCGCCGGCCTTCATCAGCGCCTCGACGTGGAAGGCGATGCAGTCCTCGCAGCGCACGGCGACGGAGATGCCCAGCGCCACGAACTCCTTCTCCTTGACCCCGAGGACGCCGTCCTCCTTGGCCGCGCGCGAGAGGGCGCCGAAGCCCTTCATCGCCCCGGGCACGGCCTGCGCCAGGGCCCGGCTGCGGCGGCGGGCGTCGTCGAGAAAGGCGGGATAGTCCATGGTCGCGGCTCCTGAGCGATGTCGGTCCCCGGCGCAGTGCCACGGGCCGGGGGGGCCCGCCTTGACGTGGGTCAAGCCGCCTCAGGCGCCGACGCGCCGGGCCCGCGCCATGGTGTAGAGGATCGCCCCCAGCGCCGCGATCGCGGTCAGGAGCCCGATGGCCAGCAGCGGCTCGGGCCCCGACCCCGGCCCCAGGAGCGCCCCCGCCAGCGCCGCCAGCGCCGCCCCCCCGCCGATCATGAAGGCGCCCCCCAGCCCCGAGGCCGTGCCCGCCAGATGCGGCCGCACCGACAGCATCCCGGCCGTGGCGCTCGGCAGCAAGAGCCCGTTGCCCAGCCCCACGAAGATGAAGAAGCCGAAGAACACCTCGGCCGTGGCCAGCCCCGCCAGATGCAGCGCGAACAGCATCGACTGCCCGGCGACGTTCACGAGGCCGCCCCACAGCATCATCCGGTTGGTGCCGGCCCGCACCGAGAACCGCCCCGACAGGTAGTTGCCCGTGGCATAGCCCACCGCCGGGGCGCCGAAATAGAGCCCCAGCTCGGCCGGGCTGAGCCCGTAGACCTGCGAGCCGACATAGGGCGCGCCGCCGAGATAGGCAAAGAACGCCCCCGAGGCGAAGCTCGCCGCCGCGCAGTAGCCCCAGAACCGCCGCGCCGTCAGCAGCTCGGGAAAGCCGCGCAGCTGATCGCCCACGCTCGCATGCCGGCGCTGCGCGGTCTCGCCCAGATCCGCCCAGGCCAGCGCCAGGATGCCCAGCCCGCAGACCAGCATCACGACGAAGCTCGCCTGCCAGCCGAACCAGGCGTCCAGCAGCCCCCCGAACACCGGCGCGATCATCGGCACGATGGCCATGCCCATGGTGACATAGCCGATCATCGAGGCCGACTGCGCCTCGTCCACCATGTCGCGCACCACCGCCCGCGACAGCACGATCCCCGCCACCACCACCGCCTGCAGCATCCGGAACGCGAGGAACACCTCGACCGTGGTCGCGAGCATCGTGCCCACCGTCGCCACCAGGAACACCGTCACCGCCGTCAGCATCACCGGCCGGCGGCCATAGCGGTCCGAGATCGGCCCCAGCACCAGCTGCAGCACCGCGTTCATCATCAGAAACAGCGACACCGAGAGCTGCATGATCCGATAGTCGGTATCGAACCACTCCGTCATGCTGGGCAGCGACGGCAGGAACATGTTCATCGACAGCGCCGCAAGCCCCGACAGGAGCACGAGCGTCATGATGTGGGGCGGGGTGGTGCGGTCGAGAAAGCGCACCCGCGGCGGCGTGCTCATCGCATGGGTGTAGGCCCGCGCCCCGGGGTTGTCCAGACAGCCCGGGGGCGCGCGGGCCGAAACCGCCCGAAAGCCCTTTGCCTGCCTGATGTGCGCATGTAGGGTGCGCCGCGATCAGCTGGAGGGACGGCATGCGGGACATTCTGCGCGAACTGGCCGACAGGCGGGCGGCGGCACGGCTGGGCGGGGGCGAGCGGCGCATCGCGGCGCACCACGCCAAGGGCAAGCTGACCGCGCGCGAACGCATCGAGCTTCTGCTCGACGACGGTTCGTTCGAGGAATTCGACATGTTCGTCGCGCATCGCTGCACCGATTTCGGCATGGCCGACAGCCGGCCCTGGGGCGACGGCGTCGTTACCGGCTGGGGCACGATCAACGGCCGGCTGGTCTATGTCTTCGCCCAGGACTTCACCGTCTTCGGTGGCTCGCTGTCGGAAACCCATGCGCTGAAGATCTGCAAGATCATGGACATGGCCATCCAGAACGGCGCGCCGATCATCGGCATCAACGATTCCGGCGGCGCCCGCATCCAGGAGGGCGTCATGAGCCTCGCGGGCTATGCCGAGGTGTTCAAGCGCAACATCCTCGGCTCGGGCGTGGTGCCGCAGATCTCGCTCATCATGGGCCCCTGCGCCGGGGGCGCCGTCTATTCCCCGGCCATGACCGACTTCATCTTCATGGTGCGCGATTCCTCCTACATGTTCGTCACCGGCCCCGACGTGGTGAAGACGGTGACCAACGAGGTGGTCACCGCCGAGGAGCTGGGCGGCGCCCACACCCACACCTCCAAATCCTCGGTCGCCGACGCGGCCTATGAGGACGATCTGGAACTGCTGGCCGAGACGCGGCGGCTGATCGACTTCCTGCCCGCCTCGAACCGCGAGAAGCCGCCCGTCCGGCCCTTCTTCGACGACCCCGCCCGGGTGGAGCCCAGCCTCGACACGCTGGTCCCGGCCAACCCCAACCAGCCCTACGACATGAAGGAGCTGATCCTGAAGACCGCCGACGAGGGCGACTTCTTCGAGATCCAGGAGAATTTCGCGCGCAACATCATCACCGGCTTCATCCGGCTCGAGGGCTCCACCGTCGGCGTGGTGGCGAACCAGCCGATGGTGCTGGCGGGCTGCCTGGATATCGATTCGAGCCGCAAGGCCGCGCGGTTCGTGCGCTTCTGCGACGCCTTCGAGATCCCGATCCTGACCTTCGTGGATGTGCCCGGCTTCCTGCCCGGCACGGCGCAGGAGTATGACGGCATCATCAAGCACGGCGCGAAGCTCCTCTTCGCCTATGGCGAGGCGACGGTGCCGAAGGTCACCGTCATCACCCGCAAGGCCTATGGCGGGGCCTATGTGGTCATGGCCTCGAAGCACCTGCGGGGCGATTTCAACTATGCCTGGCCGACGTCGGAGGTGGCGGTGATGGGCGCGAAGGGGGCGGTCGAGATCCTGCACCGCGCCGAGCTGGGCGACGCCGCGAAGATCGCCGCCCACACGAAGGATTACGAGGACCGCTTCGCCAACCCCTTCGTCGCCGCCGAGCACGGCTTCATCGACGAGGTGATCATGCCGCAGTCGACCCGCCGGCGCGTCTGTCGGGCCTTTGCCTCGCTCAGGGGCAAGAAGCTGACGAACCCCTGGAAGAAGCACGACAACATCCCGTTGTGAGCAGACGCGCCATGAGGGGGGCCATGGACGACGACGAGGACCCGCGCATCCGCCGCCTCGCGCGCTGGGCGTGGCTGGCGGCGCTGGTGTTCTCGATCCTTGTCGCGGCGCTGGCGCTGGCGCCGCGGGCCGAGCCGCAGGCGCTGCCCGAGGGCCCGCTGGAGGTGCCCTCGGGGCAGCTCGTGACGCTGCTGGAGGCGTTCTACGAGGAGCAGCCCGACGGGGCGGTCTGGCTGCGGCTGCGCTTCGTCGCGCCGCAGATCGGCAGCGGGCCGGGCGAGCTCGGATTCGACGTGGTGGAACAGGACATGGCGCATCTGTGCGAGTCGCTCGGCCTGCCCTGGGCGGCCGCCGGCGGGGCCGAGCTGATCGTCGTCTCCCTTGCCCGCGCGCCGCTTCCCTTTGGCGAGGCGGACCCCGATGTGGCACAGTTCTTCGAGGCCTATCGCCCCGACGCGGACGGGTGCCTGTGGGAGGAGTTCTGATGCGGCCGCAGAGTTTTGCGCCCCGAAGCTCCGATTGGGCCGGGGGTGATGCAGCCGCGCCACAACGATGCGCGGGCCTTTGCCGAGGCCGCGCTAGCGGATATGCGCGGTGCGGCGACTGCGATAGTCTGCAGCGCGGAGGCCGTTGCGCGGCCGCCCGTGCAGACCGAAACAGAACGAGGGGAGGGGCACGCAAGGTCCACGCCCCCACCAGAAGCAGGAGAAGAACATGTCCGTCCAACTCAGGGCCCTCATGGCTCTTGGCGCGCTGGCCGTCGTGGCCGCCTGTGCCCCCCGTGCCGAACCGATCGTGTTCGAGCCGGCGCCGGCGATCACCTCTCCGGCGCCGATCGGCAGCAAGTTCGGCAAGTGACCGGTACGCGCCGGGGCGTCTCGCCCCGGCGCGAGCCGCCGCCTCCCGTGGGGTCCCGGGTGCGGGGGGCCGCCCATGATGAAGCACCGCGGCTTTCCCGGCCGCCTTCCCGGCACCGATTTCCAGTTCACCATCCGCCGTGGGAACCCCCGTGGCGTTACCCGCCTGGTGGCGCGGCCGCGCCATGCCGACCGCCGGCCGGCGGACCGGCGCGCCGATGCCGCCTTCCTCGCCGCGCTGATCGAGCATTTCGGCGACCAGCCGTTCGAGCGTGGCAACCTCGACGCCGGCCGCCTCGGCTGGCTCCTGGGCCGCGAGGTCGTGCCGGTCGACGACCCCTTCGACCCCGAGAGCTATGAGGCGCTGCTGCGGGTCGACCTCGACCGCGCGCGGGCAAGCTTTCCCGCGCTCTTCGACGGGGACGGCTTCGGCGACGCGGGGGACGGCCGGTGACCGCCCTCCCCTCACGCGCAATTCACTTGGTTTCCGGGCGCTTGTGGCGCAATGCTGGGACAGTGCCCAGCCCCTGTGCCGGAAGGTCCCCATGCACGGATACACCCTCGCGGGCGCGTCAGCGCTCCTCCTCGCCCTTGCCGGTTGCGGCAACACGGTGGGTGAACAGGCCCTCTTCGGCGGCGCTGCCGGGGTCGGCGTTGCCGCGGTCTCGGGCGGCGACCCGCTCGCGGGCGCGGTCGTCGGCGCCGGCGGCAATGTCGCCTTCTGCCAGCTCAATCCGCATCTCTGCCGCCGCTGACCGGCGGCGCAGCACGACCCCTGACGCCGCTGCGGGCCCGCCCGCGGCGGCGTTTCGCGTCCGTGCAGGCGCCGGCCGCGGCCCATCTCACACCAAGGGGGACCGATGTTCGACAAGATCCTGATCGCCAACCGGGGCGAGATCGCCTGCCGCGTGATCAAGACCGCCCGCCGACTGGGGATCAAGACGGTGGCGGTGTTTTCCGACGCCGACCGCAATGCCCTGCATGTCGACATGGCCGACGAGGCCGTGCACATCGGCCCCGCCCCCGCGGCCCAGTCCTATCTGGTGATCGACCGCATCATGGAGGCGATCCGCACGACCGGCGCCCAGGCCGTCCACCCCGGCTATGGCTTCCTGTCCGAGAACATGCGCTTTGCCCAGGCGCTGGAGGCCGAGGGCGTCGCCTTCATCGGCCCGCCCTCGCCGGCGATCGAGGCGATGGGCGACAAGATCACCTCGAAGAAGCTCGCGGCCGAGGCCGGCGTGTCGACCGTGCCGGGCTACATGGGGCTGATCGGCGACGCCGAGGAGGCGGTGAAGATCGCGCAGCAGATCGGCTATCCGGTGATGATCAAGGCCTCTGCGGGGGGCGGCGGCAAGGGCATGCGCATCGCCTGGACCGACGCCGAGGCGCGCGAGGGCTTCCAGTCCTCGAAGAACGAGGCGGCCGCGAGCTTCGGCGACGACCGCATCTTCATCGAGAAGTTCGTCACCCAGCCCCGCCACATCGAGATCCAGGTGCTGGCCGACGCCCACGGCACCACCCTCTATCTGGGCGAGCGCGAATGCTCGATCCAGCGCCGCAACCAGAAGGTCATCGAGGAGGCGCCCTCGCCCTTCCTCGACCCGGCCACCCGCAAGGCGATGGGCGAACAGGCCTGCGCGCTGGCCCGCGCCGTGGGCTATACCAGCGCCGGCACGGTGGAGTTCATTGTCGACGGCGCGCGCAACTTCTACTTTCTCGAGATGAACACCCGGTTGCAGGTGGAACACCCCGTGACCGAGCTGATCACCGGCATCGACATCGTCGAGCAGATGATCCGCGTCGCCGCCGGCGAGAAGCTCGGCTTCACCCAGGACGACATCAAGCTGAACGGCTGGGCGATGGAGAGCCGGCTCTATGCCGAGGACCCCTATCGCAACTTCCTGCCCTCGACCGGCCGGCTGACCCGCTATCGCCCCCCGGCCGAGAGCCAGAGCGCCGAGGCCGTCGTGCGCAACGACACCGGCGTGCGCGAAGGCGGCGAGATCAGCATGTTCTACGACCCGATGATCGCCAAGCTCTGCACCTGGGCGCCCGACCGCACCCGCGCCATCGAGGAGATGCGCGTCGCGCTCGACGCCTTCGAGCTGGAGGGGATCGGGCACAACCTGCCCTTCCTGTCGGCGGTGATGGACCATGAGCGCTTCGTCTCGGGCGACATCTCCACCGCCTTCATCGCCGAGGAATACCCCGACGGCTTTGCCGGCGTGGCCCTGCCCGAGGACCTCCTGCGCCGGGTCGTGGCCGCGGCGGTGGCGATGCACCGGGTGGCCGAGGTGCGCCGCGCCCGCATCTCGGGCCGGATGGACAACCACGAGCGCCGCGTCGGCGACGAATGGGTGGTGCTGGCGCAGGGCGGCCGCCACCCCGTCACCGTCTCGGCCGACCGCGGCGGCGCCACGGTGCGCTTCGCCGACGGCGCCGAGATGCGCGTCTCGTCCGACTGGACCCCGGGCACCCCGCTCGCCCGCCTGACCGTGAACGGCGCGCCGCTGGTGATGAAGGTCGGCAAGATCCCCAGCGGCTTCCGCCTCCGGCTGCGCGGCGCCGACCTGCGCGTGCGGGTGCTCAGCCCCCGCCACGCCGAGCTTCAGGCGCTGATGCCGGAAAAACTCCCGCCCGACACCTCGAAATTCCTGCTCTGCCCCATGCCCGGCCTCGTCGTCGCCCTGCATGTCGAGGAGGGCGCCGAGGTCTTCGAGGGCCAGCCGCTCGCCACGGTCGAGGCGATGAAGATGGAGAACATCCTGCGCGCCGAACGCCGCGCCGTCGTCTCCAGCATCCGCGCCGCGGTGGGCGCCAGCCTCGCCGTGGACGAGGTGATCATGGAGTTCGAGTGACGCGCGCGTCCCCCCTGCGGGCCGGGCGCGCCCCGGCCCCTCAGTCCCGCCCCGAGGGGCGCTGTTCCAGCATCTCCTGCCGGCGCAGCGGGAACCGGTCGATGACGGCGATGATCTCGCGGGCGTTGCGGGGGGCGGGACGGCGCTGTTTCACCTCGCCGTCCTTGTCGAGGATGGCCAGCATGAAGCCGCGCGGCCGCAGCCGCTGGCGGGCCTCGCTGCGCGCGGCCGGGTCGCTGTCGAGGATCAGCACCACGTCGCGCTCGGCGAACTCTGCGGCGCGGCCGAGGATGTATTCCACCTGCTGCTGGAAAGCCGGGTCGGCGGGGGTGTTGGCGAAGACGATGATCGGCCGCTTGACCCAGAGGAAGCTGTCGAGCGCGACCTCCACGGCGTCGAAGACCTCCAGCCCGTTGACGATGCGCGGCCCGTCCCCGCCCTCCTCGGCCGACGCCTCGGGATCGGCGGGTCCCTCGGTCACGGTTTCGACGTCGGTGACGGCCAGGATCTGCGCCGGCGCGTCGCCCGGGACCGTCTGCGCCATCGCACAGAGCGGCAGAAGCGATGCGAAAACAAGGGTGAATAGCGGTTTCATGGGGCCTCCTGTCGCGCATGATATAGGGGGTTTTCGCCGGAAACCACAGGGCAAGGGCCGCCGCGGCGGTCACATCGGCACCGGCGCAGGGGCGCCGTGCCCGGGAAAGGAGGGCGTGCGATGAGCAAGGGACCGGAGGCATGGGCGGAGCTGGCCCGCAAGGAGCTCAGGGGCCGCGACCCCGACAGCCTGACCTGGCAGACGCTGGAGGGCATCGCGGTCAAGCCGCTCTATACCGAGGCCGACATCGCGGGCCTCGGCCATCTCGGCACGCTGCCCGGGATCGCGCCCTATACCCGCGGGGTGAAGGCGACCATGTATGCCGGCCGGCCCTGGACCATCCGCCAGTATGCCGGCTTCTCCACCGCCGAGGAGTCGAACGCCTTTTACCGCAAGGCTCTGGCCGCCGGGCAGCAGGGGGTGTCGGTGGCCTTCGACCTCGCCACCCACCGCGGCTATGACAGCGACCACCCAAGGGTCGAGGGCGATGTCGGCAAGGCCGGCGTCGCCATCGATTCGGTCGAGGACATGAAGATCCTCTTCGACGGCATCCCGCTGGAGAAGGTCTCCGTCTCCATGACCATGAACGGCGCGGTGATCCCGGTGCTGGCGAGCTTCATCGTCGCGGGCGAGGAGCAGGGGGTCGCGCGCGGCCTCCTGTCGGGGACCATCCAGAACGACATCCTCAAGGAGTTCATGGTCCGCAACACCTATGTCTATCCGCCCGAGCCCTCGATGCGGATCGTCGCCGACATCATCGAATACACCGCGCGCGAGATGCCGAAGTTCAACTCCATCTCCATCTCCGGCTATCACATGCAGGAGGCCGGCGCGAACCTGGTGCAGGAGCTCGCCTTCACCCTCGCCGACGGGCGCGAATACGTCCGCGCCGCCATCGCGCGGGGGATGGACGTGGACGCCTTCGCGCCGCGGCTCTCGTTCTTCTTCGCCATCGGCATGAACTTCTTCATGGAGGTGGCCAAGCTCCGCGCCGCCCGCCTGTTGTGGTCGCGCATCATGGAGGAGTTCGCCCCGAAGGACCCGCGCTCGTCCATGCTGCGCACCCATTGCCAGACGAGCGGGGTGAGCCTCACCGAACAGGACCCCTACAACAACGTCATCCGCACCGCCTACGAGGCGCTCTCGGCGGTGCTGGGGGGGACGCAATCGCTGCACACCAACGCGCTGGACGAGGCGATCGCGCTGCCCACCGAGTTCTCGGCTCGCATCGCCCGCAACACCCAGCTCGTGCTGCAGGAGGAGACGGGGGTGACGAAGGTCGTCGACCCGCTGGCCGGCTCCTACTATGTCGAGAAGCTGACGGCGGATCTGGCCGAGGCCGCGTGGCAGCTCATCGAGGAGGTCGAGGCCATGGGCGGCATGACGAAGGCCGTCGCCTCCGGCATGCCCAAGCTGCGCATCGAGGAGACGGCGGCGCGTCGGCAGGCGATGATCGACCGCGGCGACGAGGTCATCGTCGGGGTCAACAAATACCGCAAGGACCGCGAAGACCCCATCGACATCCTCGACATCGACAACGACAAGGTCCGCGCCGCCCAGATCGCCCGGCTGGAGAAGGTACGCGCCGCCCGCGATGCAGACGCCTGCGCCGCGGCGCTGGCCGAGCTGGAACGCCGGGCGCGCGAGGGCGGCAACCTGCTCGAGGCCGCGGTCGAGGCGGCGCGGGCCCGGGCCAGCGTGGGAGAGATCAGCATGGCGATGGAACAGGCGTTCGGCCGCCACCGGGCCGAGGTCAAGACGCTGGCCGGCGTCTATGGCGCGGCCTGTGAGGGCGACGACGGCTTTGCCGCCATCCAGGCCGACGTCGAGGCCTTTGCCGAGGCCGAGGGCCGCCGGCCGCGCATGCTGGTGGTCAAGATGGGCCAGGACGGCCACGACCGCGGCGCCAAGGTCATCGCCACCGCCTTTGCCGACATCGGCTTCGACGTCGATGTCGGCCCGCTGTTCCAGACGCCCGAAGAGGCGGCGCAGGACGCGGTGGACAACGATGTCCATGTCGTCGGCATCTCCAGCCAGGCGGCCGGCCACCGCACGCTTGCGCCCAAGCTCGTGGCGGCGCTGCGGGCCGCCGGCGCCGAGGACATCCTGGTGATCTGCGGCGGCGTGATCCCGCAACAGGACTATGACTTTCTCCACAAGGCGGGTGTGAAGGCGATCTTCGGCCCCGGCACCAACATCCCCGCCGCCGCCCGCGACATCCTCCGCCTGATCCGCGAGGCGCGGGGGACCGAAGGTGGCAAAACGGAAGCCCGCGTCGGAGTGTCGGTCAAATGAGCCCCGAAAAGGTCGCAAAGTGGCAAGCGCCATGGCCGGGCTGACGCTCGAGCCGATGGGCCCCCACGCGGTCTACGGCCCCGCCGGAGGGGCCACCGGCCTGCCCGCCGTCGTGCTCCTGCACGGCGGCGAGGGGCCGATGGCCGGCTGGTCGCACCGCTTTGCCGCCATCCTCGCCGGGCACGGCTTCCTCGCGCTGCCGCTGGCCTATGGCACCGGCGATTTCTTCGCCGCCGGCCCGATCCGCGAGGTCGATCTGGCCGCCGTGCCCGCGGCAGGCCGGGCGCTGGCCGCGCACCCCCGCGCCGGCCGCACCGGCCTCTTCGGCTGGTCCAAGGGCGGCGAGGCGGCACTGCTGGCGGCCAGCCTCGACCCCGCCTCCCCCTTCGCCGCCGTCGCCGCCCATGCCCCGCCCGACCGCGTCACCGGCGCCTTCGACCCCGAGGCCCTGCGCACGGGCCGCCGCTGGCTGCTGACCGACCCCGGCGACTCCCGCGCCTGGGTCTGGGAGGGCCGGGACGCCGCCCTCGCCCCCGGCACCCCCATCGACATCGCCGCCGCGCCCATGCCGCTCTTCCTCTCGGTCGGCCTCGCCGACGAGATCTGGCCCGCCTCCCAGACCCTCGCCATGGCCGAACGGCTGACCGCCGCCGGCCGCCCGGCGGAGCTCTTTGCGGTCGAGGGTCAGGGCCACGCCTACGACCCCGCCACCGAGCCACGGCTCTGGGCCCGGCTGACCGCCTTCTTCGCCCGCCACCTCGACACGGCCTGACCGGGGTGGACGCCCGCACCGCCACGACGATCCGCGATGCCCGGGCCGCCGACGCCGCCGGCATCGCCGCGATCTGGAACCCGATCATCCGCGACACCGCCATCACCTTCTGGCCGCACGAGCGCAGCCCCGACGAGATCGCCCGCATCATCGCCGAGCGTCAGGCCGCCGGCTGGGCCTTTCTCGTGGCCGAAACGCCCGCACTCCTCGGCTTCGCCAGCTTCTTTCAGTTCCGCGGCGGCCCCGGCTATGTCCGCTGCATGGAGCTGACCATCTACCTCGCCCCCGAAGCCCGCGGCCGCGGCCTCGGCGCCACCCTCCTGACCGCGCTCGAGGACCGCGCCCGCGCCTTCGGCGCCAGTGTCCTCCTCGGCGGCGTCACCGGCTCCAACGCCGGTTCGCTCGCCTTTCACCGCCGCATGGGCTACGCCGAGATGGGCCGCATCCCCGACGCCGGCTGGAAGTTCGGGCAGGCCCATGACCTCGTGCTGATGGGCAAGCGGCTGGACGGTGACAGCGCGGCCCGCCCGGGGTAGAGAGCCCCCCATGAGCCTCTGGAAACGCATCGCCCAGGCCGTCGCGGCCCTCGCGCGCGGGGAAAGCCTCGCCGAGGTGTTCGACCGCCTGCGCAGCCCGCCCGAGCGCAGCGTCGCCTTCGCCATCGCCGTCATCGCGCTGGGGGCGAAGATGGCCAAGGCCGACGGCCGCGTCACCCGCGACGAGGTCCGCGCCTTTCGCGAGGTCTTCGCCGTCCCCCCCGAGGAGGAGGCCAACGCCGCCCGCGTCTTCGACCTCGCCCGCCAGGACGTCGCGGGCTTCGAGCTTTACGCCGAGCGCATCGCGCGCATGTTCGGCCCCGGCGACAAGGTGCTGGAGAACGTGCTGGAGGGGCTTTTCCACATCGCCGTGGCCGATGGCAGCTACGACCCGCGCGAAGACGCCTTCCTGCGCGACGTCGCCCGCATCTTCGGCATCACCGAGCGGACCTTCTGCTGCCTGCGCGCCGAATACGTCCCCGACGCGCCGGCCGACCCCTATGACGTGCTCGACATCGCCCCCGACGCGCCCATGGACGAGGTCCGCGCGGCCTGGGTGCGCGCGGTCAAGGACAGCCACCCCGACCGGCTGCTCGCCCGCGGCGTCCCCGAAGAGGCGATGCGCCTGGCCGAGGCGCGCATGATCGCCGTCAACCGCGCCTGGGAAGAGATCCGCCGCGCCCGCGCCGCCTGAGGCCCCCGGAAAAAGAGCCCCGCCGGCCAGGGCCGACGGGGCAAGGTCGTGCCGCCCCGGGCGGGGCGACACCGGCGGAAACCTGTCACCCGGGCAGCACCGAGCGCATCTCGGCCCGGATCTGCTGGCGCAGGAGGTCGATCGGGATGAGCCGGCCCTCGCGGCGAAAATGCCAATAGGTCCAGCCGTTGCAGGACGGAGCTCCCTCCAGCGCCGCGCCCACCTGATGGATCGAGCCGCGGTGCTCGGCCGCGATGAGCGATCCGTCGGCGCGCACCTTCGCCGCCGTCCCGCGCGGCGAGACCAGCAGCTCGCCGGGGCTGAGGAGACCGCGCTCGACCAGCACGCCGAAGGCGACGCGCGGCTCGGCCCGCTTCGAGCCGGTGACCTCCAGCGCCGCGCGGTCATGCGGGCGCACCCGCGCCAGCCGCGCCTCGGCCAGCCGGGCATAGCCCGCGTCGCGCTCGATCCCGAGGAAATCGCGCCCGAGCCGGCGCGCCACCGCCCCCGTGGTCCCGGTGCCGAAGAACGGGTCGAGCACCAGATCGCCCGGGTTGGTGCTCGCCACCAGCACCCGGTGCAGGAGTGCCTCGGGCTTCTGCGTGGGATGCGCCTTGGCGCCCTCTGCGTCCTTCAGCCGCTCGGCGCCGGTGCAGAGCGGCAAGGTCCAGTCCGAGCGCATCTGCACGCCTTCGTTCAGCGCCTTCAGCGCCTCGTAGTTGAAGGTATAGCGCGCGCCCTCGGCCCGCGAGGCCCAGATCAGCGTCTCATGGGCGTTGGTCAGCCGCTTGCCGCGAAAGTTCGGCATCGGGTTCGACTTGCGCCAGATCACGTCGTTGAGCAGCCAGAAACCCGCGTCCTGCAACGCAACTCCGACGCGGAAGATGTTGTGATAGCTGCCGATAACCCAGATCGCGCCCTCGGGCTTCAGGACCCTGCGCGCCTGTGCGAGCCAGGCCCGGGTGAAGCGGTCATAATCGGCAAAGCTCGCGAACCGGTCCCAGGCGTCGTCCACGGCATCGACGCGGCTGTTGTCGGGGCGGTGAAGCTCGCCCCGCAGTTGCAGGTTGTAGGGCGGATCGGCGAACACGAGATCGACCGAGGCCGCGGGCAGCCCCGCCATCACCTCGATGCAGTCGCCCAGAAGAATGCGGTTGCGCAGATGCGCGCCCGCCACATCACCGTCCATCGCTGCCCCGCGCCCGCTGCCCCGCGTCGTCGGCCCCGTTCGGGGGCTCGTTGACGCACAGGGTGGCCCAAAACCCAAGAGACGTCAATTCCTTTTTGAATCATGGCGTTATACGAGAGTCTTCACACAACATCTTGCGTATGGGCGCAAAGCTGCGCCGATGATGTGGGGTCACGCCCAGGGTCCTGAGCGCTGCGCGATGCTCGGGCGTGGGGTAGCCCGCGTTGCGCTCCCAGCCATATCCGGGGTGCAGCGCCGCGAGGCGGGCCATCTCGGCGTCGCGTGCCACCTTGGCCACGATCGAGGCCGCCGCCACCGAGAGGCAGCGCGCGTCCCCGCCTACCACCGCCTCGGCCGGCACGCCCAGCCCCTCGGGCAGGCGGTTGCCGTCGACCAGCACGAAACCGGGGCGGCGCGGCAGGCCCGCCACCGCCCGGCGCATCGCCAGCAGGCTCGCCTGCAGGATGTTCAGCGCCTCGATCTCGGCCACGCTGGCCCAGCCCAGCGACGCCTCGGCCCGCGCCATCAGCGCCTCGGCCAGCGCCCGTCGGGCCGGCGCCGACAGGGTCTTGGAATCGGCGAGGCCCTCGGGGATGTCGCCCGGGGCCAGCACCACCGCCGCCGCCACGACCGGCCCCGCGAGCGGGCCGCGCCCGGCCTCGTCCACCCCCGCCACGCGCGACGCCCCGCCCGCCAGCGCGATGGCCTCGCGGGTAAAGTCGGGGCGGAGCGAGGCAGGGCGGCGGGGCATCCCGAGCGCATCGCCCGAAACCCCGCCGCGCGCAAGCCTCACCAGAGGCGGGCGGACCCGTGTCCGGGCCGGGCCGACGCGCTGCGCAGGCAGGCGCCGTCATAGGCCAGCCGGGTGCCGCGGTCGCTGCGCAACGTCACCAGGCACTGACGCGGCAGACGGCGCAGGTCGATGCCGGCCTGTTGCAGGCAGCGCTCGCCGTAGAGGTTGCGCACCGGCTGTCCGCGGCCGCGGACCTCGACCGCGCAGCGGGACGGCAGCGCGATGGGCGCCGGCGCCGGGTGCGGCCGGCCCCGGTACGGCGGGTGGCCGTGCGGGGGCCGGTGCACGTGCTGCGGCGGGCGATGCCCGTGGTGGGGGGGCGTGTGGACGACAGGCGGCGGCGCGGCCTGGGTGCGACGGCCGGCGTCGAGCACGCCATAGAGGATCACCAGCCCCGCCGCCGCGGCGAGAAAGCGCTGCAGGTCGGCATCGGCCCGCGCCGGGGCCGGCGCGAGGCTGCCCAGCGCCAGCGCCGCGGCGGCGACGAGGGCGAGCGGAAGGCGGGTCGGTCGCAAGGTCATGGGAGCTCCTTTCGGGTCTGGGATCGCCGGATCGGCGTCGGATCGCTGCGGGCCCGACTCGCCCCCGGTCGGGGCAGGTCGGCGCAGGCCCCGGACATCGCCCGGGCGGGCCGGACAGGCAAAGACGGCGCGCCGCTATCGGATAACCGCCGGCCGGATCTTGCCTGGCAGCGGCGCGCTCCCCAGTCTCGGCGGGACCCTGCCCGAGAGGTGCCCGATGTCCCGACTGCTCTCCCGCCTCGTGCCGCGCGCGCTGGTGCTGCTGGCGCTGCTGGCGGCGACGCCCGCGGCCGCGGCCTGCTTTGCCGACTACAAGGCCAGCCGCGAGCCGCCCCTGCGGCTGCATTACGGCGTGATCGCCCTGCCCGAACCGGCCTGCGCCAGCCGCGGTGCGGCCAGCGCCGAGATCGCCCGCCGGATCGCGCGCGAGGGCTGGACGCTCCTCGATGTCGTTTCCCTTTTCGGACCCGAGGGGCTGAACCGGAGGCAGGCGGATGCCGGCGATTTCTTTCTCCGCTTCTGACGGGGCGCGCAGCGCGGCAAGGACGGTGGCGCTGGGGCTCGGGGCCATCGTGCTGCTGCTCGGGGCGACGGGGGTCTTGCTGTTTCTCAACCTTCCCTCGGCCGGCGCCTTCAACGCCCGGGTCGAGCGGATCTTTGTCGAGAACCCGCTGACCGCCCCGGCCGAGCTGCGCCTGCTGGAGATCCTCGCGCTGTCGGGCGAGGCCTTTGCCGAGACGTTGCGGTCCTATCGGCTGGTGATCTTCGTGCTGCTGGTCTTTGCCACGGCGCTCCTGGTGACGGCGCTGGCGATCCTGGTGATGCTGGTGGCGCTGAACCGGCGGCTGGGCGCGATCGAGCGCGCCGGGATCGAGGTGCGGGCGCTTCAGATCGACCGGCCGCTCCGCCGGGTGAAGCTGAACGACATGGAGTTCGACCTGACCGAAGCGGTGACCGAGACGCTGGCCGTTCTGGCCGAGGCGCGGATGGACGACGAGATCCTGTCGGGGGCGGAGATCGAGGCGCTGGTCTCGGGCCGGGCGGCGGCCGACTGCGACGAGGCCGCCGGCGCGACGCGGATCAAGCGGCTGCGCGACGCGCTGGGCAATGCGCTGGTCAGCGAGCTTCTGGTGCGCAACATCGCCCGGCAGGGGTATGTCCTGGCGATCGACCGACGGGCGATCCGGCTTCGGTGACCGTTCCGGAGCGGGGCGCCCGGGGCGGGCGTGGGAGGGGGGCTGTCTGCCCCCCGTCGCCTTCGGCGACCCCCCCGAGGATATTTGAGGAAAGATGAAGGGGTGGGGGCGGTCGGCGGCTCAAGGAGTGCAGGGACGGGGCGCGTGCCCGCCCGCCCGCGGCGGCCGGGGCGCGCAAGGGTGGGCGGGTGGGGCGCGGCCCGGTCGGCGCGGGCGGGCGGACGCGGCGGGGGCGGGGAGGGTTCAGCGGCGTCGCGCCACCCGCGACAGGAAGCCGGGCGGCCGCTTTGCCACCCAGGCGGCGAAGCGCGCGAGGCGGGGGTGGGCGCGCAGCGCCTCGGGTGTGGCGCAATCGCGGGCGAGTTCGGCCTCCGACAGCGCCGCGTGCACCTCCTTGTGGCAGATGTGGTGCATCAGCACGGTCGGCCCGCCCTTGCCCCCGCGCGCTTTCGGGATCAGGTGGTGGAGGCTCTGCGGCACGTCCGGCGGGATCGGGCGCAGGCACAGCGGGCAGATCGGCGTCTCGTCCATGCCCCACAGGATGGGGTGTCGGCGCAGGAGGGCAAGGGGGCGATGGAGCACTGCGACGCGCTGGTGATCGGCGGCGGGCCGGCCGGGCTGATGGCGGCCGAGGAGCTGGCCCGGGCCGGGCGGCGGGTGGTGCTGGCCGAGGGCAAGCCGAGCCTCGGGCGCAAGTTCCTGATGGCGGGCAAGTCGGGGCTGAACCTGACCAAGGTCGAGCCGGCGGCGGCATTTGTCGCGGCCTATGCCGAGGCCGGGGGCTGGCTGTCGCCGATGCTGGAGGAATTCGGCCCCGACGCGGTGCAGGCCTGGGCGCGGGGGCTGGGGCAGGCAGTGTTTGCCGGCACCACCGGGCGGGTCTTTCCGGTGGCGATGAAGGCCTCGCCGCTGTTGCGGGCATGGCTGGGGCGGCTGGCGGGGCTCGGGGTCGAGGCGCGGACGCGCTGGCGCTGGGAGGGCTGGGACGGCTCCGCGCTGGCCTTTTCCACGCCGGAGGGGCCGCGTCGGCTGGCGCCGGGGGTGACGGTGCTCGCGCTCGGGGGGGCGAGCTGGGCGCGGCTCGGCTCGGACGGGGCCTGGGCGGCGTGGCTGGCGGCGCGCGGGGTGGCGCTTGCCCCGTTCCGGCCGGCGAATATGGGCTTCAGGGTGGCGTGGTCGGAGCACATGCGGCCGCATTTCGGCGCGCCGCTGAAGGGGGTCGCGCTGGGCGCGGGCGGTGCGCGCAGCCGCGGCGAAGCGGTACTGAGCGCCCGGGGGATCGAGGGGGGCGGCATCTATGCCGTGGCGCGGGCCCTGCGCGAGGGGGCACCGCTGACGCTGGATCTGGTGCCGGACCGGGAGCTTGCCGGGGTGGCGGCGCGGCTGGCGGCGCGGCCCGCGGGGGAGAGTGCGACGGGTCGGCTGCGCAAGGCGCTGCGCCTGCCCCCGGTCAAGGTCGCGCTTTTGCAGGAGCTGGGCCGGCCGCTGCCGCGCGCGCCCGGGGCGCTGGCCGCGCTGCTCAAGGCGCTGCCGGTGCCGCTGGCCGGCCCGCTGCCGATGGACGAGGCGATCTCCACCGCCGGCGGGATCCGGCGCGAGGCGGTGGATGCGGAGCTGATGCTGCGTGCGCTGCCGGGCGTCTTCGCCGCCGGCGAGATGCTGGACTGGGAGGCGCCGACGGGCGGCTATCTGCTGACCGCCTGCCTCGCCACCGGCCGCCATGCCGGGCAGGCCGCCGCGCGCTGGGCCGGCAGCGGCTAGGCGGCTGTCGCGAGGTGGCCCGCCCGGGCGACAGCGACCGGGCGAGGCCGCCGGTGGCCGGTCCGGTCGGCCCCGCTCGCGCCGGGCGGAGCCGGGACGCCCTGCCCCGGCCTGACAGGCAGGGAGCCACGCGCGGCCCGGCGCCGAGCTCCCCTTTCAGCGCTGGGCGAAGGGGTTGGTCCAGCCGGCGGCGGGGCGCTCCTCGGGCGGGAAGGCCACGGCGAGATAGTCGAGGATGAGGTCGCGCTCCCACGTCTCGAGCTCGAACATGCCGTGACGCTCGACCATCAGCGTCAGGGTATTGTCCCACATGCCCCGGCTCATGCCCTGGCGCGAGACCAGGTCGAAGCTGTGGCAGGCGCCGCAGAGGTAGAAGGTGTCCTCGCGGCCCTCGCCGGGGGGCAGATCCTCGAGCTCGATGCCGAGGGCCGGCCCGGCGAGGCAGGCGAGGCAGGCGAGGGCCAGCACCGCCGCGAGGCGGTGCCGGGTCTTCGATGCCGGGAACAGGGTCACGCGCGCTGCCTCACGCGACCAGGACCGCGATGCGATGCATCGGGTTGCCGCCATAGCCCTGCGGGTTCCAGTTGGCGGCGACATGCGGCTGCATCAGGTCATTGTCGTCGGTCGCCCGCACCCAGACCTCGTAATAGCCGTCGAGCGGCAGCGACACCTCCGCCGTCCAGCGCCGCCAGTCGTAGGCGTTGCGCGGGTCGGCCAGCGTCGCGGCCTGCCAGGTCTGGCCGAAGTCGGTCGAGAGATGCACCGCCTTCACGCCCACATCGCCGTTCCACGCCGCCCCCCGCAGCGCGAGCGAGCGCGTGCCCGCCGGCAGCACCGTGCCGTTCGCGGGGTTGGTGATGATCGAGCGCAGCGGCATCGACTCCATGATGGCGAAGTTGTCGGGGTCGGGGTCCGAGCCGGGGATCATCGGCCGGATCGGCATGCGGTAGGAGGTTCCGGTCATGCCCGGCCCGTCGTGCTCGACATCGCGGAGCGTGATCTTGCGCAGCCACTTGTGCGAGGCCGAGCCCGGCCAGCCCGGGATCAGCAGCCGCACCGGCCCGCCGTGGATGTCCGGCAGCGGGCCGCCGTTCATGCCCCAGACGACCATGCACTCGTCGGCCATCGCCTTTTCCAGCCGCACCCCGCGCGAGATCACCTCGCGGTCGAGATCGCCCGACAGGTGGATGTCGGCGCCGAAATGGGCGGTGTAGATCGCCTCGGGCCTGATGCCGGCGGCGCGCAGCACGTCCGACAGCTTCGCCCCCGTCCACTCGCCGCAGCTCGCGCCGCCGTTCGTCCACTGGTTGCCTCGGCCCGGCGGGTTGAAGAAGGCCCGGCCGTTGCCGCCGCATTCGAGCACGGTGTGGCGGGTGTGATGCTCGAACCGGCTCTTCAGCTCGCCGAGCGTCAGCTCGAGCGGCGTGTCGACGAAGCCGTCGATGGTGACGACCCAGGCGTCGGGGTCGGCGGGGGGCTCGGGCGGGGTGCCGTTGTTGCGGATGAAGAAGTTCTCGTAGGGCGTCGTCTCGTCGTCGAGCATGTGCTCGGGCGTCTCGGCCACCAGCGGCCGGTCGCCCAGCGACACGAGGCCGGGCGACTTGCCGGGAAAGTCGAAGGGCTCGGGGGCGTCGGCGGTCTGGGCCATGGCGGCGGGGATCAGCCCGCCCGGCATCGAGGCGGCAAAGGGGATGGCGACGCCCCCCACCGCGGCCGTCATGCCCGCCAGCCCCGCCCCGCCCAGAAAGCCGCGCCGGCTGACCCCGGTGCGCCGGCCGAACAGCTCGGCCTCGGCGCGTTCGGGGTCGTCGCCGTAAAGCTCGACGATGCTGCGTTCCTTCTTCATCGGACCCTCCTCCCTGATGCCGCCTGCGCGGCAGCCTCGGCCGACGCGCGGGACCTGCCGTCGCGCGCGGGGCCGGCCAGCGCCGGATCCTCCCCCGCCCCCGCAAACATGCAGATGAGTGAAAGTTTATGGTTCGGACATCCGCGCTGTCAAAGGAAAACCGCGACAGGACGCCGCGCCGCCACCGGACCTCAGCGCGCCATCGCCCGGCGAAAGGCCGGGCGCGCCTGCATCCGGTCGAGATAGGCGGCGAGTTTCGGCTCGCCGATGGGAAAGCGCGCGGTCTTCGCCCAGACGCCGCAATGGGTCAGGATGATGTCGGGCACCGTCATCTTCGCCCCCATCAGGAAGGGCCCCTCGGCCATGCGCGCCACCAGGGTCTTCTGGCTCTCGGCGAACTCCCATTTGAGCGAGTCCTTCACCGCCGCCTGCCGCAGCTCCTCGGGCAGGATGAAGCTGTGGCGCGCGGCCATCCAGAGGGCGGCGTCGAACTCGTCCAGCAGGAACTGCGTCAGGCTGTCCTGGCGCGCGCGCTCCAGCGTGCCGGCGGGGTGGGTCAGCGCGCCGTGCTTGTCGGCCAGATACTGGATGATCGCGGTCGAATCGGTGATGGGCGTTGCGTCCTCGACCAGCACCGGCACCTTGCCCGCGGGGTTGAAGCGCGCCACCCCGGGCGAGCGCGGGCTCGCCGGCACATGCTCATAGGGCTGGCCGAGCTCCTCCAGCATCCACAGGACCCGGGCGGTCCGGCTCTGGGTGCTGCCGATCACCGTGTACATGGCGGTCCCTCCCCTGCTCCCCTCCGGCCCCTCAGCGACGCCGGCCCAGCATGGCCACGCGGAGGAGCGCGCGCTCGATCACCGCCATGGCCGGCGCCCGGGTGGCGGACCTGAGCGCGAGATCGGCCTCGACGATCATCGCCAGCGCCGATTCGAGCCGCGCGAGGCCCCAGCCCTGAAGCTGCCGCTCCATCCGCTCGCGGGCGCGAAAGTTGCGCACGGCCGCGAGCGCGCGCCCGCCCGGCTCGGCCGCCTGCGCATGCAGCAGGCGAAAGTGCCGCCCCGCCCCGATCGCCAGCGCCACCGCCGTCACCCCCTGCGCCTCGAGCCGCCGCAGGATCGGCGGCAGCGCCTCGGCCCGGCCCTCGGCCACCAGGTGCAGCGCCTCGTCCAGCCCGGCCTCGACCGAGACCGGCGCGCAGGCGGCGATGTCCTCGGGCGTGAGCGGCGCGGGGTCGTTCAGCTTGTAGAGCGCGAGCTTCTCGACGGTCTGGCGCAGGTCGCCGGGCTCCAGCGTGCGGGCGAGGCCCATCAGCTCGTCCATCGCCGGGGCGGGGGGCGGCGCGAGGCCGGCGGCGGCGCACATGCCCAGCACCTCGTCGCGGCCCGGCGGGTCGTCGTAGAGGGCGAGCGCATGGGCGGCCCGGTGCCCCTCGAAGAGCTTGCGCAGGGCCGAGGCGGGTTTCAGCGCGCCGGCGGTGGCAATGAGGCGCGCATCGCCCGGGCGCCAGTCCGACAGCGCCGCGGCGACGGTGGGGGCGAGGCTGTCGGTCGCCTCCTCCAGCACCACGGCGCGGGGGCCGGGAAAGAACCCCTGCGCCTTCAGCGCATCGGCCAGCCCGGCGGGGTCGCGGCGCAGCGCGGCGCCGTCGAGGCGCGCGAGCCGCATCTCGGCCTCGGCGCCGGGGCCGGTCAGCGCCGCCACCGCCTCGGCCCGTTTGAGCGCCACGCGCATCGCATCGGCGCCCCAGATCAGCACCCCGGCCCAGTCCTCGGGCGGGCGGGCCCAGAGCCGGGGCGCCTCGCGCAGGGTCAGCTTCATGCCGGGGGCTCCGGGGCGGTGGCGATCAGTTCGGTGGCCAGCGCATCGGCCAGCATGGCGACGACGCGGCGGCGGGCGTCCTGGGCGGCGCTGCGCTCGGCCAGCGGGGTGGCGGTGCGGGAAAACGCGGCAAAGCGGGTGAGGCTGCCCTGCGCGGCGGGGCTGTCCGCGTCGGGCGGCAGGAGGCGCCAGTCCAGCCGGCCCACGACATGGGCGCGCGACTCGCCCTCGCCGGCCACCAGGCCGAGGCGGCGCTCGTCCAGCTCCAGCGTCCAGGCGAGGCGCCAGAGCGGGGCCTCGGGGCGGCCGAGCCGCTCCTCCAGCCGGGCGACGAACTCCACCCCGTCGCGGTCGGCCGGATCGTCGGCGCGGATGCGGCCCCTCAGCGCGGTGGCCGGCGCCCCCGGCAGCAGCGCCGGGGAAAAGCCGCAGCCCGCCAGCGGCACGCCCGCCAGCAGCGCCAGCAGCCGGCGCCGGCCGAGGCGCGCCCTCACCCCGCGCCTCCGGCCCGGGCGACGGGAGGCTCAGACGATGACATTGACGATGCGCCCGGGCACGACGATCAGCCGCTTCGGCGCGCCGCCGGCCAGCGCCTTGAGGACCGCGGCGTCGGCCAGCACGGCGGCCTCGACCTCGGCCTGCGCGGCGTCGCGGGGGACGGCCACCTCGGAGCGGCGCTTGCCGTTGATCTGGATGGGCAGGGTGACGGTCGCCTCGATCAGCAGCGCGGGGTCGGCCTCGGGCCAGGGGGCGGTCAGCACGAGGCCCGCGCCGCCGGCCATGGCCCAGACCTCTTCGGCCAGATGCGGCACCATCGGCGCCATCAGCTGCGCCAGCGTGCGCAGGGCGGCGGCGCGGGCCGGGCGCGAAGCGCCGCTCTCGCGCAGGGCGTTGGTGAGGGTATAGAGCGCGGCGATGGACTTGTTGAAGGCGAAGCCCTCCACCCCCTCGGTGACGTCGCGAATCGCCCGGGCGGCGGCGCGGGCGAGCGCGTCGTCGGCCTCGGCGGGGGCCGATTCGGGTGCCTCGCCCAGCTCGGCCGCCAGCCGCCAGACGCGCGAGAGGTGGCGGAACGCGGCCTCGGCCCCGGCCGAGGTCCACTCCACATCCCGCTCGGGCGGGCTGTCGGACAGGATGAACCAGCGCGCCGTGTCGGCGCCGAAGTCGCGCACGATGTTGACCGGGTCCACCACGTTCTTCTTCGATTTGGACATCTTGGCCGAGGGGATGACCTGCACCGCCTCGCCGGTGGTCTTGAGCCGGCCGCCCTCGACCTCTTCGGGCAGGTGATAGACCGGGCGGCCGCGGTCGTCGCGGGTCTGGTAGATCTCGTGCGTCACCATGCCCTGGGTGAAGAGCGCGGCAAAGGGCTCGCGGCAGCTCTCGGGCAGATGGCCGGTCGCCACCATCGCGCGGGCGAAGAAGCGCGAATAGAGCAGGTGCAGGATCGCATGCTCCACCCCGCCGATATACTGGTCCACGGTCATCCAGTACGCGGCCTCGGCCGGGTCGGTGGGGGTGGCGGCGCGGGGCGCGGTGAAGCGGGCGAAATACCACGACGAGTCGACGAAGGTGTCCATCGTGTCGGTCTCGCGCGTGGCCGGGCCGCCGCAGCGGGGGCAGGCGCAGTGCTTCCAGGTCGGGTGACGTTCCAGCGGGTTGCCGGGGGTGTCGAAGCTCACGTCCATGGGCAGCGCGACGGGCAGGTTCTCCTTGCGCTCGGGCACCACGCCGCAGGTCGGGCAGTGCACCACCGGGATCGGGCAGCCCCAGTAGCGCTGCCGCGAGATGCCCCAGTCGCGCAGGCGGTAGCGGGTGCCCCCCTGCCCCACCCCGCGCGCCTCGCAGGCGTCCACGGCCGCCGCGACGGCGGCCTCGCCGGTCTGCACCTCGGCGCCGGCAAAGCCGCGGACATAGCGGACGGGCTCGGTCCTGGGCGGCACGAAGGCGGTGTCGGCGACGGGGGTTGCGCCCTCCAGCGCCTCGAAGACGTCGAGCACCGGGAGCCCGCATTTGCGGGCAAAGTCGAGGTCGCGCTGGTCATGCGCGGGGCAGCCGAAGATCGCGCCGGTGCCATAGTCCATGAGGATGAAATTGGCGATCCAGACGGGGAGTTCCCACGTCTCGTCAAAGGGATGGCGGACGCGGATGCCGGTATCGAAGCCGATCTTCTCGGCCGTCTCCAGCGCCTCCTCCGAGGTGCCGGTGCGGCGGCACTCGGCGACGAAGGCGGCGACCTTCGCGTCGTGGCGCTCCAGATGCTTCGCCAGCGGGTGATCGGGCGAGATGGCGGCAAAGCTCGCGCCCAGCAGCGTGTCGGGGCGGGTGGTATAGACCTCCAGCCGGTCGAATCCCTCGGGCGCGCCGACGGTGGAAAAGGCGAACTGCAGCCCGCGCGACTTGCCGATCCAGTTGCGCTGCATCAGCCGGACCTTCTCGGGCCAGGCCTCCAGCCCGTCGAGCGCGTCGAGCAGCTCCTCCGCCATGTCGGAGATGCGGAAGAACCACTGCGTCAGCTCGCGGCGCTCCACCGCCGCGCCCGAGCGCCAGCCCTTGCCGTCGATGACCTGCTCGTTGGCCAGCACGGTCATGTCCACCGGGTCCCAGTTCACCGTCGCGGCCTTGCGATAGACGAGGCCGGCCTCGAGGAAATCGAGGAACATCGCCTGCTGCTGGCCGTAGTATTCGGGATCGCAGGTGGCGAACTCGCGGCTCCAGTCGATGGAGAGGCCGAGCGGCTTCATCTGCGCGCGCATGTCGGCGATGTTGCCATAGGTCCATTCGGCGGGGTGACCGCCGCGCTCCATCGCGGCGTTCTCGGCCGGCATGCCGAAGGCGTCCCAGCCCATCGGGTGCAGCACGGAAAACCCCTGCGCGAGCTTGTAGCGCGCCACCACGTCGCCCATGGTGTAGTTGCGCACATGGCCCATGTGGATGCGCCCCGAGGGATAGGGAAACATCTCCAGAACATAGTATTTCGGCCGCTCGGGGTCGTGGCGCGCGACGAAGCTGTCGGCGGCCTCCCATTCGGCCTGCCAGCGGGGTTCGATCTCGGCGGGGTCGTAGCGCGCCATGGGGGCCTCGTTCGCAACTCTGCCGCGCCGGTTTACGTGCGCGCGGCGGCGAGGTCCAGCGGGGCGCGGAGGCTCAGAGCCGGCCGTCGCGGACGCGCAGCTGGCGGGCGCGCGTCAGGATGGCGTCCTCGACGGCGCGGATGGTGGCGGGGCTCGCCGGCCCCGCGCTGGTCAGGAGCGCGACGTTGAGCGAGCGCGCGTCCATCGCGGCGCCGTTCACCAGCACGGCGGCGCGATAGGACCGACCGCCCCCCGGCGGCGTGCCGAAGCCGGTGACGATGACGCCCGAGAACGGGTCCACCGTCTGCACCGGCAGGAAATCGAGCACCTCCAGCGCGGCCTGCCAGAGATAGCGGTTGACCTGCACGGTGGTCTCGGGCGGCTGGACGTTGGCGAAGAGGTCCCAGATGGTCGAGCGCGGCGCGGGGTCGTTGACGTTCATCTCGGCACGGGCGCGCTCGGCCTCGCCGCTGGGGCGGCTGAACATGTCGCCCAGACCGCCCGTGCGTCCGCAGCTCGCCAGCGCCAGCGCCACCACCAGCGCCGCCGTCATGCCGAGCCCTCTCCGCGCCGTTCCGCTCGCCGCCATGCCCTCCGGCCTCCTGCCTGCCGGCCGGCCCCTGGCCGGCTCGCAGGGCCAAGGTCTAGCCGAGGGGCGACGGAGCGACAAGCGCTTTCCCCGGCGCCCCCCTCCAGGATGCGGCGGCCGGATCGCCCCCCTTCACCTCCGCCCGCGTGCGCGCCCGGAGGCAGCGCCCGAGCGCCGCGCGCGGCGCTCGGGCGGATGCACCTCGCGGCACCGCCGGACGCGCGCACGACCCGCGCGATGGCCAGGGAAACCGGGGCGTGGCAGAGGTCCGCGACCGCCCCGACGGGGGCGCGCCGGTGGGCGCCCGACCCACACTGTGGCAAAGCTGCACCATCGCCCGACCCACACCGGCGACCCCACGGGTTCGCCTTGCAATCCAGCCTCCCCGGCGCCAGAAAGACACAGACCCAATTCGGGCCATCCGGCTTGGGCAGCACCTTACAAGACACGAGGGAAACATGAAAAAGCTTCTCCTTGCCTCGACGGCCCTGGTGATGTCGGCCGGCGTGGCCGCGGCGGACGTCTCGGTGGTCGGCGACGGCCGCATGGGCGTGACCTACAACAGCCTCGCTGCCGACGAGTTCGCCTTCACCCAGCGGATCCGGATCCGCTTCAACGCCTCCGGCACCACCGACACCGGCCTGACCTTCGGCGGCTGGGTCCGCGCCCATGACGCCGGCAACGGCAACGCGGGCCGCCTGGGCGGTGGTCAGAACGTCTTCATCTCGGGCGCCTTCGGCCGCCTGTCGATGGGCGACGTCGCCGGCGCCGCGCAGACCGTGGTCGGCGACCTCCACGGTGTGGGCCTCACCGGCATCGGGTTCTTCAACGAGACCCAGTTCATGCACCGCGACTTCGGCGGCGACAACATCGCGCCGGGCGCCTTCTTCGGGGCCTTCAATGGCGGCCCGAACATGCTCTACACCTACTCGATGTCGGGCTTCACCTTCGCCTTCTCGATGTCGCAGCCGGCTGGTCCGGCCGACGTCTACACCGTCGGTATCGGCTATGCGATGGACGGGCTGAGGGTCGGCCTCGGCTACGAATATGCCGACACTCCGGGCCCGAGCGCCAACCACATCGCCCTCGGCGCCAGCTACGACTTCGGCGACTTCTCGGTGAGGGCGACCTACGGCCGTGCCAACCAGGGCACCCTCGACATCGCCGAGGCCGCGCTGGGGCTCGCGCCCGGCTCGCTCCGTCGTGACCAGTACGGTGTGTCGGGCGCCTACACCTTCGACGCCATCACCGCCAGCGCCTACTATCGTCGCGGCTTCGACAACTTCAACAACTTCGGTGTCGGCGCGTCCTACAGCCTGGGCGGCGGCGCGAGCCTTGTGGGCGGCATCGTCCGCCGCACCGCCAGCGGCGCTCCCAACCAGACCCGCGCCGACTTCGGCGTGAGCATGAGCTTCTGATCTCGACGATCGGTTGCTCTGGAGAGAGCGGGCCTTGTGCCCGCTCTTTTCCTTTGCGCGCGGACCTTGAACCGAGGCGCATGGGCGCGATATGCTGGCGCAAGACCGGAGTAGCGCCATGCCCCCCCGCCTGTCCCCCCGCGCCCTCCACGGCGTTGCCTGCGTCGTGGCCGCGGCACTGCTTGCGTCGCCCGCCGCGGCCGAGGTCCGGTTCGAGGGCGATGCCCGCATGGGCCTGCTGCGGGGCGCCGACACGGCGTCGGACGAACCGCGCTGGAGCTTCACCAGCCGGCTGCGCGTGACGCTCCGGGCCGAAGGCCGCACGGACGGCGGGCTGACCTTCGGCGGCCAGTTGCGCCTCGATCAGGCCGACCGCGCCGCCATCGGGCGCCTGGCGCCCGGCCGCGACTGAACGCGGGCCGCCCGTGTCGCTCGCCGCCATCCGCAGCCGCATCGCCGCGGCCGAATCCGCCGCCGGCCGCCCGTCCGGAAGCACGCGCCTCATCGCCGTCTCCAAGGAACAGCCGGCCGCGCGGGTGGAGGCCGTGCTGGAGCAGGGCCACCGCTGCTTCGGCGAGAACCGGGTGCAGGAGGCGCAGGGGAAATGGCCCCTGTGGCGCGAACGCCACGGCCCGGTCGAGCTGCACCTCCTGGGCCCGCTGCAGACCAACAAGGCCCGCGCCGCGGTGGAGCTCTTCGACATGATCCACACGCTGGACCGCCCGCGCCTGGCCACCGCGCTTGCCCGCCTCGCCCAGGAGCGCGGCGCCTGCCCCGGCCTGTTCGTCCAGGTCAACACCGGCGCCGAGCCGCAGAAGGCCGGGGTGCTGCCCGAAGCCGCCGACGCCTTCATCGCCGAGGCGCGGGCGCTCGACCTGCCGGTGCTGGGGCTGATGTGCATCCCCCCTGTCGAAGACGCCCCGGCACCGCATTTCCGCACGCTGGCGGAGATTGCCGCGCGCAACGGGCTGGCGCGCCTGTCCATGGGCATGAGCGACGATTTCGAGATCGCCATCGCCGAGGGCGCCACCGAGGTGCGCGTCGGATCGGCCATCTTCGGCGCCCGCGACCGGCGCTGAGCGGGCGGGCCATTGCGCCTGGTCCGAGCGTGGCTGGGGGGCTTTCCGCCCCCCGTCGCGCCTTGCGCGACTCCCCCCGAGGATATTTGAGGAAAGATGAAGATGCAGGCGGGTGGGACGGCCCCCGGCGGCATCTCCGTCGGGGAGGCCCGGGGCGCGCCTGCCGGGGCGGTGCCGGGCTGGCGAAGCGGGGTGGGTGGGCGGGAGCTTCGCCAGCCCGGCACCGCCCCGGCAACCGGGCGTGGCGGCAGGGCAGCGCGCTAGCCGCGCACGATCAGGCGTGCGCCGTGGCGGATGCGGGGGACGATCCAGTCGAGGTCCTCGGGCGCGAGGCCGACACAGCCCGCCGTCGGCCGGCCCGGCCCGCGCCAGGCATGCACGAAGATCGCCGAGCCCGCCCCCCGCACCGCCCGCGGCCAGTTCCAGTCGGTGATCAGCACGAGGTCGTAGAGCGGATCGGCGCGGAACAGCCGCTCGGCCGAGGCGGCGAAGGGCGCGCGGACCATGAGGTTGTAGTCCTCATGCGCAGGGTCGTCGCACCAGAGGTCACGCGGGCGGATCGGCACCGCCCAGTCGGCCGGCCGCGCCAGCCGGTCGGGCCGATAGAGGAGCCCGACGATCCCGTGCACCCCCGCGGGGGTCGCCCCGTCGCCCTCGCGCTTGGCCCGTGTCACCCCGCCGCGCCCGACCACGCAGGCGAACCGGCGGCCCATGAAGCGCATCCCCATGGGCGTGACCACCAGGTCGCGCGGCCCCGCCGCCGCCTCGCTCACAGCAGATGGCCGGATTTGGCCGCCTTGGTCGCGAGGTAGCCGGCGTTGTGGCGGGTCTGTCCGACCTTCAGCGGCACGCGCTCGACCACGGCCACGCCGTTGGCCTCGAGCATCCGCATCTTGCCGGGGTTGTTGGTCAGGAGCCGCACCGAGGAGAACCCCATCCGCCGCAGCAGGCCGGCGCCGATGCGGAAGTCGCGCTCGTCGTCCTCGAAGCCGAGGCGGTGGTTCGCCTCGACCGTGTCGAAGCCCTGATCCTGCAGCGAATAGGCGCGCATCTTGTTGGCGAGGCCGATCCCCCGCCCCTCCTGGTTGAGGTAGAGCAGCACGCCGGCGCCGGCCTCGCCCATCTGTTGCAGGGCGGCGCGGAGCTGCGGGCCGCAGTCGCATTTCAGGCTGCCGAGCACATCGCCGGTGAAGCAGGCCGAATGCAGCCGCGCCAGCACCGGGGCGTCGCGGGGCGGGCGGCCGATCTCGATGGCGTAATGCTCGGTCGAGCCGTCCTCGGGGCGGAAGACATGGACGCGACCGGCCTCGGACGCCTCCATCGGCAGGCGGGCGCTGATGACCGGGGCGAGCACCGCGGCCTGCGCGAGCTCCGGCGCCGCCGCGGCCATGTCCACGAGCGTCAGCGCATTCGCGGCCGCGAGCCGCCCGGGCTCGGCCACCTCGACCACCAGCGCGGCCGGCAGGAGCTGCGCCGATTTCACCAACCCCAGCGCGGCGCGGTGCAGCGCCGCCGAGCCACCGCGCTCGGCCACCAGCGGCCCCTTCAGCGGCTGCGCGAGGTCGTCGGCCGGGTCGGCCAGCGCCCGGATCCAGGGCACGCCCATGTTCGAGGGCACGCGGAGGCGCGCGAGGTCGCCGTCATAGGCCGCGCATTTCAGCGTCCGGGCCCGGTGCGCGGTGACCGCCAGCACCGGCTGCGCACCCAGCAGCCGCAGCTCGGCCAGCCGGCCCGCGTCCAGCACCTCGGCCGCGACCGCCAGCACGCCGCCCCCCTCGGCGGTCAGCACCACCGGCACGCCCATGCGCAGATCGGCCCGCGCGCGGTTCAGCACTTCGACGATCGAGGGACGCAGCGCCATGGCCCGGGCTCCTTTCGTTGCGACAGACATAGGGCGGCGCGGGGAAAAGTGAAACAAACCCCCCGATGCCGACACAGCCCCGTGAGCGGGATGTCGCAAATCTTGGCACGGGCCCGGCCGCCCCCGATCTGCGGGCCATCGAGACAGCCACGGACACGAGGACCAAGCCCATGGCCAAACTGAAGAAGATCCTTCTGGTGGACGACGACGGCGACCTGCGCGAGGCGCTCTCGGAACAGCTGGTGATGACCGAGGAGTTCGACGTCTTCGAGGCCGCGGACGGCGCCGAGACGATGGAAAAGGTCAAGGCCGGCGCCTATGACCTCGCCATCCTCGATGTCGGCCTGCCCGACACCGACGGCCGCGAGCTGTGCCGGCGGCTGCGCAAGCAGGGGGTGAAGTATCCGGTCATCATGCTGACGGGGCATGACAGCGACGCCGACACCATCCTCGGCCTCGACGCCGGCGCCAACGACTATGTCACCAAGCCGTTCAAGTTCCCGGTGCTGCTGGCGCGCATCCGTGCGCAGCTTCGCCAGCACGAACAGTCCGAGGACGCGATCTTCCAGCTCGGGCCTTACACCTTCAAGCCGTCGATGAAGCTCCTGACCGACGAGAAGGAGCGCAAGATCCGGCTGACCGAGAAGGAAACCAACATCCTGAAGTTCCTCTATCGCGCCCCGGACGGGGTGGTCCCGCGCGACGTGCTCCTGCACGAGGTCTGGGGCTACAATGCCGGGGTGACCACCCACACGCTGGAGACCCACATCTACCGGCTGCGCCAGAAGATCGAGCCCGATCCGTCGAATGCGCGGCTGCTGGTCACCGAGTCGGGCGGCTACCGGCTGGTGAGCTGACCGCCAGGGGAGATCAGCGGGCCTCCAGCGCCATCTCGAAGCTGGCCGCGACGGTGCGACTGTCGTCGCGGTCGAGCTCTTCGCTGAACAGGCTTTCCATGCGGAAGAGCTCGGCCTCGAGGCTGCCGCGCAGGTGCAGGGTGTCGCCCTCGCTGCGGACCTCGGCGAGGGTGAGCTGCACGCTGTCCTCGTCATCGGTGGTATAGAGTTGCCGCGTCCCGTCGGCGTAATAGACCACCGACACCCCGACGACCGTGTCGGACATCAGCGACAGCGAGATCTCCAGCGCGCCGAAGACATCGCCGCCGGCCCCCGCACCGGGAAAGCCGAAGATCTCGACCTGGGCCATCATGCCGTGGTCGTACCAGCCGGCGCTGGGTGCGCCGTCGACCTGCCCGACGTGCCATGTCCGAGGATCGCCATCGACCGCGCCGCTGATCTCCTGCGCGGCGAGCGGCAGGGCGAGCGGCAGCATCAGCGCGACGGCGGCGGGCAGGGAACGGGTCATGGCAGGCTCCTCGTGTCTGGTGCCCCGGATGGGGGCGTGCGCCGAGCCTCGCACGCTGCGGCGGCCGCGGTCCACCCGGCCGGCCGCGCAGGGCGGAAACCGGCGGGGTTGTGCCGTCTGGCGGATCGGTGCATTGCTGCCGCCGCCTGACACCGGGAGCCCGCCGATGCCCTTCACGCTTGCCACCTGGAACATCAACTCGGTGCGGCTGCGCGCGGGGCTGGTGGCGCGGCTGCTGGCCGAGGAGGCGCCGGACATCCTGTGCCTGCAGGAGTGCAAGAGCCCGGTGGAGAAGATGCCGCTGGAGGACTTCGCCGCGCTGGGCTGGCGCCATGTCGTGGCGCGGGGGCAGAAGGGGTACAACGGCGTCGCGATCCTGTCGCGGCTGCCGATCGAGGATGCCGGTGCGATCGACTGGTGCGGGCGGGGCGATGCGCGGCATGTCGCGGCGCGGCTCGAGGACGGGACGGTGGTGCACAACCTCTACATTCCCGCGGGCGGGGATGTGCCGGACCCGGAGGCCAACGACAAGTTCGCCCACAAGCTGCAGTTTCTCGAGGAGCTCCGCGCCTGGGGCCGCGAGGCCCGGCCCGCGCGCGCGATCCTGGTGGGCGATCTGAACATCGCGCCCCGCGAGGACGATGTCTGGGACCACAAGGCGCTGTTGAAGGTGGTGTCGCACACGCCGGTGGAGGTGGAGGGCCTGACGGCCGCGGCCGAGGCGGGGGGCTGGGTGGACGTCACCCGCGCCGACATCCCCGAGGGCCGGCTCTATTCCTGGTGGTCGTATCGGGCGCGCGACTGGGACGCCTCGGACCGGGGCCGGCGGCTCGACCACATCTGGGCCAGCGGCGACATCGCCGGGGCTGCGCATGGCTCGCGAATCCTGCGGCCGGTGCGCGGCTGGGAGCAGCCGTCGGACCACGCGCCGGTATTTGCACGTTTCGATCTGTGACGGCGGTGGAGGGGGGCCTTCTGCCCCCCACGCCCTTCGGGCGCCCCCCCGAGGATATTTGAGGAAAGATGAAAGAGGGGGGTGGGGGCGCGCCGGGAGGTGCGGGACCCCTTGGCCTCGGGGCGTGGCGGGCACATATAGGCGGCAACGGACGGACAGACCGAAGGGGACAGGGATGCTGGGATTCGGGCGCGGGGGCACGGGCAAGGGCAGTGCGGCTCCGCAGCAGGGTGCGGGGCATGTCATCGACGGCACCGAGATGGAGTTTGTGGCCCAGGTCGTCGAGGCCAGCCGCGAGGTGCCGGTGATCGTGGATTTCTGGGCGCCGTGGTGCGGGCCCTGCAAGGCGCTGGGGCCGGCGCTGGAGGCCGCGGTGAACGCGCTCAAGGGCCGCGTCCGCATGGTCAAGATCAACGTCGACGAGAATCCGCGGATCGCCGCGCAGCTGCAGATCCAGTCGATCCCGACGGTCTATGCCTTCTGGCAGGGCCAGCCGGCGGACGGGTTCCAGGGCGCGCTGCCGGGCTCGGAGGTGAAGGCCTTTGTCGAGCGGGTGGCGGCGCTGGCGGGCGACGGGGGCCTGGGCGAGGCGCTGGAGGCGGCCGAGGCGATGCTGAAGCAGGGCGCGCTGGCCGAGGCGGCGCAGACCTTTGCCGCGATCCTGCGCGAGGATCCCGAGAACGCCGCCGCGCAGGGCGGGTTGATCCGGGCCTATATCGCCGCGGGTCAGCTCGACCAGGCCGAGACGATGCTGGGGGCGGTGCCCGAGAAGATGGCGAAGGCGGCCGAGATCGAGGCCGCGCGGGCGCAGTTGCAGCTGGCCCGGCAGGCGGCGAACGCAGGCCCGGTGGACCAGCTGCGCGCCGCGGTGGCGGCCGACCCGGACGATCACAAGGCGCGTTTCGATCTGGCGCAGGCGCTGCATGCCTCGGGCGATGTGGCCGGCGCGGTGGACGAGCTGCTGGAGCTGTTCCGGCGCGACCGCGAATGGAACGAGGGCGCGGCGAAGGCCCAGCTCTTCACCATCTTCGACGCGCTGAAGCCGAACGATCCGGTCGCCCTGAAGGGGCGTCGCCGGCTCAGTTCGATGGTGTTTACCTGATCGCGCAGATCGGGGACGGATCACGATTGCCGCCACAGGAGGGCGCTCTACCTCGTGGGCATGTTCAAAGCCGCCGATCTCCCGCAGACCATCCCGATCTTCCCCTTGCCGGGGGCGCTGTTGCTGCCGCGGGCGCGGTTGCCGCTGCATATCTTCGAGCCGCGTTATCGGGCGATGGTGGCGGCCTGTCTGGCGACGCCGCACCGGCTGATCGGGATGATCCAGCCCGCCGGCACGCCCGAGGCGCGGGAGCGGCGGCTGCACAGCATCGGCTGCGCCGGCCGGCTGACCGGGTTTTCCGAAACCGAGGACGGGCGATATCTGATCACGCTGACCGGGATCTCGCGGTTCCGGATGCTGCGCGAGACCACCGAGGCGACGCCGTTCCGCACCGTCGAGGTCTCGTGGGAGGGGTTCGAGCGCGATCTCGGCGCGGCCGAGGCCGATGGCGGGTTCTGTCGGGATGCGTTCTTTCGCCAGCTGGGGCGGTTCTTTGCGCATCACCGGCTCTCGACCGACTGGGAGACGCTGCGGGATGCGGAGGATGAGCTGCTGATCAACTCGCTGTCGATGCTCTGCCCGTTCGAGCCGGAGGACAAGCAGGCGCTGCTGGAGGCGCCGTCGCTGGCGACCCGGCGCGAGACGCTGGTGATGCTGATCGAGTTTGCGCTGCGGGGCGGCGACGGGGACGAGATCCTGCAATGAGTGCCGGGGGGGCGGGGGACGACGGGCCGGGAACGACGGGCGGGGCGTCGGGCGGGGCGGCGCGGCCGCACCCTGCCTCCACCGCGGCCGCGCCGCATCCGGAGCCGCACCGCTTCGACCGGCGGATGCTGGAGGCGCTGGTCTGCCCGGCCACGCGCGCGCCGCTGACCTATGTCGCCGAGCGGCAGGAGCTGTTTTCGCGCGCGGCGCATCTGGCCTATCCGATCCGCGACGGCATCCCGATCATGCTGGTGCACGAGGCCCGCGAGACGGAGTGAGGCGCCTTGTGGGCGGGCGGTGGCGCCTGTGGCGGGCTGCGGAGGGGGGCTTTCCGCCCCCGTCGTGCTGCGCACGACTCCCCCGAGGATATTTCAGGAAAGATGAAAGGGGGCCGCGCTTGCCGGCGGGAAGCGGGCGCGCCGGGGCTTCACGGGTGGCTGGGGGGCGGGCCAAGAGCGTCGGCGGCGGGTGGTGACGGGAGGGAGCGCTGCGGCGGACCTTCGTGGACGGGACTTCACGGGCGGGGCCGGCGCAGCGGGAAGGGAGGCGGCGCGGGCGGAGCACGGAGCGGCGGCGCAGGGGTCGGGGAACGGGCGGGGCGGGGTCGCGCCGGGGCGACCCCGCGGAGGGCGGCGCGCGTCAGCTGCGGAGCGTGCCTCCGGTGGCCTTGGCGACCTTTTCGACGATCCTGGCGCCGACCGCCTCGATCTCGGCCTCGGTGAGGGTGCGCTCGCGCGGTTGCAGGCGCACGCTGATGGCGAGCGACTTCCTGCCCGGGCCCATCTGCGCCTCGGCCCGGGGGCCGGCGAACTCGTCGAAGAGGCTGACGCGCTCGATCAGCGCCTTGTCGGCGCCATGGGCCGCGGCCAGCACGGCCTGCGCCTCGACGCCGGCGTCGACGACGAAGGCGAAGTCGCGCTCGACCGCCTGGAGGTCGGAGATCCGGAGCGCCGGGCGGGTGGTGCTGCGGGTCCGCGGGAAGGGCGGGGCCTGCAGCCAGACGGTGAAGGCCACCGCCGGGCCCTTGACGTCGAGCGCGGCGAGGATGCGGGGGTGGACCTCGCCGAACTCGGCCAGCGTCACCTTGGGCCCGAGGCGGATCGCGCCCGAGCGGCCCGGGTGCCAGGCGGCCCCGGGCTCGCGCCAGATCTTCGCCGCCGCCGGGGCGCCGATGGCCGCCAGCACCGCCTCGGCGTCGGCGCGGGCGTCGAAGGCATCGACGGGGCGGCGGCTGCCGTGGGGGTCGCGGGGGGCGGCGTGGCCGATGCGCAGGCCGGAGGCGAGCACCGCCTCCTCGCCCGGCTCGCCGCCGAGGAAGGCGGGGCCGACCTCGAACAGGGCGAGGTCGGCAAGGCCGCGGGCCTGGTTGCGCGCCGCCGCGCGCAGGAGGCCGGGCAGCAGCGCCGGGCGCAGATGCGTCATCTCGGACGAGATCGGGTTTTCGAGCCGCACCGCCTCGCTGCCGCCACCGAAGAGCTCGGCCGCGGCCCGGTCGATGAAGCTGTAGGTGACGCATTCGTTGAAGCCGAGGCCGGCGAGGGTGCGTCGGGCCGCGCCCTCGCGCCGCTGCATGGGCGTCAGCACCGGGCGGGGCACGCCGGCCCGGGCGCGCGGCATCGGCTTGCCCCGCAGTTTCGTCAGCGAGGCGATGCGAGCGACCTCTTCGATCAGGTCGGCGGCGCCCTGGACGTCGGGGCGCCAGCTGGGGGGCGAGGCGCGGTCGCCCTGAACCGTGAAGCCCAGTGCCTGAAGCGTGCGGCGCTGTTCGGCCTCGGGGATCTCCATGCCGACCAGCGAGACGACGCGGCCCGGGTCGAAGGGATAGCTGCGCGCGCTGTCGGGGACGGCGCCGTCCGTGACCACCTCGGAGGCCTCGCCGCCGCAGAGCTCCAGGATCATGCGGGTGGCGGCCTCCAGCCCCGGGCCGGTGAAGGCCGGGTCGACCCCGCGCTCGAAGCGGTAGCGGGCGTCGGAGACGACCTTCAGCGCGCGCCCCGTGGCGGCGATGGTGATCGGGTCCCAGTACGCGCTTTCCAGGAAGACGTCGGTGGTGGCCTCGGTCACGCCCGAGGGGGCACCGCCGACGATGCCCGCGATGCTCTCGGGGCCGGCGTCGTCGGAGATCAGCATCATGCCGGGGGCGATCTCGTAGGTCCTGTCGTTCAGCGCGGCGAGGGTTTCGCCGCCCTGCGCGGGGTGGATGCGCAGCCCGCCCCGCAGGAGCCCTGCGTCGAACACGTGCAGCGGGCGGTTGCGGTCGAAGGTGAAGAAGTTGGTGATGTCGACCAGCGCCGAGATCGGGCGCAGGCCGATGGCGCGCAGCCGCCGTTGCAGCCAGGCCGGCGAGGGGCCGTTGCGGACGCCGCGGATGAGCCGGCCCATGAAGAGGGGGCAGCCGCGGTCCTTCAGCGCGGGGTCGATGGTGACGGTGACCGGACAGGGGAAGGCGCCGGGCACGGGCTCGATCGTTTCGGGCTTCAGCCGGCCGAGGTCGCGGGCGGCGAGGTCGCGGGCGATGCCGCGCACGCCCAGCGCATCGGGGCGGTTGGGCGTGACCTTGATGTGGATCATCGGGTCGTTCAGCCCCGCCCAGTCGATGTAGCGCACCCCGAGGGGGGCGTCGGCGGGCAGGTCGATGATGCCGTCATGCTCGTCCGACAGCATCAGCTCGCGTTCCGAGCAGAGCATGCCGTTGGAGGCCTGGCCGCGGATGACGCCGGGCTTCAGGTCCACCCCGGTGCCGGGGATATGCGTGCCCACCGGGGCGAAGACGCCGACGAGGCCGGTGCGGGCGTTGGGGGCGCCGCAGACCACCTGCACCTCCTCGGCCGGGCCGTCGGGGCCCCGGGGAAAGGTCTCGACCCGGCACAGGCGCAGGCGGTCGGCATCGGGGTGCTGCACCGCCTCGATCACGCGGGCGATGGTGAAGGCGCCGAGGCGGGCCGCCGGGTCCTCGACCTCCTCGACCTCGAGGCCGAGGTCGGTGAGGGCCTCGGCGATGGCGTCGAGCGGGGCGTCGGTCTCGAGATGGTCCTTCAGCCAGGCGAGGGTGAACTTCATCGCGGTGTCCTTGGGTTTGGCAGTCCGGGGCGTTCGGTGGTCCGGGGCGTTCGGTGGTCCGGGGCGCGGCGGGTGACCGGGGCGGTGCCGCGACGGCGGATCCCGGTGAGGAGATCCGGGACCGGAACGTCCCGGGTCGGGGGGGCCTTAGCGCAAACGCGCGTCGGGGGGAAGGCGCCGGCCGGCGCGGCACCGCGGTTTCCGGTCGCGAAACGCAGCGTAGCCATGGCGGGGGCGCCCTGCCCCATTCCGGGCCGGATTCCGGCCGCTTCGACCGGCACAGACGGCGCATGGACCCGATGCTGCAGATCCCCCGACGTCAGCCCCGCCCGCCGCGGTGGCGCCTCCCCCTTGCCGGGGCGGTGCTGGTGTTGTTCCTCGCCGCGCTGTGGGCGTCCGGGACCGCTCCGGACGGGGGGGGCGCCCGCTCGGCGGCTGTCGTGGCACCCTGACCCGGACCTGACGGTCGCGCCACCTCGGTGTCGGGTCTGAACGGGGCCGGCCCCTGCCCCATGCGAGCGCGGCCGGTCGCGCCGGTGCCTGTCCCCTGCGGCGCGCAGCGCTGCGCGCGGCTGCGGTGGGCTGGGCGGCAGGAGCAGGGCACGGCAGACGGCCGGCAGCACACCGAGACGCGCAGCGCGCATCCGGAGCGCAGCGTCGAGGAACTGTCGGACCAGCTGGCGCGGCACGCCCGCGCGCTGGCGCCGATGGAGCGTCGGCTGCGGCTGTCCCGAACCGGTGAAGACCGGGATCGCCCGGGAGGGTGTCGTCGGCGGCCCCGGCATCGAGGTTCCGGCAAGGTGAGGCGGGGCAAGCGGGCCTCCCGGTGGACGGCCCGCGCCGCCGAAGGAGAGGCTCTCGGTGTGATGCTCCTGCGGGACGCCGCCGCGGCTCCGGAGCGCGTGTCGGAGGTGGGCTCCGTCCCCGCCCCGTTGGCTTTGGGGTCGCGCTCGGCGATGTGGGCTGGGTGGGGCGTGTCGCATGCGGGGCGGTGAGGCTCACAATGAGCTCAGTCGGGACTCCCGGATGTGCTCATTGTGAGGTTTCGGCTGCCGCGGCGTAGGCCCGGGGCATCAGGGCGTCGTTGTCCTTGTCGAGGTGGCCATTGGCCAGTTTCGTGAACAGATCCCGCAGCCATGCGTAGGGCTCGACGCCGTTCATCTTGCAGGATGAGGCGGATCAGAAAACGGTCCGGTGGACCGTTTTCCCGACGAATGATCAGGGAGGCGGAGCGGGCCCAGTTGCGGCCGCCCTCGTCATGGCCGGCGAAGAGCGCATTGCGGCGGTTCATGGCCGGGCTGCGGATGGCGGTCTCGACGAGGTTGGCGTCGATGTCGATGTGGCCGTCTGAACCACGCCGGGTTTGCCGGAGGCTCCAACTCCTGAGTAGGATGGAGCGTCATGAGCAAGACCACGAACAAGTTTTCCCCTGAGGTGCGTGAGCGGGCGGTGCGGCTGGTTCTCGACACCGAGCGCCAGCATGCGTCGCGCTGGCAGGCGGTGATGTCGATCTCGGCGAAGATCGGCTGCACGCCGCAGACCCTGAACGACTGGGTCAAGAAGGCCGAGGTCGACAGCGGCCGGCGCGCAGGTGTCCCGACCGAGATGGCCGAGAAGATGAAGGCGCTGGAGCGGGAGAACCGCGAGCTGCGCCAGGCGAACGAGATCCTCCGCAAGGGCGAGCCATTGTCCGCCATTGGTCCGAGGACAATGGCGAGCGCGTGTTTTGCGATGGCGGAGCTCGACCGCCGGTCGAAGTGATGGTGGGTTTCATCGACGCGCATCGGGATGCGCACGGGGCTGAGCCATCGCGGCGCCATCGGTTCGAGCCCGATGGCGAAGGCCGATCTGCGACGTGCTGCCGATCGCCCCGTCCACCTACCATGATCATCTCGCGAAGCGGGCCGATCCGTCCCGGTTGTCGGATCGTGCGCGCCGGGACGAGGCGCTGCGCCCCGAGATCCGACGCGTCTTCGAGGACAGCTGGAGCGTCTACGGCGTGCGCAAGGTCTGGCACCGTTCGGGCCATGCCCTCGAACCGGTGGCGGGCAGGCCCTCACCGCCGCGAGGGGTTCGACGTCGCTCGGCTCGCACGGTCGCGAGGTTGATGAAGGACATGGGTCTTCAAGGCATTATCCGAGGAAAGCCGCACAAGACGACGATCCCCGACAAGAAGGCGCCGTGCCCGCTGGACAAGGTGAACCGCCAGTTCCGGGTGCCGGCACCCAACATGCTCTGGGTCAGCGATTTCACCTACGTCGCCACATGGAAGGGGTTCGTGTATGTCGCATTCGTCATCGACGCCTA
>Ga0213835_100380_pt1 | contig 44910 bp, 36 predicted proteins | sample SWPATP01_FD_160576 | JGI IMG/M metagenome (GOLD analysis project Ga0213835, IMG submission 160576) | Coastal seawater microbial communities from Marineland, Florida, United States - SWPA TP0 #1 | ecosystem: Environmental > Aquatic > Marine > Coastal | place: USA: Florida | collected 2016-08-05
CTTGAGGCGCGTTCGGACCGGTTCGGCCGGGCTTTGACCAGTGCACTGAGCACGGCGACGACCGGGGGCAAGGGGTTGGACGACGTGCTGAAGGGGCTCGGCAACCGGCTGGCGGATATTTCGCTATCGGCAGGGCTGAAGCCGCTCGAAAGCCTGCTCGGCAATGCAGTGAGCGGGCTGATCGGTTCGGTGACGCCGTTTGCCGATGGCGGTGTCGTGCGGGCGCCGACTTTCTTTTCGATGAGCGGCGGCACCGGGCTGATGGGCGAGGCGGGTGCCGAGGCGATCCTGCCGCTTCGGCGCGGCGCGGACGGGGCGCTCGGCGTGGCCTCCGCGGGCAGCGGCGGGGGAACACAGGTCGTGTTCAACGTGACGGCGACCGATGCGGCGAGTTTTCGCAAAAGCGAGGGCCAGATTTCGGCGATGCTGGCACGCAGCGTTTCGCGCGGAAACCGAGGATTGTGAGGAGCAGCGATGAGCGGGTTTCATGAGGTGCGCTTTCCCCTGCGAGTGGCGCTTGGCGCCTCCGGCGGGCCTGTGCGCCGGACCGATATCGTCAACCTTTCCAACGGACGGGAGGCCCGCAACCAGCGCTGGCGGGATTCGCGGCGAAGCTATGAGGCCGGGTCCGGGGTAAAATCGGTTGCCGATCTCTATGCGGTTCTGGAATTCTTCGAGGCGCGTGGCGGCCAGCTCTACGGCTTCAGGTTTCGCGATCCCGTCGACTGGAAATCCTGCGGTCCGGGCCAGGCGATAGCGGCGAGCGACCAGCGGATCGGGATCGGCGATGGCGCGACCTCTGCGTTTCCCCTGACGAAAACCTATGCGGATGCGGCCGGAGGCTGGGAGCGACGGATTACCAAGCCGGTGGCGGGAACGGTGGTCGTTTCGGTCGGCGGCGTGGCGAAGGCGGCGACGTCCTTCACTGTCGATACGACGACCGGCATCGTGGCGTTTGCGGCCGGGCATGTGCCGGCGGCCGGCCAGATCGTGCGGGCCGGGTTCGAATTCGACGTGGCCGTGCGCTTCGATACCGACCGGATCGAGATCAATCTGGCGCATTTCGACGCCGGGCGGATCCCGGCCATTCCATTGACGGAGGTGTTGGCATGAGGGCGATACCGGCGGCTCTGGCGGGCCATCTTGCAGGCGAGGCGACGACGATCTGCTATTGCTGGCGCGTGACGCGACGCGACGCGGTGGTTCTGGGGTTTACCGAGCATGACCGCGATCTGGTCTTCGACGGTACGACATTTCTGGCGGCGAGCGGGTTTGCGGCGAGCGAGGCGGAACAGGCGCTGGGCATGGCCGCCAGCGCGGAAGAGGTGGAAGGCGGCCTCTCCAGCGCGGCGATCGACGAGGCGGATCTCGCAAGCGGGCGCTATGACGGTGCGCGGGTCGAGCTGTTCGTGGTCAACTGGGCCGATCCGGCTCAGCATATGCTGCTCAATATCCGCGAGATCGGCGAAGTTTCGCGGTCGGGCGGGGCTTTCAGGGCGGAGCTGCGGAGCCTTGCGCATCGGCTGGGGCAGCCGCAGGGCCGTGTCTATGGCAGGCGTTGCGATGCAAGCCTTGGCGATGCGCGCTGCCGGGTCGACCTCTCGGCCTGGCGCGGGAATGGCGCGGTCGATGCAGTGATCGACAAAAGCCGCATCGTCGTATCCGGTCTTTCCGGTTTTGCCGATGGATTTTTCGGCCGGGGCGTCGCGGAATTTGCGGGAGGGGCGCAGGTGGATATCGAGGTTCACGAGCGACGCGCCGACGGCAAGGCGGGGCTGACATTCTGGTTGCCGCTGGAGCAGACGGTCGTTCCCGGGCAGGCGGTGACGCTGACGGCCGGTTGCGACAAGACGGTTTCGACGTGCGGCGGGCGGTTCGCGAACCTTCTCAATTTCCGCGGCTTTCCGCATGTGCCGGGCTCCGATTTTGCCTATTCTTATGTGGATGGCGAGCGGCTGCATGATGGCGGAGCGCTGTTCGAATGAGTGCCGCCGGAGAGCGGATCGTCGCGGTGGCTGAGACCTGGATCGGCACGCCCTATCGGCATCAGGGGGCAACGCGCGGCATCGGCTGCGATTGCATCGGCCTGATCCGCGGCATCTGGCGGGAGCTTTATGGCGAAGAGCCGGAACTGGTGGCGCCTTATGCGCCAGATTGGGCGGAACGGGGCGGCGAAGATCGGATGGCGGAGGCTGGCATCCGGCTGTTCGGACCGGCACTTGGCGTCGGGCAGATGCAGCCGGGCGATCTGCTGCTGTTTCGCTGGCGACCGGACACGATGGTGAAGCATGCGGGCATCTTCGTCGGGCCGTCCCATTTCATTCATGCCTACGAGCAGATGGCGGTGACACGCTCGGTTCTGGTGCCCTCCTGGCGCCGCAAAATCGCTGCCGTGCACCGGTTTCCGCCGGCAAGGGATAGTTGAAAGTTGGCAAGGACCGGCGTATAGTCATGGAGTAATGGATGGGGCTGGAACCCCATCCATCGGTATGCTTATATTACGGATGAGATCCGGTCGGACAATGACCAGCCCGTCCGGGTCACCCTCAAGATAAGCGTCATGCCAATTGGCCAAAGCCTCATGACATCACCTCCATGGTTGTCTATACTGGGCGCCAGCGTTTACCCAAACTCGACTAACGCGTATGGCGAAACCGCTACGCCATTTTAGTCAGCTGAAACCAGAGCCCGAGCAGTCGTCGAGAGGGTCTCGGCGTACCGAGGCTTCAAGCCAGTGCCAATTCCGTTGGTAGAGGTTATTAAGCGCTGGTTGCCAAGCCTCACTGCAGACGGAGTGACATGCGGACTGAACTGGTCACGACGAGATGCGACGGGGTACGACTTTGCACCTTCCGATGTCCTCGTTCGATTGCTTACTAGGTCGTGAACTCCATAAAATGAGGATCGGGAAAGCTGGGTCGCCGTCGCTATTTGCGCCTGACACCTGATGATCATACCCAAAGCGGAATAGTTGGGACGGATAGGATTTAATGATCGAAAATCAGCGTTCGAAGATAAATTATATTGGAATATTCGCCACGAATGCATCCACGATGCTGTTCTCTCTCTTTCTGTTGTTTTTCCTCAGTGAGGATCTTTTTAAAACCCATCTTTTTCCTCTGGGCACTATTTTAGGCGCTATTGTTGTTTCGCTAGCTTTTATTCCTCGGTTTCTCGACGACATACGAGGGGCCTGCAATGCGATTGCAGCAGGTATAATCAGTGAGGCAGTAATAATATCTCTGTTTATATACGCTACAGGCATCCGCCCCGGGATGTTGGTAGTCGAAAAAGGAACTGCATTGGATGGTATAATGGTGTTCTTGGCGATTTATACGTTTATTTTTTTTCTTTTATACGTTCCAGGTCAATTTTCTCGGTCGTCTTAAAGTGGGGATCATTCGTTCACCGGCGTGATGACATTGATCGCATCGCGGCCGAGACGATTGAGCTTAGTGCGATCAAAACATCGCTGGCTCCTAGCTTATCCACGGGCCGGGAAAACTCTCGACGCCGCCTTATGAAGGGTAGCAGCTTGCTCCTGCCCCAATCGAGGCACGTCCTCTCTCCCCGCAGGCGGGGTTAGGGTGAGGGGCAGCCTCCAACGAGCAAGTGAGGGGCAGCCACCTAGGAGTAGTGAGGGCAGCCACCTCCATCCGACAATCCGATAGTTTCACTATTTTAGCGCGCATTCAGTTCACGACTGGGTCGGCGTGAGGGGGGTTTATGGCGACGATCCTGTTTCAGGCGGCGGGTGCGGCACTTGGTGGGGTGTTCGGTCCTGTCGGGGCGATCCTTGGGCGGGCGGCGGGGGCGTTGGCGGGGAGCGTTGTTGATCGGGCGTTGCTCGGCGGTTCCTCGACCGTCTCGGGAGCAAGACTTGCGACGGCGCGCATTCCGGGGGCGGACGAAGGGGCGCCGGTCAGCCGGGTTTATGGGACCGCGAGGATCGGGGGCACGCTGATCTGGGCGACGCGGTTCGAGGAGGAGGCGACGCGGGAGCGGACCGGCGCCAAGGCGACGGGCGGGTCTCAGACCGAAACGTTTCAGTATTTCGCCAACTTTGCGGTCGGGCTCTGCGAGGGGCCGATCGCCTGCGTGCGGCGCGTCTGGGCCGATGGTCAGGAAATGGACCTGACGGCGATCGAGATGCGCGTTCATGCCGGCGACGAGACACAGTTGCCGGATCCGCGGATCGAGGCAAAGCAGGGCGAAGGGAAGGCGCCGGCCTATCGTGGGCTTGCCTATGTCGTGTTCGACCGGTTGCCGCTCGAAGCGTTTGGCAACCGCATTCCGCTGCTGCAGTTCGAGGTGGTGCGGCCGGTCAGGACGCTGGAGAGGCAGATCCGGGCGGTGACGATCATTCCCGGTGCGACGGAGCATGGCTATCACACGGTCCAGGTGACCGAGAAGACGGCGGAGGGCAGCGCCCGCATTCTCAACCGCAACACGATGGTGGCTGAGACGGACTGGCAGGCTTCGCTCGACGAATTGCAGGCGCTTTGCCCCAATATCGAGAGTGTGGCGCTGGTCGTTGCCTGGTTCGGGACGGATCTGCGGGCCGGGCAATGCCGCATTCTGCCGGGCGTCGAGGTCGAGACGCGGCGCGACGAAAGCACGCCATGGTCGGTTGCAGGCGTGGTCAGGAGCGCGGCGCATCGCGTCAGCTCGTCGGGAGGCGGCCCGGCCTATGGCGGCACGCCTGGGGATGCGAGCGTGCTGGCGGCGATTGCCGATCTCAAGGCGCGCGGGCTGAAGGTGTTTCTCTATCCGTTCGTGATGATGGACATCGCGCCGGGCAATGGTCTGGCCGATCCCTATGGTCAGGCGGAACAGGCAAGCTACCCGTGGCGCGGGCGGATTACCTGTCATCCGGCAGCGGGACTGGCGGGGAGTGCTGACAGGACGGCGGTTGCGCGCACGCAGGTCGAGGCCTTTGCCGGCGGGGCGGACGGCTATCGGCGGATGGTGCTGCATTATGCGGGTCTCGCCAATACGGCCGGTGGCGTCGAGGGGCTGGTGATCGGATCGGAACTGCGGGGGCTGACGCAGATCCGCGATCAGACCGGTGGGTTTCCGTTCGTCGAGGCGCTGGTGACCTTGGCATCGGATGTGCGGGCGCTTGTCGGACCGGCGACGGCGTTGACCTATGGCGCCGACTGGAGCGAATATTTCGGCTACCACCCGCAGGATGGTTCCGGCGACGTGCTGTTCCATCTCGATCCGCTCTGGGCGTCGCCTCATATCGATGCGGTCGGGATCGACAATTACATGCCGCTCGCCGACTGGCGCGACGAGGATCTGGCAGCGGCAAATCCGGATGGGTTCCGGTCCTGCGACGACCGGGCGGCGATGGCGGCGCAGATTGCGGCGGGCGAGGGGTTCGACTGGTATTACGCAAGCGAGGCCGACCGGGCGAACCGGCTGCGCTCGCCGATCACCGACGGGCTGGCGGGCAAGCCCTGGGTGTTTCGCGCCAAGGATCTCCAAGGGTGGTGGGACAACCGCCACTATAACCGGGTGGGCGGCGTGGAGAGTGCGGAAGCGACGGCCTGGTTGCCCGGGATGAAGCCGATCTGGTTTACCGAACTGGGTTGCCCGGCTGTCGACAAGGGCGCCAACCAGCCGAATGTGTTTGTCGATCCGAAATCGGTGGAAAGCAGCCTGCCGTATTTCTCGTCCGGCGGGCGCTCCGACAGCCAGCAGCGACGGTTTCTTGAAGCGCATCATGGCTGGTGGCAGGGCGATGGGGCACCCGCCGGCATGGTCGATCCCGATCATGTGTTCGTCTGGACGTGGGACGCGCGACCGTCTCCGGCGTTTCCCGACGACCTGACGATCTGGAGCGACGGCGAGAACTGGCGCACGGGACATTGGCTGAATGGCAGGCTGGGCGGAACGACGCTTGCCGACGCGATCGCGGCCATCCTCACCGATCACGGTTTTGACGACTTCGACGTGTCCGGCGTGAGCGGCGATCTGACCGGCTATGTGCAGGCCGACGTCACGTCGGCGCGCTTGCTGCTGGAGCCTCTGTTGAGTGTGTTTCAGATCGACGTCAGCGAGGATGCGGGGCTGTTGCGGTTCCGCTCACGGCAGGGTGCGAGCCTTGCCGCACGCGAGATCGGGATTGTGGCGGAGGTGGAGGGCGAACCGCTGTGGTCGGAAAGCCGGGGACACGACAGCGATTTTCCGGCGGAATCGGTGCTCGGCTTCTACAATCCGGTTCTGGACTATGAGCAGGCGAGCGCACGGTCGCGCCGCGCGAAGGCCGAAAGCGAGCGTGTCGCAAGCTACGACATGCCGGCGACGCTGTGCGAGGAGGCGGCGCTTGGAGCGGTGGAATCGGTGCTGCGGGCGCAGCGCGTGGCACGGCGCTCGATCTCCTTCACACTGCCGCCACAGGATCTGGCGCTCGAACCCGGCGATGCGGTGCACCTGACGGACGGTCCCGACGGGATGTTCGTCGTCCAGCGGGTTGAGGACGGGGCGGTGCGGCGGATCGAGGCGCAGAGCCATGCGCCGCTTCCGCCTAGTCGGTATGCCGGGGTGACGACGCGGCGTGACGGCGGCCGTTCGGGGAGCGCCGCGTTCGCGCCGGTCGTGCATTTCCTCGACCTGCCGCGGCTGACTTCGTCCGATGAGGCAGGGTTTGCGGTGGTCGCGGTGTTTTGCAGGCCCTGGCGACGGATCGCGGTTTCGTCCTCAGTGACAACAGATGGATATCGCAGGCGGGTGATGGTCGATCGCCCAGCAAGGCTCGGCTTGCTGGTTTCGGCGCTCGATCCCGGTGTAACGGGACGGTTCGACCGCTCAAAAGTGCTCGATCTCGACCTTTATTTCGGCGGTCTCTCGTCGGCGCAGACGCTGGCGGTGTTGAGCGGCGACAACCGGCTAGCCATCCGCGCGTCAAACGGCATCTGGGAGATCGTCGGGTTTGCCGAGGCGCAGGAGATCGCGGCGGGGCGATGGCGGCTGTCCGGATTGCTGCGGGGACTGGCGGGAACCGAGGATGCGATGGCGGCCGGGAGCGCTGTCGGTGCGGCCTGCGTGGTGCTGGACGATGCCGTGAAGCCGCTCGGGCTGACCGGTGACGAGCAGGGACGGAGGCTGAATTTCCTGGCCGAAAGCCTGGGCGCCGTCGGAGGCCGATCCGGACCGCATGTGTTTGCCGGTGGAGAAAGGGCGCAGACGCCGCTTTCGCCGGTGCATATCCGCGGTGTCCGGTTGGCCGATGGCGCTGCCCAGTTTCGCTGGATCCGGCGCGGGCGCGTCGATGCCGACGGCTGGGACGGGCGCGATATTCCGCGAGACGAGCCGGACGAAGGCTACCGCGTCGAGATCCTCGGGACCAGTGGCGTCGTGGTGCGGCGGGTGGAGGTCGAGGCTCCGCTGTTCCTTTATCCGGCGAGCGACGAGCTTGCCGATTTCGGCTCTCAGCAGCCGAGCCTCACCCTGAGCATCCGCCAGATCGGGCAAGCCGTGCCGCTCGGCATTGCGGCGCTTGCGACGATCGCGTTCTGACAGCCGAGTTTGAGTGCCAATTTTTGTGTGCCGATTTCTGACAATATCGTGATGGGAGACAGCTATGGACGGGACAAAAGCCTGGTATCAATCGAAGACGATCTGGGGCGCGCTGATTGCCGTTGCCGCCCCGCTTGCGCATGTGGCGGGAGTGGAGATTAACGCTGATGCGCAAGGGGAGCTTGCCGACATTCTGGTCACCTTTGCCGGTGCTTTCGGCGGGTTGCTGGCGCTCTACGGGCGGATCGTCGCGAGCGCGCCGATCCATCCGACGGGCAAGGGATGACGGCGCCACGAGGGTCAGCATTACAGACCATTCATTTGCCATTCAGTTGGTATTGGATACATACTCCATCGAATGCTTTGGACATGATTTCGGGGACGTTATTCAAGACCGTGATCCCGGGGCGTGACACCTGTCGTCTTATGAGTGGAAACCGAAAGCCATGGCGCGACTGCCGATCATTGCGATCATCGCCGCGACAATAGCGGGATTGGCGGCCTTTGTGCCGGCAAACGCGCCGGCGCGCGACTATCTGATCCTGGTTGCAGGCGACTGCGGCACGGCGGCAAACAAGGTATTGCGCGACACGGGAGGTCAGCTTTTGTCCGCCCAGCCATCCTCGGACGGACAGACCTGCATCGTCACCGTCCTGGTGCAGGGCAATGGCGAACGTCCGCGCAAGGTGACGGTCCGGGTTCCCATGTAGGCCGGTTGCCTGTAAACCGGCTTGTAAGCTTCATACCGCGGCGGGGCCCGCAGTGATTTTCAGGACAGTTTCATGCGTATTCTCGTGGTCGAAGACGACGTCAACCTCAACCGCCAGCTTTCCGACGCGTTGAAGGAATCCGGCTATGTGGTCGATCAGGCCTTCGACGGCGAAGAAGGGCACTATCTCGGCGAGACCGAGCCCTACGACGCCGTGATCCTCGACATCGGACTGCCGCAGATGGACGGCATCACCGTTGTCGAGAAGTGGCGTGAGGCGGGCAAGGGCATGCCGGTGCTGATGCTGACGGCGCGTGACCGGTGGAGCGACAAGGTGTCGGGTATCGATGCCGGCGCCGACGATTATGTGGCAAAACCCTTCCACGTGGAAGAAGTGCTTGCGCGCGTGCGTGCGCTTATCCGGCGTGCTGCGGGGCATTCGTCGTCCGAGATCATCTGCGGTCCGGTTCGTCTCGATACCAAGGCATCGAAGGCAAGCGTCGATGGTATCCAGCTGAAGCTGACCTCGCACGAGTTCCGGCTTCTCTCCTACCTGATGCATCACATGGGCCAGGTCGTGTCGCGCACCGAGCTTGTGGAGCACATGTACGACCAGGATTTCGACCGCGATTCCAACACGATCGAAGTGTTTGTCGGGCGCCTGCGCAAGAAGATCGGTGTCGACCTGATCGAAACCGTGCGGGGCCTCGGCTACCGCATGCAAGCGCCCAACGATGCGCATTAAGCGGATAGGGCCTCGCTCGCTCACCGCTCGCGTTCTGCTTCTGGCAACCACGTGGTCGGCGGTGGCGCTGGTGGTGATCTCGATCGTCATTTCGCAGCTCTACCGCCAGTCCGCCGAACGCTCGTTTACCGACCTTTTGCGGGCGCAGCTCTATAACGTCATCAATTCCGTGACGATCGGCGAGGACAACAAGCTGATCGGCAACCCCCAACTGGGCGACCTGCGTTTCTCGCAGCCGGAGACCGGATGGTACTGGATCATCGAACCGCTGGGCACGTTTGCCGCGACGGCGATCTCGTCCTCGTCGCTCGGGACCTCCAACATCACAGTGCCGTCGATCCTGCAGGCGCCGTTCAACAATCGCTACGAGCGTTTCTATCCGACCCGCGACGCTTTCGGGAACCATGTTCTGGTGGCAGAAACCGAGGTGGTTCTGGACGGCGAGGGACGCGCGGCGCGGTTTCGCGTCTCGGGCAATCTCGATGCCGTGGAAGACGATATCCGCAGCTTTTCGCGCAGCCTCTATATCGCGCTCGGCGTGTTCGGCATCGGCAGCCTGATCGTCAACGGCCTCGCCATCCTCTACGGATTGCAGCCGCTTGATGCGGCGCGCCGCTCGCTGGAGCGGGTGAGGCGCAGTGAGGCGGAGCATCTGGAGGGAGAATTTCCGCGTGAAATCATGCCTTTGGCAAACGACATCAATGCTTTGATCGAAAGCAACCGCCGCATCGTCGAGCGGGCCCGCATGCAGGTCGGCAATCTCGCGCATTCGCTGAAGACACCGATCGCGGTTCTGCTCAACGAATCGCGCATGCTCGACAAGGTCCAGTCCGATCTCGTCCGCTCGCAGGCCGAGACGATGCAGGCGCAGGTGCAATCCTATCTGAATCGCGCCCGGATCGCGGCACAGCGCAACTCGCTTCTGGCGCGCACGGATATCGAGCCGGTGCTGGAACGGCTGGTGCGGGTCATGCGCCGCCTCAACCCCGACAAGGAATTCCACCTTTCCGTCTATCCGCCGGGCGCAGCGCTTGCGCTGGAGCAACAGGATGTCGAGGAGACGATCGGAAACCTGTTGGAAAACTCCGCACGGTTCTGTCGCACCGGCGTCTGGGTGACGGCAGCGCTTGCAACAGCGCCACCGGAAAAGGCAGAGGGAGAGGCGGCCAAGCGTCCCTGGATCGAGATGGCCGTCGAAGACGACGGGCCGGGTCTCAATCCCGACCAGATCACCGAAGCGGTCAAGCGCGGCAGGCGGCTGGACGAGAGCAAGCCGGGCGCCGGGCTGGGACTGTCGATTGTAAGCGAGATCGTCAGCGAATATCAGGGCGAGCTGGAGATGACGCGCGGGGTGCGCGGTGGCCTTCGGACCCAGTTGCTGCTGCCGGGCATGATCAAGGAAGTCGCCGGCTGAGCACAAGGCCGGTTGAGGGAAGAAAACTGTGGCCGATGGGCAACGACGCCGCACTTGCTTCCGACGGTTCTGGACGGACGGATCGCCTGCTATATCTTGTCTACAGCCAATGCAACATCATGCCGTGACGACACGGCGACAACAAGAACTGCGCACAAAAAGGAGAGGCGACAATCGCAGCATTTCAGTTCCGACCCAATAGCGTCATAATGGCGCCAAGCCGGAAACCGAATGATGCCGGTTCCGATCCCGAAAACGAAACGAGCGCGGTTCCCGACACGATGCGGTTGTCACATCTCCTCACTGCAGCAACATTCATGACGATTGCCGGCCTGCTGGCAGGGTGCAACACCAGTTCCACCGCGGCGGGTGCCCCGAAAGGCTTGCTGTCGCAACGGCCGTCAAGTTCGGCTGCCTATATCACGGCGCTGCAGGGCGGGATCGTCGGGCGGACCGGCGCTGAGCTCTCCAGCAGCGATCGGACGCGGGCGCTTGAGGCGGAATACCGCGCGCTTGAAGGCAGTGCCGTCGGCCAGACGATCAAGTGGAAGGGTGACGATGCGAGCGGCGAAGTGATCGCCAACGCGCCGTTCCAGGTCGGCTCGCAGAACTGCCGCCAGTATCGCCACACCGTCACGGCCGCCGGCAAGGAACTGATGTCGCGGGGGGCAGCCTGCCGCAACGCCAGCGGCACATGGACGCCGTTGACCTGACAATCCCGATCAGACGCGGAAAATAAAAAACCGTTGCCGATGCTGTCGGGAGCGGTCTCGATCTTTGCTGCTAGGGGAACGCCTGCCGGCTGCGGCAATACCCGTCAAATTCGCGTCAACGCGCGCTAGACCACTGGCCGGCCATTGGAAAGCGTCACCGATTGCGGTATTGGGCGATATGTATTTGTGGATCGTTCTCGCGCTGCTGACGGCTGCCGTCGCAGTGGCCCTTCTCCTGCCGTTTGCGCGCAGCGCTTCGGCGGCTGCTTCCGGCGTATCGAATGCCGCCAGGGGCAATTCCACCAGGGCCGGCGAGGTCGAAGTCTATCGCGACCAGCTGCGGGAAATCGACCGCGACCGCGAGGGCGGGTTGATCAGCACTGAGGAGGCGGAGAACGCCCGTGCCGAGGTTGGGCGCCGGCTGATTGCCGCTGCGGCCGAAAACGATGCGGATAAGAACGGCGGTATCGCCAACAGAAAGCACCGGATCGCCACGGCACTTGTCACCGTCGTGCCGCCGGCATTGGGGCTCTGTCTTTACTTGAGCCTCGGCAGTCCCGGCATCCCGGACCAGCCGCTTCAGGCCCGTCTTGAAAACCCCGGCAACAATATCGCGCTGCTCGTCACCAAGGTGGAGCGGCATCTGGCGGAAAATCCGACCGATGGTTCGGGATGGGATATTCTGGCGCCGATCTATCTGCGGCTGAACCGGGCGGGTGACGCCGAACTTGCCTATCGCAATGCGATCCGTTTCATCGGTCCGAGCAATGCCCGCTACTCGGGCCTCGGCGAAACGCTTGTTGTCGCCAATGACGGGATCGTCACGGAAGCGGCGCGCGAGGCCTTCGAGCAGGCGGTGAAACTCGATCCGAATGACCCGCGCTCGCGCTTTTATGCGGCACTTGGTCTGGAGCAGGGCGGGAGGAAGGACGAGGCACGCGCGGCCTTCGAGGAGCTTGCAAGCGCAACGCCTGCCGATGCACCATGGAAGGGTCTGCTCGACGAACATATCGTCAAGAACGGCGGGACGCCTTTGGCTGTAAAGCCGGCGGCCCCTTCGCTCGGAGGGCCGACACAGGAAGATGTTGCGGCAGCGCAGGACTTTTCGCAGGGTGATCGCAAGGCGATGATTGCCGGCATGGTCGACAGTCTCGCCGCAAAGCTCAAGGACGAGCCCGACAATATCGAGGGCTGGCTGCGGCTGGTGCGCTCCTATGCGGTGCTGGGCGACGAGGCGAAGGCCCGCGACGCGCTTTCGACCGGACTGGCGCAGTTTCCGCCTGACGGCAATGACGGCAAGCGTCTGCTGGCGCTGGCCAGGGATATCGGGCTCGATGCGGATGCATCGCCGGCGCCGGGAGGAGCAAGACCATGACACGCAAGCAGAAACGCATGGCGGTGATCCTCGGTGGCATGAGCTTCGTCACGATCGCAGTACTGCTGGTCATGTTCGCCTTCTCGCAGTCGGTCGCGTATTTCTTCATGCCGGGCGATCTGGCCAAGACTGATATCCAGCCGGGAACGCGCATCCGGCTCGGCGGGCTGGTGGAAGAGGGATCGGTCAGGCGCGGCCAGGGATCGACGGTGAGCTTTACCGTGACCGACGGCACCGGCAAGGTCGATGTCAGCTATACCGGCATTCTGCCCGACCTGTTTCGCGAGGGGCAGGGCGTGGTGACCGAAGGCGTGTTTGACGGCGGCACCCGGTTTACCGCCGACAGCGTGCTGGCCAAGCATGACGAGAATTACATGCCGAAGGAAGTGGCCGACCGTCTGAAGAAGGACGGTGTCTGGGAAGACGGCACCGGCAAGGGCATGGCGCCGAAAAAGGATGCGGCTCAGCCTGAAGCCAAAATCGACGGCAAGCCGCAGGTGATGCTGCAGATGCCAGGGACGTCCGCCGAGGGAGTGACCAGACAATGATCGTCGAGATCGGCCATTACGCGCTGGTTCTGGCGCTTGCCACCGCGCTGATCGTATCCACCCTGCCGATGATCGGTGCCAGGCGTCGCGATCCCGCGATGATGGCGCTGGCAACGACCGGGTCGCTGACGTTGTTCGCTCTGGTGGTCATCTCGTTTGCGGCGCTCACCTGGGCCTATATGGTGTCGGACTTCTCGGTCAAAAACGTCTGGGAGAACTCCCATTCGATGATGCCGATGCTGTACAAATTCTCCGGCGTCTGGGGCAATCACGAGGGGTCGATGCTGCTCTGGCTGCTGATCCTCGCTTTGTTTTCGGCGCTGGTGGCAGGGTTCGGCGGCAATCTGCCGGATACGCTGAAAGCCAATGTTCTGGCCGTGCAGGCCTGGATCTCCTCGGCCTTCTTGCTGTTCATCCTCCTCTCGTCCAACCCGTTCCTGAGGCTCGACCCGGCGCCTGCGGAAGGGCAGGACCTGAACCCGGTGCTGCAGGATCTCGGCCTCGCCATCCATCCGCCGCTGCTTTACCTCGGCTATGTCGGCTTTTCGGTCTGCTTCTCGTTTGCCGTCGCGGCGCTGATCGAAGGGCGCATCGATGCCGCCTGGGCGCGCTGGGTGCGGCCGTGGACGCTGGCGGCCTGGACATTCCTTACCGCCGGCATCGCGATGGGCTCCTACTGGGCCTATTACGAACTCGGCTGGGGCGGCTGGTGGTTCTGGGATCCGGTCGAGAACGCTTCTTTCATGCCGTGGCTTGCGGGCACCGCGATGCTGCATTCGGCACTGGTGATGGAAAAGCGCGAGGCATTGAAGATCTGGACGGTGCTTCTGGCGATCATGACCTTCTCGCTGTCGCTGCTTGGAACCTTCCTGGTGCGGTCTGGCGTGCTGACCTCGGTGCATTCGTTTGCGTCCGACCCGACCCGCGGCATCTTCATTCTCTGCATCCTTGCGGTCTTTATCGGTGGTGCGTTTTCGCTGTTTGCCTGGCGGGCGCCGAGCCTGAAGGCGGGCGGACTGTTTGCGCCGATCTCGCGCGAGGGCGCGCTGGTGCTGAACAACCTGATCCTGACGGTGGCGACGGCCACGGTTCTGACCGGCACGCTCTATCCGCTGGTGCTGGAAACGCTGACCGGCGAAAAGATCTCTGTCGGCGCACCGTTCTTCAACATGACCTTCGGCTTGCTGATGCTGCCGCTTCTGATCGCCGTGCCGTTCGGCCCGGTGCTGGCCTGGAAGCGCGGCGATCTGCTGGGCGCTCTGCAGCGGCTCTACGTGTTTGCCGGACTGTCGCTCGCGGCCGGTCTCGCCTTCGCGTATTTCCAGGGCGGAGGGCCGGTTCTGTCGATCTTCGGGCTGGCGCTCGGTTTCTGGGGCATGTTCGGCGCGATTGCCGATCTCTGGTATCGCGGCAATTTCGGCAAGGTCGGCTTCGCGACAGGCCTTCGGCGCGTGAGGGGCCTGCCGCGTTCGGCGTTCGGAACGGCACTCGCGCATTTCGGGATGGGCGTCACCGTGCTCGGGATTTTTGCGGCAACGACATTCGGCACCGAAACGGTGGTTGAGATGAAGCAGGGCCAGACGGCCGAGGCCGGTGGCTATTCGCTGACCTTCGACGGGTTCCGCGATGCCGTCGGGCCGAACTACACCGAAAGCCGCGGGCATTTCACGGCGCGCAAGGGCGGCGCTGCTGTTGCCGACGTCTGGTCTTCGAAGCGGCTCTATACGGCGCGGCGCATGCCGACGACGGAAGCAGGGATCCTCACCTTCGGTTTGAGCCAGCTCTATGTGTCGCTCGGCGACCCCATGGATAGCGGCGGGATTGTCGTGCGGATCTGGTGGAAGCCGTTCATCCTGTGCATCTGGGGCGGATGTCTGATCATGATGATGGGCGGGTTCGTGTCGCTGTCCGATCGCAGGCTGAGGGTCGGCGCGCCGGCCAAGCGGCCGAAGGTGGTGACGCCGAAGGGTGGGCTGGAGCCGGCGGAATGAAACATTCGCGGCTTCCCTCATTCCTGTGCTTGTCACCGCAATCCAGCGCGCCCGGGTCTCTGGGCGCAAAAGACGCAATTGAAACAGCGGGTTCTTTCACAGCGCGGACGCGCCGTGGCTGGGTTCCTGTGACGAGCACAGGAATGAGGGGAGGATGGGGTTTGCGCAGATCATGCCAGGCTCTGCTTGCGCTCTTCCTGCTACTCGCACCGCTTCCCGCCTTCGCCGTCAATCCGGATGAGATCCTCAAGGATCCGGCGCTGGAACAGCGGGCGCGGCAGATTTCGACGCAGTTGCGCTGCATGGTTTGCCAGAACCAGTCGATCGACGACAGCAATGCGGAGCTGGCCCGTGATCTTCGCGTTCTGGTGCGCGAGCGGTTGACGGATGGGGATACGGACGGGCAGGTGATCGATTATGTCGTTTCCCGCTACGGCGAGTTCGTGCTGCTCAATCCGCGTGTGAGCGCAAGGACGATCATTCTCTGGGCGCTGCCGATCGGAGCGCTGGTGATCGGCATCGTCGCGCTGTTCGTCTTTATCCGCACCCGGCCAAACACACGCTCCATCGCGGCTCTGACAGATGCCGAAAAGAAGCGGATCGACGAGCTGTTGAAGCGGTAAGGCCTGCCGTTTCTCAAGGCTGCAAGAATCTCGAACATTACCAACAATTCATGCCGCCGACACGTGCAGTTAAGGTGCAGGCTCCTATATCTCTTCTCAACCACCGCCGCCGGACCTCCGGCAACACCAAGACTGACGAGAAGAAGAAGGTAGCTCAGATGCGCACCATTAAACGTCCCTCCCTGAAGACGGTTCTCAAGACTTCCACCGTAGCCGGCCTTGCGGCCGTCATGCTGTCGACCGGCATTCCGGCCCAGGTGACCGCATCCTTTGCGGCGCCTGTCAGCGTGACCGCGCCCCAGGCACCGAGCTTTGCCGATGTGGTCTCCGCCGTATCGCCCGCCGTCGTCTCCGTTCGCGTTCAGTCGGACGAGCCGCAAGAGACTGCCGACGAAGGTGGCAACAACTTCAACTTCAATTTTGGTGGCCGCGGTTTCGACCAGCTGCCTGACGATCATCCGCTGAAGCGCTTCTTCAAGGAATTCGGTGGTCAGGGCGGCCCCGGTGCTCCGGGCGCTCCCGGTGGTCCGAACGGCGGCCCCGGTGCCGGTCCGCGTGACCGTGCCGATCGTGGTGGCCCGGGCGCGAACCGTCCGCATCACCTGCGTCCGACCGCCCAGGGCTCCGGCTTCTTCATCTCCGAAGATGGTTATGTCGTCACCAACAACCATGTCGTATCCGATGGTCAGGCCTATACGGTCGTCCTCAACGACGGCACCGAGCTTGAAGCCAAGCTGGTCGGCCGCGACAGCCGCACCGATCTGGCGCTTCTGAAGGTCGATGCCACCAGCCGCAAGTTCACCTACGTGTCCTTTGCCGACGACACCAAGACCCGCGTCGGCGACTGGGTCGTGGCTGTCGGCAACCCGTTCGGCCTTGGCGGCACCGTGACTGCCGGCATCGTTTCGGCCCGTGGCCGCGACATCGGCTCCGGTCCTTACGACGACTACATCCAGGTGGATGCGGCCGTGAACCGCGGCAATTCCGGCGGCCCGACCTTCGACCTTTCCGGCCAGGTTGTCGGCATCAACACGGCGATCTTCTCGCCGTCGGGCGGCAATGTCGGCATTGCCTTCGCGATCCCGGCCTCCACCGCCAAGGACGTGATCAACGACCTGATGAAGGACGGCAAGGTGGCGCGCGGTTGGCTCGGCGTGCAGATCCAGCCGGTGACGCAGGATATCGCCGACTCGCTCGGCCTCAAGGAAGCAGCCGGCGCGCTTGTCGTTGCTCCGCAGGAGGGATCGCCAGGCCAGAAGGCCGGCATCAAGGAAGGTGACATCATCACCGCCGTCAACGGCCAGGCTATCAAGGATGCCCGCGAACTGTCGCGCCGCATCGCAGGCTTCGGCCCTGATGCCAAGGTGAAGATCGATCTGTGGCGTGAAGGCAAGTCGCAGAACGTCACCGTGACGCTCGGCAACATGGCAAGCGACGAGGCGTCTTCGGCCGAACCGAAGCAGCCGGATGCGCCGGTTCCCTCGACCAGCAAGGCGCTCGCCTCGCTCGGCATCACCGTTGCTCCCGCCGAAGACGGTTCCGGCCTTGCCGTGACCGAAGTCGATCCGGACAGCGAAGCAGCGGCCCGTGGTCTGAAGAACGGCGAGAAGATCTTGTCGGTCAACAACCGCAAGGTCGCTACCGCCGATGACATCGGCAAGGTGATTGAACAGGCCCGCAAGGACGGCCGCACCCGTGCGCTGTTCCAGGTCGAGGCCGACGGTACCAGCCGCTTCGTGGCGCTGCCGATCGACGAAGGCTGATCAAAGCCTCCGGTTCCCAATAGGTTGGTCCTCCCAGACGACCTCATGAAGGGCGCCACCGGCAACGGTCGGCGCCCTTCACCGTTCATGGAGTTTCAAGATGCAGACGATAATCCCACATTCCGGCAGTGCCGATGATTCCGCTGGTGCAAAAATCGCAAGCGACGCTATTGTCCCGCACATGAAGATTCTGGTGATTGAAGACGATCTCGAGGCTGCGGCCTACATGACGAAGGCCTTTCGCGAGGCAGGGATTGTTGCCGACCATGCAAGCGACGGCGAAAGCGGCCTGTTCATGGGAACCGAGAATTCCTACGACGTGATGGTGATCGACCGCATGCTGCCGCGGCGCGATGGTCTCTCGGTGATTTCGGAACTGCGCAAGCGCGGCGTCAATGCGCCGGTGCTGATCCTCTCGGCGCTTGGCCAGGTGGACGACCGGGTGACCGGGTTGCGCGCCGGCGGCGACGACTATCTGCCAAAACCCTATGCATTCTCCGAGCTTCTGGCGCGTGTCGAAGTTCTCGGCCGGCGCAAGGGCACGCCGGAACAGGACATGGCCTACCGGGTCGGCGATCTGGAACTCGACCGGCTGTCGCACGAGGTGAAGCGCGCCGGCAAGGAGATCCTGTTGCAGCCGCGCGAATTCCGTCTTCTCGAATACCTGATGAAGAATGCCGGACAGGTGGTGACCCGCACGATGCTTCTCGAAAACGTCTGGGACTACCACTTCGACCCGCAGACCAATGTGATCGACGTGCATGTGTCGCGGCTGCGCTCGAAGATCGAGAAGGATTTCGACAAGCCGCTGCTGAAGACCATTCGTGGCGCCGGCTACATGATCAAGGACGAGGGGTAAGCCTTCGTGTTTGCCCGTATCGTCAACCGCGCAAGGCTGATGTTCCGCTCCACGGCGGTGAGGCTTTCGGCACTCTACATCCTGCTGTTTGCGCTCTGCGCCGCATTCCTGGTGTTCTATGTCACCGCGCTTTCCGAAAAGACGCTGGTGCAGCAGACGCGCCAGACGATCCAGGAGGAAATCCAGGACATTCAGCGCGCCTATGATCGCGGCGGGATCAACCTTCTGCTGCGCATCATGGAGCGTCGCGCCCGCCAGCCGGGTGCCAATCTCTATGTGATTGCGGGCCCGAGCGGCGATATTCTGGCCGGCAATGTCGCGTCGGTGCAGCCGGGCGTTCTCGACAAGGAAGGCTGGACGGACATGCCGTTCGGCTACACCCCATACTCCGAGAACCAGGGCGCGCGGCGGCATCTTGCGATCGCCAACGTGCTGCGCTTCGACAACGGTCTTCGGATCATGATCGGCCGCGATCTCGGAGATCCCAGCCGTTTCCGCTATATCGTGCGCCAGGCGCTGATGGTGGCGCTGGCGATCATGGGGCTCGGTGCTCTCGTGATCTGGTTCGGCATCGGCCGCAATGCGCTGAAACGGATCGACCGGATGTCGGCCGCAAGCCAGAAGATCATGGCGGGCGACCTGTCGCAGCGGCTGCCGGTTGGCCGCTCCGGCGACGAGTTCGACAGGCTGTCGGAATCGCTCAACGCCATGCTCGGCCGCATCGAGAAACTCAACGAGGGACTGCGGCAGGTTTCCGATAACATCGCCCACGATCTGAAGACGCCGCTGACACGGCTGCGCAACAAGGCGGCCGATGCGCTTTCCGAAGACCGCGAGGATGTGCGTCGTCACGCGCTGGAAGGGATCATCGGCGAAAGCGACCAGCTGATCCGGACTTTCAACGCGCTTTTGATGATCTCGCGGGTCGAGGCGGGCTCGATGGCGGCGGAAATGTCTGACGTCGATCTCTCTGCCGCCTCTGCCGACTGCGCCGAGCTTTACGAACCGGTGGCCGACGAGGTTGGACTGGCGCTGGTGACCGAGATCGAGCCCGGCCTTTCCGTGAACGGCAACCGCGAACTGATCGGCCAGGCGATCTTCAATCTGCTGGACAATGCGATCAAATACGCCGCTGAAGCCGGCGGTGTTCCCGAGATCAAGGTGAAACTGTCCTCAGTGGGCGGGCTGATCCGGCTGTCCGTGTGCGACAACGGTCCGGGCGTGCCAGCGGACAAACGCGAAGAGGTGACGAAGCGGTTCTTCCGGCTGGATGCCAGCCGTTCCAAGCCGGGAACCGGTCTCGGTCTGTCTCTGGTCGAGGCGGTGATGGGGCTGCATGGCGGAAGGCTGGAGCTCTCCGCGACCGACGAGGCGAGCACTGAAGCTCCCGGCCTGACGGTGACCATGGTGTTTCCGGTGGTGAAGGGCTAGGCTGGCGGAGCGCGGGAGGAAAAGAATGGAGACCGGAAACCGGCTCGACGACGTAGCGGCTGGTGTGATCCGGCCGCTGAACCAGGCGGAGTCCAAGCTTTCGCTTTCCCTGTTGAAGGAGATCGGCAAGACCGAGCCTTCGGTGGCCGACCTCGTCAAGGGCGATGGGCCGCTCAAGTCGTTTCTCGTTGCAGCCTTTTCGCTGTCACCGTTTCTGCGCGATGTGGCTTCGATCAGGCCTAAGCTTCTGGCCGATGCGATCGACGGGACGGTTGAGGATGCGCTGGCCGCGTTGGTCGAAGCAGCCCGAACTGCCTGGCGGCCGGTGGATGCAAAGTCCCCGTCCGAGAACGAGGTGATGACGGCGCTGCGCAGTGCCAAGCGCGCATTCGGCTTTCTGCTGGCGCTGGCCGATCTCGCCCGCATCTTTTCGGCAAAGGACACGACGCGCTGGCTGAGCGAGTTTGCGCAGGCCTCTGCGGCGGCCACGATCGATCATCTGCTTCTGGCAGCGCATGAGGGCGGCAAGCTCCGGCTCGTCGATCCGACGGAGCCCAGCCGCGGGTCGGGCCTGATCGTGCTCGGGATGGGCAAGCTGGGTGGCCGCGAGCTGAACTATTCTTCCGATATCGACATCGTCGTGTTCTATGATCCAGAGGCAGGCATTCTCTCCGACCCCCTCGACGCCTCCGAAACCTATGGGCGGATGATGCGGCGGCTGATCCGCATTCTGCAGGAGCGCACAGCCGACGGCTATGTGTTCCGCACTGATCTGCGGCTGAGGCCCGATCCCGGCTCGACCCCGCTTGCCGTGTCGATGGATGCGGCGCTGATCTATTACGAGGGCAGGGGCCAGAACTGGGAACGGGCAGCCTTCATCAAGGCCCGGCCGGTGGCGGGCGATATCGCCGCGGGCGAGGGCTTTCTCAAGCTGCTGACGCCCTTCGTGTTTCGCAAATATCTGGATTATGCGGCGATTGCCGATATCCATTCGATCAAGCGGCAGATCCATGTGCACAAGGGCCACGGTGCGATCGCCGTCAAAGGTCATGACATCAAGCTCGGCCGGGGTGGCATTCGCGAGATCGAATTCTTTGCGCAGACGCAGCAGCTGATCGCCGGCGGCCGCATGCCGGCCTTGCGCACGCGCGAGACAGAGGCAGCGCTGAAGGCGCTGGCCGAGGCGAAGTGGATCAGGCCGGAGATCGCGGCGGCGCTGACCGATGCCTACTGGTTTTTGCGCGATGTGGAGCACCGCATCCAGATGGTGCATGACGAGCAGACGCACAGGCTGCCGACCACCGAGGCGGAACTGAAGCGCATTGCCTTCATGCTCGGTTTCGACAGCGTTGCGGCCTTTTCGACTAGGCTTGAAGCCATTCTGAGGACGGTCGAGAAGCGATATTCGCGGTTGTTCGAGCAAGAGGAAAAGCTTTCTTCGCAGGGCGGAAACTACGAAGGCAATCTCGTGTTCACCGGCCAGAAGGACGATCCCGATACGCTCGAGACGCTTGGGCGGCTCGGTTTCGAGCGTCCGGCCGACATGAGCCGGGTGATCCGGACCTGGCATTCCGGTCGCTACCGGGCGACCCAGTCATCGGAAGCACGCGAGCGTCTGACGGAGATGATGCCGGCGCTCCTGAAGGCGATCGGCGAGAGCCGCCGCGCCGACGAGGCCCTGCTGCGGTTCGACAGTTTTCTCAAAGGCCTGCCGGCCGGTATCCAGCTGTTTTCGCTGATCGGCAACAATCCACTGCTTCTGTCGCTGATCGTAACGATCATGGCCTCTGCGCCGCGGCTCGCCGATATCGTCGCCTCCAAGCCGCATGTGTTCGACGGCATGCTGGACCCCGGGCTGATGGCGGAGATCCCCACCCGCGACTTTCTCGCCTCGCGGCTGACGGCGTTTCTGGCAAGCTCGCGGCACTACGAGGACCGGCTGGACCGGCTGCGGATCTTTGCGGCCGAGCACCGGTTCCTGATCGGGATCCGGTTGCTGACCGGGTCGATTTCCGGAGAGGAGGCGGGTCGCGCATTTACCCATCTCGCCGATCTCCTGATCGAGGCGGCTCTGATTGCCGTGACAGCCGAAATCGAGGCGGCGCATGGCGCCTATCCGGGCGGTCGGCTGGCCGTGCTCGGCATGGGCAAGCTCGGTTCGTTCGAGCTGACCGCCGGCTCCGATGTCGATCTCATCCTCCTCTACGACTATGACAGCACGGTCGCGGAAAGCGACGGCCCAAGGCCGCTCGATGCGCAACGCTATTTCACGCGCCTGACCCAGCGGCTTGTCGCAGCGCTTTCGGCGCCGATGGCGGAAGGCGTGATCTTCGAGGTCGATCTGCGGCTGCGGCCCTCCGGCAACAAGGGACCGGTCGCCACCCGCATCGGCGGCTTTGGCAAATATCAGCGCGAGGAGGCCTGGACCTGGGAGCACATGGCGCTGACGCGGGCACGGCTCGTTTGCGGTGACACGAGCCTTCAGGACGAGGTGAGGGACGTGATCGATGACGTTCTGTCGGCAAGCCGCGATGCCGGCCAGATCGCCAAGGACGTCTCAGAGATGCGGGTCCTGATCGGCAAGGAAAAGCCGCCGCGCGATATCTGGGATTTCAAGCTGATCCCGGGCGGGCTGATCGACATCGAGTTTCTGGCCCAGTACCTTCGGCTTGTCGCACCGGTGAAGGACATCACCGTCCCGACTTACGGCTCGACGACCGGCGAGTTGCTGGAGCTGTTAGGCCGCGACCTGATGACGCCCGGTGACCTCGATACCTGCCTCGAGGCAATCAGACTGTTCAGCGAATTGTCGCAGATCATCCGGCTCTGCGTCGACGGCCCGTTCGAGCCGAAGGATGCGCCATCCGGTCTTGTCGAACGCATCTGCCGGGCTGGAGACTGTCCTGATCTGGCCACGCTCGAGGGCGAGGTAAAGCGGCTATCCAAGGCGGTGCGGAAGGTTTTCGAGAAAGTGGTGAGAGCCTGAGCTCCGTCTACCGGTTCAGACCGACATGATCATCTGATCAGAGTGAATATCCCGGCTGTCGCAGCGATTGCTGCCAGAACTAGCCCGAAGATCACACAGACAAGATTGATGATCCAACCCTGATCCGGCTTCGGATCAAGCTTGACGTTGATCATCGCAAGCGCTGCCCGCGTGTCGTCAGCAATTTCTTCGAGCTTCGTGATACGGGCTTCCATGGCGTCAAATACACCGTTGCCGTCGCCGGATTTCAACGTGTTCTGCTTCCTCGGCGGGAAGGCGTCTGCAGCGCTGCTCACAGGTGATCTCCTTCAACAGATGAAGAAGGTCGCAAATGTGTGAGGGCGAGCCAAATGCAATCTGGGATTGATCGGGTCGCGATCTTCAAGCTACCTTCTTTGCCGCAAACTGGACCACATCGCTTTGAGGGATGTGGATCGACACCACGGTTCCCTTGCCCATGACGGACCGGATCCGCATCGTGCCGCCGTGGAGCGCGATCAGCGAGCGGGAGATGGCGAGGCCGAGGCCGGAGCCGCCTTTGCTCTTGGCATACTGGCTCTGCACCTGTTCGAACGGCTGGCCGATCTTCGACAGCGATGCCTTGGGGATGCCGATGCCGGTGTCGGCGATGGTGAGCACGATGCCGCCGCTGATCGGCTTTGCGCGAAGCTCGATGCGGCCGCCTTCGTCGGTGAATTTCACCGCGTTGGAGAGGAGGTTCAGCATCACCTGTTTCAGCGCCCGGCGATCGCCGATCATGTCGAGGGAAGGCGACAGGCACTGGCGGATGGCGATCTGCTTTTCCTGTGCCACCACGGCCGTCAGCCTCAGGCTTTCCTCGATCAGCGGCGTCAGGTTGACGGGCTCCGACTGGATCAGCATGTGACCGGCCTCGATCTTCGACATGTCGAGGATATCGTTGATGACGTTGAGGAGATGCTTGCCGCTGTCGTGGATATCGCGGGAGTATTCGCTGTATTTGGCGGATCCGAGCGGACCGAACATGCCGTTCACGAGGATCTCGGAAAAGCCGAGGATGGCGTTGAGCGGCGTTCTGAGTTCGTGGGACATGTTGGCGAGGAATTCCGACTTCGCCTTGTTGGCGGCCTCGGCGCGTTCCTTTTCCGCCTGGTAATTGGCGTTGGCGGTCGAAAGCTCTTCCTTCTGGCGCTCGAGCTTCTTCTGCGAGGCGGAGAGATCGCCGATCGTTGCCATCAGGCGGCGTTCCGAATCGCGCAGGCGTTCCTGGTGACGCTTGAGCAGGGTGATGTCGGTGCCGACGGATACCGTGCCGCCATCGCGGGTGCGGCGTTCGTTGATCTGCAACCAGCGTTCGTCGGCAAGCTGCACTTCGGTGGTGCGCGACAGGCCGCTGCGGTCGGGATCGGCGACGCGGCGTTCGATCACCGGACGGGCAGAGGCGCCAAGCACGGTGCTGCGTTCGGTGCCGGGGACGAGGACTGAGTCCGGAAGACCGTGGGCCTGCTGGAAGTGAGTGTTGCACATCACCAGGCGGTCGTTCTTGTCCCAGAGAACGAAGGCTTCCGACGTGCACTCGATAGCGTCGGCCAGGCGCTGGTCGGCTTCTGCATAGCGTTCGGCAAGCCGGTGCTGCTCGGTCACGTCCATCGCGATGCCGATCACATGGGTGCGACCGTTCGCCATCCGCACCACCTGGGCGCGGGCGCGCATCCACACATAGTGGCCGGCGGCGTGGCGCATGCGGAAGACCTGGTCCACCTGCTTGGCATTGCCGCGGCTGATGGCGCGGGCAAGTGCGTAGAGATTGCCGTCGGTCGGGTGCATCATCCGTGCCGCATCGGTAAAGGACACGACGTTGCCGACCGGTGGAAAGCCGAGCATCTCGTACATCGAGCCGGACCAGAACAGGCGCCGGTTGCTGACGTCGAAATCCCACAGGCCGCATCGACCGCGCGACAGCGCCGTCTCGATGCGCAGGTTCGATTGCACGAACGTCTCGTCGGCGTCGCGGGCGCGCTTCACCTGAGCGTAATAGGCATAGAGGATGACGAGCAGGATGGCCGAAATGCCGGCAAAGATCGTGACGCTGAGCGAGACTTCGCCACGTACGAATTCGTTCGTCGTCTCCAGCGAATGGGCCGCTACGATCAGCGCACCGTCGTTGCCGATTGGCTTGATCGACGCATAGTAGGGGACATCACCGAAAAAGGTCTCGATGACCGTGCCCGACCCGCCGACGCGGCGCATGGCTGCGGTTTCGGGAAGAACCGAGGAAAGACGCTTGCCGAGATAGCTGCCGGTATCGCCGATGCCGCCGAAGATCCGGCCGGTGGTATCGGTAAAGAGCACGACAGCGCCGCGCTCCAGCTTGTCCTGGCCGAGGAATGTCGCTAGACGAGCTTGGGCAGTCTGGCGGTCGGCTGCAGCAAACAGCGATTCCTGTCCGGAGAAAGCGGCGGATGCGGTCGCGGACATCAGCGACGCGGACTGGCGCGCGGCATCTTCCATCCGGCCATGCTCGCCCACGATCCCCATAATGCGCGATGCGGCAACGACGGCAAGAAAGATAAGGATCAGGATTGGAATGGAACGCTTCAGCACCAGCTCGACGCGCGGCGTCTGCTGTGCGATCGGCCGGACGGAAAGCTGAGCTTCCTCCGGAGCCGTCCGTCCAAGGCTGCTGAAGCCTGGAAACTTGAAGCGCAACCATCCCCCGGCCTCGGTTTCCCGCTGCACGCCCGATATCATCGTCATCCGATCCCTCGTCGTGATTCGCTGCGCCGCCGCTCGAATCTGACCTAATGAATCACAGAGTGATTCTCTGTGTCCAGAGGGTTGGTAACATTTCGTTAACCATATGATAGTCGACGCATTTACGCCTGAGAGGAACCGCAAATCAGGTGTCTGGGTAACGCTTTTCAGGATGCGAGTTATCAAGCCCCGTCAAGCAAGATGTACCAAAATGTGCCAAATCGGCGCAAAAAATATCCGCGCCGGCAGGCAGCCGACGCGGATGTCATTTTGCACGAAGATTGTCTCAGCCCTTCAGCATACGCTCAACGATGTCGCGCACGTCAGTCGAAAGGGACGGGCTGCGTTCAATCGTCATCAAAGCGTCGCGGGCCTGGTCGGCGCGGGTCGGCTCCAGCGAGCGCCATGAGCGCATCGAGGTGAGGATGCGGGCGGCAAGTTGCGGGTTCTTCGGATCGATCTCGAGGATCTGTCCGGCCAGGAACCGGTAGCCTTCGCCGTCGCGACGGTTGAAGCCGGTCGGGTTCGAGAAGGCATACATGCCGACCAGTGCGCGAACACGGTTCGGATTGCCGGCATTGTAGCGCGGATGGTCGATCAACGCTTTGACCCGCGACAGTGCATCTTCGCCGGGCATGGTCGCCTGCAGCGAGAACCACTTGTCGATGACGAGCGGGTTTTCGCCGAACCGTGTCAGGAAGCTTGCGAGCGCACCTGTTGTTTCCGACGCTTCCGGGAAGCGATGGGCAAGCAGGGTGAGCGCCTGCGACAGTTCCGTCATGTTGTCGGCTGCACCGAAGGCTTCGGCCGCGCGCTGCGGGCTGTTCTCGGCATAGGCGAGGTAGGTCAGTGCCGCAGCCTTGAGAGCCCGCTTGCCGGCGCTTTCGGCATCCGGCGAATAGGCACTATCTGCCTTCATGTCACTGAACAGACGCTTGAACAGGTCTTCACCAGCATCTGCGATGAGCTTCAAGACCGCATTGCGGCCCGTGTGAATGGCTTCCGGATCGTTGTTGCCACCAAGCTCGCGACCGATGTCGGCTTCGCTCGGAAGTGCCAGAACCTGCGCGCGGAAGGCCGGCTCCAGCGTGTCGTCACCGGCCGCTTCCAGAAGTGCCGCAATCAGCGCCGGGTCGCAGGTGACCTCATGACCTTCCCGCGCATCGCGGGCAGCCTTGGTGAGGTTGGGGATGGCGAGATCCGTCAGGGACTGCCAGCGTGAAAACAGATCCGTGTCGTGACGCGCGATATGCGCAAGATCGGCCGGCGTCTGGGTAAAGGCGATGTTGACCGGCGCCGAGAACGACCGGTTGAGCGACAGAACCGGCCGCGACGCGATGCCGGTGAATGTGAAGGTCTGGCGGCGATCGGTCAGATGCAGGACGTCACCGGTCACTTCACCGCCCTTGACGGATGTCGCGTCGGCAATGGTGCCATTGTCGAGGATCAACGCGAAGGACAGCGGGATGTGCATCGGCTGCTTGTCCGGCTGGCCCGGCGTTGCCGGCACCATCTGTTCGAGCGACAGCTTGAACGTGGCGGATGCCTGGTCGTATTCGGTCGAGACGTTGACGAGCGGCGTGCCGGCCTGCGAATACCAGAGCGAGAACTGGGCGAGATCGCGGCCGCTCACGTCCTCGAAGCATTTCACATAGTCCTCGACGGTGACGGCCTGGCCGTCATGCCGTTCGAAATAGAGATCCATGCCGGCCTTGAAATCGTCCTTGCCGAGCAGCGTGGCGATCATGCCGGTGACTTCGGACCCCTTCTGGTAGACCGTCGTCGTGTAGAAATTGTTGATCTCGCGATAGGTCGTCGGGCGGACCGGGTGGGCGAGCGGGCCGCCATCCTCCGGGAACTGGTCCGAGCGCAGATGGCGCACTTCGGCGATGCGCTTGACCGGGCGCGAGCGCTGGTCGGCCGAGAATTCGTGGTCGCGATAGACCGTGAGGCCTTCCTTCAGGCACAGCTGGAACCAGTCGCGGCAGGTGATGCGGTTGCCGGTCCAGTTGTGGAAGTATTCGTGGGCGATGATCGCCTCGATATTGGCGTAGTCCTGATCCGTTGCAGTCTCTGGATCGGCCAGCACGTACTTGTCGTTGAAGACGTTGAGCCCCTTGTTCTCCATGGCGCCCATGTTGAAGTCGGAGACGGCGACGATCATGAAGATGTCGAGATCGTATTCGCGGCCGAACCGCTCCTCGTCCCACTTCATCGACCGCTTCAGCGCATCCATGGCATAGGCGGTGCGCGACTCGTTGCCGTGCTCGACATAGATCTTCAGCGTCACTTCACGCTCGGACATCGTCACGAACGTGTCTTCGACGACCGCAAGATCGCCGGCGACGAGAGCAAACAGGTAGGATGGCTTCGGATGCGGATCGAACCAGGCGGCAAAGGCGCGGCCTTCGTCATATCCGGCACCGCCCAGAAAATTGCCGTTCGACAGCATGACCGGGTTGGCGGCCTTGTCACCGATGATGGTGATCGTGTAGGGCGCCAGAACGTCGGGACGGTCAGGGAAGTATGTGATCCGGCGGAAGCCTTCGGCCTCGCACTGCGTGCAATAGATGCCATTGGTGCGGTAAAGCCCCATCAACTGCGTATTGGCTTCCGGATTGATATGGGTCGTGATTGTGATCTCGAACGGCGCCTCGGCCGGCAGATCACGGATGATGAGGCTTTCCGGCGTGGCATCGTACTGACTGGCCGGCACGTCTTTTTGGTCAAACAGCAGGCCGGAGAGAGCAAGCTCGTCGCCATCGAGCACCAGAGGAGCGGACGGATCCACGCCTTCGCGGCGATGGAAGATCAGCCGGGCATCCACTTTCGTGTTCGTCGGGTCGAGCTCGAAGGTGAGGTCGACACGTTCCAGAACGAAATCAGTGGGGCGGTAATCTGCCAGATGTACGATCTGGCCCGTATCTGTTCGCATGACTTTTCCTGAACCGGCTCTTCAAATTGAACGCGTCGAGGATCTGCGCGGTTGCGCGCATTGAGCTTTCGACAATCCCCATCGCCGCCGCGGATCATTGCACGCAATACTAAACGATTGTTGAAGCCACCTTTAAGATAACGCGATTTTGTACCAGTCTTGAGCAGCCTCGCGGAAGCTGACTTGCCATCATGCTTCGTGATTGTGCTTTGTCAATTTCCTGTCGCGGCCCCGGGAAATGTGGTTATTGTGATTTGTATTCGAATCCTTTTCTTTGACGGTGCTGCGATTACGGTCCCGTCACCGTGATTTTTGCAGAGTGCATGATGGTGGCCGACGCGCAGAACCCCTTGCGGGGCATTCTTTTCAAGGTCATCTCCGTCGTCATCTTCGTGGCCATGCAGGTCTGCATCAAGTCCGCAGGCGCCGGCATCCCGGCAGGACAGATAACCTTTTACCGCTCCGCCTTCGGGATCGTGCCGATCGTGCTCTACCTGTCGGTTCTCGGACAGCTATGGCCGGCATTCCACACGTCGAGCATTTTTGGACATTTCAAGCGCGGTGTGCTGGGCATCATGTCGATGGCCTTCGGCTTTTACGGCCTGATCCACCTGCCGCTGCCGGAAGCGATCGCCATCGGCTACGCGGGACCGCTGATGGCCGTCGTGTTTGCAGCGCTCATCCTCAAAGAAACAGTGCGCGTCTATCGCTGGACGGCGGTGTTGATCGGAATCGTTGGCGTTCTCGTCGTCTCATGGCCAAAGCTGACACTGCTCCGCGACGGCGGGTTTGCCTCCGAACAGGCGCTCGGGGCGATCGCGGTTCTCTGTGCCGCCGTGCTGGCCGGTCTTGCCATGGTGCAGGTGCGCCAGCTGGTGCAGACCGAAAAGACGGCGACGATCGTGCTGTATTTTTCGCTGACCGGCGCGCTTCTGTCGCTGGCCAGCCTGCCGTTCGGCTGGGTGTCGCTTCCCTGGAGCAGTTTTCTGCTTCTGATCGCGGCCGGGCTATGCGGTGGCGTAGCGCAGATCTTCCTGACCGAAAGCTATCGATTTGCCGATGTCTCGACAGTCGCACCCTTCGACTATACGTCGATCATTCTGGGCATTGCCGTGTCATATCTGCTGTTTGCGGACGTGCCGACGGCAACGACGCTGATCGGTACCGCGATTACGGTTTCCGCCGGTATCTTCATCATCTACCGCGAGCATCGGTTGGGTCTCGAGCGCAAGGCGGCACGCCGGGCGTCAAGCACCGCCAACTGAATCCGTGCTGCAGGAACATGGCCCCAAATGCAAAAGGGCCGCGTGACGCAGCCCTCGACAGTTCAATCCAACGTGGATGACGCTTTACAGCGGAATTGCAGTTTCCGCGTCGGAGCGCTTTACCGCTGAACGGGAAAACTCGACGGATGCAGATACCGCGCAGCTGATCTGGAGAATGCTGTCGCGGATCGTACGGATCGGGTGCAGAACGGTTTTCATTGTCGTCATACCCTCAGCGTTCACGAAAGTCTGCGAAGACGGCGGACGGACGGGTGATCCCGACCGGACGGCTCATCGAGCGCGACGTGATCTGCTCGTGCGTGGCAGATCCGAAATGGTGGTACCCGTTCGAGGAGCGCGGCGCGAGGCCGGCAACGCGGAGGGTTTCAAAGCCCGAATGTATTGGACGAAAGCGTGTGGTCATTGCCTTGGTTCCTTAAACCGTGTCCTCCCAAGACAGGATGATATATTGCAGCGCAGCATTGATTCATCAATGGCGGCAAACGCGGCGCTGACATGCAGCGCACGCATAACGATATTCACAAATTGGTAATATTACCGCGAATCGTCGGTCTGCTGCCCAGATTATGGGCATTCAGGTGCCGGAAATGCGGCTTTTGAACAGCAACATATCCTGCCAGGCGAGAGCCTTGTTGGCCGGTGCCGCAAGCAGATCTTGCGGGTGAAGCGTCGCGAGAGCCGACACAGGAAGTCCCGCTGCCGTGACGTCGCGCCATTCGCCGCGCATCGTATGAATCGTGCCGGTATCGCCGAGGAACAGACGCGCGGGAAAGTTGCCGAGCAGTAGCAGATGGCGTGGCTCGGCAAGCGCGATCTGACGGTCGAGGAACGGCCTGCAGATTTCAAGCTCCGCGTCTGAAGGCATCCGGCTTCCGGGCGGGCGCCAGGGGATGATGTTGGTGAGCAGCACCGTTTCGCGCGACAGGCCGATCGCCGACAGCATCCGATCGAGCAATTGGCCCTGCCGCCCGGAAAACGGTGTGCCGTCGCGATCATCTTCGGCATTCGGCATCGGGCCGATCACCATGATGCGCGATTGCGGATCGCCGGTCATGAACACCGTTGAGCGGGCGCCGTGTTTCAGGTTGCAGCCGCCGAAGGTTTCCAGCGCCGTCTTCAGTTCGGAAAGCGTGCCGGCACCGTCTGCCGCAAGACGCGCGGCATTGACCGCGCCGCCGTCGGGAATGGCGACCTGCTGCATGGAGGACGGGGTAAGACGCGGAGCCGGGGGTGCGGGACGCTGCGGCTGTGGTGTATCGCCACCGCCAGCATAGGCCTCACGCTCGCCCTGCGGCGGTGACGACGCGTTCGGTGCTGCTCGGCCTTGCGCCTTTGCCGCCTTCTGCTCGGCAAACTGCGCGAAGCGATCGACCGGTTCGTCCTCGACCAGCCAGTCGACACCCGAATCCGCGTAGAAATGCAGCAGCGCTGCAAGTTCGGCAGGATCGAGTTCGGAGGCGGTGGGGCTCATATGCGCACCCTATAGCATGTCGGGCTCGGGTTGGAATGGGATTCCGTCCGCGGCTGTGGAGAACCTCGTGGAGTGCTTACGCCGCCCACTGCTCCACATCGCCGCTTTCGCCGATCAGGGCCAGACCGTGGGCGATCGACAGGAGTTCGCCGCCGCTCTCGATCTTGCCGGCATCGAAGCGCCGGTTGAAGATCTGCCGCACCGCCGGCACGAAAGACGTGCCGCCGGTCAAGAACACCTTGTCGACCTCATCAGGTGCCGTGTTGGTCTTGGTCAGCACGTCGTCCAGCGCACCTTCGATCCGGGCGAGGTCGTCGGCGATCCAGGTTTCGAAATCGGTCCGCTTCACCATCTTCTTGCCACCCCGGCCGAGCGGCGAGAAATTGAACTCCGCCTCGTCGGACGCAGACAGCGCCATCTTGGTGGCCGAGATCGACTGATAGAGCGGATAGCCTTCGTCGTGATCGACGAGATCGATAAACAGTTCCAGCTTGTCGGGATCGGTTGCCGAGCGCACCAGCGATTTCAGATCCGTGAACTCGCGGGTGGTCTTGAAGATAGACAACTGGTTCCAGCGCGAGAAATTGGCGTAATAGCTCGACGGCACTTCGAGAAGCTTGTCGAAGCTCTTGAAATGCGTGCCCTTGCCGATCTCGGGCGCCACCAGGTGCTCCACCATCTTTGCATCGAAGTGATCGCCGGCGATGCCGACGCCGGAATGGCCGATCGGCGTGGCGACGAGCTTGCCGGCGACACGCTCGAAGCGGATGAGCGAGTAGTCCGTCGTGCCGCCGCCAAAGTCGGCCACCAGAACGGTGGCATCGCTCTTCAGGCTCTGAGCGAAGTAATAGGCGGCTGCGACAGGCTCGTAGACATAGTGAATTTCCGGAAAGCCCAGCCGCGTCAGCGCTTCGTTGTAGCGATCGGTGGCGAGTTTCTCATCCGGGCTGGCGCCGGCAAAATGCACCGGACGTCCTGCGACGAGACGCGAGACTTCGCCCGGCCAGTTGCCTTCCGCGTAGGCCTGCAGCCGCTTCAGAAAGATTTCCATCAGGTCTTCGAACATGTGCCGGCGGGCAAACACCAGCGTACCCTGAAACAGGGGGCTTGCAGCAAAGGTCTTGATCGACTGCAGGAAGCGAACATCACCGGGATTGTCGATGAACTGGCGGATGGCGGCCTGACCGGCCTCGATCTTCAGCGCCTGCGCGCCAAGCTTCGCATCCTTCATGAAGGACAGCGCCGTGCGCATCGAATCCGTGGTGCCGGCGCTGCTGGAAAACTCCAGCGAATGCGTGGTGGCGCCGCTGTCCGCCAATGCCAGAACCGTATTGGTCGTGCCGAAATCAAGCCCGAGCGCCCGTGCCATGGCCGTGCTCCTTAAAAATCTACGTCGAAAATGATGAACCGGAAGCGCCGCTTCCGAGGGCAACAGAACGCGAAAACGCGCCCCGTTTTTCAAGAGGGCGCGTGATGGCACAAGGTGCGGACGAAGGCAAGAGCGGAAAGGGACTGAACCCCATGCCGATAGCGTTTATGCCGCGCTGTAGATCTTCTCCGTTTCCAGCGTGTCGGCCTCGTCTCGGGAGCCGAACAGGGTGCCAATCGTCTGGCTCTGCTTGGAGACGATATTGTCCAGCAACTGGCTGACCATCAGGCTCTGGACGACTTCCGAAGCCCGTTCGCGGACCTGCTGTTCCTCGTCGGAGCCGGTCGTTCCGAAACGCGTCTGAATCCTTGCGATCTGGTCAAGGAAGTTGGCGACGTGATCGGCGGAGGCTGTTTTCGAGACAGAGGTCGACGCCGTTGTAGGAGCATTGGAAGCCGACGCGGTCGTTCCCGCACTTGCGCCAGTCTCCGGTACCGTGGATGCCGTGCCAGCCTGGACGGGGCCCGCCGACGAGGGGCCAGACGCGGTGCCGGAACTTGCGCTGCTCGATGGCGAAGCGGCAGCCATGTCGGTCGAACCCGTCTCAGCCGCCGCATCGTCGTCCGTTACTGTGGAGGTGCTGTCGGTGCTTCCTGCTTCTCCAGCCGCAACGTCGCTTGGTTCGGCATGATCGGTTTCCGCTGTCTCCGGCGCAGTCCATACCGGTGTCCCGGCCGCGTCTTCCTTTTCTAAGCGACCGTCCGCTTCGTCGTTGTCGACCGCGGTCGGCTCGGACGTCGCGGGCTCGTCGTTCGAGGCGACCGGCGTCGGGGCGTAGATCCCGTCATCGCTGTTGTCGACCTGCGTGTCGGGCTCGTCGCTTTTCACTGGTTCGGCGGAAACCGGCTCGTTGCTGGCAGGCTTGGCTGTGGACGAATTGCCGGATGTGGTGCTTGCCGGTTGGGTGCTTGGGCTGGACGTCTGGCTCGGCGAGGATGAACTCGATCCGCCTTTGAAAAGGCTGTCAATTAACACGGTATGCCCCTTGGGTTCTAATCAAGCTCGGCCTGTAACAGCGTCGCCTTGACGAGGGGTCAAAACCGGCATGACAAGTTAACTCAATGTTTACACATTCATGGAGGATCTTCCCGGCGTCGCACAAGGAGGACTGCTAGAGTGTTGAAGAAAATGAAGTTTCTGTCGTTGATCACGGTTGCGTGCTTGTTTTCCGGCGTGGCCTCCCATGCTGCCGAGCCCATCGCCTGTACGGTCGTGATCGAGGAAAAGACAGGTGAACAAGTGCACCGGGAAGGCGCCTGCGATCAGGCTTTCTATCCGCAATCCACCTTCAAGCTGCCGCTCGCGATGATGGGCTATGACGCCGGCATCCTCACCGACGAGACGACGCCGCTCTGGAAATACCAGGCGAAGTTCAACCGCTCGCAGCGTGAGCAAAAGGATGTCGACCCGACTATCTGGGAACGCGATTCGATCGTCTGGTATTCGCAGGAGATCACGCGCAAGCTCGGCAAAGAACGGTTCGCGGCCTATGTGAAGGCCTTCGGTTACGGCAACCGCGATGTCTCAGGCGGACCCGCGGGCACGGACGGTCTGACGGAAGCCTGGCTGATGTCGTCGCTGAAGATCTCGCCGGACCAGCAGGTGGCGTTCATCCGCCGCTTCCTCACCGGCAAGCTGCCGATCTCGGAAAAGGCTTCCGACATGACACAGGCCATCCTGCCGCATTTTGCAGCTGCTGACGGCTGGGACGTGCAGGGCAAGACCGGCGCCGGCTGGATGCGCGGCAAGGACGGCAAGCCGGACTATTCCCGCCCGATCGGCTGGTTCGTCGGCTGGGCCGAGCAGAACGACCGCCGCGTGATCTTTGCAAGGTTGCTGGTCGACGTGAAGCGCTATCCCGACACGCCGATCAGCTATGTTGTGCGTGACAGCCTGATCGCCGACCTGCCGAAGCTTGCCGCCGATCTCTGACCGTCGCTTACCCGTTCGGCTGGAACGCCACGCTGCCGCTCTGCAGGAAGCAGGTCCGGCTGAACTTGGACAGGTCGATCGGGTTGGGAAGCCTGACATCCGCGATGTCGGGGAGGGGCTTTGTCGCCTCGTCGTAAGCGCGGTCGATCTGTGACACGAAGACGATGATCAGACCGCGCTTACGGGCGAAAGACTCGAGTGTGGAAACCTGGTCGGCCAGCGGCGGGTTTTCGCGGCGCTGGTCGAGCAGTTGCAGATAGTCCACCACGACCAATGTGCCGGCTGCAGCGGTTTCCAGCGCCTCGATCATGTAACCGGCATTGATCGCATCGGAGCAGTCGAACGAAAACTGGTCTCCGAAGCGCTGAGGCTCGACCTCAAGCGCGCGAAAGCGCCCGAGAATGTCGGCAGGCGTATAATCGAGGCTGAAGAAAAAGGCGCTGTTGCCGGCTTTCATGGCCTCGATGGCAAGGCTGAGCGCCATCAGCGTCTTGCCCTGTCGCGGCCGTGCACCGACCAGCAGCATGTCGCCCCGTTTCAGGCTCCGGTACAAGATTTCGGCGGACGATGTTTCGGCATGCTTGGCCGATAGCAGGCTCCAGCTCCGGTACCCTTGCTCGATGGCGAGCCGGTCGAGCGCGGCGTGAAGGGGAGTGGATGTCTGCCGGGCGAGAAGCTTCGCCTTGCGTTTCAGCTGATAGATCGGAACTGTCGTTTTCATGGTCAAACCTCCTATTGCGAGCGTGTTTCGCAATCCCTACTTGTGCGGATGCTCGAACAGTCGGTTCGATGATCAGAGGTCCGGTATGAGGTTTACTTTCCCGGTCGGAGGGGGGAGGCGTGGACCGCGCCAGAATCAAAGTCTAGCGCGATCCGTGTCGTCTTCAAAGTGGGCTCGTTAGCTTAGAATGAGCGGGCGGCACCGCCATCGACGCGCAGCATCGATCCGGTGATGTAGCTTGCGGCTTCCGAGCAGAGGAAGGCACCGGCAGCGCCGAATTCCTCGATCGTGCCGAGCCGGCCGGCGGGGATCGTCTTGACCGATGCGGCGCGGACTTCGTCCATCGTCTTGCCCTGCTTCTTCGCATTGGCGGTATCGAGTTCCTCGATCCGGTCGGTGAGGATTCGGCCAGGCAGCAGCATGTTTGCGGTGATACCGGAACCCGCCACTTCGGTCGCAAGTGTCTTGTTCCAGCCGACCAGCGCGCCACGCAGCGTATTCGACAGCGCGAGGTTGGCGATGGGCTCAACCACGCCGGAGGAGGCGACCGTCAGAACGCGACCCCAGCCTTGCGCCTTCATCTGCGGCAGCAACGTGTTGGTGAGCGTGATGACGCGCAGCACCATCGACTGGAAGAACGTGTCGAGCTTGTCGGCGCTCATGTCCTCAGTCGTGCCGGGCGTTGGGCCGCCGGTATTGTTGACGAGAATGTCGATGCCGCCGAGCTTTTCCTCAACGGCCGTCACCATCGAAGCGACGAAATTCTCTTCGCCGAGATCGCCGCGGACCCAGTCAGCCTTGCCTTTACCGAGCGCATTGATCGCCTTGCAGTTTTCGGCCAGCTGATCGCCCGACCGACCGACGAGAAGGACGTTTGCGCCTTCCGCCGCCAGAGCCTTGGCTATCCCCAGCCCAAGGCCGCGGGAGGAGGCGAGTACGAGCGCGCGTTTGCCGGCAATACCGAGATCCATGAAGCTTTCCTTCTCTGCACGAGGTTCATAACGGGCCTTCGGGCGCGACGACAGGTTGCGACGCGGGACCGGTCATTTGAATGCCGGGGCTTTATAGCTTTGGTCCACCCATGGCGAAAGCCAGAACTTGCCTTTGGCGCCAGAACCGGTATTTACGTGTACGTCAACGTAAGTTGAGAAAATGGAAGCGTGCTTTGCGCGAATGACAAGCCGGAAGACGTTTTCGCGCCTCGACAAGCGGGATCGCTTTTGACAAGACAGAAACAGACCTACTGCGCCGGCGAGGGGCCGGCATCGGAGTTTGCAATGGACGCCCAAGACCTTTCCGCCAACCCGCTTCCCGAACGTGAAAGCATGGAGTTCGACGTCGTGATCGTTGGCGCTGGCCCGGCAGGCCTGTCGGCTGCGATCCGCTTGAAGCAGGTCAATCCGGATCTGACGGTGGTCGTTCTGGAAAAAGGCGCCGAAGTCGGTGCGCATATTCTTTCAGGCGCCGTGGTCGATCCCTCGGGCATTGATGCGCTCCTGCCCGGCTGGCGTGAGGAAGAGGGCCATCCCTTCAAGACCGAAGTGACCGACGACCAGTTCCTGCTGCTCGGTCCTGCCGGCTCGATCCGCCTGCCGAACTTCGCCATGCCGCCGCTCATGAACAATCACGGCAATTACATCGTCTCGCTCGGCAACGTCTGTCGCTGGCTCGCCGAAAAGGCCGAAGCGCTGGGCGTCGAGATCTATCCCGGCTTTGCGGCCGCCGAGGTGCTCTACAATGACCAGGGCGCCGTGATCGGCGTCGCGACCGGCGACATGGGCATCGAGAAGAACGGCGAACCGGGTCCGGCCTATACCCGCGGCATGGAATTGCTCGGCAAGTACACGCTGATCGGCGAAGGTGTGCGTGGCTCGCTTGCCAAGCAGCTGATCGCGAAATTCGATCTCGCCAAGGATCGCGAGCCGCAGAAATACGGCATCGGCATCAAGGAACTGTGGCAGGTCAAGCCGGAGAACCACAGACAGGGCCTCGTGCAGCACTCGTTCGGCTGGCCGCTCGGCATGAAGACCGGCGGCGGTTCCTTCCTCTACCACCTGGAGGATAACACGGTCGCAGTCGGCTTCGTCGTCCACCTCAACTACAAGAACCCCTATCTCTATCCGTTCGAGGAATTCCAGCGGTTCAAGACGCATCCGGCCATCCGGGGCACGTTCGAGGGCGGCAAGCGTCTGTCATACGGCGCGCGTGCGATTACCGAGGGTGGCTACCAGTCGGTGCCGAAACTGTCCTTCCCGGGTGGCGCGCTGATCGGCTGTTCCGCCGGCTTCGTCAACGTGCCCCGCATCAAGGGTTCGCACAACGCGGTCATCTCCGGCATGCTCGCCGCCGACAAGCTGGCCGCCGCCATCGCTGCCGGCCGCGCCAATGACGAGCCGGTCGAGATCGAGAACGAATGGCGCCAGACGGCGATCGGCACCGATCTCAGGCGCGTGCGCAACGTCAAGCCGCTCTGGTCGAAGCTCGGAACCTGTCTCGGCGTCGCGCTCGGCGGTCTCGACATGTGGACCAACCAGCTGTTCGGCTTCTCGTTCTTCGGCACGCTGAAGCACGGCAAGACCGATGCGCAAAGCCTGGAGCCGGCGGCACAGCACAAAAAGATCGACTATCCCAAGCCCGATGGCGTGCTGACCTTCGACCGTTTGTCCTCGGTGTTTCTCTCCAACACCAACCACGAGGAAGACCAGCCGGTCCATCTCAAGGTCAAGGACATGGACCTGCAGAAGCGCTCCGAGCTCGAAGTCTACGCCGGCCCTTCGACCCGCTACTGTCCCGCCGGGGTCTATGAATGGGTGGAAAAGGACGGCGAAGAAGTCTTCGTCATCAACGCCCAGAACTGCGTCCACTGCAAGACCTGCGACATCAAGGACCCCAACCAGAACATCGTCTGGGTCCCGCCACAGGGCGGCGAGGGGCCGGTTTATCAGAATATGTGATCATTGAGGTGCCGAGGGAGACCAGAGCAACCGCTGTGCGTTCAATTGGACGCACAGCGATCTAGAGAGGCGCCTCCGCACAGTCCCGGATGCAAATCGCTGCGCAGGTTTGCTGGGAGCGCTTCAGACTGAGGTCCAGCCACGGCCGAACCGGTGGGCGACAGCGTTCAGCCGCTTGTCCCGTGTCCAAAGCAACAGATCCGGCGTCAACAACAGAGACGCCACGAGATGCGCGTCACAATAGCCGATGCCTGAGCCGGACAGTTTCTGTGTCCGTATCATTGCCAGAACCTCCGCATCTGACGCTGTTACGGATTTCGGCAGCCGATGCAGATAGCCGATGATCACATCGTATTGGCGCATGTTCCCCAGCGCCAGTTCCCCGATTACATGCGGATGAGTGCAGACCTGTCCATTCTCCAGCAGAGCAATCAGCCTCGGGTCTGGTTTGCCGAGATGGTCGGCCCAGATGACTGTATCGACCAGAATCACTGCTCGTCCGGCCGCCAGCGGGGCGCTGATCTGAAGTCTGGTTCCGTTCCGCCCAGAAGAGCAAGGCGCCGTGCAGCTTCGTTTTGAACGAGAAGCGTAAGCGCCTTCTTGACGATCGCCGATGTCTCCTGAAGACCGGTCAGTTCCTTTGCATCGATAAGCAGTTCATCATCGATGGTGATCGTCGTTCGCATGGTCAGTCTCCCTTCGCATGAAAAATAACATCAGATGATGCGCTTAACAACGTCGCGTGCGTCTGTGGGCGTGCACGGTGTTGTCGGTGCAAATACGCCATGGAACTCGCTGGATCCGCACCCGCCTTATCACTTCATTAACCATAATATCCGTAATTCTTGGTCATCTTCTCGACTCGCCAAGGACACATTCATGTCGATTTCCCGTCGCGGCCTGCTGGTCGGTTTGCCGCTTCTGCTGGCCGGCTGCGCTTCCACTTATCCAGAACAGCGCAACTATGCAGCGCTTCCAGGCGAGGCTTTCCCTCTGTCTTCGGTGCCGATCGACAGGATCAAGCCTGAACTCCGTCGCACCGAAGTCGACTATGTCAGCCCCTATGAAGCGGGTACCGTCGTCGTTGATACGCCTGCGCGCCGGGCCTACTACATCCTCGGCAATGGCCGGGCGATCCGTTACGGCGTCGGTGTCGGCCGCGCCGGTCTTGCACTCTCCGGAAACGCCTATGTGGGCCGCAAGGCCGAATGGCCGACCTGGACGCCGACGGCCAACATGCAGCGCCGCGAACCGCGCTACCGGGCGCTCGCAGGCGGCATGCCTGGAGGACCTAACAACCCGCTCGGCGCCCGTGCGATGTATCTTTACCGCGGCGGCAACGATACGCATTTCCGCATCCACGGCACCAACCAGCCGGATTCGATCGGTCACGCGATGTCGAGCGGTTGCATCCGCATGATGAACCACGACGTCATCGATCTTTTCCAGCGCGTCCAGGTCGGCGCAAAGGTCGTCGTCATCCAGGCGAGTGCCTGATCCAAGCCGCAGCCATCCGTAAGAAGCCTGCCGTCACTGTCGTGGCGGCGGGCCTTTTCGCATGTGGATGTTATGGGTGGACGTGAACACCCGTCAGCGTGATTTCCAGGCGACGACCATCAGGCCGCCGATCACGGTGATATGCTCCATCACCACGTAGAACTCGAGCGTCTTGAACGGCTCTTCCATCGTCCAGAAATGGTGGACGATCGGAATCGTCAGCGCCGTGAACACGCCGAGCGCGCCGGCACCGAGCCAGGTCCAGCGGTTGAGGATGATAAGCGCCGAACCCACCAGCTGGGTGATGATGACGGCCACGTTGAAGGCGAATGCCGGTTCCAGCCCGAACTGCGTCATCTCCGCGACGCCGGCCGGAAAATCGATGAGCTTGGAAAGCCCGCTTCCCCAGAACATGAACGTCAGGACGGCTCGGGCCAGATACCCGAACCATGTGGACCCGGTCACGATATCCAGCGGATTTCCGAATGTATTGGACTGCGATGTCGCCATAAGAACCCCCTTTGCGCGTACCCGCCTGGACCATAGCTCCAAACGGCAAACGTGATAAGGTGTAAGTTTTTATCGATACACCTTATGGGGTGTGTGTTGCTGCGTGGTCAGAAGCCGGACAGAACCAGCTTGCCTCGCGTCGTGCCGCTTTCGATCCTGGCGTGGGCCTTCTTGAGGTTTGCAGCATTGATCGGGCCGATCACGTCGGACAGCGTCGTGCGGATCTTGCCGGCATCAACCAGTTCGGACACATGATTGAGCAGCTTGTACTGTTCGATCATGTCGGCGGTCTGGAACACCGGCCGAACGAACATCGTCTCCCAATGGATCGACAAAGCCTTGCGCTTGAACTGGCGGATATCGATCGGCTCCTTCGGGTCGTCGATCAGCCCCAGTCGCCCCTGCGGCGCGATCATCTCGAGGATGTCGTTGATGTGATCGGAGGTTTCCGTCGTCGAGAACACGAATGCGGGGTTGCCGATCGCCATCCCGGCGATCTGTTTTGCCAGCGGCTTGGAATGGTCGAGAACATGGTGAGCGCCGAGCGTGCGGATCCAGTCCTGTGTTTCCGGCCGCGAGCCGGTGCCGATCACCGTCGCGTCGGTCAGTTCTCGCAGCAACTGGATGGCGATCGAGCCGACACCACCGGCGCCGCCGATGACCAGAACCGCATTCCACGCGCTCGCCACCTTGTCCTGCACCTTCATCCGGTGAAACAGCGTCTCGTAGGCAGTGATGGCGGTCAACGGAAGGGCGGCGCTCTCCTCAAAGGAGAGGCTGGAAGGCTTCTTGCCGACGATCCGCTCGTCGACCAGATGCAGTTCCGCATTGGTGCCGGGACGGTTGACCGCACCCGCGTAAAACACCTCGTCACCCGGCTTGAAGAGTTTCACATCCGGCCCGACCGCTTGCACCACGCCGGCTGCATCAAAGCCGAGGATGCGGTACTGGCCGGCTTCGACAGGCTGCAACCGGCGCTGCTTGGTATCGACAGGATTGACCGACACGGCCTTGATCTCGACCAGCAGGTCGCGCCCCTTGGCCTCGGGCTCCGGCAGCTCGATGTCGAGAAGGGCGTTTTCGGATGTGATCGGCAGGTTTTCGCTAAAACCGACAGCGCGCATGGGATCTCCTCGTCAAGCTCAGGGCAGTGAGGACGATACATCGCGCGTAACGACGGCAACGGCAAGGCGGCGCAGGCGAGCGCCGGTACGCTTTACCGAGACGGCGCTTTCTGGCTCAGGCTGAGGGCTTTGCCTCACGTTCCAGAGCAACCGACACGCCGAAGACGCAGAGCCCGATCAGCGAAAGTACCGCACCGACATAACCGGTTGCCTGAAAACCCCAGCCCCAGGCGATGACGAGCCCGCCGAGCCAGGCACCGAGTGCGTTGGCGATGTTGAAGGCCGAATGGTTGGAAGCGGCCGCCAGCGTCTGGGCGTCGGCGGCCACATCCATCAGCCGCGTCTGCAGCGCCGGGCCGCAGGCAAATCCGCAGCCGACCAGGAAGACGGTGATATAGAGCATGACAGGGATATGCGCGAAGGTCGCAAAGGCCAGCATCACGGCCACGTAGAACACCATCGTTCCGCCGATCGTGCCCTTCAGCGAAATGTCGGCAAGCCTCGAGCCGACGATATTGCCGACATTCATGCCGATGCCGAACAGGGCGATGACGATCGACACCATGGTGACCGGAAGCCCGGCCGTTTGCGTCGTGGTGGAGGCGATGTAGCTGAACACCGAAAACATGCCGCCGAAACCGACCGAGGCAATGCCGAGCGTCAGCCAGACCTGGGGCTTGCCGAATGCGCTGAGTTCGCGGCGAATGCTGGCGCCTTCCTGCACCTTGTCCCTCGGCTGGAAAAACCAGACGAGTGCCACGGTCAGGAGACCGATGAAGCCGACAAGGTAGAAGGCGGAGCGCCAGGACAGCATCTGGCCCATGAAGGTGGCAAGCGGCGTGCCGAGCAGCGTCGCGATCGTCAGACCCAGCATGACGCGGCCGACGGCGCGGGCGCGCTTGTTGGGCGGCACCATGGAGGCGGCCACCAGCGAGGCGACCCCGAAATAGGCCCCGTGCGGCAGGCCGGTGACGAAGCGCAGCGCGGTAAAGCTCCAGAAACTTGGCGCCATCGCCGACAGGATGTTGCCGACCGCAAAGACACCCATCAGAGCCAGAAGCAGCGTGCGGCGCGGCAGCCGGGCCGATAGAATTGCGATGATCGGCGCGCCGATCACCACACCCAGCGCATAGGCGCTGATCACATAGCCCGCCGTTGGGATGCTGACCTGATACGTCTCCGCCACATTCGGCAGCAGGCCCATGATGACGAACTCGCCGGTACCGATCCCGAAGCCGCCGACGGCAAGCGCGAATTCGATCAGAAGGACGGCGAGGGGGGAAAGGCTGGTTTTCGGGATGCTGTCGTCAGGTCTGGTGTTGGCCTTGGCATCGGGCACGTGTCGGACTGCGGTGTCTGTCATGGTATCGCATCTGTTGAAAAAGCGGACGGGTACGGCTCGAAGCGAGCGCGTCCGGGAGCAAATGATGGGGCTTTGAGGCAGTTGAATTGACGGCAGATTAGCACGTGATTGTGCAGCGCGGTAGGCTTTTGACAAAAACCAACTGTACCACAATCGTGCAATCGCCATTCGGTGCCGTTGATATCTGCCGCGGCCTCACCATTTTCCACCCTGTCGTTATCCGCCGCCCTCGAGCACCTGGTCCCTTGTCGATGAAACTACATGCCGTTTTCAACCGCGATGGCGGGACTTTCCGAACCACGGATATGGACGCTTACTGCGACCACGCCCTGAAGACCTTCCGGGCTGCCGGCCACGAGATCGAGTGCGAGGTTGTTGCCGGCGACAAGGTCGTCGAGACGATGGAAAAGGCAGCCTCGATGCCCGGCGTCGAAGGACTGATCGCCGGCGGTGGCGACGGCACGATTTCCGCGGCGGCGGGCATTGCCTGGAAAAGCGGTATCGTTCTCGGCGTGGTGCCGGCCGGCACGATGAACCTGTTTGCCCGTTCGCTGAAACTGCCGCTCGACATCTGGGAAGTCCTCGACACGTTGGCAGAGGGTACGCCCGAAGCGATCGATATCGCCAGCGCCAACGGAAAAAGCTTCGTGCACCAGTTTTCCGCAGGCCTGCATGCCCGGATGGTGCGCTACCGCAACTCGATGAATTTTGCCTCGAGGCTCGGCAAGATGCGGGCAAGCGCAAGGGCTGCAATCGGCGTCATGTTCAACCCGCCGGAATTCGAGATGGAATATGTCGTCGATGGCAAGCGCACTTCGCGCAAGGTGTCGGCCATCTCGGTCTCAAACAACGAGTTTGGCACCGATCCTCTGATGTTTGCCGATGACCTGACCAGCGGCCATCTTGGGTTCTACCTCGCCGAACCGATGAAGCCGTCCGGGGTCGCAAAACTCACCTTCGACATCCTGCGCGGCAAGCTCAAGGAAAACGCCGCGGTCACGGCGATGACGGCAACAGAACTCGAACTGCACTTTCCTCGCCACCGCCGCGACGTCAGCTGTGTCATCGATGGCGAACTCCTGCCGATGAAGCGGGACGTGACGCTGAAGATCCATGCCGGCGAACTGAAGGTTCTGGTTCCCGGACAGAATACGGCTGCAGGACGCGAAAATGCCGCTGCGAATATGTCGCCGGAACCGTCTACGGTCTGATCGGCGCTGAACGCGGCAATGTCGAACGCTCAGACAGCGATCGACGTCAGCGGTGGCGGCGTGCCGGCGGCGGCGGCTTCGATATCGACGGAATTGGCTCCGTTCGAGCGCACCGTCACCGCATTGGATGCGAGCTGCACGCCGGCGGCCTTGCAGGCGGCCAGCAGCCGCGTCATCGCTTCGCGCTTCAGGATGCCCGGATTGCCGGGCAGGCAGGTAAACTTGAAGCGCACGATCATCGCCGTTTCGGTGATGTCCTGGATACCCTGCATCTTCAGCGGAATGAGGAACTGCGGCCCGAATTCCGGATCCTCCAGCATGCCCAGCCCCACCTTCTTGGCGGCACGGCGGATGATCTCGGCATCGCTGTCGCGCTCGAAGCGGAGCTGGAACTTGATCGTTCCCCAGTCGCGGCTGAAATTGGTGACGGAGCTGATCTGCCCGAAGGGAATGGTGTGGATGGGTCCGTTGTGATGGCGCAGCCGCACGGAGCGCACGGTGATCTGCTCCACGGTCCCCTGCAGCTTGCCCGTATCGATGTACTCGCCAATCCGGAAGGCATCGTCGACAATAAAGAAGATGCCGGAAACGACGTCCTTCACCAACGCCTGAGACCCGAACGAAAGCGCAAGCCCGAGCACTCCGAACCCGGCCAGCAGCGGCGCCACGTTGATGCCAAGCGAACTGAGGACGATCAGCGAGCCGACCGCGAGAACCGCACCGAGAACCAGGTTGCGGATCACCGGCAGCGCCGTCGTCAGACGGCTTGTCTGCTTCTTGTCCGCTTGCTCGTCTTCCTGGCCGGGCAGCATCACGGTCTGCGGTGGGGCGATCGTCTCGGCGTATTTCCACACCAGCGTGTAGACGGCCCAGCTTGCGACCACGGCAAAGCTCAGCCGCTCCAGCCAGAGGATCCAGCCGGTCGCAATGTCGCCGCCGCTGGTCATCAGCGGCCACCAGAGCGCGGTGATCAGGTGCAGGCCGCCGATCCACACAGCGCCCGAGCACACCACGCGAAGGCTGGCGAGCACGGATGACCAAAGGCCCGCCCCATGGGTGGTTT
>Ga0213835_100381_pt1 | contig 44874 bp, 36 predicted proteins | sample SWPATP01_FD_160576 | JGI IMG/M metagenome (GOLD analysis project Ga0213835, IMG submission 160576) | Coastal seawater microbial communities from Marineland, Florida, United States - SWPA TP0 #1 | ecosystem: Environmental > Aquatic > Marine > Coastal | place: USA: Florida | collected 2016-08-05
CCAATTAACATCGATGACTCGGTAAAGGAAGTATTAATCAGAAACGGAAGCATGGTCAGAATGGGACCATAAAGAATTAGGAAGGATGCGAGCGTTGCCCCAAACAAGAGTATGATTTTTTTATTACTCAGGTTGGTTTTCAAGAGTTTAAAATACTGCGACTTGGAAGCCGGTTTGTCAGGTTCGGGGTTATCAAGTTTATATTGAATAAGCAAGGCAACCGGAATCCCTAACAGAGGCAAATAAAACGGATAATACCAAGCGATTGCTGCTAAGGCTCCCCCAATGACAGGGTAGAATGTAGCGCCAAAACTAAGCACGCCTGAATTATAGCCCATAGCTCTTGCGCGTTCATTGCCTCTGAAAATATCCCCGATTAAAGTAACATTTAATGCACCGATTGCAGCAACTCCAATGCCTTGTATAAATCGGAATAATAAAAGCTGTTCAAAAGTTTGAGCAAACGAACAAGCAAACCCGGCAATTCCGAACAAAAACATGGATGGCACGAGAATACGCTTCCTACCAATTAAATCTGCCACTACTCCTAAAGCAGGAGTTAGAATAATGCCCGGTAGCGTGAAAATCGTGATAAGCCACGCCACTTCTGAAACACTCAGCTCAAACACTCGCCCAATTAACGGAAGGGCAGGCGTAATAGAAGACACCCCCATGACTGCAGCCAATGTGGTACAGAAAATAATCTGTAAGTTCGGATTTCGCAGAACCTTCGAACCGGATGATTCGTCATCTTGTGAAAGGTTCATAAAATCAAGTGGATAAAATTCATCGTTTTAAAGCAGTAATCCCCAAAGTTATACCTGTAAATTTCGATATATCAATAAGCTATTTTAAAGATAATTATAAATGTACGAAGTTATTTTAAATCAACTAATTCAAATCATCCAACATGAAATGGATGCATAATCGTTTATCACAGAATATAGCGAACCATGGAAATCAATGCTCCCACAACTAAATCTTAATCATTAATTAATTACAAACTCACGGATTAGAACATAATGACCGGGTAAATGCGGGGTTGATGTTAGTCTAAGATTTTAATATCTGAGTTCGAAATAAAACTTGGATACTTTTTCCTTTGTTGCGTTCTTTATTTTTTAAACATCCGGATTCCGGATAAGCCATATACAGTTTTTATAGCTTCTGACATCTCAGTGGGCTTTCCGGAATGACTTATTAAAGCAATTTACCAATGAATAGATCACCTCTGTAATTGGTAGATGATAGCGATAGAAATTAAACTTCATAAACAATCCCCAACTGCACAATAAAGCAAGAAATTAGTGGTTCAAAACGTTAAGAAAACGCATCAGAAATGGTCAAAATCTTAAAAAAATCAGACTTAAAAAATCCCTTCAAAATTCTTAGCTTACAGCTTATTCCAAATAAAGATGATAAATCATATCGTGAGAAAACTTCACATCCTCTTAATCCTTATTTTTCTGCCTGTTATCGCTTTGGCGCAGTCAGCGGATGAACCGTCTTCATTACTACCTGACATCAATCCTCAGGATATAGAAATTAGAGGAGAATTTCGTCCTAGGTTTACTGGAATTACGAGACAACCAATATTAGGTTTTAATCCAACCCCAAGGGTTTTCAGAATTGATCCCAACCGAATGCCTTTTTTAGAGACTCCTGAGCAAGTTGTGGCATCTTTACCGTTGGCACAGCTTGAAGCAGAACTAGGCCCACCAAGAAATCTTTTCCAATTCCCAACACGTTCCAATTTCCTAGGCTATTTAGGTTACGGAATGTTTAATAGTCCCGAAGCACGTCTGTTTGTTTCAGCTCCATTAGGTAGTCGAGGTGCCGTTTATTCGGATGTGTTTTTTAGCTCGTCTGAGGGTCATTTAGAAAATCAAGCTGTACAAGGTTCTTTCAGAAGATTACATGGGGATGTCACCTACCGTCATCAATTATCTCTGAATAGCGAAGCATGGGGAGGTGTTCGAGGTAGATATGATTTTTCGCCTGCTTCCATAGATTTCGACTTGAATTCGCGCCTTGATTTGAATGTAGTTGGTGCTCATGGGGGATGGGCTAGTGCCACTTCTGCATTTGATTTCATGAAATTTGGTCTAAATGTAAGTCATACAAGCACGGATAATAGCAGATACAGTATCCCGGTCCCGGGTCAATTGCCTGGTTTCCCTATCCTCCCAAATACAATGAGCGAAAATAGGTTCACGCTTGATGGCGAACTCTCGCGAGCCGGACGCCGCCCCGGGCATATTTTCAAATTTGAAACGAGTCATGATTTCGGCTTTTACGAGTTTCAGCAAAATGATGAGTTTTGGCACGTTAGTGAACTTTCAGGCTATTGGAACAGACAATTAAATAATGGAAACAGGCTAAATGTTGGCTTAAGAGCATTTTTTGGTCAGGATGAGCTTAGTGGTGCAGTTTTTAGAGCCTACCCGTATGTGCAATATCAGTTTAAGGCATTTAACGGTTTCCGTTTCGACGCATTATTTTCAGGTGAGATGCGAAATCATGGCTTAGAGGATGCATTGATAACGAACAGACATGCGATTGCAGGTGGACAGCTTGTCAACGAGCAACGTGTTTTTGGAAATCTAAGAACGGAGCTCGATCTAGCAAATATGATTACAGTTCATGGCTTTTTGAATGCTTCATACACTAGTCGACCAAGGATGTTTACCGCAAATAATGGGAGTTGGGTGCATCCTAAAGAATTATTTTTATTGCAGCCCGGTGGGGGAGTAAGCGTGTACGTGATGCCTGAATTGCTAATACTATATTCAAGTTTCAGTGTCAATATTTATGATTTAAATGATACAGTATTTGAAAGCTTCCAAAATTTAGAACGTTATAGATTTACATCCGGTATTAGGTCAACTCCGGCAAAAAATCTCTCATTACGTTCCTGGTTTGACATCATTGGTCCTAGAAAGAATGAATTACCGCAAAATCCTGGTTTGCAAGTTCCTGATACAGGAAATATATTTTTGTTAAATGCAAAAGCAGAGTATAGAATTAACGGAGTAGTTGGTGTTTACGTTAAAGCCTACAATCTCCTAAATCAAAGTTACCGACTATGGCCATTTTTTGAAGAAAGACCACTTCAAATTTATGGAGGGGTAACCTTTAAGTTTTAATTAAAATGATAAGTAGGGATCAGTTCAGAAAAGCATTTATTGAGGAAATAAGAAATGAATTGTTGAAAGACAACCATGTTGTAATTGATGGTTTAGGACTTTTTTCAAAAAAACATAACCCTGCTGAAGAGGAAAATCAGCCTGATGGTACCATTTTATTACATCCTCCTAAAGACACCTTAGAATTTGATCCTAAATATAAAGTTAAAGCTACTGAACGCTTCACTTTAATCAATAAATTATCTGATTCTCTGAATATTCATGTGGATATTTTGAAGGGGCATTTAAACGATATTTTAAGTGATGTAAATGCACTAATGCCCGGTGAAGAAGTCCGTTTTGATGGCTGGGGGATTTTCAGAAAAGACAAAAAAACAATTTTTTATATCCCTGATCCTGTTTTTCAACTTGAGATCAATTACGAGTTTGCCGGTCAGCAACCCATCGTTTTACTTGAAGGAAGTGGGATATTTTTTGCTGGAGCAGATGATCCTAAAGGAGATAGACCGACGGAAAGTGGCGAGTTTATAATTTTAGATAAGGATGCAGAACCGAAGAAAAAATCAGAGTATGATGCATTGATTGATGAATTTCATACGGATGTCCGAAGTGAAAATACACCTGAAAAAGATTCAGAAGAGGAGTTTAGCACTGATGTAATTCAGGTAATTCCTGAAAAAAATACGATAAAAACAATCTATCAAACACAGTCCGAAAATGACGAGTCATTACCTGAATTGAAAAGCCAAAAAGACAATGAGGAGAACATAATGACACATGATGATAATAAAGGAAAAGCACCATCAGATTCTGAAATAAACAAAAAGAAATCAACGTCTTCCGGAGATTTACGAAATCTTGATGAGCTAAACCAATTCAGTAATGAAGATGAAAAAGCATCTGATGAACTTGCCATTGAGTTTACCACATTGCTTAAAAAAATGCGCGACAAAGCAAAGTTGGTTGCTGAACAAGAACCGATTAAAACAACAGATGAAGATGATGATATTGATGAGATTCCTGGATATAATCCGGGAATAGATCAGCCGGAAGTGATTGAGGTTTCGCAGGAAAAGAAAGAAATTGCAGAGGAGATTGTTGCGAAAAAGGAAGAAAAATCTGAGCCTGTTGTTTTACCAACACCCAAACAAGAAAGTGCTACTGAGCAAAAAAACGTTGTTGATTCAACGCCAAAGCCAGAAGAAAAGGTTGAACATAAAGTTGAGGAAGAGCCATTACCACAAATAAAAATTCCGACTAAAACGGAATTGCAACCAAAGGAACCTCAAACTGAATCACCAAAAATAGAAGAGTCCTTTATTCCTTCCTTGAAAAAAATTGAGAAAAAGGAAGAAAACGAACCTGTTCTAATAGTCAAAAAAGATATACAGGAGAAACCGGTTCATGATCAGGATGACAGAGCATTACCATCACTTAAGACGGTTAAAAAAGATGAACCTAAACCAAAGAAAGTAGAGGTTCCCTCTGAGCGCAAAGATAAAAAAGTTGATAAATCTTCGAAGAACTCGAGTCAAAAACGTAGAAGAAGACCTGATCTCAGTTATGCAGGGATGATTATTGTGATTATCCTTCTCATAGTTGTATTGGCCGTTGGTGCATATTTCGCCGGATTTTTTAATCGGACTGAAACCTTTGATCCATTTTTTACAGATCAAACAAGGGTAGAGGATCCTATTTTTAATCGGGATAATGATACAACGCCAACACAACCTGAAGAACGAACTCCAGAAGTTCAAGAAGAAACGCAGATTGATGAACCGGTGAGGCCAGCAACTCCGACAGTAACATCTACTAATTTTGGATTGCGTGGATCATTTGATATTAATAACCGAGATTTCTCCGGGATTATTGTTGCTTCCTTATCTGAAGAAGCAACAGCCCGTAGAACGGCATCAAACTTGACTTCTTTAGGTTTTAGAGCGCATCATTATAATTTGGTTCTTCCAAATGGAAGATCTACTTGGAGAGTTGTAGCCGGACAATTTGAGAATCATGAAGATGCTACCCAAGCTGCTTCACAACTTCCTGAACCGTATAGAAATAATTACTTCGTGACTAACGTTAAACTGTAACTTCAAACCACTTCCCCTTTCAATAAATTATATGATCAACCTTCTAATAATTAAAACGTTACAATTACCCCTTCTTTTATTTCAAACAACTGACACCACATTTACAGATTTTCCACCCGAGCAAGAAGGAATAAGTCTTTTTTCCTTATTAATTGAGGGTGGTTTTGTAATGATTCCGATCGCAATTTTATCCATAATAGGGATCTATGTAATCGCTGAACGATGGAAAGTAATCAATAACTCAAAATTAGAGACGCAAAAGTTTCTAGACTCTGTTGAAGACATGTTACGTGCCGGAGAAACCAGAACAGCACTTAATTATTGCGATCAAGTTGATAAGCCTCTATCACGCATTTTGAAACAGGGGATTCGCAACCTTGGAAGACCGATCGGAGATATTCAGGAATCCATTAAAAACGCAGGTAAAAAGGAAATTTTCCTCCTTGAGAAAAAAATGGATTGGCTTGCTACCATTGCCGGGGTTGCTCCATTGTTAGGATTCCTTGGAACCGTAACCGGTATGATTCAAGCATTCATGCAAATTCAGTCCCTCCAAGGAAATGTTAACCCAAGTGTATTAGCCGGTGGGATTTGGGAAGCCTTGGTCACAACGGCTGCCGGTCTTGCCGTGGGAATTTTCGCTTATTTCTTCTACAATTATTTGTTGAGTCGCATCAATAGACTTGTGTTTGACCTCGAAATGGCCTCCAGAGATTTTATTGAACTTCTTCAGAAACCAAAATCTAAGAAAGAGCCGGTAGCCTGATGGAATTCAGAGAAGCAACTGAAATAAAGAAACCGTTATCGGTATTCACATTAGCATCACTCACGGATATCGTGTTGCTATTATTGATTTTCTTTTTGCTTACATCATCATTTGTGGCAAATTTTGGTATCAGAGTGAATGTGCCAAGAGCTGAAAGCTCTCCACCGGTGCAGCAACAATTTATAACCGTGGTGATAACGCCTGATAGAACCTTCTTTGTAAATGGTGAACTTACAAGCAGAATAGACCTTGCCGGTAAAGTTAGAACAGAGTATCAACGAAATCCTAATACCCCTTTAGTTATCAGAGCAGACCGTGATGCATTGATTGATGATGCCGTTCATGTAATGAACATCGGACAGTCTTTAAATATGAGTATTCTCATGGCCACAGAAAGGGGTACGAGATAAATCATGAAGCTGTTTGGCAAAAATAACAGAGATATAACTAAAGAAGAGCAATTTGGGCTTGGCATAAGTGCTGTGATCCATATTGTTCTACTGGTGCTATTTTTGCTATGGGTTAACACTCCAGAAGAGCAAGAGCGTTTTGCTTTTATTGAAGTAACTCTAGGAGAGTTCAGAGATGGTGCACCGGCTCAGCAAGCTGAAAGACGCGTGCCGGAAGTTGCCACACGGCCTCAGCCTCGACCTCAGCCGGTGCAACAACCTCAACCTGATCCGGAACCTCAGCCACAGCCTCCAGTGCGTCAACAGGAAGTAGCTAAACCTGTTCAAGCACCGGAACAAACGCAAGATATTCAAACAGAAACGGTCATCGAAACACCACCAACGCCGAAAGTTGACCCGACTGTACGTGACCCGGAGCCTCAACCTAGAGAAGAAAGACAACCTGATCCTGTACAAACCCGTGACGAGGTGGAGCGCAGAGGTTCACTAGTCAGTGGTGATCCACGTGGATTACGGGGGGATGTAAATGCTGATCAAGGAACGAGTCGTGATACAGATCGTTCTGCTCCCTACATTTTGCAATGGGATGGTGATATTAGTCGTCAGGCTGTGATGAATCCTCTACCTACATACAATTCAGATGTAGAAGCTGTAATTACGGTACGATTTACAGTAAGGCCCGATGGAACAATCGGGACGATTCAACCACTAAGAAGAACTGATCCGGCATTAGAAACAGAGGTTATTCGAACCCTCCGCACGTGGCGTTTCAATCGGTTACCTGCAAATGCCCCACAAATTGAGCAGTCCGGAGTAATCACATTCAGATTTGTGTTGAGTTAAGATATTTTACTCTTAGGGTATGACTCGAGTTTATCCGCAGCCTTAATCAACGCTTTAAAAATCTTCTGTTGTGTTTTGATTTGGGGAAGATATTCAGGATGCCATTGTACGCCGATCATAAAAGGGTATTTACGATGTTCGATTGCCTGAACCACGCCTGTCCGTTCTTTTGCCACGACTTTTAAACCCTCACAGATTTCATTAACAGCCTGATTATGCAGGCTGTTAACTTTTAGTGTTGATTTCCCCAAAATATCATACAGCGTAGAGTCTGTATCAATCTCAATTTCCTTTTTGGGATAAATACTCTCGATTTTTGGAATCTCGGAATAGTAGTCTGTAATATCCTGATGCAGATTTCCCCCATAATAAATATTGATGAGCTGCGCTCCTCTGCAAATTCCCAAAACAGGTTTCTGCGCATCAATCGCTTTCTCTAAAAGGGTGCGTTCGAGATCATCACGTTCTGTATCAATCGGTGCAGTATGACCCGGACTCAGGAGTTTTCTAAACAGAAATATAAACACACTCAGAAAAATTGAGATCACCATTTTTAAAAATCCTTTTTTTTCTGATTTAGAGACCTCTTTCAGTTGCTCCATTTGATCTTGCCCATACATCTCAGGGTTAATATCAGCGCCTCCACCAATAATCAGGGCGTCGAATTCGACGTCTTTTTTTCTCGATGGTGTAATCCGCACAGGTTTCCCACCGGCTCTTTTGACAGCAAGCCAAGTAAACATCCATGCAGGAAATCCACCTTTGTCAGGTCCCGTAACCGCAACTATGGGTTTTCTATGCTTCATCCCAAAAACGCTTAAATTTCTCTCCAACCACACTCATAAACTTTGAAGTTGGGTTCTCATCCCAATCCATGTACTCTTTACGTAATGCATTGAGTTTATTTTTGTCATGAGCTACTTTTTCAACCATTGCCCAGTAATTCCATTCTTTAGTGATTGACCAATCAGGATTTGAAATCTCACAATTGGGTAATCTATAATGAAATGTTGGTCGGGAGGATGTCAGCCCGTCATCTACAACGCTTATGACTCTATCCTCGTCCATGAATGTGAAAAGAGGAAGCATATCTAACGGGCGATTTCGTGTAGGATTGAATTCCAGATAATCATCAATCAGGGTACTGATATCGGGTTCATATCCATCCGCCAAAATATGCCTGATGTAATCTTTAGGGAAAGAATCAATATAAGGAGTAAGTTTTCTGGACGTATCAATTTCAAGTTTTTCAACCAACCAATCATACATGAGGACAAAAGCCCGTAAAAAATCTCGGATATCTTCAGCTTTCAGCGATGGAAGGGAGGGGTTCAAATGCATCCCAAACGCATTAATGATGGAATCTTTCGTTCCCTCTGCGGATTTCTTCCTCAACGCTTCTTTAATCTCGTCCATGACCGGTAGCTTAGAAATTGGAATCGGTGGACTCACAACCTCCATTGGAACCATCTCCATGGCAACCTCTGAGAGGAAATCTTCCACATTATCTATAGATGATTTGTCCTCTAAGCCAATCAGATTAAGATAATCGCGTAATTTTCCACTTTTAAAAAGTGAAGCATCGAGTTCTATATTGAAATTTCCATAGTTCGATAAGGAAGAATTAATGATTTCAGCTTCGTATTTCGTTTTCTTCTTCGTTTCTCCACCAATGACATGGGTGATTGCATTTCCAATTTCGTCAATGTTTAAGCCGGAAAATTCGATTTCAACACCAATCGTCCGTTCATTGTCATCAAAGCTTTTTATATAAGGGCTTTCGAACATGTATAGTAAAGTCTTATAAATAAATAATTTATCAGTTGTCTTTAAAATAGTAGATTGTGAGTCATATCAAAGTAAATACGCTAAAATTTTTGATATTATTAAATAATTAAATAAATTTAATAATAATTATAAAGTAAACCTCCGAAGCATGGGGCAACAACAGATTTATTTAGTTATTATAGTAGCTATAATTGTTAGTATAGCCACATTTTTAGCATTGAATGTTTTAGGCTCAGGGAGCAAACAATCTAATTATAATGCAGTAAGACAAGATTTAGCTCAAATTGCAAGCTCTTCTCAAACGTGGTATGCGCGCCCTACTTTTATGGGAGGGGGAAATAATTCTTTTTCGAATATTAGTTTCAGTCAAATTCCCTTTCAAGGGGAGATTCTTGAAGGATCGAATGGGCTCATATCAACAAATATTAATGGTACATATTGGATAAGAGAAATAAATACGGCAGATATATTTGTGAGAGGATATCCTGCAACCGAAAAAGGTTATATCGTTGGTGAAACTCCTTCATTAGGATGGTTTGAAGCTCGTATATATAGAAACGGTTTTACTATTGGAATTGAACTTGATGCAGATCCATGATTGGGTTAGAGTAAGTTATACTCAAAAACACGTATAACAAGTTTTAGGTACAAACTCATGGTATAGGGAAATGAGTTAATATAATGATACAAAAAGCATAAAAATTTAAGTGTGGGATGCTGACAAATAATAAAAAATTATAAAAGCTTAATAATAATAGGTTGCCCTTTAAAATCTCATAAGTAAAGCATAAACAATATAATATAAAGAGTACAATCACTGTATTATATAATAATTATAATTAGAACAGGCTTCAGCATTAAAGAAACCATAAAAATTAGTGGATTATAATATTAAGATTCATTAATATTAAGTCAGACACCAACAGGTTGTCTAGTGGGCTGACCACTCATCTTGGGAACAGCTCTTTCATTACTGAATAACTTAAACCTAATACAGGACTCTTATGGGACAACAACAACTCTTACTCGTAATCTTAGTGACCATCGTGGTCGGAATTGCTACAGTTCTAGCAATTAATATCTTTGGAACTTCTGCTGAACAAGCAAATGAAGATATGGTTCGTCAAGATATTGCAAGCATTGCATCTGGCGCACAAAGTTGGTACATCAAGCCTGCGATGCTTGGTGGTGGAAGCAATACATTTGATGGTTTAACTTTCACTAAGTTTGCTTTTCCATGTGACGATTTAGTAAACAATGATTTAGATTGTACCAACATCAATGGAACATTCAAGATAACTGCAACATCAGACTCGATGTTTACCCTCAGTGCTGAGCCAATTACTAGTCCAAATGATTTCACTGTTCATGTTTATAGAAATAGGCTAGAATATATCACTGATTAATAATCAAGGATAATTCGACTTAGTTCAAAGCAATCGAAAGGGTTGATACAATCAACCCTTTTATTTCAAAAAATCATACTTGAATGTCACAATTCAGATACATAGGAACAGCAATTAACGGTAGGCAAGTGCTGGCTGAGTTTGAAGCTTCCGGAGTGAAGGAAGCCAAACAGAAGGCTGAGCGCTTTTCTAATCTTAGGGCATTGCAGTTTAAGTCTCTGGATGAAAAAGTGATTTACCAATATAAAGCAAGAAAAAACGGTAGCGGTTGGGTAGAAGGGGAGCAGGAAGCTTATACAGATTCTGACTTACAGAATGCGTTGCTAAAGTATGGCTATTCTGACATCAAAATCAGCAAGAAGCGTACTTTATGGAAGCCGGGTGTTCCAATGATAGATGTTATCAATTTTATACGTCTATCAGCCGACTTACTGAAGCAAAAGCTAATGTACGATGAAATCCTGACCCTGCTTTATGAAGACACAACGAATACCCGGCTAAAAGAAATCATTAAGCAAATTCAAAAAGATTTGCGTGATGGTAAAGAAGGAAGAGAGGTGTACCGGAAGCATGAAGACGTTTTTGGTAAGTTTGCCTCTTATATGCTTGGAGTGGCTACGACCTCTGGTAACATCACAGAGATTTTTGACAGTACAGCAACGTTCCTGGAGCGCGACGCTACATTCAAGAAAAATCTGAGAAGATCTCTTATGATGCCTGCCATTACGGTTTTAGCCATTATTGGAGTCGTTCTATTCTATGTGGGGTACATTTTCCCCGCTACTGCTGAAATGTTTTTGAAGTTTGATATTGATCTTCCGCCAATGACAGCTGCAACGCTCAATATGAGTTATTGGCTTTCTGATTGGTGGATTGTGATTGTACTCATTTTTGGTGGACTAATAGGAGGAACCATCTCTTATTTAAACTCAGTAAGAGGAAAACTCATGTTTGATCGCTATGTGATTCAGGTTCCTATTATTGGAGATCTATTTCATAAATCAAGCATCGAAATATTTTCACGAGTTTTTTACACTTTATATAGTGGCTCGGGGCAGAATATTGAAGTCATTCGAATTGCATCTGAGGCTTGTCGGAATAAATGGATGGAAAAGCAGATTAAGGAAGTTGGCATTCGAATGATGCTCGATGATGGAAAAGGACTTGTAGAATCACTTGAAGCAACGGGAGTGTTTACGCACACCGCCTTGAGTCGTTTTAAGCTTGGTGCTGAATCCGGCTCACTTAAAGCGAATGCTTTGCAATTGGCTGAATATTATGAAATTCAGACCAAGTATAAAATGGAATCACTTATTGAGACCATTAATCTGGTAATCAACATGTTTATTATGATTGCCTTGATTGGTATCACTATTGTTTCGTCTGAAGCAGCAGTGATAAAACCAAAATCTCCTTTCTAACTCATTATGTTAGCAACAAGTAGCATAAAACGCCGAATTGGTGAACTTCTGGTTGAAAGAGGGATTATCACTCTTGAGACCCTCGATAGCGCGCTTAAGGTTATTGAGCGTGAGCCCGAGGCATTGCGCAGAAGACTTCCTACAGTCTTAATAGAAGATTTTGGTGCTGACTCACAAACTATAATGAGTCATATTGCTGATTTTTATGCGTTTAAACAGGTTGGTATTGGAGATGATTACAAACATCCTGAACGAATAGAAAGTATTCGGAAGATTAGAGATTCCATATCTTTAGATCTTTTTGAGGAGCTTGTGCATATTAAAGCCCTTCCTTATGAGGTATCCCGAAACAGTATTTTAATTGCGAGTTCTGATCCAACAGATCCTCAGCTTAACGAGCTCACAAACAAGTTACCTTACAAGCAGCACGAAGTAGCCTATCTGCCATTAGATAAAATGAAATATCTGATTGGGCAGGTTCATGTGCAAAAAAATGAATTTTTAGATTTACTGGAAGAATTTAGTCTTGAGACTGCCCAAATAGAAGATGAATTAGATCAAGATGGAATAGATGAAGCTGCGATTGATGCTGAAATCAATCAAAGTATGCTTAATTCTTTGGTTGAGGGGATGTTAGTTGAGGCAGTTCGTAAAGATGTGAGTGATATCCACGTGATTCCCGTTGATAGACGTCAATCTGATATATATTTCCGTTTGGATGGAAAGCTTCAATTATGGATGAGACAAACCAATATACGTCCTGAAGCACTTTCTGCTGTTATCAAAGACAAAACTCGGAATGTAGATCGTTTTGAGCGCGATATGTCGCAAGATGGATTTATTCAACGTAATGTTGATGGCCATCAGATACGCTACAGAGTTTCTATAATGCCTATGGTCGGTTCGGATTTCGAGCGGAAATTTGAATCCATCGTAATTCGAATTTTGGATGATCGTAAAGTAATCACCGATATGGAAAAATTGGGATTACAGCCTCATGCGAGGAGTGTATTCCATAAATCTATAACAAAGCCTTCAGGAATTGTAATCATAACTGGTCCGACAGGTAGCGGTAAATCAACCACATTAGTTGCCGCTTTGTATTCAGTTATTGATCCTACGGTTAATGTATTAACTGTAGAAGAGCCGGTTGAGTACCTTATTAAGGGGGCGCGACAGCTTAAAATCGGAGATAAAATGACCTTTGATCTTGCCATGCGCGGAATATTGCGTCATGACCCTGATATCGTATTAGTAGGTGAGATTCGTGATTTAAAAACCGCTGAAATTGCGATGAAACTAGCCAATACCGGACACCTTACCTTTTCCACATTGCACACTAATGATGCTCCAAGTGCTGTATCACGTTTGTATAAAATGGGCGTAGAACCATTTTTGATAGCAAACTCTATCAATATGGTTATGGCACAAAGACTTATTAGAAAGCTTTGTGAATTTTGTAAGGAGCCGGACTATAATTTCAACCGCGAATTAGCCTTAGGAGTTGGGTTTACAGAAGAAGAGTTAAGCACGTTAATCCCTTACAAAGCATGTGGTTGTGCGAAATGTAATAAAGGATTTAAAGGCCGTATGGCCATTCATGAAGCACTTTATTTTGACAAAGAAATCAAAGACATCATCTTTAGTTCGGGTGATAATATAGACGAAGACAGCATAAGACAGACAGCCTTAAAAAATGGGATGCTCACATTAAGAGCGTCCGGTCGCGAACGCATAAAGGACGGTCACACAACTATCAACGAAGTGCTTGCAGCAACAATAGAGGAATAGGAGACCCTATGAACGACTACTCACATATTATCTACGTTATTGGAGCCTTAGTGCTTTTTGGAACTTTTGCATTAAGAGCCAATCATGGAATGATGAGAAGTAACGAAATGGCACTAATGAATGCAGTACAGGCTGAAGCTATTGATTTAGCTGAAACTGCAATCAGACAAAGTGTTTTTCTTCCTTTTGATCTAAATACCATAAATGACCCACTTCCGGATAATGATCCTACTTATCTGAGGCCAATGGCTACATTTGGATTACCTCAGGGGATAACTGTACCACGCGTATTTGATGATTATCATAACTTTTCTTGGACATTAAGTGGCGTTTATGGCGAGTTTCATGTTAGTTCAATCGTGACTTATGTTGATAACTCAAGTCCACCACAGCCGGTTGCAAATCGTACGCTTCGTAAAATGCTTGTAGTAACAGTTGAGCATGAAATATTGCAAACTCCTATCACTCTCAGATATGTGAGAAGCTATCATTAATTAAAAATGAACAACAACATTCAACATAGTATCCCAAGTCCTGTGAGTATGTTAAGCTCGATACCAGCTATTTTTAGAAACTTTTCTCCTGAGTTTCTAAGAGGTATGTTGGAATCAGCCCGTCATTTATCATTTGAAGCAGGTGAACATATTCAGCCAAACAGTGAAAATGGGTGTCTAGAGGGATATTTAATTGTGGAAGGAAGACTTGCCGCGATCAAACAAGGGCAGACTATTGAAATTTACAACCCCGGAGATTTTGTCGGAGAATCATTTCTACATAGTAAAATTTTCATGGATTGTGAATTAGTCGCGCTTGATTCAGCAGTCATATTCGCCTTTGACAGGGAATCAACCTTGCTATTTTTCAGAGATAAACCTGAAAAATTGTTCAAAATCTTCACCATCAATGTAGTTGAAGCTCAACAAAAACATATATGTGCCCTATATAAAAGACTAGGCGCATTAATGAAAGAAATGGAGCGTACTTTATGAGATTAGGTTTTGTCATAACAACTGCCATTGCCGGATTAGTATGGTTATCTGTCTTACAGGTATCAAACTCAATTTATACCCATTCGGGTAGCACAACAATCAGAGAAAATATCAAAATTAGAGCAAATGCTCTTGCTGATGTTATTGAGCATGATCTCAATAGAATTGGGTTTGGTGTTCCAGGAAACGGAATCACTGTTGCTGATTCAAATTGGATTTCTTTTACTGCAGATTATAATAATGATGGCATTTTAAGAGAAGTAACCTGGTATGTAACGCCAATTCACCAAAACGAACGTATTGCTATTAGAATGATAGATTCTGTTCAAGTTGAATATTTTGCCGGAATACAGGATTTCAGATTCAATTTCAGAAACAATCTTTTTCAACAAACTAATACACCATCAGAAGTTGCACACATTGACATGATGATACTTAGTTCTCAAGTTGGTTTTAATCAAAAACAAGAACGACATGCAATCATCAAAACAATCAGCCCAAGAAATATTCACATAACGGGAGGGTTTTAGCAATGGGTAAAGCACTTCTCATTATGGTTACCGGTGTTTTTATAGCTATGGGGGTATATCAAATTGCGTTTAATAATCGTCTGATAACATCTGATTTAAATGTAGCTGAACGTGCATGGAGAATTGCCGCAACAAATAATGCTAACAGTGCTATAGAAGTTGTAGCTCAAAAAATTAAACTTAACCCTATGTGGGGGCAGGATGGAGTTACTTCAACAGAAATATTTGAGGAAGGAATCGCAACTGTAAGCATTTCCCGATCCGGTGATTTAATTCGCTTGAACTCCGTTTCAACTGTTGAAACACAAACGGTTAACGTACAGGCTTCTTACCGTTGGATTAGTGGCACGTTTTTCCCCGAACCCAATGGCGCGATGGGAATTTACAGTAGTAATCTCAGCTTTAATATCTCCGGAAGTGCATTTTCAATAAGTGGTCATGACTATAATGTTGATGGCACACTTAATGCATCAGGCACCTCCATGCCCGGAATCGTTGTGACTGATCCTGATAATCTTGCTGTTATTCTAGGTTCACTAAATAGCTCGCAACAATCGAATATTACCGGTGCAGGTTCAGCTCCCAGTCTTGAATTAGTTCCACCAATAACCGGTGGTATTGATGCAATGATAGACTTACTAGCTTCGAGAGCTGATGTTATTTACACAGATGACTACATTGCTCATGGGGTTGGCTCACTTGGTACCAGAGCAAATCCCAAAATTGTTGTAGTTGAAGGCTTACTTAATGTAAGTAATGCAACCGGAGTTGGAATCATCATCATAAAAGATGGTGGTGAAATTGATATTCGAGGCAATTTGGATCATTATGAAGGAATCATCATAGTTCAAGGACTTGCAAGACTTGTTAGAGGAAATATCAAAGTTTATGGCTCAATGATATTCGGTGGCGACGATCCGGAACTTGAAATTGATATTGACTTGAGAGGTAATGTTCACATTCGCTACTCAAGTGAAGTACTTGATTTTGTTCAAGCAAAGCTTTCTACTCGTTTTGACGGTGAGATGCAATTACTTGGTATATATCAATGAAAATAAACAAAGCACAAATAACAGCGAGTTTCTGATGTCAATGGGGCAAACTTTTTTGGCGCTTGGTGCAATCATGCTTCTAATGGTTATCACAACCACATTAAATAGAACGTATGTAGTCGCATTATCTGAAACGCTTGATCATCAGCTTGAAATGGAAGCTATCCAATTTGGGCAGGCCATTTCAGAAAGTATTTTCAGTGCCTCAAGAGAATATGAAAATTTAACCCAAATGTTTGGTCACTTAACCAATGTATCAAACAAACAACAGAGAATTGAATTTCTAACGGCGTTTAATGACACCCTATATGCAACTATCCATCTCAGTTCAGAACAGCAATTATTACATGCAGTAGAGGGTAGAACAGCTCATATTCGAGTGTACTCTAAAGATAATAGTAATTATAGAGTCAGAGCCGAAAACATTGTTACGATTAATCCTAGATAAAAATAAATGAATTCTATACATGACATGATTCTTCCTTCCATTATTGTTGGAATGCTTCTGACACTCATATTGAGCGTGCAGATGGTGATGGTGGAGTCATCTGTTGAAACTAGGGTTACACAGGACCTTCAGGGTTTTGCAGATGTAGCAGTTGAAGTTATTCAACAGGATATTAGGAATCTTAATCAAATAATAGAATTAACCGATACAACAATCACCTTTAGTGAAAGAAGTGGACACATAGTCAGTATAAGTAGATCAGGAAGAGACTTACATGTAATAAGAAAAGTAAATGGGGATACATTAAGTTATCAGCAACATGCACTTAGATTATCTCAGATATCTTTTGAAAGTGTTCAAATGCATGGATTTTCTGATGTGATATTGAGAGTGCGTGTACAAACTCAAAGTACCCCAGCTGAAGAAGTTGGTAAAAGAGCACACAGGCACAAAGCTTTTGCACACAAAGATATCTATTTGAGAAATCTTCACTTGAATTAATTCTAATGAGTTAATATGGGCAAATATTCCTTAATACTAGTTTTCGCACTCATGCTCTCTATATTTGCATATAGATATGGGATTATGAACACGAACTGGATGTCTGAAGTTAGAAAAGCAGAAGTTTTTAACCGAGGTCAAGCAAAGAATATTGCTCAAAGTGTAGCTCAGGTTGTAGTAGCAAAAATTATGAATCCTGACGATGTTCAATTCAATCCACCATCAAATACAACCTATTATTTCCCTCAAAATCAGGGGGAGTTTGAACATTGGCTTCCACTGGAGGGTAAATATAGGATAGCAGTTACCAACTATGCGGATACATTATTCAGGGTACAAACTGTTGGGCTTGTTTCAAATACCACTTATGAAGTTCAGGTTGAGTTAAAACCATCAACCGGAAGTTCTGCGTGGAATCCTGAGTTTCCTACGGCTGTATTTACTCAAGGAACATTTGAACTGACTGGAAGCGCACGCATATTGGGTAGTGCAGGAACAAATTCAATTGCTCCGGCCTCCGTGGTGTTGAATAGCTGGGCATGGCCAAACTCGGTAGAACACACCTTGTTTATTGGTCCGGGTGGGGACCCTTCAATTGTAATCAGTTCAACAAATAATAACAGTGTTGGTGGTCAGGTGCAGGTGTTATCAACGGCTAGAAATTATCCGATGCCAGATTTTCCTGCAACACCATCAAGTTCATCAACTCGAATGCCTGTATCGCTAAGTGGTAGTCAATCTCTAACTCTTTTACCTGCTGATTTTGTTGATATGTACATTCCTTCAATAAATATAGAATCAAATACAAATTTGACTATAAATATTGGCGCAGGGGAGTATGTAATGCATGTTGGTGATTTGAATATTTCCCAAGGTCATATTCACCTAACTGGTACGGGCTCATTAACAATATTTGTGACGGGTAATATGACGATGGGTGGGAGTAGTTCACTTAATTTGAATGGAGGGGTTGACCAACTATTTATGTACTACAAAGGTACTCAAGCTTTGAATTTTACCGGTAGTACTACATTTAATGGAGGAATTTTTGCAGAAACGGCCTCTATTACTCTGGGTGGTTCAAACAGTATTTCCGGTCATTTGATAACAGGTGGATCATCGGTTGTTATAAGTGGGGCTGCTCAGGCGCATAGTAGGGTTATTTTTGCGCCAAATGCATTTGTAGATATGAGTGGATCAGGACAAGTAACCGGAGCCATCGTTGCTGATCGGTTTAGAGCTGTTGGGAATACAAGAGTATTCTTTAATCAGGTTTTTAATAATGACTTACCAAATCTTAGTGTAACAACAGGAGGTACACAGAATTCTTTCACCGTATTGTCTTGGAATTAATTACTAAGGGCAAAAAACGAAAATAGCCCGATAAATACATCTTTGAGGTAGTAACATGCAAGCTGAAGTAACAACATCCCAAACATTTGAATACTTTAGAATTCCTGCACATATCATTGGCAGTGAACGAGTTCAATTAGTTGGAGCAAAATTAGATCATATTTCTGATCAGGAAAGAACTAATTTAAGAAGACATATAGATTCTCTTTTGGTTTATATGCATGATGCTGATGCATCAGATATTGATTTAGGTGGGCCTGGTACTAATGGTAAAGTATGGTATAGAATTCAAGGTGAAAAAACGGCTTCTGATGATCACAGAAGTTATAGTGATGATGAGTTAGATATTCTACTTATAAATCTGTTGACCCCAAAACAGATTGAATTTTTAATAGAAAAGGGTAGTATTGATTTCTCACATTCTGTAGATGTTGGTGAGGATAAGCCTAGAAGATTCAGAGCTACCATTTACTTGGAAATGGGGCGCCCTGCTTTGAACATGCGTAAAATTAATAACAGTATTCGTCCTTTTAAGTCGCTCAATCTTCATCCGGAAGTTGCCAAGGCATTAAGCCTAAATTACTTAAAATTTGGTCTGACGTTAGTAACCGGTATCACAGGCTCAGGAAAGTCTTCAACTTTGGATACCATTATTGATGCAAATAATAGAACAGCTAATGCACATATTGTAATCATTGCCTCTCCTGTGGAGCTTGTTCATGATTCAAAAAAATGTATTGTCAGGCACAGAGAAGTTGGTCGGGATGTGAAATCATTCAAATCAGGTGCCGTAGAGTCGCTTCGTCAAGATCCTGATATTATTGTGATTGGTGAGTTAAGAGATCAGGAAACCATCCAAACAGCACTTGAAATAACGGATTCAGGTCATAAAACATTTTCAACACTCCACACGGCGTCAGCAACAGAAAGTATTGACCGAATTATTGGTGAAATTGAGGTAAATCAACAAGATCGTGTTAGAAATCGGTTGGCGGATGTGCTTACATGTGTCATCAGTCAGAAGCTTCTCCCATCCTTAGATGGAAAACGTGTTTTAGCGAAAGAAATACTAATAGGTACTTCATCAGTTAAAGCAGCTATCCGCAACAATAATTTAAATGAGATTTACCAAATGTTGACAGAAGGAAGTGCATACGGCATGCAGACACTCGAGCAGGACTTAAAAAAACTTCTGGATGAGCGGAAGATTTCAGCAGAAGTTGCAATGAGTTATGCAAATAACAAAACTCGAATGAGAGAACTTATCACACAAGGGTAAACATCATGGGTAAGAAAAAGTATATCGGCTTAAGCATTGAAGGTTCTCATATTATTGCTGTTCAAATGCAATACATACAAAAAAGGTATGTAGTTACTGCAACCGAGCAAATCAATATTAGTGAACTTTTAGGTGTAGCTAATCCACAAGAAGAAGAACCTGTTCTTGAAACCGGCGAAGATTTATTTGGATTTGAGCAAGCAGTTGAAACCAAGACATCCAATTCAACTGTACTATCGGATGAGTTAACAGGCTTTAACCCAAGTGACGAATGGCTTACGGGGCATGCCGAAGATTTGCCAGATCCTATGACCAAGGCCGTACGTGATTTGTACAAAGTACTTGTTAAGCTTGGGGATAAAAAAATTCAGGTTGGTTTAACCATACCGATTGGTAATACCATGTTTACCAATATGAACAAGCCTGATGACATCAAAAAAAGAGCAAAAATTAATCTTTTTATTAAAGGTAGAGTCGAGTCTATTTATGGTATAGATAATGCACATCCCGATTCTTTTAGATGGAAACCGAACGGGCCAACTACTTTAAGTGTAGCTTCTACACTTGAGCGTGTTATTTTAATGCAATTGCTTGAGCGGATTAATGCCCTTTATCCTCATACTGTTTTTATTTCATCCTTAGTTCCTGAGGAAGTTGCATTATTAAAATTTGCTGCAATAAGTGAGACAGAAAAGGAAGGTAGTATTGCTTTAATAACATTACAGCAAGAAGGGGCGAGAATTGTATTTGCAACCAATGATAGAATTCAATCAGCTATGCCACTTATACCGATGAAACAAAAGGGCAAAAGTTTCATCAATAAAGTATTTAGCAGAATAATGATGGAGTTGGAGAAAGGGCAGGTAAGTTTTATTCAGCGTTTCTTGGTGTATGATCGTGTAGGTGATGGAATTCAACTTATTCAGTTGCTGGATGAAAACTTTGATGGTATTAACAGTACGCTATTGAAAACCGGAAAAGGAGTTTCTTTTGAGGATAATTTTGAACATGAAGATATACTTTCCAGGCACCTTTCTGCTGTTTCAGCAGGGCTATCAGCTGCTGGAAATCAAACACCACTTGAACAGGCATTTAATTTTCTGCCGGCAGATGTTATTGATCGGCAGAAAGTATTTAAGCTAAAATGGCATGGGGTTTTATTGTTGATTCTTATTGCCTTAGCACCGTTAACATCAAATATTGTTTACCAGCAAATTCATAAAGAATCTACTGAGTTGGCTTTCAAAATTGAACGAACGGCGCAACAGATTGAAAGTTTTGAGGAAATTCAACAACAATTGAGGGCACTTGAAAGCCAAAATAATTTACTCAGACAGCAAGTCATTCGTATTGATGAATTGAGTAAGGGTTCCTACATGTGGACAGAAACCTTAGCCCTGCTTGTTACCGGTATTCAAAATATTCCTAGTACATGGATAACATCTCTTCAATACAATGATCAAGGTTTTGTGATTGAAGGCTTAACCATGTTCAGAGAGCGGATTCCCAGGGTTGCTGATGTTTTTGCTCAATCCGGAATTATGCGTGTTATGGTCTCTGAGACTCGTGAAAGAGATATTTTTACGTTTACGATTGTAATTGGCAAAATTACAAATGATACATCCATTTTTGATCCACAAGTAACATTTGATGGAGAGGTGAAATTATGAGTTATAGCCTAAGAAATACAATATTACTTGCAATTACACTCATACTAATTCTAGCAGGTAGTGGCCTTTGGATTTATTTAACTGAATACAAAGAACTTACCAATAGGCAAGAATTTTCGGAACGACAATTAGTTCGTCTTGCCAACTTACAGAGAGATGCTGATCGTTATCCTGCTTCTTTTGAGCTTAATCAGGAAATGAATCATCGGTTGGATAATTATCCTAAAATATTGTTACCAAACAGCAATTTGTCTTATCTGTATAATTACATTCGTTTGGCAGATCCTGGTCGGTCGTTTATGAATTTTGTTTTTACGGATTCAACCCGTCTTGATGATTATGGCAGAATCAGATTTTCAATAGATGGAGCTTCTTCCTTTCAGGAGCTGAGAGATTTTATTGAAACAATTGAGCAAGCTGCACCGATGGTGAAGTTCACAAGTTTACAAATAAGACCTGCGAATAATCGTGATAATCTTCATGAAGTGGTTTTTAGAATGAACGCAGAAGCTTTTTATGACAGGAGTGGTAGAGATGTGCCAAGAATTATGCCAACGGCAATAAGAAATCAAAACAGAAATAACCCGTTTTTCCCACTCATTCATGATATTCCTGCAAATGTTGAGGAAAGGGTAGATGTAGAAAAAGCGCGATTAACTGCTATGGGCGATACTTTTGTATTCGTCGTTGATCAGGCAGGAAGATTACAGCGACTTGAACTTAGAGATAGAGTTTGGTTAGGCTATTTGGAATCAATATCACAAGAAAATCAATCAGCTACCTTCTTCCTGAATAAAGGTGGTTTGGTAGAAAGAGTCACCTTAAGGATAAAGCAATGAAAATATTATATATAATTATCATACTTGTAGCTTTTATAGCAGTTCCATTGAGCCAATCTATAGCTCAGGACAGACCTCCGGTGAGAGAATTTACTCCTAGAGATGCTATCGTTACACTTGATAGAACATTGAGGTTAGATCAGGCTGTAATCATTTTAAATGATTATGCTTTACGATTTGAGCGCAGAAATATTATCAATCGCTCCGGATTCAATGAACAAATTTCTGTATCAATTCCTGGGTTGTATTGGTTTGATGCACTACAAATGATCACGAGTATCAATCAACTACAAATCAGAGAGTATCCTGATCGCATTGAGATTATCAGACATGAAGTAACTACGGATACCGGAGGTGCACCTGGTCAGCAAAGGAGAAGTACTGCAACACCGGCAAGAGAAATCTATCCGGATACCAGAGAAATTGAAATATCGGCCGTGTTTTTTGAAGGGAATCGAACATTTCTTAGGGAAATCGGAGTGAATTGGTCTGCTATTCGTGATGGAATGGTTTCGGTTACAAACCTTGGAGCTTCAAATGTATCTGAGCCTCAGTTTGAAGTTGATGCGAATATCAGCGAAATGATGAACACCGGCAGATGGAGTGTTGATGCTCTTTTGAATACACTCGAAGCTAATGATAAAGGCGAGATTCTTTCATCCCCCAAAATTAAAGTAATGGAGGGAGAGGTGGGGCGTATTCAGGTAGGCCAGGATTTTTCCATTAAACAGCGTGATTTTGCTGGAAATGTTATTGATCAATTTTTTAGTACAGGAACCATTTTAACAGTTAGACCATGGCTGATTCGAGATGAAGGTCAGGATTTTATTTACATGGAAGTGGATGCAGAACGTAGTTCAGCACAGCCTGGAGCAATAAGTACAGTGATTAATAAACAAGAAGCCTCAACAAGAATTTTGCTTTTAAGTGGTGAAACTGCTGCAATTGCCGGTTTGTATGAAACCGAAGAAACAAGATTAAGAAGAGGGATACCTATCCTGAAAGATCTACCGGGATGGTTTCTTGGATTACGTTATCTATTTGGCTATGAAAAAATTGAACAGAAACAAAAAGAATTGGTCATTGTGATTACTGCTAATCTTGTCCCGCCTCTTTCTGAAAGAACAATACAGGATACAAATACCCGTGATTTCATTCAGCAACAGATTGAAGAGTATCGTAGGAGAGTTGATTAAGTTATAATTCTACCCAAGATGATAATAGAAGGCCTGTGTTGTGAAAAATACAGGCTTTTTTTAATGAAAAAGCCTGACTTACATTGAGCAAGTCAGGCTTAATTGTTTTTGATTTGTCAAGTTCAGATACTTGAACCTTTATATTCATGACCATTTTTGAAGAAGTCTCCGAATCCCCAAATATCAGTCGCATAATCTTTAATGGTACGATCTGAAGAAAACTTGCCGACACGAGCAGTGTTATGAATGGCCATTTTAAACCATCTATCCTGATCGCGGTAGGCTTTTTCAACTTCTTCTTGCATGTCAACATATTCACGGTAATCGGCAAGAACCATGAAATAGTCATTGCTGTCTAACAAGCTACGAACAATATCATGGAACATTCCTGGATGATCAGGATTGAAGAACCCGTCACGAATTTGATCGATTACTTTTCTAAGTTCAGGATCATTTAGATAATAATCCCAAGAGGAGTATCCTTCACGACGTAAATGCTCAACATCTTCTACTTTCAGACCGAAAATGAAAATATTATCGTCTCCTACTTCTTCAAGAATCTCAACATTGGCTCCATCAAGCGTTCCGATTGTAAGTGCACCGTTAAGTGCAAATTTCATGTTTCCTGTTCCTGATGCTTCCATCCCGGCAGTTGAAATTTGTTCTGATAAATCCGCAGCCGGAATTAGCTTTTCAGCCAGCGTAACCGTGTAATTATCAAGGAAATGGCAGTTTAGTTTATGGTTTACATCAGGATCGTTGTTTACTTTTTTTGCAATATCACAAATCAATTTAATGATTTGTTTTGCCATCACGTATCCCGGAGCTGCTTTCCCGGCAAAAAGTACTGTTCGTGGAATAATGTCCAAATCAGGATTCTCTTTAAGTCGGTTATATAATGTAGCTACGTGTAATGCAGCCATCAGCTGACGCTTGTATTCGTGTATCCTTTTAATCTGAATATCGAACATGGAATCAACATTCAACTTGATTCCATAATTTTTTTGAACATATTCAGCAAGATGCTTTTTATTGTTTTTCTTGATCTTAGCAAATTCTTTTCTGAATGTTTTTTGATCAGCAAAAGAATCAATGTTTTTAAGATGATCAAGATGAGTTACCCATGAATCACCGATTTTAGAAGTAATCAGTTCTGAAAGTTCAGGATTACATTGCTTAAGCCATCTTCTTGGTGTTATACCATTAGTCTTGTTGGTAAACTTCTCAGGGAACATTTCAAAGAAATCACGGAAGATGGTTTTTTTGATCAAGTCAGTGTGAAGTGCAGCTACACCGTTTACTTTATGGCTTCCAACAATACCTAAATTAGCCATTTGAACGGAAGGTTGTTCGCCTTCACTTATGATAGACATTCTTCTGATACGATTCACATCATCCCCAAAACGATCATGTATGCTATTTACAAAACGTTTATTGATTTCATAAATAATCTGTAAATGTCTCGGCAGAAGATTGCGTAGTAAATTTACAGGCCATTTTTCTAGCGCCTCAGGAAGTACAGTGTGGTTTGTGTATGCCATTGTTTTCACTGTAATATCCCAACTTGTTTCCCAATCATAGCCTTCTTCATCCATGAGGATTCTCATAAGTTCAGGAATTGCTAAGTTTGGATGGGTATCATTACACTGAATAGCCACTTTTTCAGGGAGTTTTCTGAAATCAGAGTGTTTCTGCTTGAACGTCCTGAGAATATCTTGTAAGGAAGAACTTACGAGGAAATATTCTTGCTTTAATCTCAGTTCCTGACCAACGAATACTTTATCGTTTGGATAAAGAACTCTTGAAATATTTTCATGAAGGGCAATATCGCGCACTGCGTTAATGTATTCACCTTGGTTAAAACTAGTTAAATCAAGGGATTTTGGCGAACGCGCTTTCCATAGCCTTAAGTTGTTGACAACTGTGTTTTTGAAGCCTGGCATGGGCATATCGTAGGCGAGTGCCAATACATCCTGAGTATTTTCCCATCTAAAACGTAAGTTGCCTTCATCATCATTATAAGGCACTGAGCGTCCGTAAAATTTTACAGGATAAAGATAATCCGGCTTTTGAAGTGCCCAAGGGGTACCGAATCTGAGCCAGTCATCAGGATGTTCTATTTGATGACCATCTTTAATTTCCTGATTGAAAATACCGAAATCGTAACGGATTCCATATCCAAAACCGGGGAGTCCGAGTGTTGCCATTGAATCGAGGAAACATGCTGCTAAACGACCAAGTCCGCCGTTTCCGAGAGCTGCATCTGGTTCCATGTTTCGTACACTATCGTAATCTAACCCTAATTCATCACAAGCTTGTTTTACTTCATCAAGTATGCCAAGATTAATCAAAGCATTATCTAACAATCTTCCGATCAGAAACTCCATTGAGATGTAATATATACGTTTGGAGTCTGAATTTTGGTATTCTTCTTGGGTCTTTAGCCAATTGTCATGGAGTCTATCCATTACCGTTAATACTACGCTTCGATAGGTATCGCGTGTCGATGCTTTTGAAATATCAGATGAAAGGGAATAACGAAGGTGATCTAAAATATCTGCTTTTAAGGATTCTACATCCATCCCGGTTCTCATTTTTACCTGGGAGGTTTTCTTTTTTGCATTCATAGCTTATAATTATGTTCACAATGAAAGGTTAATGTTCAGTTAACCTAGTTTTTAACTCGGTGGATAAAATACTAAAAAAAATAACCACGGATAAATAAAATCGACACTCTTTGACGCATTCTAATACTTTGATGAAGCGTTTCTTAAAGGATTAGAACAAACCATTTAAAAAGTTTTGATTAAGTATCATATCTACGATTTAATGTAAATTTGTTGATCAGGTTGAAACTTTGGGGGGGTCAACGATGCTTGATAACCTGAGTCAATTAGCAATTTATAAGTATCAATTGCGGCAATCTCTTGTTCAAAAACTCCAAATACGGCAGAACCACTTCCACTCATAGCTGCATAAAGTGCGCCATTGTCCATAAATTGATCTCTCATATTTCCAACCTCAGGGTACATACCCATAACAGGCGGTTCCAAATCGTTTCTGAGGGTGTAATTCCATTCATCAGCAGGTTCCAGCAAAAGTTCAGCTAAGGGCAGATTTGGCGGTCCTAAGGGTTCGCAATATTGATATGCTTCAGCTGTACTGCTATGAATGCCCGGCCAAACGGTTACAATGTGATAGTCCGGTTGGATATCTGCATAAGTCAACGCTGTGCCGGTTCCGGTTCCTATGGCCGTTTTTGCATGAACAAATACAGGAACATCAGCACCAATCGCACTTCCAATCTTTGCAAGTACCTCTGTTGGGGTTTGAGTATTGTGCATTTTATTTAGAATGCGTAAAATCGCTCCTGCGTTGCTGCTTCCTCCTCCAAGACCGGCTCCCGCAGGGATGTTTTTTTCCAGACGAATATGATAGTACTGCTGAATTCCGTGATATTTCCCGAACGCCTGAATGGCTTTTATAATGAGGTTGTCTTTTCCGGTTGGGATACCCGGCATATTACAATCAATGGAAGTTTTATCTGCAAAAGAAACCTCAATTCTATCACTCCAATTTATAAAAACAAACCCGGTTTCAATATCATGGTATCCATTCGGGAGACGTTCTCTAATAAATAAACCCAAATTGATTTTCGCATAAGAATGCGTAAGAAACGTTTCGTTTTGCTCAGCCATAGGTTTAATTAATCGTTGTAATCTTTTTCTGTGAGATATTCATCCTTAATCTGTTCCATATAGGAAAAAGCCGCCTCATAGGTATTCTCTATTTCCCCTTCAAGGATGGCTTCCTGAATCGCATTCTTGATTCTTCCAACTACAGGTCCGGGTTTTAGATTGTAGGTTTGCATGATCTGAATACCATCAATCGGGGGCTGGAAGTTCCGAAGCTTATCTTTTTCATCTACAACTCTGACTTTTTCTTCAACTAAATCAAAATTCCTTAAATATCGCTGTACTTTATGATCGTTTTTACTTGTGATGTCAGCTCTGCAAAGAAGCATTAAATCTTCAAAATCAGCACCACTTTCAAAAGCCAAACGTCTCACAGCGCTATCTGTGACAATTTCATTCGATATCGCAATCGGTCTGAGATGCATACGCACTAACTTTTGTACGTATTTTAGACGCTCATCGAGAGGAAGCCCCATCCTCCGAAAAATCCTCTTCGTCATGGAAGCGCCAAGCGAATCATGTCCGTGGAACGTCCATCCATGTTCTTGAGAGAAACGTTGCGTTGCCGGTTTTGCTATATCATGCATTATAGCAGCCCATCTCAACCAAAGATTGTCTGTATGTAGCGAAATATTATCAAGTACTTGAAGCGTATGCCAAAAATTATCTTTGTGGCGAATACCATTCATTTCCTTAACGCCATGTAGATTCACCAACTCAGGAAAAATGTGATCAAGTAGCCCGACATGAAATAGTAAACTAAACCCTTTTGATGGAATCGGTGATAAAATGATTTTATTTAATTCGGATAAAATACGCTCGTTTGAAACAATATTGATTCGTTCTGCCATAACCTTGATGGCTTCATAGGTCTCTTGTTCAATTTCGAAATTCAACTGTGTTGCAAATCGAATTGCCCGCATCATGCGTAGAGGGTCGTCATCAAACGTTTTTGATGGTGCGAGGGGAGTTTTGATGATTTTCTGCTCTAAATCCTGCATACCATTGAATGGATCGATAAGCTCCATATAGTTTTCATCGTTCAAAGACCAAGACATAGCATTAATAGTGAAATCGCGACGTTCTTGGTCGTCTTTGAGAGTTCCATCCTCTACCACCGGTTTACGAGATTGACGATCATAACTTTCTTTTCGAGCTCCAACAAATTCCAACTCATTGTTCCCGTAGGAAACTTGAGCTGTACCAAAATTCTTAAAGATGGCTATCTTTTTAGTTTTTAATAGTTTTGCCACCTTCTCCGCAAGCTTGATACCTGAACCAATCGTTACGAAATCGATATCTAGTTCATCGTTAGTTCCTAATCTGTTCAAATAAAAATCTCTGACAAATCCACCAACTACATACACCGGTTGCCCAATCTCACGCGCAGCATCAGAAATAGTCTTAAAAATAAACTCTTGTTCCGGGGAAATTTGCTTCAAAATAAACGACTTTTTATTAATAATTCCTCAAAATACGAACAAATAACGTGGGAATTCAAAAGGGATGTTGGGGGAGTTTCAGGTTTCGAGTTGCGGGTTGTTCTATCTAATACTAATAATTTGCTTTAAAGATACTTGTAAACGATCTACTAGCAATAATTGAATTAAAAAGGGCTCATTTCATAGGTATTTGACTTCTTGGAAGTGGGCATAATATTCAGAAAGAAAATAATTGTCTAAGCGTTATGCATTTGATATACTTGAAGTACTATAAACCAATCAAAAATCAGATTTTTAAGCTAGTTGAGCGCAACATCAGATATCGTCCTCATTAAGTATGGCGGAAATGCCATGAAAAATCCTGCGTTACAGGCGCAAGTGATTCACGCAATTGCTACATTGCATAAGCAAGGCTCAAAAGTTGTGCTTGTACATGGAGGCGGACCGGAAATTCAGCGGTTGTTGGATTTGGCAGGTGTTGAGAGTGAATTCATTGGCGGACAACGCAAAACCACCCCTGAAGCGATGATGTATGTTCAAATGGCACTCAGAGGAGAGGTCAATGGCACGTTGGTGCGATTATTCAACACATTCGGGGTAAAGGCTGTTGGGATTTCGGGGAAGGATGGACTCCTTGCGGTTGCTGAGAAAAGGCTCCAAAAAAGAACTATAGACGGTAAAACGGAGCTTGTGGATTTGGGGTTAGTGGGAAATATCCAAGAAATTAATCCCTTACTAATTCATTCATTGTTAGATTCAGGCTACTTACCAGTCGTTGCTCCGGTAGCGATGGGGTTGGATGGAAACGATTATAACGTTAATGCCGATACGTTTGCAGGTAAACTTGCTGCTGCACTCCAAGCCAAGATGTATATTTCACTATCAGATGTTGACGGTTTATACAAAGACTTCCCCAATCCGGAGAGCAGGGTAGCATCAATGTCGTTAGATGAATTGAAGCATTTTTTAGAAAATGTTGCAACAGGGGGGATGATTCCCAAACTCGAATCTATTGCAGAAGCGCTCGAAGGTGGGGTACATGAAGCCCATATCTTTAACGGCACAAAGCCGGAAGCACTTAGTGCACAACTCAACGGAAATTCAGAATCAGGTACCAAAATTTTCAAATGAATCCTATGAATCGCATTCAGGAACTCGATAACAAATATCATTTTCAAACTTATAAAAGATATCCGGTAACGCTTGTAAGGGGCGAAGGGTCAAAAGTATGGGATATCGATGGCAATGAATATGTGGATTGCCTGGCGGGAATTGCCGTGAATAACATGGGGCATTGTCATCCTACTATCGTAGCAGCTATTCAGGAACAAGCAGGAAAGTTAATGCACGTTTCAAACTTTTTTTCGACTGAGCCTCAAGCCGAATTAGCGCAGAAATTGGTTAAAATGAGCAATCATCATCGCGTATTCTTTTCAAATAGCGGGACAGAAGCCATTGAAGGTGCCATTAAAATTGCGCGTCGCTATGCCAGTAAAATGGGGAAAAGTGGTCCGATGATTTCCATGAAAGGGGCTTTCCATGGTCGCACGATGGGGGCACTTGCTCTTGGACAGCCGAAATATCAGGAAGGTTTTGGAATGATGCTCCCCGGATGTTTTCAGGTTCCGTTTAACGACATCAAAGCGCTCGAAGCCATCGCAAACGATGATTTGGTTGCTGTTTTTATTGAACCGATTCAGGGGGAAGGTGGAATTCATGTGGCGGATAAATCCTACATGAATGAACTCCGCGCCCTTTGTTATGAATACAAAGCACTGCTCATTTTTGATGAAATTCAGTGTGGAATTGGGCGTACAGGCCACTTTTTTGCGTATGAATATTTCGATGTTGTCCCGGATATTATCACGATGGCGAAAGGCCTTGGAGGTGGATTTCCGGTTGGAGCGATACTCGCAACGGAAGATGTCGCAAATGTTATTGAATATGGCAAACATGGAACCACTTTTGGGGGAAATCCGCTTGCCACCGCCGCTGCACTTGCCGCCATTCAAGTAATTGAGGATGAAGAACTGCTTAAGCAAGCACGTGAAAAAGGCGAATGGTTCAGAGAGCGTATCCGTATGGAAATGCCCGGCGAACCCGGAATCGCTGAAGTGCGTGGATTAGGATTAATGAATGGCATTCAATTAAACTTCCCGGGAGCCGGACTTGGACTAAGAATGCTTCAAAAAGGGGTCATTGCAAATGTTACCGCTTCGGATGTTATACGACTCGTACCGGCGCTAAATATTTCGCTGGATGAACTCGAAATCGTAGCTGAAGTAGTAATGGAATCTATTGCTGAAGAAAGGGAGGCCCAACTTGAAAAAGTTTAAAGCAGGCATTGCCGGTGCCACAGGGTACACCGGTTCCGAACTCATACGGTTGTTACTAAATCATCCCGAGGTGGAACTCACGGCGGTAACCTCCGAGCGTAATGCAGGGCAAGAAGTTGCTTCCATCCACGCCCAGTTTAGGGGGATGGATAAGATCCGGTTGGTTTCACTTGATGAGCTCGAATACGACGCTTTGGATGTCCTTTTCCTTGCACTTCCCCATAAAGTGAGCATGGAATTTATCGCAAAGTATTATCCGCTTCCTTGCCCGATTATTGATCTTTCCGGTGATTTTAGACTGCCAACCGCTGATGTTTATGAATGTTGGTATGGGGAAGTACACAAAATCCCGGAATTACTCTCGAAAGCCGTTTTCGGACTTCCTGAATTATTCAGGGATGCCATTAAAAAAGCAACGCTCATTGCCAACCCGGGATGCTATCCTACTTCAACCATTTTACCGTTGGTACCCCTGCTACGTGAAAAATTGATTGATTCTCAGTCAATCGTCGTGGACGCAAAATCCGGAACTACCGGCGCAGGAGCATCCGCTAAAGAAGGCACGCATTTCCCAAATGTAGCGGATAATTTCTCGGCTTATGGCTTAAAAACTCATCGTCATACACCGGAAATTGAACTGACCTTAGAAAAAGCGTGTGGAACTCGGCCACTCATTCAATTTACGCCCCACTTGCTTCCGGTAAATCGGGGAATTTTGACGTGCACCTACAGCAGTGCGATCAAGGAAACATCCCCCAAAAAGCTGGAAGAGCTCTTTTTAGACTCTTATGGACAGGAATATTTTGTTAGAATCACCAAAGAACCACCACAATTAAAACATGTGAGAGGTTCAAATTTTTGTGATATTTTTATTACCTACGATAATCGAACAAATCGTATCATTACTGTGAGTGCAATTGATAATTTAATGAAAGGTGCGGCGGGTCAGGCTGTTCAGAATATGAACATTGTTTTGGGCTTGGATGAACATTCCGGCTTAAAAATGGCACCTGTTTGTCCTTGATTCTAAAAATGCTATGAATAACATATCTGACGTAAGCGGGTTCAAATTTTGGGGTGCGCATACCGGTGTAAAAAACAAACGGCGTGACCTGGGTATTATTTATTCCATTAATCCGGCTGCTGCTGCGGCTGTGTTTACGCGAAACATAGTGGTGGCAGAACCTATAAAAATTAGTCGTGAGCACATAAAAGGAGGCATTCTTCGCGCTATTGTTGTAAATGCGGGAAATGCCAATGCCTGTACCGGAAAGCAAGGCTATGAAGCGGCTAAAGCTATGGTTGAAGTTACCGCAGAGGAACTGAACATCCCTAAGGAGCAGGTCTTAATTGCCTCCACCGGTGTTATTGGACGTGCCTTCCCAACGGAAAAAGTGTTGGATGGAATACGAGAGTCTGTCCCAAAATTATCAAGTAAGAAAGTCGCTGGATCATTTCTGGCATCAGCTATTCTTACCACAGATACCTTCCCAAAAGAAGCCTTCGTTTCATTTAATTTGGATGGGAAAACCATCAATATTGGTGCCGTTGCCAAAGGTTCCGGTATGATACACCCTAACATGGGAACCATGCTGTGTTTTATTGCGTGTGATGCGGCTATAACTCCACCGCTTTTAGATAAAGCACTCCGTGAAGTAGTGGACGCTACATTTAATATGATCACGGTGGATGGAGATACCTCAACCAACGATATGGTTGCCATTATGAGTAACGGAGAAGCCGGAAACCCAATCATTGAGACTGAAGGAGAGGATTATCACCTTTTTAGAAGTAAACTCCATGAATTATGTCATCATTTGGCTAAACTGATTGTATCGGATGGTGAGGGTGCTTCAAAAACATTGGAATATGTAGTTCGGGGAGCGAATACCGAGCATGAAGCTCGCAAAATCATTAGAACAGTTTCTGATTCTTCGCTCGTAAAGACTGCCATGTTTGGCCGCGACCCCAACTGGGGACGCATTATAGCCGCTGCCGGCAGGGCCGGTGTTGATTTTGATCCTGAGAAAGTTGAGTTACTCATTGCTACCGACAAAGAGATGAAAATCCTTGAAAATGGTCAACCGTTAGAAGTGAATCTCAACGAGCTAAAAAGCATGATGAAATCAACTGAGCTTCGCATCACCCTTGATCTACATTCCGGCACCGCCGAAGCTATCGGCTGGGGTTGTGACCTAAGCTACGAATATGTGCGCATCAACGCTGAATATACCACGTAGGCAGAGATGTGCTTAATGCTAATCACAATCCACGGAGGATTTTGTCCCTCGCTTAATTGAGTTATTTATCTTGAATCTATAAAATAAATAGGTGATTATTATAACCCCCCTTTTAGAAAGCCATCATTCATAAATCCACCATCTTCCCCATAAAAAAAGCACCGCCTCTTGGGGAAACGGTGCCTTATTTGTTTTACACGACTGCTATATTTAATCTTCGAGTGTTGAAAGGTCGCCTTCGTCTTGACCTAAGGCGCGAGCTTTGAGGACGCGGCGCATAATTTTACCACTTCGCGTTTTAGGTAAGCTTTCAGCGAATGTTACGGTGTCCGGTCTTGCGATAGGGCCCATCTCTTCAGAAACGTGGCGACGTAAATCTTCTTCGAGTTTTTTGTCGCCAACCATGCCTGCTTTTAAAATTACATAAGTATGGATGGCATTTCCTTTAACTTCGTGCGGTAACGCAATTGCAGCCGCTTCAGAAACAGCCGGATGGCTGACTAGTGCGCTCTCTACTTCCGCAGTTCCAAGACGATATCCACTTACCTTTATGACATCATCGATACGACCAATGACCCAAATGTATCCATCTTCATCGATTCGGGCAGAGTCGCCGGCTTTGTACCATCCTTGTGCTTCGTACTCTTTCCAGTAGGTATCCTTATATCGTTCAGGATCTCCAAATACAGTACGAGCCATACCCGGCCAAGGAGCTTTAATCACAAGTTTACCTTCTTCACCGGCTTTGACTTCATTTCCATCTTCATCCACAATGCCTACTTCAATTCCGAAGAGCGGTTTAGTAGCTGAACCCGGTTTCAGTGGGGTGATTGGAATCGGCGCAATCATCATACCACCGGTTTCGGTTTGCCACCATGTATCCATAATCGGGCACTCACCTCGTCCGATGACTTCATGGTACCATCGCCAAGCTTCCGGATTAATAGGTTCACCCACAGAGCCAAGCAAGCGGATACTCGATAAATCGTGTCTTTTTGGCCATTGTTCACCAAAACGCATTAACCCACGGATAGCAGTTGGGGAAGTATAGAGGATGGTAATTCCATACTTCTCAATCATTTGCCACCAACGGTTCGGATATGGATGATTAGGAGCGCCTTCATACAATATGATGGTTGTACCGTTAATGAGAGGCCCATACACCAAATAACTGTGACCGGTAATCCAACCCGGGTCAGCAGCACACCACCAACGGTCTTCATCCTTAATATCAAAAACATAGCGGTGTGTTGTGGAGGTGTAAACGGAATATCCGCCATGTGTATGGACTAACCCTTTGGGTTTTCCGGTTGTTCCGGAGGTGAAAAGGATGAAAAGAGGATCTTCGGCATCCATGACTTCGGTTTTGCATTTAGCGGATGCAATAGGCAGTGACTGTAAATCATGATACCAGAAATCACGATCGTTTTCCATGTGAACTTCATGACCGGTACGTTTTACTGTGATACACACTTCGATGGTTGGGGAACGATCCATCGCTTCATTGGCGATTGATTTTAGGTCGGTAACTTTCCCTCGTCTCCAGCCGCCATCAGCGGTAACGAGAACGCGAGAATGTGCATCCGCAATTCTGCCGGCAAGCGCTTCCACAGAAAAGCCACCATAAACAACAGAGTGCATTGCACCAATCTTAGCACAAGCTAACATTGCGATAGGCAATTCAGGGATTTGTGGCATGTAAATCGTAACGATTTCGCCCTTTTTTACTCCCATGCTTTTCAAAACATTTGCAAATTTTGAAACCTCACGATTGAGTGCAAAGTAACTCAACACTTTAACATCACCAGGTTCACCTTCCCAAATCATGGCAACTTTGTTACGCCGGTGTGTTTCGAGATGGCGATCAATGGCATTCGCAACAATATTGATTTTCCCACCGGTAAACCATTTATAGAAAGGTTTATTACTGTCATCGAGTACGGTATTCCATTTTTTATACCATTTCAGTTTTTTGGCTTCATCGGCCCAAAAACCTTCACGGTCTTCTACAGAGCGCTTATAAGTAGCATCGTAATCTTTCACATTGGCTCTTCTGACAATACTTTTTGGGGGATGGTATAGATTCGAATCTTGTGTTTCTAGCTTTTTCATGTCTTGAAATGTTGTTTTTGGTTAGTTTCTAAGAAAATGAGTTATCGGTTTTCAAATAGAGAATCTTTGGAACCAATTCTTCTATCTGAAAACCGATAACTATTCATTTTCAACCAGGGTTTATTTAAGATTTTGTTCCAGGAATACGGATATTTTCAACGAGCTCTTGAATTTCATCTGGTGGGGCCGATGTAAAGCGAACCACGATGAGTGCTACAATCAAGTTGAAAATCATGCCAAGTGTACCAATTCCTTCCGGAGAAATTCCAAACCACCAATTTTCAGGCATGTTTTTCTCAGGGAATAGGAATGTAAAGTAAACAATATAGGCGGTGGTAAAGAGAATACCAACCAACATTCCAGCAACGGCACCTTCCTTATTCATTTTTTTGTAAAATATACCTAAGATAATGGCAGGGAAGAAAGAAGCTGCTGCCAGACCAAAGGCAAAGGCAACTGTTTGTGCCACAAATCCCGGCGGATTTATTCCAAAATATCCAGCAATCAGTACTGCACCGCCAGCCGCAATACGCGCTATTTTTAGCTCGGCTTTATCCGTTAAATCAGGGCGTAGTGTACGTTTGAATAAATCGTGTGCTACAGAGGTTGAAATAACCAAAAGTAACCCGGCAGCGGTTGAAAGTGCTGCTGCTAAACCACCGGCTGCTACTAAACCCACAACCCAGTTCGGAAGACCGGCAATTTCTGGATTCGCTAGAACCATAATATCACGATCAACACGCAATTCATTAGTAGCCGGATTAGCATTGTACTGAATAATTCCATCATTATTTTTGTCATTAAATGTAATCAATCCGGTTTTTTCCCAGTTCGAGAACCATTCCGGGACTTCCTCGTATTTTGCTTCACTAACGGTATCAATCAGATTCATTTTTGCAAAAGCAGCAAGTGCAGGAGCAGTTGAATAAAGCAATACGATGAAGATAAGTGCATAACCGGCAGATGTTCTTGCATCACGCACGCGAGGTACGGTGAAGAACCGCACAATAACGTGAGGAAGTCCAGCCGTTCCAATCATCAGCGCCGCCGTTATGAAAAAGACATCAATCATAGGTTTACTCCCGGCAGTGAATGCGGCAAAACCTAATTCAACAGAAAGTCCATCGAGGCGATCTAATAGATAAGTGCCTGAACCATCAGCGAGTGTTCCACCAAAGCCCAATTGTGGAAGGGCATGACCTGTCATCATAATTGAAATAAAAATTACTGGAACGAGGTATGCAAAAATAAGAATACAGTATTGAGCTACCTGAGTATAGGTAATGCCTTTCATTCCCCCTAAAACCGCATAAAAAAAGACGATAATCATACCAATGACTACGCCCATTTCAATGTCCACATTTAAGAAACGTGAAAAAACAATCCCGACCCCGCGCATCTGCCCTGCAACGTAGGTGAAAGAGATGAAAATAGCACAAACCACAGCAACCAAACGTGCTGTACTTGAGTAATATCGATCTCCAACAAAATCAGGAACAGTAAATTTTCCGAATTTTCTCAAATAAGGAGCGAGTAGCAGGGCTAAAAGCACGTATCCGCCCGTCCATCCCATCAAATAAACAGAACCATCATAGCCCATGAAGGCAATCATTCCGGCCATAGAGATAAAGGAAGCAGCCGACATCCAGTCAGCGGCAGTTGCCATGCCGTTCGCAAGTGGGGGAACAGATGATCCGGCTACATAAAAGTCATGCGTTGAACCGGCTCTCGACCAAATTGCAATCCCGATGTAAACCAGGAATGTGGCACCAACGATAATAAAAGTCCAGGTTTGAATATCCATTGTATTACCTCTTATTCCTCTCTTACATCAAATTCACGGTCAAGTTTATTCATCATATAGACATAAATGAAGATGATGACAATAAACACATATTGTGAGCCTTGCTGGGCGAACCAGAAGCCGAGTTTAAATCCGCCCATGCGGATTTCGTTCAGAGGTTCAACCAAAAGTATGCCGAACCCATAGGATGCAATAAACCAAACGGCGAGCAGACCCAGCACGATGGTTATGTTGCGTTTCCAGTATTGTTGATATTTATCTTCCATGGAGTTGTTTTGTTTGGGATGGTTAGTGAAAAACGTTTAGAAACTGTACCAAGCTGCGAATAGAAAGCGGTAATTTGTTACGGAGGAAGTATTTTGTACAAGCCCTTGTGTGTCAGGGGTGCCATAAGCAGCCGTGGAAATTTCAACTTCGGTACTGAGGCGAACCGGACCGGATGTCCATTCAATACGCGGCGAGATGCGCCAGATGTGGTCGATGTTTGTACCACGATAGGATACGGCACCTTGTGTAAATGTATCTTCTGCGCCATAGTTTTTGGAGTATCCTCCAAAAAGTCCTGCGCGCGTTGTTTTGCCATAACTAACATCGATCCATGCAGCACCTACATTGATGTTTTCAAGATAGTAATCATTGCCTGATTCACGTACTCCAAATCCGCCAAGCATGAGATGATCGAATAGATTTTGTCCGTATGTTCCTTGAAACATCAGTCGAAAATCACCTTTTCCATAATTGCCAAATCCGGTAAAGGCATAAGAGGAAATGGTCTCTTCGCCGTGGCTAAACATTGGGCGTAGTACTTTGAAATCAGCTCCGACTCCCCCTAAAAAATTTCCCATTTGTTGCTGAAATTGTGCATGTACATTTGGAACAGCCGATCTTCGAATACTATGTGACCCAAATTGACTTGCAAAATCAATTTGCGATAATGCCGCTAAAATGATGGAACTATTTCCTTCAGTGAAGGTATATCGGACTTGTGGATTTCTGGCAAATGGCTTAAATGGCGCTCCTGTGTTGAACCCAACTACTCCTGGAACGGCACGTTCAGCAAAAAGAGGATGCCAAAATTGCCCCATCATTAATTTATGTTTTCCATCCCAATTTAACTCAACAAAAGCATGACGCAATCTAAAGCCATTAATATCTGACTCAATGTTTCCAAAGAAAGCTCCTTCAATGAATCCACGTGATGACGCGCCAAAAGCTTCTGGCCCACGATAATCAACGCCTAAACGAGTTTGTATGGCAAGCATGTGGAAATTGGGATTTCCATTAATGTCATTGCCATTTTGATTGAACACTTTTCCGGCAGGGAAGAGTGAGTACTGCCCCTGACGAGCAGCTACCATTTCTCTGGAATCGTAGAAGAAATCATATTTTACAAAGCCAAAGAAACGAACTGATTGTTCTGTTTGCTGAGCATCAGCAAAGCTTAGGATGCTTAACACTGAAAAGAGAACACCAAGGATTGCAACTTTTTTCATATTCGAATACCTACTGATTCGCGTTTTCTGTTTAACTGGAGGCGATTTAAGCTCATTCGTAAAAGCGCTTCCAAACTTTGGTATAGATAAAGAAATATTTTAATCAAGTCAAGCGAAATTTCGCTAATAATGAAATTATGCTTTTCTTTTTACTAAACTAAGTAATGCGATGTTGTAAATCATTGTTTGAATATTTACTTTCAAACATGGCAAAGAAAATTTTAATTGTTGACGATGAACCTAACATCGTAATCTCACTTGAGTTCTTAATGGCTCAAAACGGGTATAATGTTTTTATTGCCCGAAATGGGGAACAAGCGTTGGATTTAATTCCTGAAGTGAAACCGGATTTAATACTTCTTGATGTTATGTTACCAAACAGAAGTGGGTTTGATATTCTTCAGATTCTACGCAAAGACAAAGAAACGAAGCATATAAAGGTCATTTTACTCACAGCCAAAGGCAGAGATCAAGATATTACCAAAGGAATTACATTAGGGGCTGATGCATACATCACGAAACCTTTCTCTACCCGCGCTTTGGTTGAAAAGGTTAAAGAAACGTTGAATCAACCTCATGCGAAGTGATGTTTTAAAAAAACTGGCCATTGTAATTTCTTTTTTGCTGGTTTTTATTGCCGGATCATCACTTATTCTCACCTTGCATTTTTTTCTTGATGAAGAGCTTTCTTCTTCTTTAAAACAGATTACTTCTGATTTGTTTTTTGTTTTACTTTTAGGGGGATTGATTAGCACCGGTGTCTTAACCTACTTTTTTCATTGGCTAATAGATCGATTTGCAAAACCGGTTGAGCAATTATCTGATCAACTATCTATTCAATTTCAAAATCCACAGGCGAGTCCGCTGAATATTGGGTCTGGGAAGGTTTTCTTTAAGCTAAATGCATCTATAAATATGGCGGCAGATGAGTTGCATCAACAGCGATCGGGCTTGCAGCAGGAATTGAATCGACTTTCGGCACGTCTTATTTCTGAACGTGATACGCTTGCTGTGATTATCGAACAGCTCCAACAGGGAGTTATTGTTACGAATCAGGAGGGAAGTATTCTTTTATTTAATGCTGCTTCAACAGAAATGCTTTCTTTCCCTGAGCAGGATCCACCGGTATATCTTGGTCTTGGTAGAAATATGCATAGTATTTTTAAAGCCGGATTGGTCAGTTATGCACTAGATGAAGCAAATAATAGATCGTTATCTAATCCGGTCCATTTTATTGCTGATACACCAAACGGAAAATTTTTAAAAGTTAGAGTCTTACCGGCTTCAAAGAGCGGTGTTGCTGATGCCGGTTTTATTTTTTTTACTGAGGATGTCAGCGTTCAACTTAAAGGGAAAACGATTCAACAAGTCCGATTCGATGATACTATTCGAAACTTGCGAGATGCAGCTGCAGGGGTACGAATGACAGCAGAGAATTTAGTGGATTACCCCAACGCTCCAGAAGCGCAACGCCTTCAATTTTTGAATATATTAATTCAAGAAGCGGAGAAAATGGAGGGCAGTCTTAATACAATACAAAAGCAATCTGATAATCATGACTTCGAATCAGGACTTTCATTAATCTCTGCACACGCATTTTTGGAATTGCTAAATCGCTTAGCCGAAAAACTAAATATTCATATTGAAACAGGAGAACCGAAAGACTCTCATGCTTTTTTAGCAGATGCCTTTAGTTTTCCTTTATCCCTTATATACATCATTTCAAAGACTTCGCTGAACCAACCTCCACATGTTACAATATCTGAACACGATGCGTATATATTGATTGCAATTGAATTGAATTTTGGGGATGTAACACTTGAACAAATCGAATCTATATTAAAGGAACAACCGAGTATAGAAGGGGTGTCACTTCCTTATCAAATAATTGATGTATTTAGTCGCCATAAGGTGGAATGGTGGATGGATGATGTGCCTGATTCACTACATGTTCAGTTGAAATTTATGATTCCGGCTGTAAAAGCTGCTCCTGTGCAAAAGCCGACTCAACCCGAAAAAGTTACAGCCTTTGATTTCGATTTGTTTCGGGTGAATCTGAGTGATGAATTATCCACCATCAAACTCAAAAATTTAACGGCTACTGTTTTTGATACCGAGACAACAGGTTTGTATCCATCCGATGGAGATCGATTGATTTCAATCGGTGCGGTTCGATTGGTGAATGGAAAATTACAGGATCAAACTTTCCACGAGTTAATTGATCCTGATAGGAAAGTTCCTAAAGCATCTACGGCAATTCATGGCATAACGAATGAAATGGTGCAAGGGAAACCTAAGGTTGATAAAGTTTTACGAAACTTTCATTTATTTTGTGATGGTTCACTCTTGATTGCTCACAATGCCGCTTTTGATATGCGTTTTTTAGAGCTTGAACAAAAGCAAGCCGGTGTTGAGTTTTCTCAACCGATTTTAGATACGCTGTTACTTTCTACTATCCTACATCCCCATTTGGAAGGTCATTCCCTAGACGTGCTGATGCCCCGTTATGGCCTTGAAACCGGTAAACGCCATGATGCTTTAGGCGATGCCTTAATGACGGCATCCTTATTTTTAAAGATGATTCCTTTCCTTGAACAAGCCGGAATAATTACGCTTCAAGACGCGCTTAATGCAACGAAGAATAGTTTGTATTCAAAGTTGAAGTATTGATTTGATGTTCTGCTTGCAAGGTTTTTATCATTACTACTGAATAAATTCATAAAAAAAGCACTTCCCCTTTTGCAGGAGAAGTGCTTTTGATAATCAATTCAGTTTAAAACTGAAACTATTTTAGCAAGGTCATTTTCTTTGTTAAAACTACACTTCCGGTTTGTAATCTGTATAGATACACCCCACTTGCAAGTGAATTGGCATTGAATGTTATGGAATGTGTTCCAGCATTCATGGTTTCATTTACAAGAGTCGCAACTAACTGTCCGGTAATTGTATATACATCCAAACGTACTTGACCACTTTCTGGTAATGCATATTGGATTTGTGTACTAGGATTAAACGGATTAGGGTAGTTTTGATTTAGAGTAATCTCAAGTGGGATTTCAGTTTCATGATTCGTATTGGTTCCTTCTTCGTTATTAAACCATACGGTATCAAGAACTTGGTCTTCACCAACGAGTACTAATAATCGGTCACCATTATTTCCAACAGGACCAACACCATTTATTTCCCATCCGGTATTTGGTAGATCGCGGTTGTCACCGGCCATGATATAATATTTGTAAGCATGTTCAGCATCAGCTTCGCCTTCTACAAATATAGTCACTTCGAAAACACCCGGAGTTGTTTCAATCATTTCCTGACCTTCAACAGTACTCCATCCATTAAATGAACCACGAACAAATACTAAATCACCAACTTCAGGCTGGAACACACCTAAACCCTCTTGATAATTCATGTTTACAGAAAAGGTAACATGCTCACCAACAATATCAGGTTCACCACTAAAGTATAGGTTATCTAAATAAATCGTTTGTGATCCGTTTCCACCATCGAACTTTAATTGGAAAATTTCCGCAAGGTTAACATTATCAAAGTAGGAGAGTGGGATTTCATAGCTTACCCATTGCCCCGCAGTTACAGGTAGGTTAAACAATTTCTCAGCCCCCGGACTGATAACCGTAAAGTTCACGGTTGTTGCATCAGCAGTCCACATGTCTAAATGGAATGTGGTCATTGCAGAAGCATCAAGTGTTGGGAATTCCGTACCTTGATAATTGAAGTTACTGTATTTCATGGTGTTATTACCTTCAATCTCTACAAAGCTAACCTGAGTTGACTGTCCCCAGAAAGGATTGAAGTTTACGCCATCAATATTGGTGTAAGCATCACTAAAGATAGAGATAACATTCGCCGGATCTTCGGTAGGAGTTGGAGCGGCTGTGGTTGGTTCTGTAGGGACTTCGCCACCAGTTACACTGAAATAAAGGTTATCTAAATAGATTGTTTGTGAGCTGTTTCCACCATCGAACTTTAATTGGAAAATTTCCGCAAGGTTTACATTATCAAAGAAGGAGAGTGGGATTTCATAGCTTACCCATTGCCCCGCAGTTACAGGTAGGTTAAACAATTTCTCAGCCCCCGGACTGATAACCGTAAAGTTCACGGTTGTTGCATCAGCAGTCCACATGTCTAAATGGAATGTGGTCATTGCAGAAGCATCAAGTGTTGGGAATTCCGTACCTTGATAATTGAAGTTGGCATACTTAAGTGTATTATTTCCTTCAATTTCTAAGAAACTAACTTGAGTTGATTGTCCCCAGAAAGGATTGAAGTTCACGCCATCAATATTGGAATAAGCATCACTAAAGATAGAGATAACATTCGCCGGATCTTCGGTAGGAGTTGGAGCGGCTGTGGTTGGTTCACTACCAGCTACGCTTCCACCAGCATTGGCTTGATTCTGGGCTGGAGTCGAAAATACTTCAGTTTCGGTATTGTATTGATACAACCAAGATGTATAAGATACACCGGGTTCAAGTCCACTGAGATTAAATCCAAAAGCATTCGTTCCACCACCGTCGCCCGGGATTGAGCCGAACTCATATTCGGTAGCTGTTGTAGGATCGCCTGGAATGGCTGATGTGAGAGAATAGAACAAGCGATAGGCAATATCTCCACCCACTTGATTTGGTCCAGCTGCAAAGAAGATTTGACCTGATCCAGCTCCGGTATTCATTACAAATCCAACCGGCATAGGTGGTGCAGGAACAACGACTTCACCTTCTCCACTAAAATAAATGTTATCCAAGTAGATAGTTTGTGACCCGTTTCCACCATCGAATTTTAATTGGAAGATTTCCGCAAGATTCACATTATTAAAATAGGAAAGAGGTATCTCATAACTGACCCATTGTCCGGGGGTAATCTCTAGCGGGAATAACTTTTCCTGAGGTCCAGGGCTTATAATCGTAAAGTTTACCGTAGTAGCGTCGGCAGTCCACATATCTAAATGTACGGTTGTCTTCCCTGATACATTAAGTGTTGGGAAGTCTGTGCCCTGATAATTGAAATTGCTGTATTTCAGCATGTTATTGCCATCAATTTCTTCGAAGCTAACTTGGGTAGATTGTCCCCAAAAAGGATTAAAGTTTATACCTTCGATGTTGGTATAAGCATCACTAAATAAAGAAATTACACTCTCTGCATCTACTGTTGGAGTTGGAGCAGCAGATGTAGGAGTAGTTGGTATTCCACCACCATCAGTCGGAGTAGCGGTTAAAAGAATATTATCAACCCGATTATTGCCTGTAGCATTAGTTGCGCCGTTAAAAGTAACTCTCAGGTAGGCAGTTTCTACACCATCTAAATTTGATGGGGCTTCGGTTGTTGCTAAGAAAAATGATGTTGCATTAGTACCAGAAATGGTTTCAAAATCAGTAAAGCTAGTACCATCTGTACTCCAAGACCAAGTTTGTGTGTTAAAACCAGTTGCGGTGCCTCTTGTTGCATAGCTGATGGTCAAATTTTCATATCCAACCATTGAGACCATAATTTGAGCATAAGAACCATTGTTTGCAGCCGATCCATCAGTAACAGGTCCTCCTTGGAAGCTAATTGAACCGCCGGCAGGATCTTCATTGAGTGCATTGATGGTTGACCCACCAAAAGATTGAATGTAAGTATAAATTTCTTCCCCGTTACTGTTTATACTAGTCTCTAAAAAACCACCGCCAACACTAAGTGTTGCAATTCCTATATCTGCTGTTTGTGGAAACACATCAGGATTTGCTAAAAATCCAAAACCGCCGGCAGGCAAATCATTAGAGTTTTGGTTCCAGTAACCTAAAGTTACGGGGTCAACAGAAGTTGAAACGTTTTGAGAAAAGGCTTGACTGGAAGAACCTAAAACAACAAAACCCCCAAAAAATAGAACTAAGATTAAAATAGCTCTATTTAGAATAGTCTTTTTCATAAGCATCTTATGTTTGTTAATATTTGTGGAAACGCTTTTAAGTTACAGTCTATCACTTTACAAAGCAAATAATGTGAAAAATAATATCAAAAAAATGCAAAATGTTCTCAATTAGAATAGATTGATAAGAAAATTTCATTTGTTATCAATATAAACAATAAGATATATGTATATTGCTTGTGATTTAACTAATCTAAATCACTGTTGTCCGGTTAAAATAGACTTATGTTTAGAAAGCGTTTAATAGATTAATTTCGGCGCAATTTAGCGACCTTATTTTATTTAAACCCCCTAGCTACCTC
>Ga0213835_100382_pt1 | contig 44823 bp, 36 predicted proteins | sample SWPATP01_FD_160576 | JGI IMG/M metagenome (GOLD analysis project Ga0213835, IMG submission 160576) | Coastal seawater microbial communities from Marineland, Florida, United States - SWPA TP0 #1 | ecosystem: Environmental > Aquatic > Marine > Coastal | place: USA: Florida | collected 2016-08-05
GGGTATATGATGGAAGTGAATTTTTTTTCCCCCCAGGTAAATGCGATCGCTTTCCAGTTTTGTAGGTTGGGTGAAGTGCAACGGAACCCAACAATGGGTATATGATGGAAGTGAATTTTTTTTCCCCCCAGGTAAATGCGATCGCTTTCCAGTTTTGTAGGTTGGGTGAAGTGCAACGGAACCCAACAATGGGTATATGATGGAAGTGAATTTTTTTTCCCCTTTTTTTTGGGCTTGAGGGGGACGATGGTTTCCGGTTCTAACTGGACCGATCGCCGTTTGCTCCCGCTGCTGCTGTAGTAGTCTACCAGGCGAGCCGCCAAAATCCCCCTGGCTTGGGAAATGCGCTTACGGACGTTGATCGGGGACACGAGAAGTTGCTGGGCGATTTCTAGGTAAGACTGCTGTTCTTTCACATGGAGAATCAAGGTTTCCCGCAACTTCGGCGGTAATTCCTCCATGGCGTGATCGAGAAATTCTTGCATTTCCCAGCCTATACAAATCTGTTCCGGCGTGGGTTCGGGACTTCCCCATTCGGACAAGGAAGCGATCGCATCGACATTCTCAACTTTTAATCGTTGGCGATGTCGCTGTCTGAGGATATCTGTACAATGATTCCAGGTGACTTTAACTAACCAATGCCTCCAATTCCGAATCGGTCGGGTGCATTTTGTCAGTTTTTCTTGGGCTTTCAACAAGGCTTCACTGAGGGCATCTTCGGCTTCAATGGGGTTCCCCATTTGTCTCAGACAACAACGCCAGAGATAGTCTTGATGCTCTAGCCATTGTTGCCAAAACTCTACAGGTAGTTGAGCGCTACTATGATTTTGTCTATTCATTTTCTGATGGTTGATGATGTTTGTTTCCAAAGAAATAAATCCATATCAACACCCTGGTATGGCAATCCTCAATAAATCCATAAATCAGCCATAAGCGCTTTCAGTGCATTGCATCTCCCCATAACGGAGATGGCGGATCAACAGTTGATAAATCATTGAAGATACCTCTATATTTGTCTGTCCACCAAAATCCGCACCCTTTTGTATCAATTTTTCCCATAGAAAACCCCCCCCACATCCGCAAAATATTACCTACTTTGCGATGGGGTTGATCACCATAATTCTTGGGAAAAATATAAATATTAGAGCATATATATTGAACTGGTGGGGGTGATAATTTCACCCTGATGGTTCTGGCTCTGAAACTATCATAACCGACTTTCCTGGAAATTTATATCCGATTTGTGCAACTTTTTTAAATTACTACCCAAAATTTCACCCAAATACCCCAGGACAGAATTTACTCCGTAAAAATACGGAAGTCCCTGGCCAAATGGTGGCCAGCCTTGGGGAGCGATTTTTGGGCTAAAGAAACCCGGTTTGGGCGATCGCTTAGGACGCAACGGTGGCGGCAATTGCTAAATTAGAGGTAGCGAGTTAGGAAAATCTCAGGAGGTTATGGTTATGAGTCGGTTATTAGGGCAAGTGTGACGGGAAATTGAGCAACTGAACCCAGGGGAACAATTGCAGGTGATTAGCCATGCAACGAAGCTGGTAAAACGCGAGACTGTGACTCACAAAAAGCCTCAGCGACAGTGGCTAGATATTGCTGGAAATGCTCCTTATCCAATGCTGGGAGAAAATGCTCAGGAGTGGGTGACGCGCACTAGGGGCGAATCACAACAACATCGCGATCGCTTGGAGACTTTAGCTAACTAGATAAAAAACGGGGTTTCTCAGGGATAGGAGAGTTTATGAATATTAAATTAGTGGAATCTTTAGCCCTAGTGGTTCAATCGCTTTCCCCAGAAGAGCGATCGCTTTTAGCGGAGAAGCTGAAAGCACACCAGGAGGAAACCTCAGCGGCGGGGAAAGATCGTCCTTTTTATGAAACCGCCACTCCAGAAGAAAGGGCGAAAGCGTTTCGGGAATGGGCAGCAAGTCACCCGCGCAACCAGCCCTCTTTATCCGATGAAGCGATTAGCCGAGAAAGCATTTATGGAGAAAGGGGTTAATGTCATTTTTGATTGATACTAATATTCTGTTGCGGAGTGCAGACGCTAACCATTCCATGCACGCCGATGCAGTAACAGCGACAAATATTCTGCTTGCACAAGGGGGAGATGTTTGTATCATTCCCCAAAATTTAATCGAGTTTTGGAATGTTTACACCCGCCCTGTAGATAAGAATGGTTTAGGACATACCCCAAGGGAAGCGGCTGCTGAAGTCAATCGATTAAAAGGGCTTTTTTTGCTATTACCGGATAGGTTAGCCATTTATTCGGAGTGGGAAAGGTTGGTGCTGACTTATGGGGTGAGGGGAGTTAATGTCCATGATGCGCGGTTGGTGGCAGCAATGCTGGTACATGGATTGACTCATATTCTGACTTTTAATATCAGGGATTTTGCCCGCTATGGGGAAGTGACGGCAATGCATCCGATGGATGTGCGATCGTAAATTTTGGGCAGCAAAAGAAAGGGGGTTTGGGCGATCGCTTTGGTCTCTTACAGCCTGTTCAGAAATCATCTGATCACCTCTCAAAGTCCCTCTCCCTCTCTGGGATCCAGATTTAGGGTGAGGGCAATGTATTAAGCGACTGGTGAACAAGCTGTACCTAAGATTGAGATACGAAACGGGGTTTCTCAGAGTTGATTAACTTTTTCTCCACCGGACGATCGCCCGATTTGATTCACCAATCCACAGGACGAGGGAGGTTCCGCCTATAATCCATAACCAGTCTGTCAGACACAGGGGAACAGTTCGGAAAATGCTGCCGCCAAATTGAACAATCAGAATTTGTCCGATGAAAATTACCCCGGCGATCGCCAAAAAACTAGGATTTTGCCAGAGTTGGGATAAGACGGAATCCTTGGAACCGAAGCATTTGGCATTAAATAAATTCCAGAATTGCAGCATCACAAAACTGGTGAAAAATAGTGACAGTTCATAGGCTGTTACCTGATCATCAGATTGGATATACAGTAGAAACCCGACCAGAATAACTAAAAAAGCTGCCCCGACAGTGAAAATTGAGGATGACATGGCTTTGGAGATAATAAAGTCTTGGGGGTTTCTCGGTGGTACTTCCATTACCCTTTCTGTGGGGGGTTCTGTGGCTAAGGCGAGGGCGGCGAAGGTATCCATAATCAGATTAACCCACAAAAGCTGAATTACGGTAAAGGGTAGGTTAATGCCGATAAAAGGTCCTAACAAGGCAATAATGCAGGCGACGACATTAATTGTGAGTTGAAACAAGATGAATTTCTGGATGTTTTGATAGAGCGATCGCCCCCATAAAACTGCCTGTTTGACACTGCGAAAAGAGTCATCTAACAGGATAATATCGCTGGCTTCTTTGGCGACAAAAGTGCCGCTACCCATGGCTAAACCCACTTGGGCTTGATTCAGAGCCGCCGCATCATTGGTTCCGTCTCCGGTAACGGCTACTACCTCCCCTTGAGCCTGTAATAGCTGGACGATGCGCTGTTTATCTTGAGGACGAGCGCGACCTATTACCCGCACTTTTTTCAGGGTTTTACTGGCGAGTTCATCATCCATGTCTCTGAGTTGGCTTCCGGTAATATAAGCCTCGCTGGTGTCGTTTTCATCGATAATCCCAATTTGACTACCAATTTGGGCGGCGGTTAGCAGACTATCCCCGGTAATCATTTTAATATCAATTCCGGCTTGGCGACATTGGCGGACGGCTTCGGGAACTTCTGGACGTACCGGATCGGCGATCGCCACGAATCCTAACCATACCACATCTTGGCGATCTTCTACATTCAAATCATCCCCTTCGAGTTGGGGTTGAGGGATATAAGCAAATCCCAAGGTTCGCATTCCCCCCGCATCACAGTTTTTTAACTCCTGAGAAATCAATCTTCTGGTTTCTTTGGTGAGGGAAATTACCCCATTTTCTGACAAATACGAATAGCAATGACCTAGGACAATATCGGGGGCTCCTTTAATGTGCATGATCTCCTGGTTATCGATAGGGGATCTTCCTAGGGTCGCCATATATTTGCGATCGGGGGTAAAAGCTAGTTGTTGTTTAATCTCAAACCTATTGCGTTCGGAGAGATAATCAATCTGATTTTGTTCTAACCATAACAACAGCGCCGCCTCCGTGGGATTCCCGATCGCCTTAGATTTTTGGTTCTCATGTTGTTCTAAGTTCGCGGTACTGTTGGCGGCTATGGCTTCGGTTAATAAATCACTGGGAATATTGTTGCTGAAACTGGGAAAATTTATCTCTTGTACCTGCATTTTATTCATGGTTAAAGTTCCGGTTTTATCAGAACAAATAACCGTAGCCGCCCCAATGGTTTCGCAGGCGTGCATCCTTCGCACCAGGTTATTTTGTTTGGTCATTTTCCTCATGCTATAGGCGAGGCTGAGGGTGACACTTAGCGCCAGACCTTCGGGGACAGCGACGACAATCACCGCCACCGCAATCATAAAGTAGGTGACAAACTCAGTGGCGGCTGATGCGGGAATCCAATCACTAAGATTTCGGGGAATAAAATTGCCTCCATAACCGATCGCAATTCCCACTCCAAAAATTAACAAACCTATTAAACTTGATTTCACCCAGCCTATGGCGTGATCATCTTCTAACCATTCTGGCACGGTCGCCTGAGAACCTGAGATTTCTAAGCCATCATAAACAATGGGTAACCATACCCTAACTAGGATAATGATTAAACTGCTAACAGCTAGGGCGACTATATACCACTGTCCTAGGCTCAGGTTAAGGTTTCCGGTGACGATACCCCGCACTACTAAGGCTATATCAATTAAAACGGCAATGGCTAACCCTAGGACTCCAATTAAGCGACTGAGGCGATCTAATTGCTGTTTTAGGGGGGTGTCTATATTGGTGATTTCGCACACTAATTTCGCGGTTTGACCGATTTCTGTGCGATCGCCAACAGCGGTTACTTGAAAGGTTCCATGACCGTCTGTAACTACTGTTCCTCGTAATAGGCGATCACGAGGATAGGCGCTATCGGGAAGTTCCGCACTGGCTACTAATTCTGATGATGCTAACTTTTTGACGGCTTCCGATTCTCCGGTTAAGCTGGCTTCATTTACCCGCAGCGAAACCGCTTCAATTAATTGACCATCGGCGGGGATTTCGTCCCCCAATTCGATGATGACCAGATCACCGACTACTATATCTTTTTTGGGAATGGTGGTAAAACTATGATCTCGGATGACTTTGATGGGGACTTCATCATTCATCCGGTTGAGAATATCAAATTCTTGATTGGCTTTATACTCGTTGAGGAAGGCTAGGGTAGTAGCTAAAGCGATCGCCACAATAATACCAATTCCCTCTACATAATTGCCATTAACTATTCCTAAACTAATGGCGATCGCCGCCGCAATAATCAAAATCCGAATCACCGGATCATCAAACTTTCCCAAAAATTGTCGCCAAGCTGGTTCCCTTGGGGGGGGAGTCATGACATTACTACCGTGAGTTTGGCGACTTGTTTCTACCTCTGGGGGAGTTAATCCTTGTAAGTGATGGATGTCTTGGCGGGGGTCATGGGTCATGGTCATCGGCGAGGCTCCTATATTAGCATCTATATTGAGAACAATCAGATTGTGTTATGTTAAAATCACCGTGTTATATTGGCATTAACCTCGTCAAATATCGGCTTCTGTATTCCGATTTTCACACAGGGAAACTCGGTTAAATTGCGATCGTCTATAAACTTAATCAGCTAAAATACTCAACTGATTACATATATTGACTCAGGCTTAGATTTAACTATAGCACTTTCCCCTGAGATCAGGAAACCATCTCAAGGTTTTTTAGTCGTAACCAGCCTGACCCACGGCGACAAAATCCATTCATTTTAACATAAATTAGTCAGACTTCGCAACTGGTAGCCCCCCATGATTAAATGTTTTAAAAATAGGGCTGATGACTGGCTAAATCTCTCCTGAGCCATTACCCTACCCTGGTTAAACACTAGCGGTTAACATAATTAACCGGATATTATCTACCTTGATTTTCTCAGAAGTATGACCTCAATTGACCCTAACCCGCCGCCTAAAAATCTGAATAATGAGTTGGCGAAAGAACGCAACCGCGCCGCTTCTGAAAGGACTTTAATGGCGTGGATTCGTACCTGTTTATCACTGATAGGCTTTGGCTTTGGTATTGACCAAATTGTGACGGTTATCTACGAAGAAACAGGGGATGCTTACCTTAATCCTCTGCGTCTCTCTCGCTTCCTTGGACTCTCATTTATCGCCTTGGGAACTTTAGCACTAATTACAGCTTCTATTGACCACCGCCAAGAACTTAAACGCATCTGTAGAGATGACTATTTATACACTCCTAGAATATCTCAAGCCCTGACCGTGGCTGTGATTCTGGCGATTTTAGGGGTGGTGGCATTCTTGGGAATTATGCTGAGTTCGTAACCACAATAAACCCATAATTTGAGCAGATATGACCCTGGGTTCAATGATTGATATTGATGACAGAAAACCCTGGGCATTTGTAGTTAATTGGTTAACCACAACACTACAAATGCACCCAGATTACAGATGTGTGAAACTTTAGGCTAGGCTGTAAAGTAAACTCGGCACAATTTGAGCCACAAACTGAAGCAGGAAAATGGCAATGATGGGGGAAAAGTCAATGCCACCCAAGGGGGGAATAAAGGAACGGAAAAGATTAAGATAAGGGTCAGTTAGTTGGGTAATAATGGATAAAGGACCATCGTATAAATTCACATTGGGGAACCAACTAAGCAGGATTCTAATAAAAATTAGAACCATGTAAATGTTCAGGAATTGTGCAACTGTATTGGCAAGTAGAAATAATGGTGAACTCATGGGATATCTCCGAATAACTGGGAAATGGCTTATGGTGTGACCTCAAGGGTCTGGGAATAGTCAACTAGCTAAAATCTGGGCTGGTTCGACCGTCTCCCTGAGTGATTAGTATGATTGACTTTTAACTGGGGTTTATGAAAATGTAAACTGTAGCAGCTAATTATATCATACTTTGGGCGGTAGTTGATGCTAGATATCTTCGGCTGATGGTGATTCGTGAACCTCAGCAGAGATAGTCCCATTAACTCCCCCAAGTTGATGGCGTACATCATCGATCGCCTGATTGAGTTGAGAAATTTTGTCTTCTAAGTTCAAACGGGCTGTTTCCACATTTTCGGGGGTCAAGCGATCGCCTTTATTGCGGTTGCGCTTATTGTCTCCTAGGGAATTAGCGCTGTCGGAGTTATCCCCAGATAGTCGTGAGGAGAGGACAACCCCCAATACACCACCAACGAGACCTCCTAAAGCAGCCCCTAATACCAGTCCGCTGGTAAAGCCTTCTCGATTAGCCATAGTTTTAGATTCACCTCATCATCAAAAATTTAAGTTCCAAAAGTGCGATCGCCCGCATCTCCCAATCCAGGAACAATAAAACCTCGTTCATCGAGACCTTGATCAATAATAGCCGTATAAACTTGCAGGCTAGGATATTCTTGGCTAAGGGACTGCAAGGCTTGGGGAGCTGCTACCACCGAGATAATTCGCATCAACCCCGGATCAATGCCCCGCTTGGTCAGTTCAGCCATAGTCGCCATAATCGTTCCCCCCGTAGCCAACATCGGTTCGCTAACGATTAACCGGGTTTGAGGGTCAAAACCATCAGGAAGTTTATTGAGATAGCAACTCACTTGTAGGGTTTCCTCGTCGCGGACCATTCCCAGGTGATACACCGACGTTAACGGCACGACGCTTTGGATACCTTCCATCAGAGCTAATCCCGCCCGCAGAATGGGTATAACCACCATAGGCGCTTCTGGGTTGATATAGGTAGCTGGACATTCACAGAGGGGAGTTTGTACCGTAGCTTCCACGGTGGTGAACCAATCGCGAGTCGCTTCGTAGGTTAGCCACCGTCCCAGTTCCGTCATGGCGCTGCGGAATAGGGCGGGCGGAGTTGAGACATCACGGGCGATCGCCAACCAATGCTTAATTAGGGGGTGGGGAGGGACGTAAACGCGCAGTTGCAGAGTCATTAGCGGGATAGTTAACCAAATTCGGCTTTTCCTTTCCATCATACTCCCCCGCCTACCCAGTCAGACTACCCCCGCATAGTTTTAAGAAATGTTACAAACTTATTGACAATTATTTTTAACAAGGTTAAAGTAGATTCTCAGTGTTCTCCTCTCAAATCAAAGGATCGGCAGACGGGGGCGGTTGATAAAAAAACCGTTCCCGCATTTCTTGTTAAAATGGCTGGGGCAGGGCTGATCTCATCATTGTGATCACAGAACTGTCGCTTGTGAACGTTATACAAGTATGGTGAAGCGTTACACTGTAGAGTCAGGAAATTCTGGAAGAGAGTTGATCCGATGCCTGTTATTACCCACCAGTCCTTTGCTGATGAACCCCTACCGACTCAAGACTTTGATGTAATTGTCATCGGTTCCGGTATTGGAGGCTTAGTCACAGCCACTCAACTGGCAGCCAAAGGCGCGAATGTACTTGTCCTAGAAAGTTACATCATCCCCGGTGGTAGTTCTGGTTACTTTGAGCGAGAGGGATATCGATTTGATGTCGGAGCATCAATGATTTTTGGATTTGGTGACCAAGGCACAACTAACCTGCTCACCCGCGCCCTAGAAGCTGTTAACGTCAAATTAGAAACTATCCCCGACCCAGTTCAAATTAACTACCACCTACCTGGGGAACTCCAAGTTAGAGTTCACCGAGATTATGAGAAATTTTTGCAAGAACTAGGGGAAAAGTTCCCCGATGAACGAGAAGGAATTCGTAAGTTTTATGACGAATGTTGGCAGGTCTTTAACTGCTTGAACGCCATGGAACTCCTTTCCCTGGAGGAACCCCGTTATCTGATGCGGGTTTTCTTCCAGAACCCAGGCGCTTGTCTGGGACTGGTTCAATACCTACCCAAAAATGTGGGCGAAGTCGCCAAACGACACATCAGCAACCCGGAATTACTCAAATTTATTGATATTGAGTGTTACTGCTGGTCTGTGGTTCCCGCTGACTTGACTCCCATGATTAACGCTGGGATGGTGTTTTCTGACCGCCACTACGGTGGGATAAACTACCCCAAGGGGGGAGTAGGTCAAATCGCCGAAAAACTGGCTGAAGGCTTACAGAAAGCCGGAGGAACCATTCAATACAAAGCCAGGGCTAAACAGATTTTAATAGAAAATGGGCAAGCTGTGGGGGTTGAACTCACTAACGGTAGGGTTTACCGCGCTCGGCGCATTGTTTCTAATGCTACCCGCTGGGATACCTTTGGTAAACTAATCCCTGAAAAAATGATGCCATCTTCTGAGAAAAAATGGCGCAAACGCTATCAGAAATCGCCCAGTTTTCTGAGCTTACATTTAGGGGTAGAAGCCTCCGTTTTAACACCAGAAACAGATTGTCACCACATCATAGTTGAAGATTGGCAAAAAATGGAGGAGCCAGAGGGGACAATTTTTGTCTCTATTCCTACCCTCCTTGACCCGGATTTAGCCCCGCCCGGCTATCATATCATCCATGCTTTTACCCCTAGTTGGATTGATAATTGGGAAGATTTACCACCGACAGAATATGAACAAAAAAAAGAGGAGGCAGCCTGGGGAATTGTAGACCGTCTGGAGAAGATTTTTCCCGGTTTAGATGCGGGTTTGGATTATATGGAAGTGGGAACAGCGCGATCGCACCGTCGCTTTCTTAACCGGGATGACGGAACCTATGGCCCTATTCCTAGCCGCCAACTGCGGGGACTCCTAGGAATGCCTTTTAATCGCACCGCTATTCCCGGTCTGTATTGCGTTGGAGATAGCACCTTTCCTGGTCAAGGATTAAATGCTGTCGCCTTTTCTGGGTTCGCCTGTGCCCACCGCATTGCCGTAGATTTAAAGTTAGGCTAACACCCCAATTTAATTCGATAATTTAGTGGGAGGAAATCGCTCCCCTCCCCTATTTTTATCTGCTCATCTTAACTAAAAATTATAAATTTATGCAAGTCTGTATTGTCACAGGTGGCAACTCCGGTGTCGGGTTAATGACATCGGTGGGTTTAGCTAAATTAGGCTATCATGTCTTTATTGCTTGTCGTTCCCACACCAAAGCTAGAAAAGCTATTGCTTATATCTCTAAAAAAACTGGCAACCCTAACATCGAATATTTGCCCTTAAATCTGGCTTCCCTGGAGTCTGTTCGTCAATGCGTTGAACTGTTTTTAGCCAAAAACTTACCCCTAAATATTTTAATCAATAACGCCGGAATATTCAGCGATCGCGGTGTCACCCCAGAAGGATTTGAGGTGATTTGGGGTACTAACTATTTGGGGCATTTTTTGCTGACTTATTTACTCTGGGAGAAATTACAAACATCTGCCCCTAGTCGAGTGGTTATGGTGTCTTCAGACCTCGCCTTAAAACCCACGACAATTAAATGGGATTTATTTGTGAAATCTACCCCCTTCAACTTTATCGAACTATATAATCAATCTAAACTCTGTTTATTACTGTTAACCCGACAACTTTCTCAACAATCAAGCCATGTCACTGTTAACGCGGTGCATCCCGGTTTTGTCCAATCTAATATTACCATCGGTCATCGTTTGAGTAAGTTTTTGGGTATCGGAATTAGCCCCCAAAAAGGCTGTTATAGTAGCTTATTCTGTGCTACTTTTCCCGAATGTGAATTAATCACTGGTAAGTTTTTTGACCCCAAAGGCAAGGAAATTCCTTTGCCTCCCTTAGCTTTAAATAATCAGTTATGTCAACAATTGTGGGAACAAAGTTTAGATTGGACTGGTGGCAATAAACCTGTGGGAACCCAGACCATTAATTATGATGGTAGTGATGAAGTTTGGGGGCCCTATAGCTTAAAATTAACCCCGGAAGAAATCGCTACAATTCGCCAACATATTTTTAAGGAAGTCTTACCTAAGCCACCGATTAAAGTTTTATTGGTTTCGGCATTAACTGCGTTATTAAAACTACAATTTGGCTCGATTATGTTGTTGTTCGTGCAATGTTATAAGCGACAGTTTTACATGGAAAGACATTTAGATTCGCCTGAATTATTAAAGTTGTGTAAGGACGAGAACTTATTGGCGATTCTCAGAAAACATCTGGGGGATAATTTGCGCCTATGGCGTTCGGAATTATGGGTTAATTATCCCTCCCGTCAATTAATCCCATTTTGGCATCGAGATATTTACCCTAAATTATTGGCTGGGGAAGGCAAAACTATTAATATCTATATTGCTTTAACTGAAGTTACTGACAGGAATGGCTTTGAATATATCCCCAAAACTGAAGCGGAAAATTGTCCCAAGCAAATTACGGACCCTTTCAGTGGTAATCATTTCTACAAGGTTCCTAATTCTGTGAAAAACCAAGTTATCCCGGTGGTTTTGAAGGCGGGGGAATTTGTTTTATTTACTGACCAAGTTATCCATCGTTCGGTTTACAATAGCAGTGGGAAGGTGCGTCTGTCTTTGACTTTAAGAGTGGCTCAAGATACGGTCAAAATTTTGCCGGGATATAGCCCGATTTATCATCAGCCACTATCTTTATCTAATTAATTAAGGCTATCTGATTCTATTTGATGTTGGGCGGGTCTTACAAACTAGAGGTTTCGGTTAGAATATGCTACAATTATTTGATGGGTTAATTATGGGTTGAGGAGACAAAATGAAAATTACTATTGTAGCGATGGAAATTCCCTATCCTCCTATTCATGGCGGCCGAGTTGATGTCTGGCGACGGCTGAAAATGTTGGCGGAATTGGGAACGGAAATACAGTTAATCTGTTGGTCTGGTACGCCTGTAGATGGCGATAGCTTGCAGGTTATTAATCAATATGTGAAAGACTTTCATCTGATTATTTATGAGCGTGGTATGGGTTCTTATCTCCGGCGGGCGATCGCTTTATTATCATACCCTTTAGAAGTGACATCGAGAATAGTTAGAGGTGAGAAATGGAGGGAGATTTTGACATCTGTTGGGTCTTTTAAGCCTGATGTGATTCTCTGCGATCAGATTCATAGTGGTTGGGTAGCATCTAAATTGAGTGACTCTCTGGATATTCCCATGATTGTGCGATCGCATGATATTGAACATTTACATTATCGCTATTATTTTCAATGTGCAAAAGGCACTAAAAAACTGGTGAGATTATTATCTATTAATCACTTAAAAAAATTCGAGAAATCCTTGCTAAAAAAAAGTTTGGCATTTTATGATATTTCCCGATATGATTTACAATTTTGGCAACAACAAGGATTTGATAATGGCTACTTTTTGCCTCCCTTAATCGAATTTATTGACCACCATAATCAAGAGGATAACTTAACTGATTCTGAGTCGGAAAAACCTGCCTATGATGTGGTGTTTCTGGGGAATTTGAACTCGGAAAATAATGTGGCGGGTGTGACTTGGTTTGTGGAGGAAGTCTGGCCAATGTTAAAACAGCGATCGCCTAGTATTAAAGTTCTGATTTCCGGTTCCAACCCCGTGCAAAAAATCAAAGATATTTGTCAAAATAAACCCGGATTAGAATTAATAATTAACCCGCCATCTGCTGCCAAAATTTACCGTTCTGGTCGAGTATTAATCGACCCTGTAGCTACTGGAAGTGGTGTTAGTATAAAATCTATTGATATGTTGGCGATCGGTAAACCCATTGTTTCTCGACCCAAAGGATTGTCAGGTTTACCAGAAGCCGCGAAACCATATTTCCGAGTAGCATCTGATGCGTCATCATACACTAATGAAATTCTAAATTGTCTGGCTGAACAGCAACCCAACATCCCAGATCGCCTTTTACTAGAGTCAATGTTTGGATCTCCCGTCATTGAGAATTTCCTCTCTCAAATTGACTCTCTGCTTACCTCCAATCAAACCCCCAAATAGTAACCCATTGAAACTTGACCATCAAAAAAGACCCACAATCATTAATGTTGATGGTATTGATTAATCGTTCTCAATAAGACCATCTCCATCTGATCAATCATAACTTTAGGGCTAAAATTATCCAGTACATGATCACGACAACGCCGGCCCAGTTCCGGGTCATCATCTCGCCAATTAGTAACCTGGTTAAGAACTTCTGCTAATTGTTCAGGAGAACCAGGTTCAACCAAATAACGGGTTAATTCACCTGTCATCATTTCAGGTATTCCCCCGACTCTACTACCGACCACAGGCGTACCAGTTGATAAAGATTCTAAAACCACCCTCGGACAAGGATCAGGCCAAATACTAGGAACAATGGTAACATCACTAACCCGATAAAGATCCGGTGTATTGGGAACATGACCTATAAACTGGACTAATTCTTTAATCCCTAGGTCATCCACCATATCTTTTAAAAATTTAAGGTAGTGAATACGCGCTGCTGGTGAATCTTCTGTAGGTTCCAAAATCACATTTCCAGCAATTAATAAACAAATATCTGGTTGGTGATTTGCCAGTAACGCAAAGGCTTTAATTAGGACTTCTATTCCTTTATTAGGGTTGAGTCTCCCCAGAAACGAAAAAACTCGCCTGTTTCCTAAGATATTAAAATCACGACGGAGGGATAATTGCTGATACTCATCAACGGAGTAGGGACTAAATTTTTCCGGGTCAATGCAATTATAAACTATATCAATTTTATTAGCATCAATACCACACAAATTAACCCATGTGTCTTTATTAGCTTGAGAAACCGTCATAAATTGATTCACCCCTGACAACCCAGGTCGCCACTTGAACTTAAATGGAGTTCCGGGTAATTGTAAATAACAGACTAAAGGGACTTTGTGGATATTGGATAAAGCATAGCCCCAAAATATTGACCTAGACTCATTAGAAAAAATAATAGAGTCAGACGTTTTTTTTATAGGGGAAATATCATTAAAAAACTCTACAGCAAATTTGACCATATCGAGGGGATTTTTGCGGTTGGCTTGGTAGCGCTTAACCGGAATTAAATCTTGGCAAAATTTGCCATAGGTTTCTAGGAGGTCTCCTTCTTTGGTGTAAACCAAACTAACCTGATGTCCACAATTAGCAAGACCTTCACAAATGCCTAGTAGATTTAACTCCTGACCGCCAAGGGTTGATGAGGGTTCATTTTCTAAAGCAATTAAGTGCATAGATGATGATTTTAAAGTCATTTTTTGATATACAAAATATGTGGTAGTTAACTAATACAGTTTATTGGAAAAAATTGACTGAATATAAACGATTAATTTACTTTTAGTCTGAGTCACCATTATTTCGCACCAATTAAATATCCCACCAATCAAATAACTCGGGCTTTAGATAATCTAAAGTCTTCTTTAATTTTAATTTGATTAACTTTAGAAAACTTACCAATGGCTTGAGAAATACAACTTGATCTAAATAACTGCTGATCATCCTAGGACTAATATCACTGGGGCTACTCCGTTGCCACCCAAGAGACGGACATACAATTAAAGATACAATTTCAGGATTTTGCTTTCGGAATAGATAATATGCAGTATCAATATAGGCTCCATCCAGGTCATCAAAATTAGGATCTTTTTCAAAAAAACAAGTTTGAGAACGTTTTTTCAACAGTTCTTCTAAAAAGAATATCAAAGGATCATAAGCTGTATGATTAACAGCATAAAAATGTGTACCTAATGTTGGATAATTAGTTTTTTTTAAGTGAGTCCAAGTTGTTGATATCTCGGGGTCGTAAAAATTATAATAGTCTGATAGCTTTAATTTATGATAAGCAAAATATCCTAGAAATAATAGATCCCAATTTACTTGACTAAGTTCATCAAGTAATTGTGTTTGTACAGAACAAAATCTACTAGAAATAGCCAGATCATCTTCCATGACTAATATATTACTGAGTTGGTCTCTTTTGGCAATTTTAATAATCTCTAAATGACTCAGGTAACACCCTAACATACCAATGCTCGAAAAAGCTAATTTTTCCGTGGGTCTGATAGCGGGAAAAATGTTTACTTTTTCAGAATCAAAATTTAAGCCTATACTCTTTATTTCTTTCTCCATTTCACGTCTTCTATCAACCCTCTCAGGTAAGTTAATAACATAAATTTTATCAAAAAAATCTGAGATTTTCATATCAAAAATTACTCCCATGTAAGATTTTACTTTTGAGTAATATAGTACATCATTTTTATATTAATGTCAATCAAGTTTTGATTAATAAAAGTTAACTTAAAGTGTTGAAAAAATTAAGTAGCAAACACTATAAGGATTGCCAGTTTATGGTACTTATAAATATGCACCAGCTTAAATAAGTTAACTAGAATTTTTGAGATTTTGATAATTTAGTCGCCAGATTGCACCCCAGTAGCACAGGAGAATTAAAGAATCTGTAGTTAAGGTCGCCCAAGCTGCACCCCTCCATGAAAAGATGGGGATTAAAAAATAATTTAAACTAATATTAATTAAAGCTGCACTAATTTGAACCAACCCTCGTAACTTTTGATATCCAGATCCGGTAAGGGTATCTGCTGCCACTAATTGCATACCAATAATTAGTGGCATGGGAGCTAACCAGTATAATACTGGCACTGAATCTATATAGCTTTCTCCCAAAATATAAGGTATAAAAGGCGCAAAAAATATACAACCTATAAAAACAAAAATACCATATATAGAGATAAGCGGAATCAAACGTTTGGCAAATTTAAAAGCATTACTAATACCCAAAGCACCTTCTTCAAAAAATTTTGTGTATGTGGAACTAAATACTACTAAAATTGGTATATAGCCAACTTCTATCAATCTATAAGCAGCAGAATATATACCAGTTATACTTAGAGTTGAAAGACTGCTTAACATGGTTCTATCAATACTGGAATTGATATTGGCAGCTGATCGGTCTAGAGAGAAGTATATACCTTGAAAAATGTTGTGATTGATATGGGATAATTCTAATTCAGGAAAACCCAGAGAAAAACAAACAAAAAAGAATGAAAAAATTGCCGTTATTGTTGTACCAAAAACATATAAAATAGACCAATTGATAGCATTAGGATCATCAAAAAATATAACTAAAGCTATAGCAGATAAGACTTTCACAAAATTATAAAAAATCTGTAATTTAGCCGTGTTTTTATGCTGATTAAGTCCTAAAAAAGCGCCACAACATATATTCCAAATAGACAATCCTAAAATATCAGAAATAAGTATGGATAAAATCAAGACGTTAGGAATAAATTTTGGCAAAATAAATTTGCCTATTAAAAATGATAAACAAATTACAAAAAAACTACAAAAAAAAGTTGTTACAAGAGCATCACCCAAATATTTTTTAAATAAAATTTTATTTCTTGAAACATTTCTAATTAAAATATCTGTACTACCTAATGTTCCAAATGGAACAGCGATCGAGGCTAGTGCTGTTACTCCCATAAACATACCAAAATTTTCAGAACCCAGATGTCTAGCAATCAATATAAAGTATGTAGCTTGCATGAAAATACTGATGACTTTACCCAAAAACATCCATAAAGTATTTCGGACTAATGACTTTTGCGTGATTTTCTTAATTTGTTCTTGCAAATTAGTAAAATATGACATATATTTTTCGTGATTTACGTCTTGAATGGCTACCAAATTTAACTTTAGACTAACTTGATTTTGGTACAGAAACTGCTAATAAATATTCGGTGCTAGAGGAACGTTCAAAGGCTTGATCTAGGGAATAGGTGGGCTGCCAGTTTAGAATCTTTTTAGCCTTTTGATTGCTATATCGCAGTGGTTTAAAACGAGCTTGTAGTTTGGCGGGGACTAAAATACCTGGTAAACGAGCTTTACCCTCAAGAAATACGCGGTTAAATAGCCAAGCCATATTGGCAATTAATCCCATAAAAAACCAGTTTATAAAATATATTTTGGGGACTTTATCCATGGTTTCTATGAGTTTTTGGGCATAGACATTTTGAGCAGGTAAATTATCATCGATAATATTTAAGGTTTGTCCAAAGGCTGCCTCTTTATCGGCGGCGATGACAATGGCTTCGGCACAGTTTTCGACATAGGTTAAAGGCATAATTGCATTACCTCCGATTCTTAACCAGGCACTATCCCCTATTTCGGCACCTAAGCAAGCATTCCAAAGATAATCTCGACCGTAAATCATCCCCGGACGAATAATGGCAACTTGTCCACCATCTCGCTCAAAATCTCGATAAAGTTGTTCTTGAATTAGCTTGGTTTGAGCGTATTCGTCACGATTTAAGGGGTCAGCTTCAATGGGAGAATCTTCGTCTAAAATTTGATGCGATCGCATTTTTACATAATCATAAACTGAAAAGGTACTAATGGCTATGAGCTTAGAAATCCCGGCTTTTTGCATAGCAATTAAGACATTTTCTGTAGATATGACTGTACCAGCAAACTGGGTGTAAAAATCCCCGGACTTGGAGGCGGCTAAATGAATGACAGCATCCACAGATTGCAGACTTTCTACCAAGCCTGATGATTGCCTTAAATCTATGCGGACAATTTCTACATTAGGATGATTAAACCAAGAGAATTTGGTCTCATCAGTTTGGGGACGAAGTACGGCTTTTACTTGGTGTCCCCGTCGCAAGGCTTCCGTGACAATATACTGTCCTAAAAATCCAGATGCGCCAGTGATAAACAATTTCATAGATGATTCTCCTCGGCAATTAATGCGTTAACTAAACGGCTGGTTTTATCCATATCTTCAAAGCTAATTGGTAGCGGCTTATCTTCTTGTAAGGCTTGATAAGTCTGCTCTAATAAACTATGTAAACCTTCATAGGGAGTCTTTTGTAAAAGTTTCCGACGAAAGTTAGTAAAGCTGGCATTCATGAAAGTCCAACCGTTAGCAAACTGATTAGCCAAAGGGGAAAGCTGTTTACCAACGGCACGAGGGACTACACAGCGAATATAGGGTTGAAATAAATCAACTTCTGCATAACCCAAGGAACCGCGAACTGTCACGGAAAAACAATCGGGTTGAGTGTAAGCACTAAACCGTATGCGAGTATGTTGATGACCGGAAAAAATCAGTGCATCTAAATCGTCATACTTAAATAAATTGCCGCCACCATGATTATTCCATCCGGCTTTGACGTAATCAAAAGTTGGTATAAATAATAAGGCAAGATAACACAAGTGGGTAATAAAGTCATGAATTACACCCCCTGGCAGTTTATGGACTGGACTGGGTAGATTTTGGTCTGCGTATCGTCCACCACTGCGGATGTCTAATGCCATGCGGACTTCTACTTCGCCGATTGTTCCTAGGGTTCCATCTTCAACTAGCTTTTGCAATGCTAGAATGGGCTGATTGAAGCGATAATTTTGGTTTTCGATTAAATGGCGATCGCATTTTTTAGCAAAATCCCATAGTTCTTTAAACTCATCATAAGTGGGAGTTATCGGCTTTTCACAAATCACATGAGCCCCAGCACTCAGACAATCCATAGACATTTTTTTATGGATTTGAGGCGGTGTTAAAATATGCACAACATCCGGCTGGGCTTGCTCTAGCATTTGATGATAATCTGTATAAGCAGTTTCAGCACCGAATCTTTTAACCGCATAGTTAGCAGCAGCTTGGGAAATATCACAAACTCCTACTAAATCAGCCCTTTCCGAGGTAGACAAAAAACTGAGATGTTCCTTAGAAATCAACCCGGTACCAATAACGGCTGCTTTTAACTTAGGTTTTTGAGTGTCTGTATCCATTACAATTAATTTAATCCTAGAAAAATAGTTTACTTGATTTCACACTAATTAATGTTTTCCAGTAATTTTTGATAGCGTTTAATCGGAATACCAGCTTTGGCTGAAATCATAACTGTGACATAATCTGGCTCAATTTCAGACAAAAAATCCTTGATTTGTTGTTCTGATAAATTTTCTGTCCCAAAATAGCGTAAGCCGGGGTAGGTTTCATCAATATAATGATTTGCTTCATGGGCTAGAATATAATCACAAAACATTCCATAGAGGATATACTCAGATAAATTCCAAGTATTAGAGATGGTTTCCACCCAATAACGTCCAGACACTTTCTCTAGGTGTTCATATAATTTGAAAATATTATCTCTTTTCCAGGTAATCAAGTCACCAATATAGTTAGGAGCCGGAAAATCCATCATGGGAGTAATCAGTAATTGACTAGCAGTTTTATACCAACTATAATGAGACTCCCAAAGGCGAGGAATTGAGTTAGGCTCTCGATAAAAGCGAATTTTTCCATCCTTAACAAATCGTTCCTGTGGATTTAAAGGACGCACAAAGGCAACATCTGAGTCTACAAACATCAAAACATCTTCAGACACAAATTTAGCCGCTGACAGCTTAATAATTTGCTGAAGCAGCCAGTTACTAATGGGAGGACTTTTGAAGCTAAACCAACCATTTTTGACAAAAGGTATCCTTTTTATCCACCTAGGAATCACTTCTTCAACAACTAGAATTTCTGTGCGATTATTTTGGAGTGATTGAAACATTGATAAATCTTTTCGAGCAACAATAATATAATGCTTTGTTGATGAAGGTATGAATTTATCAACTGTATAACACAAAAATTGGCATCTCTCAAAGTCCGGTGCATAACTCGGTGTAATCAAACAAAAGCTGTATTCTGAGCCAGGAGGTTGAGACGTGATCTTCATAATTTTAATTGAGATTTAAATCAATTCAAGTCAGGGAGTAGTTTTGATGATCTTGATGCATCAAATTGAGGATGAGATGGTTTTGGTTTTTCAATGGGTGCCATAATTGAAATTGATAAAGCTGTATATAATACCCAGAATATACTGTTTTGAGAAATTATACCTCCTTCAGTTGCATTAGTTAATAGTAAATAAGTTAGAAATATTAAGGGCCAAAAGTATTCTATTCCGACACTAAATCGGGCCATAAAAACTGCCCTTAACAAGTTAATTGTAAACCCTAAAAAGTAAGTTATAACACCTAATAAGCCGATGTCTAACCACATATCGAGTATTCCATTATGGGAATAAGGAACCGGCCATCTTGCAGATCTAATAATATAGGCTGATGCACTATCTAATCCCTGCCAAAAAGCGGTATAACCGTATCCCAAATAGGGACGTTTTTCAATCATTTCTCTAGCCCAAACCCACAGTTCAGTACGACCGGTAAGGGTTGGGTCTTTACCAATTAATCCCAGTATTTCATCAATATTTTCAGTATAGATATAAAAAATAGTACCCCCTAAAGTGACAATGGCTAAAAATGAAGGAATCAGTAAAATATAGCGAAATCGCAGCACCCGATAGGCTATGATACTGGTAAATAAAACTGTAAAATTAATCAGGGAACTTGATGATTTTGCCATGACCAATAGCAAACAAGCAATGACGATCGCCCCATGAGCCATCCAGCGTTTTCCTTTCTCAAAAAGACCGGGTGATAAAATTAATACTATACCACCTAATGTCATGCCTCTTCCTAAAAGATTTTTATGGTTATATATGCCTCGCCAAGCCCCATAGTGAACGGCTTGTTCAATGCCATAACGCGGTAATGCGATCGCAAAAACCACACTGAGGACGGCAATAATTCCATAGGAAATAGCCAAAAGTTTCAGTTGTTCTCTGAGGGTATAACGACTACCTAAGTAAATACCAAATAGTGTAGTTCCAATTAAGCCAATACAACTTTTGAGGGTACGAGCCGGAAAATCTGACCAGAAATAGGAGGCGATCGCAATCAAAATCATCACCCAGATAACCGGCCCTCTTTTAGCAGCAATTAAAAACTTTTTCCACCGCAGCAGGAGTAAAGCGACAGAAACTAAATAAGTCAGCAGAAACAGCAGAACATTTAATCTAAAATCAAAGGAATTGATATCTGTACCATCACCCTCGCTTGCGCCGCCAGATAAAATCAGAGGCAACCAGTTGGCGCTATAGTGAATAATGGCAAAAACCGTAAAACTCGATTCCACATATTTTAAGTATTTTTCCATTAAAATATTGATGTTTTTTGTCTAAATCAACACCCTGTTACCTGCTGTGCATCATAGCATTTTGATTAGTGAAAGTCAGATAGAAATGTAAAAATTAATGTAGATTATGTAAAGTTTTGGTAAAGTTGTTGATTTGAGGGAGTCCCCAGACTTAATTAACCGGGTATCGGGGTGGTCTGATATCTAAGAAGAATTCTTAGAAGATATTTTCTGTGGGGACCCAGAGCGATCGCGCCGATGGGATTTTTGGAGAGGGAAATAGCGTTGAGCATGATAGAAATACTTAGTGGACTCATTCTTGCTAATCCCATTGATCACTGTCCCCAAGATCCGCTGACCCGATCGCCCTAATATTTCCTTAGCCGATTTAGCACTATCGCGGTCAAGAATTCGGGGTCTAGCAACCATTAACACCCCACTAGCCATATTAGCTAAAGTTAAAGCATCGGCGGCTAATACCAATGGTGGTGTATCAATAATTACAAAATCATACTCCTCCGAAAAATTCCGAATTAAGGAAGTCATGCGTCGAGAATCCAAAAGTGCTAACGGATTGGGTGGTGTCACCCCAGCGGTCAAAATATCGAGTTGGTCAATTCCCGGCTTCACGGCTTCGGAAAGAGTCGCCTCTTCCACGAGTACATCACTTAATCCCACCGCATTAGTTAAACCCCAGATATGATGTTGAATCGGTTGTCGCATATCCCCATCAATGAGTATCACCCGATGTCCAAGCTGGGCGATCGCCGCCGCCAAATTAGCGGAAACCGTTGATTTTCCCTCCTGTGGTACGGAACTGGTGACCACAATTACCCGCACCTTGCGATCGGAGCCCAAAAACTTCAAATTAGCCTGAATCATCCGATAAATTTCGCTAATTAAGGAACCGGGTGTATCCACTACTGGAACCTGTACAGAAGAGCGATCGCCTCCGGTAAAATAGCGGTAAAAAGGCGGATCTGCAAAAGAAGGAATAATACCCAACAAAGTATATCCCAATAAATCCCTAGTTTCCGCCACCGTCCTCAGAGATTTATCGCCCATTTCCATCAACAGCAATAAAGTAGTTGAGGCGACCAATCCCCCCATGACCCCCAAAGCCAACAACTGTATTTTTGCCGTTCTTCCCTCGTCTGGAACGTTAGCTGTTTCGATAATTCTGGCATTATTGGTAATCTTATTGGCTGCCACTTGCGCTTCCTCAAGATTTTGTAGTAAAGTCCGATAAGTCAGACGAGCCACCTCAGCCTTGCGCTCAAGTTCCTGCTGTTGTTGTTCTAATTGTGGCAAGATACTAGCTCTTCTTTCCAAACCATCACGCGCCTCATAGAGAGAGTCAAGCTGCTTAGTCAAATCCATTCGCCTAATTTCCGCATTAACAAACTCTTCAATCTTGTTATTTTTGACATCCATAACCCTGAGCAACCCGCGAGAAAAGGCTCTGCCACTACCCAAATAAACTTGAATTTCTCTCTGTAACAAACTCTCCAGATTATCTCGCTTTCCCTTTAAAGAAATAATCCGGGGATTTTCATCTCGAAAACGTCTTTGTTCCTGAGCCAACTCACCCTCCACGTTCTCCAATTCTTGTAAAGCAGATCGCACCACCGGAGACTGACTTAAAGTATTTACCGCTATAGCCTCTTCCAGATTCAAGCCCACTTGATTTCCCAAGGAATTAACCAAAGATTGCACCGCATTCAATTCAGCTTCTAAGGTAGTAATATTGCGATTTAACTGCGCCATTTCCTGTACTGATATAGCAAACTCCGTTCCCAGGTCTACTATCTCATTTCTTTCCTTAAAATTTTGAATAGATTTTTCCGCCAGAAACAACTCCTGTTGTACCCTAGGTAGTTGTTCCTGAATAAACTCTTTTGCCCCCGAGGCTTCTTGTCGAATACCAGACACATTCGCCTCAATATAAACCTCCATAATGGTATTAATCACATCAGCAACTTCTTGAGGATTTTTGCTTTGATAGGTTAACAGAACAATATCCGTCCCGCCGATAATTCTAATATCTAAATTGCGTCTAATATCCTCTGGATAAATTGGATCACCATCTTCATTAGTTAAATTCAAGCGCTCAATCACAGTTTCTAGCAAAGGATTAGAATGCATTAATTCTATCTGGGTACTCAAAGGAGTCTGATCCGCCAATAGTGCTTTCAATTCCCCCAACCCTTCACCAATACCAGCTAAAGAAGAAGTGCGGTCTACCTTAAATAAAATTTTGCCTGAGTTTTGATAAGTTGGGCTCAAGAATTGGGTAGCATATACAGCCCCAGATACAGTTAGCACAAAAACCCCCAGCAGCCAAAACCATCGGCGTTTCAATGTTTGTAAATATCTGCCCAAATCTAAATCAATAGATTCTCGGTGTTCAATATTACTAAAATCCATAACCATTACCTCTTATAGACAAGAACACAATCTGATCAATAAATTTAATTATTATTATCTCTATCCTCTGTTAAAATATGAATGATATTCAGTAAAGCCGAGACCCCAATTAGACCACCCACAGGTCTTAACACCTCTTCAAAAGTATCAGCCGCCTCAGTTAAAGCTGAACGATTCACCACCACCACATCATCTCGTTGTAAAACGGGATTATTGGGTGCATTTAGTCCGGCTTGAAAATCAATAGAAATTTGACGACGGGAAACCGTACCATCAGGACGCAAACGCAGAAGTTCCACGGAGCCAGTATTCGCCCGCCGCCGATTAAACCCCCCCGCCACCAAGATAGCTTGATTAAGGGTTGTATTAATTGGTACTTGAAGCGCCCCCGGTTGTGTCACTTCTCCCACCACATTAACCATCATAGTTCTCGGGGAGAAACTAGCACTTGCTAGGGAAATAATCTCATCGGGAGGCACTGCACTAGCGGTAGGAATTATAATAGAATCTCCCGGCTGTAAACTAATATCCTGAGTAGCATCACCTGTGGTCAGTAATTGCCACAAATCGACAGTTATAGTCTTTAATTCACCCGCCTGAGTAAGTCTTTGTAATTGAATGCGACGCAGGTTAGCTTGAGGCTTAATACCTCCCGCCCTTTGTATAGCTTGAGTAATGGTCGGTAATTCGGGTAAATTGGCCATTCCTTCCCCCATAATATAGGTTCCCGGATTAAATACTTCCCCGACGATAACTACCTGAAAAGGGGCGACCTCTTCCGGCGCAAAATTAGCAGAATTAATCTGTCGAATAGCGACAGGATCAAGATTTTCGGCGGTAGGTACTACAATTGTATCGCGATCGCGCAAAACCAGATCTTGGCTTAAATCTCCATTTTCCAGCAATTCCTTGAGGTTGACGACAATATTTAACCTAATGGGGTCTTGTCGCTGCACCTTAACCTGAGTAATATCTGCTGATTGAGTAATCCCACCCGCCTGCTGGAGAAGCTGAGTTACTGTATAGAACTGAAATTGTCGCTCAACGGTGTTAGAGGTAGAAAGGGGTAGAATGTATGTTCCTGGTCGTTGCACCTCCCCCCCAACGGCAATGCTAATGGGACGGGGTGTAATAATTCTCACGCTGGGGAATGGTTGCTGTACAAAGGGAGTATAGGCGGCGGAAATTTTCTCAGTCAGTTGAGAAACTGATAGCCCAGCTACGCTAATTTGACCGATTAGGGGCAGATTGAGTGTGCCATCAGTCAAAATTAGGTATTCGCCACTGTATTCAGGAACATCGAGAATATCTACCCTTAGCAAATCTCCTGGACCGAGGGTATAGGCATCAGGAACACGAATTGAGGCGGGGGTAATGGTGGGGATAGAAGGTTGAGTTTGGGCTAGGCTGATAGGTGTGCTGGTATGCCATATCAATAGGGACATTAACCCCCAACTCATCACTGTTGTAGCCTGGGAAGATTTGACAGGATTAGTTGTATTAGCTTGAAATGATGGCTCAGTCATAGGTGAGAGTCAATACATTGGCAGTATCAAACATAAAATATACAGTTGACAATGAGTTAAAGGCTGAGGCTTTCTTCCTCATGGTAACGGCTATTCTCTGAAGTGGCTAGTTATTAAGTTGTCTAACTCAGAATAGTCGGGAATAGAGGCTGATACTGATGCACCATTTCTGATGATAACCCGATCATGCTGCGATCGCGATAGTAATTCACTGAAATTTCTGCCTTTAAAAGCGATGAGATTGGCGGAAATGCCTACCCCAAGCCGAACTCGATTTGATAATCCCATTAAGTCGGCGGCGGTTTTGGTGACGATTTGGGGCCAGTCACCATAGGGATGATCTAAATGACCGATTCTGACTGACATTTTGAAGACTTCTAAAACATCATGATCTCCAAAGGCATAAAATGGATCACGACAGTTATCACTGGCTACTGTTACGGGGATTCCTGCCTGTTTTAATTCATGCAGAAGTGTCACACCTCGCCATTTCGGAGTTTGGGGTGTATGTGAATGGTTATCATATTGTCTATCTTGCAGATATAAATTGCACATGGGCAAGCTGACAATCCCTATATTAGATGCTTTGAGGAGATTAATGGTCTGGTTAATTACTTCGGGATTCTGGACGGATAAACTGCAACAATGTCCGCAAATTATCGGATTCTCAAATTGAGATTTGACTGCATATTCGGCGATTTTATATAAGGTGTTAGAATCAGGGTCGCCATTTTCATCTACATGGAAATCTAAGGATAAATTCCGGTCTTTGGCTAGGTCAAATACTCGCTTAATTTGTTGATCAAGGTCACGGTTAATATAAGCGACACCCCCTAAAATACCACCCATTTCTGCTACTCTATCGGCTAGTTTTTCTCCCTGGGGGGTTAAGTAATAATCCAGAGATACGAGGGATACAGCTTGCAAAAATATGCGATCGCACCATTTTTTCCGCAGACTGTTAAATACTTCCCAGCTAATTTCTGTGAGTTTTCCGGCTGAGTCTAAATGGGTGCGGAGAGCCTGGGTCCCATGGGCATAACTACATTTTAAACCAAATTCCATCCGCTGATAGATGTCTTCAGCACTCCAGTATTTTTCACTGTCAGAAATCGCGGTATTTAGCGCCCCGGTAAAAGTCCCGTCGGGATTAGGCGATCGCTGCCAAATATGGCCCTTATCTAAATGGGTGTGTAAGTCCACAAAACAGGGCCAAAGCTGTCCCCCCCGCAGGTCTACCCAGGGGATATCAGCCACCTCCCTATTTCCAGCCGGTCGCAGTTGGCTGATTTTCCCCGATGCAATTTCCACATCCATTAATATTAGCCCCTCCCGCGTCTGCTGGCTTAACCAGTCCGGTTGGCTTACTTCCAATAAACAGCAGGGAATATGGGCATTTTTTAGCCAGTAGCGATCGCTTTTGGGAATACTAATCATGACCACCATTTACCCCATCATGCAAAAATAACATTGTTAATATGCAAAAAGTTCATCAAACTTAGGATTTTGTAATATTAGCTACACTTTAACTGATTTTTCAGCTTTAACCTACTGATTAATTCTTAAAGTCATCGCTCAAATTTTCGGCGGCTTTAGGAGTAGTTAAATTTGCGGATCTCATTCCCCCAATCACCTATATATAGGTTGCTGTTTATACAGTTATCCTAAATTTATGGCTAGTTTTGATGTGCTTATCCTAGTTTTTGATATAGCCCAAGCCATAAAAGTTATTATCAAATCAAGAGGCGATCGCTCATCAACCTAGGGAAATGTAGCCCCGTGCTAGTCAACTTTACTATCAGAAAATCCCCATGACATCCATTCAAACCACCCCCAACTCATTAACCTCTTCTGTCGGTCTCAAAATCGGATCAGTAATTGGTTTAATTGCCTTTTCAGGATTTTACATCAACAGTTGGCAGCAACTACTATCCAACCATTACGCACAACAGCAACCCCAAGCCGAAACCATTGTAACTGCTGTCGAAGTTGTCCCAGAAACCGTAGAAACCCCAACAGTAGCCGCCACCGTAACCCCCATAACCGATCCGAATGCGATCGCCCAGCTAACCAGCCAATTATACACCCAAATTGACCAAAACTGGCAACAGTACCCCACCTTTACCGAGAACCTAGTTTATCAGGTCTCAGTCAATCAAACAGGTGCGATCGCCCAATACAAAACCATCAACCCCGCCGCCGCCAAATATCTTAATCAGACCCCCATTCCCCAATTAAGTCAAGCCACCACCTCCGACCAACCCCAGGCTGAATTTCTCGTAGTCATGGCCCCCAGTGGCAGTCTACAAGTTAACCCTTGGGTTGCCGAATAATATTCCCTCATCAATTACCTGGATTTAGGATTGAGTAATTAGGCCCAACTTATTCAGTCATCACTCAAGCTAATTCCCCCTGTTGTTTAACCCACCACCATTTAATCAAAATGCTAACCGAATTATGGTCTTTAAAAGGCCGATACAAAATCCTACACCTAACCTGGTTCGCCTTCTTTCTCTCCTTTGTAGTCTGGTTCAATTTCGCGCCTTTAGCCACAGCAATTCAAGAGGATATGGGCTTAGAAATAAGTCAAATTCGTACCCTCGCCATTTGTAATGTCGCCCTCACAGTTCCCGCCCGGATTATTATTGGGATGCTGCTAGACAAATACGGCCCCAGAATCACCTACTCATTACTGCTAATTTATGCAGCAATTCCCTGTACAGCATTTGCCTTAGCCCAAAACTTTAATCAATTAGTAATTTCCCGTTTAGCCCTCAGCATAGTTGGTGCAGGATTTGTAATTGGTATCCGCATGGTAGCCGAATGGTTCCCCCCCAAAGAAATCGGTTTAGCCGAGGGAATTTATGGCGGTTGGGGTAATTTTGGTTCCGCCGCTGCCGCCTTTAGCTTACCCACTCTAGCAGCCATTTTAACCTTCGGTTCTGGCGGCGTAATTAACTGGCGAGTAGCCGTAGCATTAACAGGAATTATCGCCGCTGTGTATGGTGCTTTCTACTTCTTTAATGTCCAAGATACCCCCCCCGGAAAAGTCTATCACAAACCCCAACGCGCCAGAGGCTTAGAAGTTACCACCCCCAAAGACTTCTGGTTTTTGATGATTATGAATATTCCCCTAGTTGGTGTTTTGGGTATCCTAGCTTGGCGTTTAAGTAAAGTGGGTTTCTTGACCCAACCTCAACTTTATATCGTCTGGGTAGCCTTATTCGGTTTATACCTTTTCCAAGGTTATAACTGCTGGGAAGCTAATAAAGAATTAATCCTTGGTCAAAAACACTATCCCCCCGCAGACCGTTACAATTTTTCCCAAGTTGCTATTTTGGAATTGACCTATTTTGTCAACTTTGGCTCAGAATTAGCTGTGGTGTCAATGCTTCCCGCTTTCTTTGAGGGGACTTTCGGACTCAGTAAACCAGCCGCTGGAATGATAGCTGCTAGTTATGCTTTCATGAACCTAATGTCTCGCCCTGGTGGAGGTCTAATTTCTGATAAATTAGGTAGCCGTAAAAATACCATGGCAGCTCTGACAGCGGGAATGGCATTTGCTTATTTAATTATGGGTCGAGTTCATGGTGGTTGGTTGCTACCTGTCGCCGTACTTTTAACCATGACTTGTTCATTCTTTGTACAAGCCGGGGAAGGTTCAAGTTTTGCGATCGTTCCCCTCATTAAACGTCGTGTCACTGGACAAATTGCCGGAAATGTCGGCGCTTATGGAAATGTCGGCGCAGTCGTTTATCTAACACTATTTAGCCTATTTCCACAAGGTGATATTGGCAACCGAATTTTCTTCGAGATGTTAGGAGTAACTAGCATGATTGTCGCTTTCATCTGTTGGTTTTTCCTCAAAGAACCTCAAGGATCTTTTGCCGAACATCATGAAGGAGAATTACAAACCAACGAAGACCTGATCCCTGTCGCTAAATAACTCCCAAATAGGGGCGGGTTATTCACTAGCATTAAATTAGCTACTCGCCCCTGAACCGACAATAATTCCCTATCCTTCCCAGATGACTATCCTCCGTGGTTACGGTGATTAACTTCCGGTTGGGGTGGATTGATTAATTAATTGGCTGATTTTAGCAGACAATTAATCACAGTCAACTCCCCCCCGCAATTGCCAGCCAATAGGTGGCTGATCTCCTATAATAAAAACTGCCACAATTACCACCCATTAATCTAAAATGACTCAATCGACAAAAACTCTCTGTCCTTACTGCGGTGTTGGTTGCGGCTTAGAAGTTTTACCCCCCGCCCAACCAGGAAAAGCCACAAATAGAGACTCACTCGGAAATCCAATTTGGCAAGTTAGAGGCGATCGCACTCACCCCTCAAGTCTCGGTAAAGTTTGCGTAAAAGGTGCAACAATTGCCGAAGCCATAGACAAAAATCGCCTCAAATATCCCATGATCCGAGACACCCTCGATCAACCCTTTCGCCGCGCCACCTGGGATGAAGCCTATAACCTTATTGTCAACCGCATTCAAACCGTCCGCAATACTATGGGCGCTGATGCCATCTGTATGTATGGTTCAGGTCAATTCCAAACCGAAGACTATTACATCGCCCAAAAGCTAATTAAAGGCTGTTTGGGAACCAATAATTTTGATGCCAATTCCCGCCTTTGTATGTCTTCCGCCGTGTCCGGTTATATCAAAAGTTTCGGTTCAGACGGTCCCCCCTGTTGTTATGACGACCTAGAAAAAACCGACTGTGCCTTTTTAATCGGTACTAATACCGCTGAATGTCACCCCATCGTTTTTAATCGTTTGCGGGTTCACCATAAGAAAAATCGCCAAGTCAAAATGATTGTGGTTGACCCCCGCTGCACCCAAACCGCTGAAGCCGCAGACCTACATTTAGCCATCCGTCCCGGCACCGATATTGACCTACTTAATGGTATAGCCAACCTCTTAATGCGTTGGGGTTTTATAGATTCTTTATTTATTGATGAATGTACCAAAGGATTCCCTGATTATATGCAGGTAATCCAATCTTATCCCCCCGAATTGGTAGCCAGAACCTGTGGTATTCGTCTTGATGATCTTGAACTAGCCGCTAGGTGGTGGGGTGAGTCTAAACGGGTTTTATCTATGTGGTCAATGGGCATCAATCAGTCCTCCGAAGGAACTGCCAAAGTGCGGACTCTGATTAATCTTCATTTGATGACTGGAAATATTGGTAAACCTGGGGCGGGTCCCTTTTCTTTAACAGGTCAACCCAATGCTATGGGAGGTAGAGAAGCCGGAGGACTTGCCCATATTTTGCCCGGTTATCGAGTTGTAAAAAATCCCGAACACCGAAGAGAAATTGAGGAATCTTGGGAACTAGAACCCGGTCAGATTTCTGACCAAGTAGGTTTGAATGCTTGGGAAATGATTACTGGCTTAGAAACTGGTAACGTCGGGTTATTATGGGTGGCGGCGACTAATCCAGCAGTCAGTATGCCCGATTTAGAAAGGACTAAAGCTGCTTTAATGCGATCGCCTTTTACCATTTATCAGGACGCTTATTATCCTACGGAAACCTCCCAATATGCCCATATTTTACTACCCGCCGCCCAGTGGGGAGAAAAAACCGGGACTATGACTAATTCCGAACGGGTCGTTACTCTATGTCCAGCTTTTCGTGACCCCATAGGACAAGCTAAACCCGACTGGGAAATTTTCGCCGAAGTAGGGCGCAGGTTAGGCTTTCACAAACAATTTAATTTCGCTAATTCCGCTCAAGTTTACCAGGAATTTGTCCGCTTAACTCGTAACCGTCCCTGCGATTTATCCGGGTTGAGTCATGATCGTTTAATGGTTTCTGGTCCTATTCAATCGCCTTGTCCTGAGACCGAAACCGAAATTAATCGCACCCCGAAACGTTTATATACTGATTTACGATTTAATACCCCAGACGGTCGCGCACAATTTGGCGCTTATTACTCCAAAGGATTAGCTGAACCCCCAGATCCTGACTATCCTTTAGTGTTGACAACCGGGAGATTATACGGTCATTGGCACACTCAAACCCGCACCGGGAGAATTGAGAAAATCCGCAAAATGCACCCCGCTCCTTTTATTGAAATTCACCCCAAAGATGCCCATAAATTAGGCATTGAATCCGGTAATTTAGTGCAAGTGCGATCGCGCCGTGGAAAGGCTTATTTTCCCGCTCAAATTACTAAAGCGATCGTTCCGGGAACTGTATTTGTACCCATGCACTGGGGCGCTTTATGGGGAGATAATACCGAAGCCAACGCCATGACTCACCCTCAATGTTGTCCGGAGTCTAAACAACCCGAATTAAAAGCCTGTGCCGTACAATTATCAATAGTTAACCCCGAATTATTACCAACTTCACAAACCCAACCTAACCAACAACAACTCAACCCAACTATTCCCGTCTAAATACCTCCGCTGGGAGGGTACATGATTAATCATTAAAACCGGGTTTTTCCTGCCATAGCAACCCAAAAACCCGGTTTCTCCTGATGATTAATTATCTGTATTGCGTTTGGAATGTTCTTTTAAAACCCATCCCATCAGAGACACAGGACCTTTAGAAACTGGCTCATTGGCAAGTTTTTTTGATTGTTTATTATACTGAGATTTAAACAAAAATTTATGAATCGACTTGTACACCTTGCCAACTTCTGGGTTCGAGGAATTAGACTCCTCAATCTTTGGCAGAGAGTCTATATGCCACCAAGTTATTAATTGATAAGTAGATACACCACCCAAAAAGCTACACAGCAGACTAAATGGCAGCGAATAGCCTACCAAAAAAAAGCCCCCCATAAACAATAAACCAATCACTAATCCGGTGGTTATTGCGCCTGTAGTAGTTGGAGAATCTGACATGGCTCGGCTACTCCATTTAATAGATAAGTTGTTTTAGACCTCATCCAAATCTTCACAAAGTTGTTGTAAATTTTGGTGTTCTAAGCGACGGGAAGATCGGCGATATTTTTTAGACTGCAATTTAGGTTCATATTGTTTTCCCCCTCCAGATTTACTTTTAGATTTGAGGCGATCCTCCTCTAGTGGTTGATGTTGAGACGTTTCCCAAGCCTCGATCGCCTCCTCAAGAAAATGGAGATATTGGGGGTATCTTTCCCAGTCTCCACGCACCACACATGATGGTTCTTCGCGGTGCAAACAATCATCAAATTGACACTTACCCTTAGTTAAGCGATCGCGAATTTCCGGGAAATAATTACCCAACTGGTGAGGGTCACATTGCAATTCCGGTTGATTAAACCCCGGAGTATCAGCCAGGAAACCCCCGTTATGTAATTCAAACAATTCCACATGGCGGGTAGTATGCCGTCCTCGCCCCAATTTTCCCGACACTTCCCCCACCCGCAAATGACTATTAGGAATCAGTTTATTAATCAAACTAGACTTCCCCACACCAGACGGACCAGAAATAGCCGTAGTTTTCAGGCGCAAGCGATCCAGCAGAGAATTAGCAGTGCCAGAAACCAGGTTTCTATCACCATCTCTAGTGAGGGAAGGCGAACTTTCCCCGAAACCGGGTTTGTCCAACCCAGCCGAATTTGATGATAAATTCAGAGTCGGCGAAATTTCCATGCGATCGCCCTCAAAGCGATATTCAACCCCATGATAGACACTAATCATCAAAGGGTCATATCCCCACCCTCTCATGCGATCGTACCATTCTCGGAGGCTATCAGGGGGCAGTAAATCGCACTTATTAAAGCACAAACTCACCTCCAACCCAGTAGACTCCGCCTTGAGTAGAAAGCGGCTGAGAGTCACCGGATCTGGGTCTGGTTCAGCCACTGCAAACACCAATAATAAATGGTCTGCATTAGCAATACTAGGGCGCGCCAGCTCAGTTTTACGGGGTAAAATCTCAGAAATCACCCCTGTACCCCCCTGCCAGTCTGGACAGGAGACCACCACGCGATCGCCCACCATCACCTTCTGACCAATTTTCTTTAAACGAGCGCGACAGGTACAAAGCAAAGTTATAGGTTTAGCTTCCCCCCCGGCCCCATTCCCGGACGGAGACTGGTCAGGACTCAGGCAAACCTGATAAAAATTAGCCTGACCAGCAACTACCGTTCCCATTATGCGATCAGCCGTCATAAACTCTTCACAGGCGGACAACGAACCATAATCGCAAAAAACTCTCCGCGATCGCAAACCTCCTCAATAGCATATCCTTCCATCACCAAGCTATCAGGAACCTGTTCAATAGGTTCGCCGCCATCTAACCACACCTCCAGCAAAGTCCCCGGTGTCATTTGTTGCAGACGCAACTTAGTCCGCACAAAATTAATCGGACAGGGGGTGCCGCGCAAATCAAGTTTAGCATCAGCCGAATAAGTATCTGAACCAGTCATAGACTCTTCACACAAAAGGAACAATCAATCCAAGCCATCAATCGAATGTTTTACTTTTGGAACAAATTACCAAGGAACCCTTCCAGGCCTCCTTTTCCGGTACGTTCTCCCTTAATTTGGGCCAACTGTTCCAAAAGTTCTCGCTCCTCATTAGTAATCCGGGTAGGAATATCAATCAAAATTGTAATCAAGTGATCTCCCCGACTCACCGGATTTCCCAAACGAGGGACACCCTGATTTTCCAGAGTCAGCACCGTATTCGGTTGTGTCCCCGCCGGAATAGTTAAAGAAGTCGTACCCTGAACCGTTTCCACCTCCAAAGTGCAGCCTAAAATCGCTTGCAGGTAAGAGATTTTCACATCTGACAGGACATTAATACCATCACGTTTGAAATTCGGTGTTGAGTCCACCGACAGAAATACATACAAATCCCCCGCCGGGCCACCTCGTTTTCCCGAATCCCCCTCATTAGATACCCGCAACCGCGTGCCATTATCTACCCCAGCCGGAATTGTAATTTTCAGCTTTTTAGTTACCTCTTTCAGGCCTTCTCCACCACAACTGACGCATTTTTCCTCAATCATCTGTCCAGTACCATTACAGGTAGGACAAACCGAAACCTGAGTAAAGCTACCAAAGGGAGTACGAGTCGCCCGTCGCACTTGACCACTACCCCCACAGGTAGAACAAGTTTTAGGAAAAGTTCCCGGCTTCGCCCCCGTCCCATTACAAGTCTCACAGGTTTCTAAGTGACGGATACGGATTTCCTTTTCCCCGCCAAAAATAGCCTCTTTAAACTCCAAGCGCAAATCTAAGCGCAGGTCATCCCCTCGCGTGGGTCCCGTGCGTCGTCTGGCTGCCGTAGGGCCGCCCATACCCCCACCAAAACCACTGAAAAAACTTTCAAAGATATCAGCAAAACTATCGCCAAAGTCCTGACCATAGCCTCCAGCACCTGCACCAGATACCCCAGCTTCCCCAAAACGATCATAACGGGCGCGGATTTCCGGTTCCGAAAGCACCTCATAGGCGCGGTTAATTTCCTTAAACCTTTCCTCAGCCCCCGGCTCTTTATTTACATCCGGGTGATATTTACGAGCTAAACGACGGTAAGCTCGTTTAATTTCTTCCTTGTCTGCGTCGCGGGAGACACCGAGGACATCATAGTAATCGCCTGCCATAAAGCTTTTTTCTAAAAATTAATTACTAAAACTACAGAACAAACCTAGAGTTAGGTCTTTCCTTAACTAGGGGTTGGATTAAGCATAAACTACCAACCCCACCGTTTAGGGAAACCCCTATTTTACATCATCCCACATCCCAACCTTTAATGGGACCATTTAACCGTTAGCGGTCAACTTATCTCTATGAACCACCCAGACTTTGGCTCTCAGAGCCCTCTAATTCTTTAGATTCTGTCTCGTCACTATTGCCGATTTCAGAGTCCATGTTAGAGTCTGTGCTTTCATCTTCTTCTGAGTCTAGCATCTGGGGTTCTTCAGTCGCTGACCCATTCTCCAAATCTCCGTGCTCATGTGCTGCATAAACCGCAGAACCTAGCTCATAGAGCAAATTTTGGAAACTCTCAACTTGTCGTTGCATATCCCCTAAAGAGATTTTGGGGTCGTTAACTGCTTTCTTTAAAGCCGCTGCTTCCGTTCGGGTTCGCTCTTTAAGTTCATTGCTAATTGCTTTGGCATTGTTCTTTAATGTCACCTTACAATTATAGAACAGGGTCTGGGATTGATTTTTCAACTCGGCAATCAGTCTGTGGGCTTCGTCTTCCTCGGCGTAAAGCTCTGCCTCCTGTCGCATTCGCTCAATTTCCGTCTCGCTCAGTCCTCCGGTATTGGTGATTTGAATACTTTGCTCTCGGCTTGTGCCACGATCTATAGCAGATACTTTCAATATCCCATTAGCATCAATATCAAAAGACACCTCAATTTGTGGCACACCCCGTTTAGCCGGAGGAATGCCAGTCAGTAGGAACTTACCCAGGCTTTTGTTATCTTTAACCATGGCTCGTTCCCCTTGCAGCACATGAATTTCCACAGAGGTTTGTCCGTCGGTGGCGGTGGAGAACATCTGGGAACGACTGGTGGGAATGGTAGTATTGCGTTCGATGATTTTGGTGAACACTTCCCCTAGGGTTTCTAAACCCAGGGACAAAGGGGTGACATCCAAAAGCAGTAGGTCTTTGACTTCTCCTCCCAAAATCCCGGCTTGGATTGCTGCTCCTAGGGCTACCGCTTCATCAGGGTTAACAGAGCGATCGGGACTGCGATCGCCAAAATGTTTACTAATTGCTTGCTGTACTGCGGGAATTCTGGTTGAACCTCCCACCAAAATGATTTTATCAATCTCCTGGGGTTCTAAATCCGCATCTTTGAGCGCTTGGGTTACTGGTCCGAGGGTACTTTTTACCAAGTCTGCCACTAAAGTTTCAAATTCCGAGCGACTCAGTTCTAGTTCTAGGTGTTTTGGTCCTGAATCATCAGCACTGATGAATGGCAAATTAATCGAGGTTTTGCTGCGATTAGAAAGTTCGATCTTCGCTTTTTCCGCTGCTTCACGCATCCGTTGCAGAGCCATTTTGTCCGATATTAGATCAATCCCTTCTTGTTTTTTAAAGGTTTCTACCATCCACATCACCAGGCAATTATCAAAGTCATCCCCTCCTAGGTGGTTATTCCCAGATGTCGATCTTACCTCATAAATTCCATCTCCCAACTGGAGGATAGATACATCAAAAGTGCCTCCCCCTAAGTCAAACACCAGGATGGTTTGATCTTGGTCTTGTTTATCTAAACCATAAGATAGGGCTGCCGCCGTGGGTTCGTTGATGATACGCAACACATTTAAACCCGCAATGGTTCCAGCGTCCTTGGTGGCGTGGCGTTGAGCATCTGTGAAGTAAGCCGGAACTGTAATCACCGCTTGATCAATAGTTTCCCCTAAATAGGCTTCGGCATCTTCTTTGAGTTTTTGCAACACCATCGCCGATATTTCTTGCGGCGTGTAGACCTGATCACGAATTTTTACGTCTACTGTGTTATCTTTACCAGGGACGCACTTATAGGGAACTCGCGATCGCTCCACTTCCGTATCTTCCCAGCGCCTGCCAATAAATCGCTTAATGCTAAAGATGGTATTCTCGGCATTAGTCACAGCCTGTCGTTTACCAAGCTGACCAATTAAGCGATCACCATATTTACCAAAACCCACAATACTGGGTGTAGTCCGTCCCCCTTCTGAACTGGAAATAACTACAGGTTTACCCCCCTCCAGAACCGCCACACAACTATTAGTCGTACCTAAGTCGATGCCAATGACCTTTCCCATAGCTCCTCATCGATAAATTTGTGCAATGAATGGTAGAGCCATCCCCGTTCTAACATAAGAGCCTAGAAGCTAGACCCACTTACTACATAAGTCTACCCCCTTTCCCTGGCTGTATAACACTTAGGGCGCAGTAGTTGCGCCCATTGAGTTGATTTAGGCGATTAATCCTCAGAACCTTCTGCTGGTGGCTCCTCTGTGGTATCTGAGAGTTCTGGTTCTGTAGCTACTTTCACCATGGCATGACGTAAGACGCGATCGCCTAGTATATACCCCCGCATCAGTTCTTCAATGACTGTTCCCTCTGGATACTCGCTCGTCGGTTCGCGCATCACCGCCTCATGGAGATTAGGATCAAACGGTTCACCTTCCGGGCGCATGGGGGAGACTCCAATTTGTTTGAGACACTCCACCATCTGTTTATAAACCCCCTGATAGCTTTTGTGAATGTTCATTTCACCATCATTTTGGGGTTTAATGTGGGCTCTGGCTCGCTCAAAGTTATCGATCACTGGCAAAAGCTGCCCGATCGTGGAACACTTGATATTGAGTTCGAGGTCTTCTTTTTCCTTCTGTGTGCGCTTACGGAAGTTCTCAAAATCAGCAGCTAGTCGCTGATATTGACCCGTCATATCCATCAGTTGAGTCTGAAGGGACTCTCGCGCTTGGGCTATGGTCTGCAACTGCTCATTAAGCTGTTCATTGGCAATATAAATCGGATCGGAACTCAGTTCCGCGTCCGTAGCTTCCTCGCCATCATCAGCGATCGTTGCTTGCTCCAATGTTAAATCAGATTCAGTATCCGTCTGTTGATCAATCTGTTCAGACTCAACAGAACCCGGATCTGATGCTACAGGTTCTGTAGTCTCATCCGTTTTGTCACTTGTCGAATTAGGAACCATGTCTTCCTGCTTGTTATCGTCCATAATAGAAAATCGAGCGACGGCATCCCTAAGCCTACAGCCTAGGGAAAACTCCGCTCTCCGTTAACGTGCTTTCGTGTTCTTGATCCATTTTAATACTACAGGTGCGATTCGTTCAGCTATAAAATCGGGTTAAAATACCTCAAATCACCCCCTGGTCAAACTTTCATGCCCTCGGCTGCATATAATCACAATTACCCGGCGATCAGTTACCTTACCAAAGAAATTGTCTTGAGTACCACGGGGCAGGTGGGAACTTGGATAATAAATCCAAACCCTTGGGGAGATTTGACCTCTACTCTGGTTTGAGTAATCCTGCTAGAGCAAGTTAAGTCTATGAACGAAGAATCCTCGACCCTTTAGGGCGAGAAGTGTGAAAATCAAGCTATCACCGACGGAGGTAGGAAAACATATTCACCCGTTGGCAAGTTGAGCTAATGCACCAGGTAAATAGGGCGAATGTCCTCAGTCCCTAGTTGTGGATATAGCAGCAGCGGTTAAACTGTAAATCAACAGTGATACTTCCATACTCACCCAAGAAACTTTCCCAACTTTTTGGGGAAGCCTAGACATAAGGACTTGACTGCAGCTATGACCAATACATCATCCCCCCGGCGAACTGCTCTTGTTGCTCAAAGTGCAACTCCCTTTGGTAATAAATTGATTCAGTCAGGGTATATTGACCCTGAGCGACTACAGCAGGCTATTCAGGACTCTCGTGGCGGAAAACCTCTAACGGAGGTTCTCGAATCGATTACCGGTCAACCTCTACCCCCGGAATTAGCCCGTCACTATAAAAAACAACAGCTATTTGAGTTAAAAATTGTCTATGGGGTTGAGGCCTTTGACCTAGAAATAGATCAGATTTCGGTGGCTGAACTAGAAGAAATCATCAAAAAGCTGGAAACTTCTATTGAGACCTGCAAACGACATCGTTTTGTGCCTTGGAAAATCATCGAGTCGGAGCCAACTCCTAGCGTGATGATGGCAATGGTCGATCCAGATAACCTGAGTGCTTTGGATGAGTTGAGAAACCAAATCCTGCGTCCCAAAGGGTTTAAGCTAGAGCGACGGGTGATTACTCAAGAAGATTATGACAAACTGATCACAGCCTACGGTGAGGAGGAAGTTAAGCGCAAGCAAGTAGAAGCGGCTCGGGAAGAGGAAAGAAAACTCCAGTTTGGTGAGGGTGAGTTTGAGGATGTAGAACTGGTAGAAGCCTCCGAGGACATGGGGGACATGAACCTCGATGCACAACTACAAGAGGCGGAAACTGCACCAGTTATTAAGGCTGTGAATGTGATTCTGGCTAGAGCTCTGTCGGAGGGGGTTTCCGATATCCATGTGGAACCTCAAGAGCATGATATGCGGATTCGGATGCGTAAAGATGGGGTTTTGCAGGAGTATTTTACTTTCCCGAAAAAGGTGGTTTCTGCTATTACCTCCCGCTTTAAAATTATTGCGGATCTTGATATTGCTGAACGTCGCCAAGCTCAGGATGGTCGGATTCGTCGGATTTATCAGGGCCGGACGGTGGATTTTCGGGTCAATAGCCTGCCGAGTCGCTATGGGGAAAAGATTGTTCTGCGGATTCTTGATAGTTCTTCGACTCAATTGGGTTTGGATAAGTTGATCTCGGACCAGGAAACTTTGGAAATGGTCCGGGAAACTGCTAGTCGTCCTTTTGGGTTGATTTTGGTAACAGGACCTACGGGTTCTGGTAAATCTACGTCTTTGTATTCGGTTTTGGCAGAGCGCAATGATCCGGGTATTAATATTAGTACGGCGGAAGACCCCATTGAGTATGCTTTACCTGGTATTACCCAATGTCAGGTGATTCGAGAGAAAAATTTGACTTTTGCTAATATCCTGCGGGCATTCTTGCGACAAGACCCTGATGTTTTGCTGGTGGGGGAAACGCGGGATTTGGAAACTGCAAAAACTTCTATTGAAGCGGCTCTGACTGGACACTTGGTATTAACTACTCTTCACACTAATGACGCGGCGGGGGCGATCGCTCGTTTGGATGAGATGGGAGTTGAACCATTCATGGTCTCTGCGGCTCTGTTGGGTATCCTGGCTCAACGTTTGATGCGGCGGGTATGCACTGAATGTCGTATACCCTATACCCCTACTCCCCAAGAATTGGGTCGTTATGGTCTTTCTGCTTCTGGGGAGGTGGGTATTACTTTCTATAAGGCAAATACTGTTCCAGCAGATCAACGCCGGGAACTCGGCGATCGCGGCGAGTTATGTAAAAAATGTGGTGGTCTAGGCTATAAGGGCCGGGTTGGGGTTTATGAATTCCTTAAAGTAACGGAGCGGATGCAAATTCTGATTACTAAGGGAGCGCCCACTGAACAAATTAAGGAGGCTGCTGTTGAGGAAGGGATGAAAACTCTCTTAGCCTACAGTTTGCAGTTGGTGCGTGAAGGCCATACAACTTTTGAGGAGGTCGAACGGGTGACCTTTACAGATTCGGCTCTGGAATCAGAGTTGAAGGCTAAACGAAAGCAGGGTTTGACCTGTAAAGGATGTGGGGCGGAATTAAAGCCGGAATGGTTGGACTGTCCCTATTGTTTGACTCCTCGGTTTGCGATGTAGGGAGCCTTTGATGGTCTTTTCGTAGTTCACCACGAAAGTCTCGTGAAGCGCGAGAAATACTGGCTTGCTGGTTTTGGGGGCATCAAACCCTACTCAACCAGGGCTCCTATCCCTCCCCCACCTGTACCGATATGGGGGTTTCTCGGAGAGGATTTGATGAATCCCACAAAAAATCATTCACAATATAAGGAGGTGGCTAAGGATTAGAGAAAAATTCTGGCTATGTTACCCCTTGGGTATATTGGGATCATCCTAAGCGATCGATTTCAACTAACAACCAAAATTCCATTGGAGGTTTATCTATGCGTGGTTTGATGATTGAGGATGTTCTGGAGTCTTTGGTTGAACAAGGAGGCTCAGATATTCACATTCAAGCAGGAGCGCCTATCTTTTACCGCGTCAGCGGTAAACTGACTCCACAACCCCAATTTGGAGAAACTCTATCTGCTGAAGAGGTGCAGGTTTTGATTTTCCAGATGCTCAATAATATGCAGCGTAAGCAGTTGGAGCAAAACTGGGAACTAGACTGCGCCTATGGGGTTAAGGGACTGGCTCGGTTCCGGGTCAATGTCTATCGGGAACGGGGTTGCTGGGCCGCTTGTATGCGAGCTTTGGCTTCCCAAATTCCCAATGCTGATAAGTTGGGGGTTCCCCAAATCCTGCGAGATTTGACGGAAAGACCTCGTGGTATGGTTCTGGTGACGGGACAGACCGGTTCGGGTAAAACTACCACAATGGCGGCTTTACTTGACTTGATCAACCGTACACGCTCAGAACATATCCTGACTGTGGAAGATCCCATTGAGTATGTTTTCCCTAATGTTAAGAGTTTGTTTCACCAACGCCAAAAGGGTGAGGATACCAAGAGTTTTGCTAATGCTCTAAAAGCGGCTTTGCGTGAAGACCCAGATATTATTCTGGTGGGGGAAATGCGGGATTTGGAAACTATTGGTCTGGCAATATCGGCGGCAGAAACGGGTCACTTAGTATTTGGAACCTTGCACACTAACTCGGCTTCGGCAACAGTAGACCGGATGCTGGATGTATTCCCCCCTATTCAACAACCCCAGGTGCGGGCGCAAATGTCGGGTTCTCTGGTGGGGGTTTGTAGTCAAAACCTGGTACCGCGAATTGGCGGCGGTCGTTGTGCGGCTATGGAGATTATGCTTAATACTCCGGCTATGGGTAACTTGATTCGGGAAGGAAAAACTTCTCAAATTTACTCCCAGATCCAAATGGGGGCTAAATTGGGAATGCGGACTATGGAAATGTCTTTAGCACAACTTTATCAAGAGGGTAAGGTTACTTGGGAAGCTGCTATGAGTAAGAGTTCTAAACCTGATGAACTTGAACGGCTCATTGGTCCTCAGCCTAAGGCTGGTAAGAGTCAGAAGGTGAAAGCATAATCCCACAAAATTAGGTAGGTAAGCATCCTCACAAGGGAAAGTTTTTCAGCTCCCCCTGCTTGTACTCTCTCATACAAGTGGGGTGGTTCACTACCTTTTTTCGGATTGCTATAGTTGCGAATGTGGTGTGCTATGGGAGAATTACAAGTAGACAATTATATCTATATCAGTAGAGGTGAGATATGACAACTAATAAGATGGTCAAAAGCCACTCTCGAAAACAAGGCTTTGACTTCAAGAAATTAGAGGAAGACCTTAATGTAGCGATGGCATCGATTACGGTTAAGGATCTGGCGATATTTGCCCGTCAGTTTGCTGCTATGTTTAATGCGGGTATCTCGATGGCTCGCTGTTTAAGTGTGTTGGGAGAACAGTGTGAAAATGCCAAGCTAAAAAGGGCTATTAATACTCTGCGTGCTGATGTGGAGGAGGGGGAGGAATTATCATTGTCAATGAGGAAGTTTCCTGATGTGTTTGACCAGCTTTTTGTGAGTATGGTGTGGGCGGGAGAAACTGGGGGGGTTTTGGATGAAACTCTAGAACGTCTGGCGGTGATGATGGAAAAAAACCATAAAACTCAGAGTGAGATTAAGTCGGCAACTTCTTATCCGAAAACAGTATTGTTTATTGCGATAGCTGTGTTTTTTGGTATGGCTACATTTTTGCTGCCTACCTTTTCGGGTATTTTTGAGCAAATTGGGGTGGAGTTACCTCTGTTTACGGTGATGATGCTCAAAATTAGTGCTTTTTGTACGACTTGGCCACCTATTCCCCAAGCTATAGTAATTGGAGGATTGATTGGTATTTATTTTGCCTATACGGTGGCTTATAAAACTGACTCTGGGCGGTTATTTTTTGATAAGATTTACTTGAAACTGCCTCTGTTTGGTGCGATTCTGGAAAAGTCAGCGGTGGCGCGTTTCTGTATTATTTTTGGTAGTCTGACTCGTTCGGGTGTGCCGATTATGAACTCTATGGAAATTGTCCGCGATGTAGCTGGTAATCAGGCGATCGCTAATGCCATTGAGTATGCCAGAAATGAGATTCAACAGGGGGGATTAATCAGTCTGGCTTTACAGGAAGAAAATGTGTTCCCAGGTTTGGCAATTCAAATGATTGCGATCGGAGAAGAATCTGGGGAACTTGATAAAATGTTAATGAAAGTAGGGGCTTTCTATGAAACGGAAGTTGAGGAGGCGGTAAAATCTCTAACCAGTGCGCTAGAACCTTTAATGATTGTAGTAGTAGGGGGTATTGTGGCTTCTGTACTGCTGTCGATGTATCTGCCAATGTTTAAGGTGTTTGAGAGTTTATAAGTGCTACGACACCAAATCGCCGGGGAAATTAATTTCTCCTGTGGTCGGAAAAGATGTTACCAGGTTTTTAAAAAATGCCAGTTCAACAATCCCATTATGAAACTTTGCTGTCTGAATACAGCTATGCAAATACAATGATTAATCTTTTGCAACAGCATCGACCTTATTGGGAAATGATTCCCAGTCTGCGCCGCCCGGAAGAAAGTTTGATCACTCTGCCGCTACCTATTGTCAGGTTACGCAATGGTGTTTCCTATGCGGGGCATAATCATATTACTATTAGCCCAAATCAAGCTGTTTGTCTTCCCTGTGATATTGCGGTGTTGATGTGCGATCCAGAATGGAAGGTTAAAGTCGGCTCGGAAATATTGATTTTTATTCATAAACCCCACGAAGATCTTTCGGATTTACTGAGGCGGTGGAGATTAACTCAGGTTTACTTGGATAGTGGCTATGAATGGGTGATGCCTCATCATTACAGTTATTTGTATTCCCAAGAGGCTGAAAATATTTACCCCCTATTTGTGCTGTTTGCAGAAACTCCAGAACGGATTAAACGGGGTTTACAAGGGGCTCATCTTGCTTGTGTGGTGCAACATCCAAATATGACGGTTGATCCTTCAGAGGGACCAACTCTTGATGAGATTGATTTGGAAGAATACCAGCCTTGGCGTGGATTACCTGGAGAGAATCAATAAGTGGTTATTAATCAATCTTTGCTGTATAACATCCAATAAAATCAACGAATTTCAGTAAAATGCAAACTACTTTAGTAACTGACTCGAACTCCTATGAGGGGACTTATTGGAAGTGGCGCGATCAATTGATTTATTATGTCAGAGGAGGTTCAGCGGGTGAGGATGTGGCAACGACAAAGGTTGACCAACGCCCCTCTTTATTGTTGGTGCATGGGTTCGGTGCATCGACAGACCACTGGCGCAAGAATATTGAGGGATTAAGTTCTGAGTTTGATGTGTGGGCTATTGATTTGTTAGGGTTTGGGCGATCGGCTAAACCTGATTGGGAATATACTGGACAGTTGTGGCGCGATCAGCTTCATGATTTTATGACCGAGGTGATCGGACGGCCAACGGTTTTGGCGGGTAATTCGTTGGGGGGTTATGCTAGTCTGTGCGTGGCGGCGGATTATCCTGATGGGGTGGCGGGGTTGATTTTATTGAATAGTGCGGGTCCGTTTTCGGATACTCAGACTAAGATAGAACCGCCTACCTGGAAACAAAAGACCTCGAGAATGATGCGATCGCTCCTAATTCAGGACTGGACGACTTTTTTGGTTTTCCAATGGACTAGGCGACGTTCAGTAATTCGGAAAACTCTGCAAAAAGTTTATTTGGATCAAAGTGCTGTTACCGATCGCCTGGTGGAGGAAATATATCGTCCTTCCTGCACTCCCGGCGCGGCTAAGGTATTTGCATCGGTGTTTAAGAGTCGTCAGGGAGATCCGGTAGATGTTTTATTATCGCGTCTTCGCTGTCCACTGTTGATGTTATGGGGAGAAGGAGATCCTTGGATGAACTGTCGCGCGAGAAGCGATCGCTTTCGTGAATATTACCCCCAACTGACGGAATATTTTTTAAATGCTGGTCACTGTCCCCATGATGAAATACCCGAACAGGTCAACAACCTAATTCAAAATTGGGTTTTAGTTGACATACTCACCGGGCTGAAGCTACGGTGATTCTTGACACTTCGCGCTCGATGTGCTTGCAAGCCAGTCTTATCTTCCCTCTGTGTCCATTTAAGGTCGTGCCGATGCCCCATGCCGACCATTTCTATATTTCGGGCTGCATTTTCTATCTTATTCCCAAACTTTCACCAATAAAAACCCCGACCTAGGGAATTGGATCGGGGTACAGGGCAATTAAGCTAATTCTATGGGGATTATTACCGCATATCCCAGAGAGCCTTAAAAAGCGT